>Ga0302253_1000119_pt1 | contig 84468 bp, 89 predicted proteins | sample AAG_RA_Trp_MG_FD_193537 | JGI IMG/M metagenome (GOLD analysis project Ga0302253, IMG submission 193537) | Enriched activated sludge microbial communities from anaerobic digester in WTTP, New Holstein, Wisconsin, United States - AAG_RA_Trp | ecosystem: Engineered > Bioreactor > Anaerobic >... | reverse complement strand
GCCCACCGAGGAGATCTACTGGAAGGACCGGACCGTCGAGCTCTGCGACCAGTTCATCGCCTCGATTGGCGGGGACATCACGAAAGTCACCTACAAGGAAAACCCCTGGATCGGCGGCGGCAACGCGGGCCCGAGCGTAGAAGTCTTAATAGGCGGCCTTGAGGTTGCGACACTGGTGTTCATGAGCCTCGGTCGGCAGAAGACCGGGGAGAAAGGGTACGAGCTTAACGGCGAAATGTACTACCCGATGAAACTCCGGATCGTGGACACCGGCTACGGCCTCGAACGTTTTGTCTGGGCATCGAAGGGCTCTCCCACTATCTACGATGCGGTATTCCCGGAGATGGTCAGCCACGTCATGGGACTTGCCGGGCTCGACCACATGCTTGGCAACAAGGACTATGCCAAGATCCTTGCCCTCAATGCAAAATACGCCGGCCTCATGGACATTTCGGGCACGAACCTCTTCAACTTACGAAAGAAAGTGGCTGCGGCAATCGATATCTCTCCCGACAAACTGGACAAGATGATCACCCCGGTCGAGAAGGTGTACGCCATCGTTGACCATACCCGGTGCCTTGCCTTCATGCTCGGGGACTGCATCGTGCCCTCGAACGTTCGGGAAGGTTACCTTGCCCGGCTTGTCATCCGGCGGACGCTGAGGCTGATGAACGACCTGAAGATCACGGAGCCCTTATCGGACCTGATCGAGCAGCAGACCCGAATCCTGAGCAACCGGCGGTTCGAGCAGGACATCGCGGTTGTCCGCGAGATCCTGGACCGCGAGACCGAGAAGTATGCAGCAACCCTCGAACGTGGCACGCGGATCGTCCAGAAAGTGGCAAAGACCTACAAGGCCAAGAGCCAGCGGGTGCCCCTTGCCGAGGTCATGACTCTCTACGACTCGCACGGCATCCAGCCGGAGATGGTGAAAGAGATCGCGGCAAAGGAAGGCGCTGTCGTGGACCTCCCCGACAACTTCTACTCCATTGTTGCGGACATGCATTCCGAGTCCAAGCCGGCAGCGGAAGAGGATAAGACCGGGAAATATGCAGAGCGGGTCCGTGCCCTCCCGGGAACGAAGAAACTCTACTACGAGCAGCCCTCGGACATCGAGTTCGAGGCGGTCGTGCTTGACTTCTTTGACGAGTATGCTGTCCTTGACCAGACCCTCTTCTACCCCGAAGGTGGCGGCCAGCCTGCCGATACCGGTACGCTTGTCAGTTCCGACAGCATGGTCCAGGTGGACGGCGTCGTGAAGGTCGGCGAGGTCGTCCTCCACCATATCGCAAGCGGCGTCCTCCGCCGCGGAGAGCGGGTCAAGGGTATGGTGGACGAGGAGCGGCGCTGGTCCTTAATGCGCCACCATACGGCTACCCACATCATCCTCCATGCCGCAAAAGAGGTGCTTGGCGCACACATCCACCAGGCCGGTGCCCAGAAAGGCGCGGACAGTTCCCGCATTGACATCCGGCACTTCAAGCATATCACTCCCGAAGAACTCCGCCGGATCGAGATCGCCGCAAACCGGATGATCATGACCAGCCAGCCGGTCGAAGTCTCAATAGAGGACCGGACAAAGGCCGAGCAGAAGTATGGCTTTGGCCTGTACCAGGGTGGCGTCCCACCGGGCCGGGAGATCCGCATTGTCAAGGTCGCAGGCGACATCGAGGCCTGCGCCGGAACCCACTGCCGTAGCACCGGGGAGGTCGGCGTTGTCAAGATCATCAGGGTCGAGCATATCCAGGACGGTATCGAACGGATCGAATTTGCCGCCGGCGTTGCAGCGGTCTACTATATGCAGCACCTTGAGCAGATCGTTGCTTCCGCAGCCGACACCCTCTCCGTCCAGTACGAGAACCTGCCGGCGACCGTGACCCGGTTCTTCACCGAATGGAAGGACCTCAAAAAAGAGGTCGAACGGATGAATTCGAAGATGGTGGACCTGGAGACGCAGGCGCTGATCGCAGAAGTCGTGGGGGGAGTCAACGTTGTCATCAAGCGGGTTGACCTGCCCCAGAAGGAACTCTCGGCGCTTGCGTCGTCCGTTGCCGCAAGGGGCGGGGTGGCACTGGTCGGGGGTGCCGGCGACACTGCACGGGTTGTCCTTGCATCCGGCGACCTAAGGGTCAATGCCGGGGAGATCATCGGGCAGGTCTGCGAACTTCTCGGGGGCAAGGGCGGGGGAAAACCCAACCTTGCGCAGGGCGGGGGCCCCGAGATTGGCAAGCTCGACCTTGCACTGAAAGTCGGACGCGAACGGATCCTTACGGCGCTGAATGGCTGATAACGTCCTTGTCCTGGAACCGGGCGATGAACGGGCACAGAAAATAGCCAAGGCCATGGCCAGCTCCCTTGCAGGCGACATCCTCCAGTTTCTCGCGGACGGGCCCAAAAGCCTGACTGCGATCACCGAGAAACTCCAGATCCCGATGAACACGGCGAAGTACCATATCGAGAATCTCCTTGATGCAGGCGTCATCGCGATTGCCGACACAAAGTACAGCATCAAGGGGCGGGAGGTCAAGCTCTACTCGCTGACCGACCAGCTCCTCATCGTTGCCCCGCGCCGGGTGGACGTGCGTTCGCTGCTCCTGAAATATGCCTCGCTCTTCGGGATTGTGGCGGTATCGACGCTCGCAATCTCAACAATTCTGCCGATGCTCTCCGCTCCCGTGATGAACGCAGAGATGGTCTCGCTCAAGGCGGCTCCTGCACCCGCGATCGACACTGCTACCGGGGCGGGACGGGATGCAGGTGCAGTTGCACTTCAGGCAACGTTTGACACGGCGTCCGTTGCGGTTCCGGCTGCATTTGATCCCGCCGTTGCGTTCTTCTTCGGGGGCATCTTTGTCATCGTTATCCTGCTCTGCTATGAGGCATGGCTCTGGAAGAAGATGCGGTGAAGGTGGAAGCCCGGGGCCAGGACAATCTCTTCACTTTTTTAAATCCACATGCCCACCGCGGGCAGGGTAACTAAGCAGGAAAAAAAGAAGAGATTATTACCGCATTCTTCGTGCAGCGAGCACTACAACAAGGCCTGCCGCCGCGATACCAGCTGCAGCAGTCAGCGGGGAGAGCGGAGACTGTGTGGCCGTGGGCCACGGGGTCGGCACGGTTGTCACCGTGGTTCTTGTCGTCTTCACCACAGGCACAGTAGTTGTCGGCACGGTGGTGGCAACAGTCGGGGCAACAACGGTGAAGGACTTGCTCCCCACATATCCTTTGGCATCCGAGAACTCGACCGTGTAATCACCGCCGCTTGTCACTGCAACTTTCTGGGTGAAGATACCGGCACCGTTCTTGATATTGTTCTTTGTCTGAATCCACTGGGGACCATAGATCCGGCCATCAGGGCCATTGACCTCGATCTCGATCCCGGAATTACCGCCATTCTTGAGTTCTCCCTCGATCCGGAGAGCGTCCTTTAAGTCCTGCGTCACGGGAGAGGTGATCTCGATCTCATCCGACCGGTCGATGACCTTGATCAGCTGCATGGTCGTTGAGTCGGAGCGGAGCCGGGCTTCATCGGCACCGGTGTACTGCATCTCGGCCTTGTACGTGCCTCCCGGCAAGCCGGTCGTATCGACAATCACGTACTGCGTCCTCTGGTCGGACTGGATGGTAACCGGCTGTTTCCGGATCTGGGTTGTGGTGTACCCGGACTGGTACAGGACAAGGTTGAAGGTTGTCCCGGGCGGGAAGTCGCTTTCTATGCTGCACTTGAGGGAGGCCCCCGCCGCGACCTCTTCACTGCACTTGAGATAGAGCCCGTACGCGGAGACGGGACCCACGATTGCCAGAAGTAAAAGTGCGATGAGAAGGATCCTTTTCATGCCTACAGGATCTTTTGTGTGGCGTTAAATGCTTATCTGTATGAACCCTGTCCGAAGGCTCCACCGGCCCGGATTCAGACCATGCCGGTGAAGTTTTCAAGCATCTTCAGGCCCGCGGCCCCGCTCTTCTCCGGGTGGAACTGGACACCAAAGACATTGCCCAGGAAGACGGCCGATGCAAACGGGCAGACGTATTGGGTCGTTGTCAGGATGTACTCCGGAGTTGTATCCGCGTAATAGGAATGGACGAAATATACGTTCTCATCCGTTCGGATCCCGGTAAGGAGAGGATTATCCGGTTTCTCCAGCGCAAGAGAGTTCCAGCCCATGTGCGGCACCTTGAACCCGGGCACTTTCGGGAACCGCCTCACGTTGCCCGGGATGAGCCCGAGCCCTTTGTGGAACCCGTGCTCCTCACTGGTCTCAAGGAGCATCTGCATACCCAAGCAGATCCCTAGCAGCGGAACTTCCCGCGAGGAGGAGACAACTACGTTCTGCAGGGTACCAAGTTTCTCCATAGCCTCGCGGAACGCCCCGACTCCCGGAAGGACGAGGCCGTCCGCAGCCGCGATCTCCTCCGGATTGCAGGTTACAAGGACAGATGCCCCGGCCTTCTCCAGCCCCCGCATGACACTCCGCAGGTTGCCGACACCGTAATCAATAATGGCTATCCTGGTCATTGTCCTCCGCCCTGCCTTCTTTTAATCTCCATCGCCCGTCCGTTATCCATGCTGCCGGAAGTCCCCGTGCCTGCTGCCATTCACCCAGTTTTTCCGTCCAGCCCTGCCAGAGATCCGGGTAATCCCCGGCGATCATGTGCAGTAATGCCATATCGCTTGACGGGCACATGAAGCAACCGATCCGGTCCAGCCGGTGTCCGTACAGGGCATTGTACGGCGCTTCCTCGCGCCAGATGTACAGCCAGACATGCATGGCAGTCCAGTTGTGGATCGGGGCTGCCGAGAGCTGCATTTTTACGTTCCGGTTCCGCCAGACCCGGTCGCTCTGCGCCCGTGTCGCGGACTCGTAGCGCCGCTGGCCGATGAACGAGAGACATTCGCCCCACGTCTCCCGGACAAGGTCAAGCACCGGCGTCAGCTTGCAGACCCGGCAGCACCAGCGGGCATTGATCGCCGGCGGGCCCTGCTTTGCAAAGGTCTCCCAGAACGTGTTGTTGCCATTGGTCCGGATTACCACAAGGCCGTACTTTTCTGCTACCATCCGGACATTCTCGTAGGTTTCCGGGAATTCGAGGCCCGTGTCAGCAAAGAGCATCGGGATCTTCCCGATCGCCTTTGTCACTACAAGCAGTGTCGCGAGGCTGTCTTTTCCCCCCGAGTAGGAGACGTTCGCCACGAGGTCGGGGTTCCTCTCAGTCACGGACTTCACAAATGCGACTGCTTCTGCCTCTGCATCCTCAAGAACCCGGGCATTGGCCCGCACCGCATCGTCCCAGCCGGCCCTGCCGGGCACAATCTGCGACGCGATGTTCCGCCGGGTCCGGACAATGGAGCCTTTCTCCATGGCCCGGGCCGCAGCCGCGTCCATCTTTGCCCGCCCTACCCCGATACAGGTCCCATCAGGGGCCATGATGAAAACCTCGTCCCCGGCCCGCACGGAATCTTCGATCGAAACCATCCCGGGCCGGAGCACGCTCATGCCCTGGTCGCGGATGAACGGGACCGCGTCGTCGCTCACTACGACGACCCGTTTCGTGGGCGTAAAGAGCTTGCAGGCTTCGGGCCGGGGCACGGGCTCCCATGCACGCTTATCCGGGAAGTACCGGATGATGCCCGCAACACCGCCGCCCGCAATTACCTCTTCCATCCGGTCCTGGTCGGGAACCTTGTTTAAGAGCGCAAGGTGCCCTTCAGGGATAAGCGGGGCGCCGAAATGATCGGTGTAGATCCTGTTGATGAGCGCAACATCTTCCGGAAACGCCGGCCGTGCATCGCCCGGCGGTGTGACCGGGACCTCGCGGGTTTCGGCACCGCAGGCGCAACGCTTTGCCATGACCGGTGTGTGGCAGGTATCGCACCAGCGGAGCAGGATCCTGCCAAGATATGAAGGACGCATTTCTCTCTCATCATACGTCTTTTGGGAATAAAAATCCACGAGGCGGAGGCAAGGGGGTATCGATAAATACCCTCCTTTCCCATCTTTACAGCAGATATGATCGATACCTGGCTCCTTGCCTCAGCCTGCCTTGTCCTCCTCCTGCTGGGGGCGATCTTCCGTATTGTCCGCACAAAGAGCAGGAACGACCGGTTCCTCGCTGCGCTGGTAGCAATAACGATCGGGTCCGCAGCCGGTCTTGCGCTCAGCATCTCGCAAGGCACTCTCCTCTTCCTCGATATCGCGATCGCCCTCTCGCTCTTCTGCTTTGCCCTCCTCATTGCAGCAGCACGGTTCACCGGGGGTGCAGGGGCATGAGCTCATTCATATTCGATATCGCAATCTGGCTCCTCCTCTTTGGAGCGTTCGTGTTCGGGGTACTCGGGTTCTTCGGGCTTTTAATCTTCCCGGATATACGGAGCCGGATGTTCACGGCATCGCGGGCAAGCCTGATCGCAGCAGGGCTCATGATCGTCTCGGTGTTCCTCTACGGCATCAACGCCTACCTGGAGACCGGGCTGGAAATCTATCTTGAAGTCCTTGCCCACACGGCCCTTCTCGCTCTCATCCTTTGTGCCGGCACCGTTGTGGTAACGCGGATCCTCAAGGATACCGTTACTGAAACGATCCCACCGCTCGACGCAAAAAAGTGAACTGCCCCTGAAAACAGCAGGCATTTTTCCCCTGTTTTTCCACACTATTCTCAAACGAAAGAACCGGGTTTCCAACTTTCGTTATGCACAAAAAAGTATTATTCCGGTTCTGCTTCCCGGATCTCTTCCGGTTCCAGGAAACAGAGCACGCCGGCAATGCCGATGATGATGACGGCCGGCATGTAGAGGAAGAGGAGGTTTAACGACCCGGCGATCGGGACGGAGAGGGTGATGAACACCGCGGCAAAGACGAGCATCCACCCGGCAAACCGCGTCTCCTTGTTGGCGATGGCGGCACCCATCAGGCCGAGGCTGGAGAACAATGCAGTCTGGACTCCGGAGAGAGTTTGCTCGCTGCTCACCGCCGAGAGGATCACATACGCGGCGATCAGGATACCACAAATTCCCCCGATGAGACCCAGGATGAACTGTTTCTTCATAGGAGTAGCGTTGCTCTTGAGCGGAATAAAGGTTGCCCCCAGGCGTTTTTTGCGGGCCCCATGCGGCCCCCGATTCAAAAATGCGGCGCCAGACACCCATAAAATGCGCGTTGCTCCCCGAGAAATCGGCCGTTTCCCGTGCCCCTGAATCGTTCATAAGCCCGCTGATTGCAAAACGGAGCCCTGTGCAAAGGTTTGCGCAATTTCTGATGTATTACTCTGATATGCTCTTTTTTTGGAGAAATGAGCAGTTTTTTTTGGGTAAAAGTGCTGGTTTATGCTGATTCTATGCCCAAAAATGCCATTGCGACCAAAATATTTATTAATAGACAAAATAACAAAAAATATAACCCTTTCCGGTAGGAGGTGGATACCAACATGGCAGCAGCAAAGAAGGCGGCAGCTAAGAAGACGCCGGCAAAGAAGGCCCCAGCAAAGAAGGCGGCAGCTAAGAAGAAGTAATCTTGGCACACAACACTACACCTTATTTTTGGATTTGTTTTTCTAGAATTTCCCTGTGCGGACTCTCGCGTTCAGCAGGGTCCATGTAACGAACACGCAATCCTGACAAGACAATTCCTTTCATCGTCCCTTCAGGCGCAGAAACGCGGATCGTTCCGGGCAAGATCGCAGGCGATGAGGGCACTCGCCTCCTTGTCCTTGATCTCCAGCATGATGTCGCGATCAAAGGGTCGGGAGCGCTCAAGGAAAGCGGAAAAACCTGCCGGGTCGATATGGTCGGCATGACTGCCCGTGCGTTTGTCCGGGTGCTGCGAACTGTAGTCCACCATCGGGATCCCGTCAGACATCTTCCAGGTCTTTCCGGTCAGCTGCAGGGCTTCTTCCATCGCCTCCCCCGCATTGTTGCATGTATGATGGAAGACATCGAACAGGACCGGAATGCCTGTTTCTTCATGGACAGAAAGGCAGTCTGCCGCGGTAAACCGGTTGTCATCATTCTCGATGACAAGACGCCGGCGGATTGCCGGATCGAGATGTTCATATGTCCGGGAAAACCTCGCAAGACCCGCTCCCTTGTCGCCGTATACCCCGCCGACATGGAGCTGGATCTTCGCTGTTGTGTCAAGGCCCATCGCGTCCAGGACGCCCGCATGGTAAGCGAGCTCGGCAATACTCCGGCCCACGACCTCTTTATCCGGTGCATTCAGGACAATAAACTGGTCCGGGTGCATTGAAATCCGGATTCCGCTTTTCCGGATGAATTCCCCGATCTCCGCAAATTCGTTTTTGAAGTGTTCCTGCCAGCGGAAGGTGCAGACAGGGTGGGACGCGAACGGGACCAGATCGGATGTGATACGGAAAAACAGGATATCATGCTTGACATTCCATGAAAGGATCCGTTTCAGGCAGGCGAGATTTTCCGCAACCGTTTCGATCAGCCGTTCTTCCGAGTACGATGCCAGCCGGAACGTTTTGTTGGCACTGCACCCGATACTCCGGTTGATACAGGGATACCCGATCCGCATGATGGTATGTGGGCTGCTCACCCGAATTTACGGGTTCAGCAGCACAATCGTGGCATTCAGAATGGTTGCAAAGCTCACCCATGCGATATAGGGGATAAGGAAGTACGCCGCACTCTTCCGCACGCGGTAAAACGTCATGATGGTTGCAAGGATCAACCACCAGAGAATGATGATGTCAAAGAGGCCGAGGAGGGGAGACTGCATGCCGAAGAAAAAGAACGACCAGAGAATATTGAAGACGAACTGGATGCAGAAGACCGCAAGGGCAAACCGGACTTCCGGCTTGTCAAAACCCCGCTCCCAGACAAGATAGGCAGCAATGCCCATCAGGATAAAGAGCAGGGTCCACATGGGGCCGAAGATCCAGTTCGGCGGCTGGAATACGGGTTTGACGAGAAGGGAGTACCATGACCCGGGGCCCGTCATCGTGGCCAGCGAACCAATGCTCCCGGCAACAATGGAGGCGAGCACAAAGGCAATCAGGGTTACCGGCGATTTGAGAGAGATCCGGCTGTTACGTTCCATAACCATTCATTCCCGGTTTTCTGATTTATGGTTTTAGTTCGTGTCACGAACCTGTTGCGGCCACAGTTCACCTTCGGTCAACGAACCGTTTCGGCCGGCCGGGCAGGCGGGAGAGCTCAAGGCCCCTGGGCGGAACAACGTTGAACGCGATCTCGAACAGGCTCTCCTCCTGCTTCTTTTGGAGTGCCGGTTTCCACGAGTAGAATGAGCGCCTGAACCGTTCACTGACCCCTTCGCGGTCGCACGTGGACAGGTCTTTGCATTCCACGCTCACCCGGAGCAGGGTCTTCTCCTGGTCGTCACCCGCGTACAGGAACGCCTCGTATTCCCCCGTGAGATACTCCATGTTCTCGCGCTGGAAGACGCCCCGCTCAATGTCCACCCGGTTCATAGGCGTGCCGTGGGCCCAGAACGTTTCAGCTTCGCGCTGTGGTGTGTAGATCCGCATGTGCGTCCGTCCGCAGGCGCACTTGTCGCGGCTGGTGACAACCGTCGTATCATCGGTGTCGTAGTTGATGAGGAGCATCCCGCACTTTGCCCCGACCGGCAGAAGCGTCGTAAGCACGATCCGCCCGCACTCGCCTTCCTTCACGAAACCCTTCAGCTGCGGGTCGTAGAGGTCCATGTGCACAAGGTCTTCGGGAACATGGAGACCCTGCTTTGCCGTGCACTCCCCGCACATCGACCCCTCGGTGCTCCCGTATGTGTTATAGACATCGCAGCCCCAGAGCTCGGCAAGGTATGCCCGCGACTCGTCCGCGAATGCCTCGCCGCCCGCGATCAGTTTTGTCACCCCGGACTCCATCGGGTTCAGGCCCTCGGCCTCCATCTGCCGGGCGAGCCGGATCAACTTGAAGACACTGCCCACGATCCCGGTTGGCCGGTAGTTCGTAATGACACGGAGCGGGAAGGTGCACTTGCCGTACGGGACGACCGTGATCCCGAGGTCCCGGGCCGCAAGCGTCATCGTGTTCGCCCCCACGTTCATACCGTAGGAGGCGCAGATCACCATCCGATCGCCCCGGGTGAATCCCTGCGATGAAAAGATACGGGCATATTTCTCGGCCAGCCGCTCCCATTCCTCCCAGCAGAGGAAGAAACTCTTGGGCACCCCGCTTGTTCCGCTCGTCTCATGGATCGTGAAGATATCCTGCGGGCTTGCGGAGAGGAAGCCATAGTCCGGCCGGTTCGGCGGCTGGTTAGCCCGCACGTCGCTGCCGGAGATGATCGGGAGCTCCCGGAGATCTTCGTGCTCCCGGATACTCGCCGGATCGATCCGGTGCTCGCGGAACCAGGTACGGTAGAACGGCGAGTGTTCGTTTGCGTACTTCACGGTATAGCGGACCCGCTCATCGATCAGGGCATCGAGCCCGGACCGTGGCAGGGTCTCGATCTTCTCATTGTAAATGCGGCCAGCAGTCACTACAATGTACTCCCTGATGATTGAACGGTGAAAAAATACATAAGAATAACGGCCCGGACAGGTCTGGAAACAAATGTCTATTATTTATATAGTGATAGGTGGAAGTATATTACCACCTAATGACGCACGCAACCATCCCCGATCGGAGAAAAACCATCAATGTTCTCATCGTAGATGACGAGCCATACCTTTCAGAACTCGCCTGCCGCTTCCTTGAGATGAACCACTTCTCAACAGAAGCAGCGGGATCAGCTGATGAGGCCATGGCAAAGATACGGGACGGCTCCTATGATATTGTTGTCTCCGACTACCAGATGCCCGTAAAAGACGGAATCGATCTCCTCAGGGAGGTGCGAAAGGAATTTCCTGCCCTCCCGTTTATCCTCTTCACAGGCCGCAGCCGCGAGGAAGTGGCGATCCAGGCATTGAACGAAGGCGCAGACTTTTACCTCCAGAAAGGAGGAGACACAAAGGTGCAGTTTGTCGAGCTGGCACATAAGATCCGGAGAGCGGTTGAGCGCCGGCGTGCTGCTGCTGCAATCGAGGAGAGGAACGAGGTGCTCGGCGCCATCCTCGCAGCGTCCCCCTTCGGCATCGCGCTCGTAAAGAACCGGACCATCCAGTGGGTTAACGAATCGCTTGCCCAGATGCTGGAATACACCATTGCCGAACTGATCGGGATGCCGGTACGGAAGCTGTACAAAACGGATGAAGAATACCAGCAGACCGGCGAACAAATCTTCTCCGATCTCAGGGTCCATGGCCAGTCGAGCTTCCATACTCGTCTCCTCCGCAAATCGGGAATGCCCATGGACAGCAGGATCCAGATGGCAACGCTCAACACAAAAAATCCGCTCTTCAGCCGGATGGTCACGATCACGGACATCACCAAACGGCTGGCAATAACCCGCGAGCTCGAACATCTCTCGAGGATGCCACACCTGGAACTCAACCCGGTTGTGGAGGTGGACCGGAATGGCCAGATCACGTACTTCAATGAGGCTGCAATAGACCTTCTGGTGAAGCACGGCAACGGCGCGGGCATCGAAGCCTTCCTGCCCCCGGACATTGAAGAGATCCTTTGCCGCATCCCGAAGTACGATGCCCGTACCCTGTACCGGACGGTCCGGGTCGGGACCGCTTCCCTCATCCTTCATATCACGATCAGCCGGACCTACCAGATTGCACGGATCTCGGCATTCGATACGCTGGATGCGCAATGTGTCGACACCTTCGTGAGCGGCGCCGGGAAGGCACTCGCACCAGGAGTGAGAGAGGGGGCCGGAAAAAATGGATCTCTTTATTAAACCGGATATCATTCGTACATTTCAGGATCATCCATGGAAACAAACCAGCTTGTCAGGTACGGATCGATAATCCTTGCCCTCTGTGTCATCGTTGCCAGCATCTGGGTTATCGTTACGCCGCCCGTTGGAGACGACGTCCAGGGAATCGCCCTGATGGCGATCGGCTTCTTCATGCTTGCCGTTGTCTACTACGTCATGCGGCTTGAACGTACGTGCCGGACCACCTGATCATTTTTGATCGCATGGTGACGATACATGGTACACCGGGAGATGCCGTACTCGTACTCCATGAGCGGATCGAGGCACTGAACGCGGTGAAAAAAGATGGGGCCGGCCTTGACTATTACGACTTCGTCCGCTGGTGCTCAAAGACCCGGCAGGTTGCTGACAGGATCTTCGGGCAGGACAATCCGCAATGGGAAGAACTCCGCACCCTTGCCCTTGCGAACTGCTCCTGCAATGCTTCCCGGCAGGCGCTCGTCATGGCAGAGGAGTTCCATGCCGGCTGCTTGCGTTCATTGAGGAGATCCGTGCAGGGAAGCCGGTGTAACCAGCACGGGCAGACCCGAACAACCTCCTGCAACGGAGCCACGTGATGCAGGTGAGAGGATCTTTCCCCTCAATTCGATATGCAGGTATTCCCGAATCTATCTCCCTACCCTTCCCCGCACTTCACCGGCCCGTTCCGGAAGAACAGTAGCAAAATCACAAACGGCAGCAGGTACAGGATATCGATGTACCCGATACCCGCCCAGACAAAAACAACCCCGAGCACCGCCACGCCCAGCGGCACGAGGAATTTCTTTGCCAGAAACGATGCCTCGGCTTCATTCAGGACAGGATCAAGTAGTTCTTTGTGCGTCCGGGCATGGTGCCACTGCCAGACCAGGACAAGGGAGAGGGCAAGGTAGTTGATCTGGTAGAGGATGTTCGAAGCCGGGACCTCGTCGCTCATGGACGCGAAACTCTGCGTGAAGGGGACAAAAACCACAATCATCAGCGAGAGCAGGTGGAGGTAGATGAACCGGAAATCAAACGTTTTGATCCGGTGGAACATCTGGAAGTAAAAGAGCCAGAACATCCCGAGGATCAGGAATGCGCCGGCGAAATCGATGACTTCCAGGATGACCGAGACAAGATATATCACAAAGGAGGTGTCGGACGTAATCGAACCTGCCGCGGGTGTCGTAATGTTCCTGACCATCAGGGTCATCGTAAACGCGTAGATACCGTTCGTGATCCGTTCCAGGTTCACCTTGCTGATCGGGTCCATGCAGGATTCACATTCCTGTCCGGGAACTATGTACCAATGGGTATTGTTCTTTACGGAAAGCAGGAGCCAGCAACCGGATGGTCAGGACACTGTTGGCAAAGGTCCGGACTTTTTTTCCTGCGGGGGAACTGGCAGGGCAGGATCTGCTGCTGCTGACAGAGGACGGGAAACACAGGGCGAGGGTTGGTCGCGGAGGCTCCGTCGAGGGGAAGGGGATTGCCGGGAGCGTATCTCCCGTACAGAATCCCCTTCCTGGCCCACCATATCCCGCCTGCACGAGGATCACCCCTGTTTTGCCACTTCGCGATCTCCATTTTCCGTCCCCGCGGATCCTGGTCAGAATTTCGCTCATGGCGGGCACCGGCTCCACCCGGGTCCCGCAAAAAATGGGCAGGTCACAAAATTTTTGCGCAATTTCTCACGCGAATAAAGAGCACGGTTTTATTCGATAGAATGGACCCCTTTTGCCGAAAAACACGATTATACCATGATTCTTTTCGGGCGTTGGCACCATTTCCACTGCCGAATTTTTTCACAAAACCGGCCCGGAAATTCTCCGTCGGAGATTCGATCCGCAGGAAGAGACACTCCCCGACACCCCCCGTTACGACAGGGGACTGGGTATCCGCCTGGATCTGGTATCAGTCCCGGGCATGCCTGTTCACGTACCCGTCCGGCTCCCAGAGCCCGATCTCGCCGACCGCAACATCGTAAATCCGGAGCCGGCGGAACGTCCGCTCGTGCTGCGTGCGGAGCCAGATCTCCCGGGGCATCCATTTCGGGAACGGCAGGCCGCGGACTTCCGCAAGTTCCTCCCTGAGCAGGTCTTCGTAGAAAACGTCCGGATTAATGTGGTGCTTGAGCACCCGTACTCTGAGAAGAAATGCAGAACCCGGCTTGAAACAAAAAAGATCGTAGCCGAGCTCCGGATGATCCGTGTTCTCCTGCCACTCGTAGCCCATCTTTCCTGCAAACTTTTTTGCATCTGCGATGGCTGCGAGAGGGCGTTTTCCGCGGGGCATGGTACTAGTAAAAATTATTTTTATAATTAATTGGAATTGTGGTTTGATTTCGAAAAAAAACCGGAAAAAATGATTGCGATTCCCTACTCAGAAAGTTGCCGGAAATTTTCGTATTTCCTCAGTGATCAGAATTAAAAAAAATTACCAGATCATTACCCGCTCGCTCTCGTTCCGGTACAGGGCATCGCCCGGTTGGATCTCCGGAAAGGCCCCATAGAACCCGGGGATGTTGAAGACAACGCCATTGACCCGGTATTTCGATGCTGAATGGGGATCGGTGTATACCCAGTTCCGCTCTGCCTCCTCCCGGGCGTTCTCCCGCCAGACCTGGGCATAGGCATAGAAGAACTCCCGCTCCTTTACCGGATCAGGTGCCGGTCCTGCGGCATTCTTCCAGGCATGGTAGGCAATCGTTACGCCCCCGAGGTCCGCGATGTTCTCCCCCAGGGTCAGGTTGCCGTTGAGGGAGAGGCCGGGAAGGACCTCGAACTGGTTATACTCGCTCACGAGGAGGGCAGTGCGGCTGTTGAACTGCTCTTTGTCCTCTTCCGTCCACCAGTCTGCAAGGTTCCCGTCCTTGTCATACTGCCGGCCCTGGTCATCGAACCCGTGCGTCATCTCGTGGGCAACCACCGCCCCGAGAGCGCCGTAGTTCCTTGCGGCGTCCGCGTCCGGGTCAAAGAACGGCGGCTGGAGGATCGCCGCGGGGAAGACAATCTCGTTTGTTGACGGGTTGTAATACGCATTCACGGTCTGCGGTGACATGAACCAGACATCCGGGTCAACCGGCCTGCCGATCCGTCCAAGTCCAAAGGGCCCGTGGATCAGGTTGTACGCCGAGGCCGCACGGACATTCCCGCTGTAGGAGCTGGTGAGTTCCAGGCCCGTATAATCCATCCATGTGTCCGGGTAGGCGACCTTCTGGCGCATGACAGCGAGTTTCTCCCGGGCCCGTTCTTTTGTGGCGCTGCCCATCCAGGTGAGGTTCCCGATCCGTGCATCGAACGTCTGGCGGATCGTCTGGAACATCCCGGTCACCATGCCACGGGTACGGGGGTCGACGTATTCAGCAACGTACTGTTTTCCCACGAGGTCGCCCAGCTGGGAGTCGCCGGTGTGCACAACCCGTTTCCATCGGGGCAGCATCTCGGTCACGCCGTCGAGAGTCCGGTCATAGAAAGCAAAATGTTCCTCCTCGAAGGATGTGCCGAGGTACCGGGAGGTTTCATCGATCAGCCGGTACCGGAGATAGAGTTTCCAGTCCGCGAGCGGGGCTGTCGAGATCTCCTTCTCCAGGGTGTCCAGGTACTTCGGCTGGTACACGTTCACCTTCGTCACCTGCCCGGAACCCGGAATGGACGTGAGCCGGTCCCATCCGATCGACGGCCAGCGCTCCTTCAGTTCTGCAATGGTATAGACATTGGTTGTCCGCTGCGGGTCGCGGTTCTCCTCATTGGTGAACTGGCCGAGGGCAAGGGTCTTCTCCATGGTATAGATCGTCTTTGCATCCGCGGCGGCCTGTGCTCCGGATTCTCCGGAGAGGACCAGTACCTTCCTGATATGGTCCTGATACGCCTCCTGCGTTGCCACGCTCCCGGTGTCCGTCCGTGTGTAATAGTCGCGGTCGGGCATACCGAGCCCGCCCTGCCAGAGCGTTGCGATCACTTCGGTGGTATTGCGTGTATTGACCTCGCCCATATAGAAATAGAGCGGGGTTGCCCCATGCTCCAGCAGGATGACGGTGACGTTTGAGAGCTCCTCCCGGGAGCCGATCGCATCGATCGCAGCAAGGTCTGCGGAAAGCATCCCGAGCCCTTCGGCATCGATCGCCTGCGTGTCCATTCCCGAGCGGTAGAACTGACCGATGAGGGCGGTATTCCGGTCGGTCGTCGTTTCGGTCGCGTTCGCGGCCCGGCTCATGAGGGTATGGAGATCTTCATCGGCCTTGTCGCGCAGCAGGGACAAGGTCCCGACATACTTCTTGTCGGCAGGAATCGGGTGCTCCCGCTGCCAGGCGTCGTTCACATGGGTATAAAAGTCGTCACCCGGCCGGACGGATTCATTCAGCGTGTACCACGGCTGGGGGGCCGGCGTTGCGCTCACCGTATGTCCCGCCCCGGTACCAGCAGGCATGGTGCACCCGGCAGCAACGAGGCAGGCAATAAGCAGTACGATCAGGAACAAGCGTTTCACAATGGGTACCCGTACTCAGTCAACACGAATAAGATTTGCCACGAGGGGCAGGACGCGTACAACAAAAATGACCCGGTTTTAAAAAAACCCGGAGTCGGGGGTTCCGGCCCGGATCAGGGGTTTTCGATCCGGCACTCTGCGGTCACTTCCCCAACCTCGCAAAACATCGCAGCGATCGGGCAGAGCCGGGTCAGCGTCTGGTCGATGATATTCTTCATCATCGCATCGTCCGCACCGGCAGCATACAGCGTTATCATAAGGTGCACCTGATCGAAATAGGCTGGCATGGTTTTTACCCGCGTGCCATGGATCTGTATGATCATTTTCGAGGGGACGATCCCGTTATCACCAAGCGCGAGCAGGATCTTCACTCCCACACAGCCACCAAGTGAACCAATAAGGTACTGGATGGGATTGGGGAACGTTCCGGAGCCGCCCATGCCAACCGGCGCTTCCATCGGAAAGGTAATCGCACCGGACTCTGTTGTGGCAGTAAATGCACCGTCGCCGTTGTACGTGACGGTCATATCAACCGGTTTCCATTCCTTCCTTGAATCGTCCCAGGGGATCTCCGTGCTCATGCAGTACCGGTTGTTCTTGCTGCATAAGAAATCGTGCGGAAACGCCTGCAGGGAGGCATCGTCGTCACCGCAGAGGACAGGAAGGGAAGTACGGGGGAAGGTCCGGGCCAATCGGTTGCCATATGCACGGGTGCATCACTGCCCGCCGTGCATCGCCTCATGATGGAAAAAAATGAAAAAAATGAAAAATAGTTTAGTATCCGTCAGTACACATCGTACCAGTTATTGCCGCTCATCGCACCCGGCACGGTTCCGGCAACCGGGATCGATGCACCAAGGGCCGGCTTGACCTCAACCATGAATTTTTCACCGAAACTCAGGTCCTGGGACATGGCGGAAGTATCGATGATAACCATCACCATCTCCTTTGGCGCAAGGACGCCGGTGTGTGCCGCGTGATTGCCGGGGGCCACTTCCTTGACCCATGAGTAGGTGACATCGTTGGCAGAATAGGTTGTCAGGTTCTTTGATGTTGATACGGTATACCCGAACGCACCCATCTCCGCGCCGGTACCGCTGGCGGCAAGCTGGAGATAAAATTCAACTTTCTGGACACCCATGCCATCAGCACTTGCCTGGATGCTCATGCCACCGGACTGCTGCACTGTGGACATTGCCTGCGACACACCCGTGTGGACAGTCTCCTGGGCTTTCTGCGAGGTTAAAAATCCTGATCCCAGTACAACATACCCGAACACTGCCGCGACAACAATGAATGCAATCAGCACGATGGCAGCTTCAAGCCCGGTAAATGCATTTTCATGATTATTTTTAAAATTCATGGACACACCCCTGATTCTTTTTCATTTCAGGCGAATTACGAGTTAATACACTGAATGCGCCATTATACTATATTAATTTTGGTACACACCAGACAAAGAAAAAATCATGATCCAAATGAATTTATGGCTTTCATCAAGATTTCCGAAGGATCTGGAAGATTCTGTGAAGAATGTCATCTCCCGGAATACCCGGAACGGGCCGGGCGGATGAGATGCGTTTATATGCAAAATGCTGACCCGGATCCGATTCTATTTCAATGTTCTTGGACACATGCGAAGAAAAAGTCCTTTGTACGAACCGATTTTTCATTTCCCTCAGCGTAAAAGAAATAACCGCGATTCCGTGAGGGATAATCCTACCGGGAATGCGAACGCAACTCCAGAGCATCCGGATTCGTATGCCGTTAACCATTCTTTGGCATCCGCTTCCTGCACTGTCGAAACCAGAAAAATGCCGGGACATGGGGGGAAATCCCCCACTCCTAAAAAAAGAGATGTTACCTGCTCAGCGGCGACTCATCCATGCCGAGGAAGTCGAGGGCGGTCTTCCCGTACTGTACCGGGGCATAGTGTGACCCGACATGCGGGAGTCCCTTAAAGCGTACGAGCCATGAGCCATTGATCTGGCCGGCAATCCGGACCGCAACGGGTTCTGGGGTGAGGACATCGTCCGTCCCCACAACCAGCATGACATCCTTATCGATTTGGGAGAGCTTGTCCCAGGACCCGTTCCACGCAAGGTTTGCCTCTGCTTCCTCACGGACACCGGCGGTCTGCGTGGGATCGGTTGCAGAACTGTTGATGATCGTGTACAGGAGGTTTGTCTCGGGGATCCGGATGCTGTAGGTCACGGAGTCAAGGACCAGCTTCCGGACGCGATCCGGGTGATCGATCACGAGCTGCTGCGAGACCGAAGATCCCATCGAGACCCCGTACACATGCATGCTGTCATAACCCAGTGCCTGCATCAGCCCGGCTGCATCCTCGGAGTACTGCGCGATCGTGGGTGTGGCCGCATTGTCAGAACTGGTTCCCATGCCCCGGGGATCATAGAGATAGACATGGTATTCCGAGGAAAGGATCGCAATGAAGGTCTCGTTCCACTGGGTATCCATGGTAGCACCAAATCCGGGGATAAGCAGGAGTGGTTCGCCGGACCCGAATTCCCGGTAACCCAGGGTAATACCATTGACCTCTGCGTACTTCACGGGTGTTGCATTGATTGATATGGCGGGCCAGGCTGGAGATGCCGTGAGGGTTGCCGGCACAGCCGGGCAGGTGGCAGGGGCGGAAGCATTCATACACCCTGCCGTGATGAGGAAGCAGAGGGTGGCAGCGATAACCAGGATGTGTAACAGCGACTTGTTCATGAAAAACCTCATTCAGAAAATTTTGGCATCAAAACTGTTGTTGTCTTGCAATCGCATGGAATGCTAAAAAAATTTCCTGTTGTTTTCATCATTTCCGAGCGATTATATACCCCACACACGAAAAATGAATTACAACTGCTTTGGAAGGAGGGTTTTTGTTACATGTCTGGAATTCATTCGCCACTTGCCCGGCTCGTGCTGTTCATGGTCTGCCTGTCGATCGCCGGAGCGTTTGTTGCCGGGGCGCACTATTACGTCATTGATGCCCCGCAGCACAAGGCGCTTTCCGGGTATCCCCCCGGGAATGCCAACACGGACATAGCGGAGAAATGTGCAACCTGTACGTCTTATTGCACGTACGTTGCTCCCGAGGATTACTACAAGTGCCTGTTAGACTGTGAAATAATCTGCAACTGATGGCCTTCAGACGGATGTCCCCATAATACACCATGGGGGCAGGATCTATACGCTATCTCCAGAAAAACTGGTGAGGATTTACCAGTAAAAAATTTTACCGGACCCTGCTCAAAATTCTTGCAACACGATCACGAACGCGATTGATTTGTTTATCCGGATCAACCGGACCCTGCTCAAATATTTTTCAGCAGACCCTGCTTAAAAAAAATTGTGCAGACCCTGCCTGCAAGATGGTAAACTGATCTGTATGACCGGAAAGCCTGCATGGTGCACCATCGACGAAAAGACTTCCGGATTTTCGTGCTGACCCTGCGCATTTTTTTCCGGGCGGACCCTGCTTAAAAATTTTTCACCAGACTCTGCTTGCATTTTTTTTGCCGGACCCTGCTGACATTTTTTCAAACGCGATCGGGATCGCGATTGAAAATGTGTTTTGGATCAACCGGACCTTGATTCAAATTTTCTTGCCGGACTCTGGTTATGAAATGGGATGCTCATGCGAATGATGCGATGCCCTACGCGCAAAACACCATTCGGATTCTTCGAAGAAGGGGGATGAATTCTCATCGTGTCCCGACTCTGATGAGTCTTTATATTCTGCAACTCACCTGCCTGTACGAGAACTACTGTATGACCCATTGCGCAGCAGGGCCCTGACGAGTATCTGATAGTGCGTAAGAGATGTCTTTGATTTACAAAAGCCAACTGGCTTCAAGGCTGCCGAGCGACCTCCAAAGGTGGAGGTGTGCTTATAACAGTAAAGATTTAGGAAATTTTTTGACAAAGGACAGGGTAGGCTGATCGGAGTTCAATATCACAGTCATTATATACAAGTTAGATATATCAGACACTATCGATTGCTTTGTGAGGGTATTTCCATGTCTGGAATCGAAAAATCACCGCTCGCCCGGCTCGTGCTGCTCATGGTCTGCCTGTCGATCGCCGGAGCGTTTGTTGCCGGGGCACACTATTACGTCATTGATGTGCCGCAGCAAAAGGCGCTGTCCGAACATCCACCTGCGAATTTTAACCCCGGGACCGAGAATTTTGAAAGCTGCAAAAAATGCCTGAACGATTGTAAAAATGTGCCTGAGGGTTCAATCGATTATGCGAAGTGTATGGCATTCTGTAGAATGATCTGCTCGCAATAGTACGGCGACGGGGGCGGGTACATGACGACGGCCCCACCGTAAAGATTGCCACCTGCTGCACACATACCCGCCCGGTGTTTATCGACAATGATCTTGAAGGGCTGCATGAATATCTCCCGTCTTTGTATGCTATAGACGCCGGGAAATAATAATGAGAACGTTTGGAAAAAAGATTGGGGATTTAGAAATCAGTCATAACCCTGAACTGGTCGATCTCGTCCCGGTTCAGCTGGTCTAAGAACTCGTCGGCTGCATGCCCGATATCCTTCGAGGCGGTGATCGCACGGCCCACGACAAGGATATCTGCTCCGGCCTTGAGTGCGTCCTTGACAACGTCAACACGGATACCGCCGGCGGTTGCAACCAGGAGCTTGCCGCCTGCTGCCTTCTTGATCGCCGGGATGTCGCCCCATGCATGGGCGCTCTCTTCCACATCGATGGCGCGGTGGAGCTCCACAATGTCGGGCTTGACCTTTAAGCTCGCGATGAGCTTGGCCGGGCTCTGCACGTTGAGCATGTCGACAATGGAGTAGATGCCGATCTTCCTCGCCTCAGTGATAGCCTTCTCGATGGTCGATGCCGGGGCCTGGCCCGAGACCACGACTGCGTCAGCCGTTGCATCGCCAGCCATCCGTGCTTCAAGGTTGCCGGTGTCGAGGATCTTCATGTCCGCGATGATGAACGCATTCGGGCGGAGCTTCCGGATCTCGCCGATGACGCCGAGGCCGAACTTCTTGATGAGCGGGGTGCCGGCCTCGATGATCACGTGGTCGTTCTGCGGCACTTCTTTTAAGACCTGGGCAACCTTGCCCATGTCCACGAGGTCCATTGCCACCTGGAGATACGGCGGGTCCCAGAGCCTTGTAACCTTGAATCCCATGATCCCGTGGGCTGCACGGTCCTTCTCGAAGACGAGCGTCTTGGTGTCCGGGAACTTGTCCAGTGCACGGCGGATGGCGAGCTTGGTTGCGCCGTAGTTGTAGCGGTAGATCTTGTTGTAGTCCGCTGCGTCCGGGTGGACAAATGCCGATACGAGGATGACTGTCTCCTCGACATCGATCCCCTTGAACACGTCCTCCTCAACGCAGTCCGCAACGGCCTTTGCAACCGCTGCCTGTACCGGGCCGAACATCTCGTTGACCTGGCTCATGTCCCGCAGGGTGACTTTCGGGATGACGACCGTGGCCGGCTTGGTTAAGAGGTTCGGGCGTACAACAGCGAGCAGGGGGGTGTGCCCCATGGAAAGCTGCGACACAGCGTTCGCAAACGCCGAGCCGATCGGGCCTTCCTTATCACCCATTAAAAGATCGATGTGCGCCAGTTCCGCGCCATCGCCAATCAGTGCTTCTCCGACAAGATACATGGAATTCTCCGTGTTGCTAATTATCTGCCGTTAATCTATGATAAAGTTACGAGCCGGTCCCTGATTTCATGGGAGATGCCTTGTGCCTCCCGGTCCGGCAGGGATGGCCCGGAAATCAGGGCCGGCACCCGGCCCGGGCCTCCGCAGCAAGGCAGAGGATCTCGAACATGACCGTGGCACCGGCAAGGGCGGTGATGCCGGCAGGATCGTACGGTGGCGAGACTTCGACCACGTCGCCGCCGATGACATTGAGTCCCCGGAGCCCCCGCAGGGTCTGGAGCGCCTCAAAGGTTGACATCCCCCCGGCAACCGGCGTCCCGGTGCCCGGTGCGAATGCCGGATCCAGGCAGTCGATGTCAAAGGAGACATAGACCGGCCGGTCCCCCATCAGCTCGCGGATCTCCCGCACAATGCCCTTCCATCCCGTTTCATAGAACTCCTCGATGTGCACGACCCGCATCTTCTTTTCGTAGGAGAACTGCCAGAGGATCTCGTTCGACCCCCGGATCCCGATCTGGATTGTGCGCTCCGGGTCCACGAGCCCGGCTTCCACGGCATTTTTCATCGGCGAACCGTGCTGCAGGCTGCTCCCGTGAATCGGCCCGGCAGTGTCGCAGTGGGAATCAAAATGCACAAGCCCGATCTTTTCCGTTCCGCTGATACCTTTGAGGATAGGGAATGTGATGGAGTGGTCGCCTCCCGCGGTTATGGGGATGACACCGGCGGAAGCAATATTCCGGTAAAAATTCTCGATATCCCGGGCAGCCACGCCGAGATCGTATACCGAGCTGAACGGCACGTCACCGAGATCGGCAATCCTGAATGTTGTGCACGGGCTCATCTGCGTATGATGGTTGTAGGCGCCCACGAGCCGCGACTGGTTGCGGATCTCCCGGGGGCCCATGCGGGTCCCGCTCCGGTTGGTCACGCCCTGGTCAAAGGGGATGCCGACAAGCGCGATATCAAGTTCTTCCGGACTCTCGCGGTAGGGCATCCCGAAAAAGGTCGGGATCCCCCAGTACGCATTCTCCACCATCTCCCTGCTGAATGTTTTGAAGTTCTTTGCTATCTTCTCAAGATCTTCTTCCATGGCGTTCCTCCGTCTCAGGATGCCGGGTAAAGCGCGGTTGCTATCAGGTACACCGTGCCGTGATGCTATATGAAACCTGCCGGGGGTAAATAAGGACAGCCGCTCCGGCACACCGGTTGACTACTACACCCGGTCCAGGGTGACTTACCCCACTACCATATGAGAGACGAGGATATTCAGGCCGATGATGACAAGAATGACCCCGCCGAGGATCTCGATCCTCCTGCCGAGAACGGATGCCAGTTTCATGCCGGTCATCACGCCGGCAAACGAGAAGAGGAAGGCAACGAGCCCGATGATGAGTGCGGGCACGAGCACGCTGATGTGGAGAATCGCAAAGGAGACACCGACCGCAAGCGCATCGATGCTCGTGGCAAGGGAGAGGACCATCACCGGCGCGAACCGGAGGACACGAATCTTCTCCTCATCTTCCCCGGTTTCGAGCCCTTCATGGATCATCTTCGCGCCAATGATCGCGAGCAGGAGGAACGCTACCCAGTGATCGAATCCGGCAATAAGCACCGTTAACCCGGTGCCGGCAGCCCACCCGACAAGCGTCATCCCGGCCTGGAAAGCACCGAAACAGAGCGCGATAATGAGGGCGGTTTTTAAGAGGTTTGTCTTTGTCGAGGTCCCGATTGCAAGGGAGACCGCAAGGCAGTCCATCGCGAGCGCGATGCCGATCAGGACGGGGGTGATAAGGTCCATGGATTTCGTACCTGTTGGAACTGTTGCGTGATAAGGGCTCTGGGGGCAGAACCGGCCAGGGCATGTTGAGCAAAAACGGGAGCCCCGGTCAAATGAAAAGTGTTCCGGAGAAGACCTGCACCGCATTGCCCGAGAGGATAACGCGGTCACCCGCGAGTCTCACCCGGACCGATCCACCCCTGGCCGAACACTGGAACCCGGTCATCTCCGCTTTTTTGAGCTTCTCTCCCCAGTAGGGCGCAAGGCAGCAGTGGGCCGAGCCGGTCACCGGGTCTTCGGGAACTCCGACGGCCGGGGCAAAGAACCGCGAGACAAAGTCGAAATGCGGGAGATCGGACACGGCTGTGACGATGATGCCCCTGGCCTTGATGAGAGAAAGCGCCTCCATGTCCGGTTCCAGGCTGCATACATCATCCGCAAGGGGGAGTTCGACAAGGATGTCGAACCGGTTCCGGCCAGTGTAGAGCGGCTCGATCCCGAGCGCCTGCCCAAGGCCGGGGATCGCCATAGAGGTCTTCGGGGGCTCGGCAGGAAAGTCCATGCTGATCCAGTCGCCGTCCTTTCGGGCTGTCAGCCTGCCGGAGAGCGTCTCGAAAACAATCTCCCGGTCTGCCGGCACGCGACGGGTCTCGTAGAGTACTGATGCTGCCGCAAGCGTTGCATGCCCGCAGAGCTCGATCTCCTTTGCGGGCGTGAACCACCGCAGCCGCCAGCCCTGCCCCTCAGGGAAGAGGAACGCGGTCTCGGAGTGCTTCAGCTCGGCGGCCACCTGCTGCATCCACGTATCGTCAGCCGGGCCATCCGGGATACAGACACCTGCCGTGTTCCCGCGGAATGGTGAACTCGTGAAGGCGTCAACGAGGTGCAGTTCTGCTTCCATGGAAGAGAGGTTGCGTGCCGGGAGAAATAAAGGATCGGGAGGGGTACGGGAAAAGGAAATTGGGAATGCAGGAAACAAAGGAGGCCCTGTAAAAGAAAGTCTTAAGAGAAAACGTGGGGTTGGTGAGATTTGAACTCACGATCGACGGGTCTCTCCGACATGCGCATCAGTGCTCCAACGGGTCATCATCTTTTTATCAGTAGACCCATTGTTCATCATCTGCGAGCACGAAAGAACGCAAAGACCGCTGGAGCCCGTCGCCATACCGGGCTAGGCCACAACCCCTCACATCAGCAGGGACGGTATTCCCATACTGACTCAATAAAATCGCACTGTGTAAACTTAAGAGTTTTGTTCCCGTGACTGCCCGGGCACGCGGGCAGGTGCACCACTTCCGGCACGGATCATCACGCATATAAAATCCCCTGCCCCAGTACTGGTGCAATGGTCGAGGGCAGTTACACGTGCGGAACATCAGCAGTCCCCCTGCTGGGCATGACCATCGGCGAGATGGTCGACAGTATTGCAGCAAAATACCCGGATACCGATGCCGTTGTATCGATGCACCAGAATATCCGGTGGACCTACAAGGAGTTCCTGGAACAGGTGGACACCGTGGCCCGGGCACTGATGGGCCTTGGCGTGGAGAAGGGCAACCGCGTCGGCATCTGGGCCATGAACTATGCCGAGTGGGTCGTGGTGCAGTTCGCCACATCCAAGATCGGCGCCATCATGGTGAACATCAACCCGGCGTACCGGACCTACGAGCTCGAGTACGTGCTCAAGCAGGCCGAGATCCAGACCCTGATCGTCCAGGGCAGGTTCAAGACATCGGACTACGTGGGAATGTTCTACGAGGCCTGCCCCGAGGCGTACGAGTGCAAGCCCGGCAAGATCGCAAGCGAGAAGTTCCCGTTCTTAAAGCACGCCATCTTCCTTGGCGACATCCCGTATAACGGCATGTTCACGTGGGGGGATTTCCTGAAAAAATCTGAGGAGATCTCTGTTGACGAGATGAAGGAGCGGGGCGAGGGGCTCACGTTCGATGACCCCATCAACATCCAGTACACGAGCGGCACCACGGGATTCCCGAAAGGGGTTGTCTTAACGCACCACAATGTCCTCAACAACGGGTACATCATCGGCGAAGGCATGGGCTTTTCCGAGAAGGACCGGCTCTGCATCCCGGTCCCGTTCTACCACTGCTTCGGCATGGTTCTCTCAAACCTCGCCTGCGTCACCCATGGCTCGACCATGGTCCTGCCCGCACCGGCATTCGATGCCGAGGAGGTCCTAAAGACTGTCGAGAAGGAGCACTGCACGGCACTCCACGGCGTCCCGACCATGTTCATCGCCGAGCTCGCCCACCCGGACTTTGCAAAGTACGACCTCCGTTCCCTCCGCACCGGCATCATGGCCGGTTCTCCCTGCCCCATCGAAGTGATGAAAGAGGTCAACACCCGGATGAACATGAGCGAGATCGTGATCGTGTATGGCCAGACCGAGACAAGCCCCGGTGTCACGATGACAACAACAAAGGACCCGCTCGACCGCCGGGTCACGACCGTTGGCCGCGCCTTCCCGCACACCGAGCTCAAGATCATCGACCCCAACACCGGCAAGATCGTCCCCACGGGAGCGATCGGTGAGATCTGCGCACGGGGGTACTGCGTGATGAAGTGCTATTACAACAATCCCGCAGCCACCCACGCAACGCTTGACAAGGACCGCTGGAACCATACGGGCGACCTCGGCACCATGGACGAGGAGGGTTATTTCAAGATCGTTGGCCGGCTCAAGGACATGGTGATCCGGGGCGGCGAGAACATCTATCCACGGGAGATCGAGGAGTTCCTGCACCACCACGAGAAGATCTCCGATGTCTACATCACAGGAGTTCCGGATGTCAAGTACGGCGAGGAACTCTGCGCATGGGTGAAGATGAAGCCCGGCCAGACCATGACCGAGCAGGAGGTCAAGGACTATTGTAACGGGAAGATCGCGAGGTACAAGATCCCGCGGTACGTGCTGTTCGTGCAGGAGTTCCCGATCACGATCTCCGGCAAGATCCAGAAGTTCAAGATGCGCGAAGAGTCGATCAAGGTACTCGGCCTTGAAGAAGCGGCCCAGATCAAGACGGCGTAATCTCTTTCCTTTTTTTTGTTTTTTCCGCGAGGTATGTACCGCGATTCTGGTATCTTCCCTGCACCACCCACTGCTCCGCAAAGCCTTTGTTATGGGACAACGACATCGTGCATGCTATGAACGCCCATCGTCTCATACCTCTTGCGGGTCTTCTGCTCCTCGCCCTTGTCGCGATCTTCTTTGCGGGGTGCACAACCACCTCCCCAAACGGACCTTCCTCAGGAACGCAGGCCACGATGCCGGTGAACCTGAACGCAAAGGACTGTTTCTTCCAGGTCGACGACTCTGCGCACAGCGTGAGCTACGGGGATATACGCGAGATCACGATCACCGGCCATGTCAGCAACATCTGCAGCATCCCGATGGACAAGCTCACGGTGCGGGCAACATTCTATGATACTACCGGGAAACGACTCGCCTCGGCCGACGGGTATGCCGGGCGTGTCGGGTTCCACGAGTCCGTGCCATTCACGCTCACAGCAGATATTCCCTCGGACGCCGGCGCGTTCAGGTATACCCTGGAACCGGTCTTTCTCCAGTAACCGGCAGGGATATATTCCCTTTTTAGCGCACGCGATAGCCGGTGTAGTCCATCTGCGCCGCAATTGTTTCCCGCACCTCTGACCCGGCAATCTTCTCGCACAGGTACAGCCCGAGATCGATGCCTGCTGTCACCCCGCCGGCCGTGATGATGTTCCCCTCATCAACGATCCGGTCCGGCAGGACTTCACGAGCAAAGTGCTTCAGGAATCCCGCAAGCTGCGGGTGCGTTGTCGCCCGCTTCCCCTTCAGCATACCAGCAGCCCCGAGCAGGAGCGATCCGCCGCAGAGGGCTGCAACCGTTGTTCAAGGAGAGGCCCCCGCGATCCAGCGCAGGAATTCCGGGTCCTTCATGAGCGGCTGGATCCCGTCGCCCCCTGGAACAATGACGTAATCATATTCAGATAGATCGAGTGCTGCCCTGTCGGCTGCGAGCCGGGCGCCTTCCGATGACCGGACATCTTCCGTGCAGGAGCAGATATCATACGTGAGATCGGGAACAAATCCCCTGGTCTTCAACCGGGTCAGGGGGTCGTAAACACCGGCAAAGTCGAGCAGGGTGAGATTATCATACACAACAAACGCGATCTTCATGGGAAATTTTTCCGGGATAATGAAAAATGGATCAGAGGACGCCGAACCATGCAATATACGACGTCGAGATCATGATGATGAGAAGCACGATCAGGATCTTGTACCCGCAGGTTTGGCAGATGCCGAGGAAGGAGGGATTTTTCCCGGGATCGTAGGACTCCGAACAAATGCGGCATGCCCGCGAAGTCTCATCGTGCTCCGGGTGATCGTGGTGTTCGAATGCCTCGTGATGGTGGGTCATAGTACCGTCATTTGTCGGTAAACAGGTAAAACGCTGTCGAAGTCAGGCGCCCGGGTATTCTGCTTTTCGATCAGGAACGCTTCCTGAGTTTCTCCACCAGGCCGGATACCCGGACCTTTGCCGCGGCAGTTGCTTCTTCGTCCCGCTCCAGCATGACGGTGATCACGTCCCCCTCCCGGCTGCCGGGGGGGAGGAGCAATGCCGGGATGCTGATGTGCCGGGTTCCGTCTTCACAGTCGATAAGGATGGCGGCCCCATTCTCGATCCGGTCGACTGTCGCCTTCATGCCACTGCCTCGTCTGCCCGCGTATCGATAACCGTCCCGGCGCCATCCCGCAGGATTGCACGATCGCCGCTGTTGCCCCAGAGGGGGGATGACCTGCCCATGTAGAGCGCCGTGTCGTTCATGCTGCCGCTCCCGGAAAAGACCGTGACGGACGATGACGGGAGAAGGATGACGGCCGGGAAGGTGAATGTGCCCGAGCCGGTTTTGTCGGAGAGCGTCCAGCCGGCGATCAGGACCGCCTCTTCTCCGCGGTTACTCACCGTTACCCATTCGCCGTTCAGGTTCAGCCGGTCATCGCCCGGTGCATCGAACTGCACCCTGCTGATATATACGCCGGAGGCATTGCCGAGCTGGATCGGGGGAAGCGTTACCGGTATTGTCACATTTGCAGGGATTGACAATGCGATATCTGTCATATTAAGGGAGATCGTGGGCAGGGGTGTCACCGAAGTGCTGGTTGCCGGAACCAGGTTCGTTGCGGTGACTGCCGCGTTCCAGAAGCCCGCATCGCCTTTTTCTGTCGTGACCGAGAGCGTGTTCCCGTCGCTCTCCACGCGAATCGTCCCGTCCGTGTCCGTACGGAAGACCGTGGGACCCGCAGCCTTCAGCCGTTCGAGCGTCTCCCTGTGGGGATGCCCATAATCATTTCCTTTCCCCAGGGACAGGATGGCAACCTGCGGGTTAACACGGGAAAGGAACGCTGACGAACTTGCGCCGGAACTCCCGTGGTGGCCGACTTTGAGCACCTGTGCGTCCAGCGGGTAGCCGGATTTCACCAGTGCCTCTTCCACGGGAGCCGTGGCATCGCCCGTGAAGAGCAGGTTCATCGTGCCGTACGAGACCCGGAGGACGATGCTGCCCGTGTTGAGATCATCAGAAGTCCGCTCTTTGGGTGGCGAAAGCACAAGGATACGGAGCGCGGGATCGATCCCGATGGTCTGGCCCCGTTCCGCAACTATGTAGGGGATCTGCTTCCGGTCAATCGTTACCAGGAACTTCTCGTACAGGGACGATGATGAGGGAAGACCGGAATCGAGGACCTTTTCAACCTCGAAATTCGCGAGCACATCCTGCATCCCGCCGATATGGTCGGCATGCGGGTGCGTTGCCACGAGGAGATCGATCTTCCTGACACCAAGATCCTGCAGGGCACGGACAACCGTGTCGCCCCGGTCCGTGTCACCGGCATCGATCAGGATCACCTTGTCCCGGAAGAGAATGACCGACGAGTCACCCTGCCCGACATCCAGGAAATATACCTTGAGATCGCCCGTGGTGCTCTGGTTGAGAACCGGGCCGGAGTGTGTCCCGGAGGAGCCGGTGCACCCCGCAAGAAGGAGCGTGAAAACAAGGATGAGGGTGAGGCAGGCACCGGCCCGCAGTTGAAACGGAGAAGACACCCGCATGGGAGGTTCCTTACCCTGACCGTGCCCGTTCAACAAGGGCGAACGCCGCTTCCGCCGCCCCGTTCAGCACGTATGCCTCATCGGGGATACCACGGTCGAGCATCAGCACGCGGCCATTGCAGATGGTGGTCTCCACCGAGCCGCCATTCGTGGAGTAGACGAGGTTCGAGGTCGCGTTGTGGAGCGGGATGTTGCAGGCATCGCGGTTGCTGACAAGGAGGATATCGGCCGGTACACCGGCAACGAGCCGGCCGGTGGGGAGACCGAGTGCCTTTGCCCCGTTTGCCGAGGCCATACGAAGAGCCTCCGGCGCCGGAAGCACCGTGGGATTGTTCCAGAAGAACTTCTGGAGAAGGGCTGCCACCTTCATCTCCTCGAACATGTCGAGGTTGTTGTTCGAGGCGCACCCGTCCGTGCCCAGGCTGGGATTCGCACCGGCTTCTTTCAGGGAAGTGTACGGCATGGCCCGGTTGGTTGCAAGCTTCATGTTGCTCGTCGGGTTGTGGGCTGCCGAGACGCCGCGCTTCCCAAGAAGGCTGCACTCCGCATCATCCAGCCAGCAGCAGTGGGCGGCAACGGTACGGGGAGTCAGGATGCCGCAGGAGTCGAGATGGGCTGCGGGGCGCTTCCCGTGGGCCGCAACGCAGTCGGTAACCTCTTTTTCGGTCTCCGACAGGTGGATGTGGATCCCGATTTTCTGTTCCTGTGCAAACTCTGCGCACCACTTCAGGCCTTCCGGGGAGACCGTGTAGATCGCGTGCGGCCCGACAGCCGCGGTGATCCGGGGATTATTTAAGGAGCGGATGTGCGCTGCAAGGTTCTCGGTGGCCTTACACTCGGCTTCCCGCTTCTCCGCGTTGAAGAGGTCGATGAACCCGTACGAGAGGACTGCACGGATACCGGTTTCGTCAACGGCTTTTGCTGCCTGGTCCATCATGAAGTACATGTCGTTGAAGGCTGTGGTACCGCTGCGGATCATCTCGATGCAGGCAAGCTTCGTCCCCCAGTAGATATCTTCCGGCTTCAGGTGGGCTTCAAGCGGCCAGATCTTCTGGGAGAGCCAGTCCTGCAGGATCATGTCGTCGGCATAGCCCCGCAGGAGCGTCATCGCCGCATGGGTGTGGGTGTTGACAAGACCCGGGAGGGCAAGCGCCCCGTTCCCGTCTATAAGAAATTCCTCGTCACCTTTCCACTCCTTTCCTGCCATCTCCCCGACGGAGGTGATGATACCCTTCTCATCGATGACGATGTCGACTTTTTTGTTGTCCACCACAACGTTCGTTATCATCAGGGAGTGATTCTTCCCAAATATCCCGTCCATGTCATCTGAAGTCATTGTTCTTCCCGCTCCATTCAGCTCATATGCTCAATTATCGTGTTCATAATCTCTTCCGTCCTGTCCTTGTGCTGCCTCGAGACACTGACCATATGCTCGTACGTCAGGACTTCCTTTCCCAGGCCGTTCGCATAGTTCTCAATAGTGCAAAGCGCAGCAAACTCAATCCCCAGTTCGCGGGCAAGGGTAGCTTCGGATGCGACCGTCATACCCACAACATCGGCAATCTTTGCGAGTGCCTCCACTTCTGCAACCGTCTCGATCCGCGGCCCCCGCGTCTGGACATAGACCCCGCCGTACCGGGCCGATGGGACAAGGTCTTTGAGTTGTTTTGCCAGATCTTCCGAGAGCTCGGGGCGAACGTGCTCGATTGCATGGTCATGGATTGACGGTATGTCCGTCATGCTCACGTAGTCCGTGGGGATCAGGAGCGAGCCGGGCGCAATCTCCCGTTTCAGCGATCCCGATGAGCCGAAGGCAACGATCCGGGTGACACCTGCAATAGCCATGGCCGCGAGGTTGGCCCGGTAGTTTATCCGGTGCGGGGGACGGCTGTTCTGGTGGCGCATCAGCATGACAAGATCCCTGCAGCAGAGCAGGTCGGCAGTGCCAAACGGCGTTGCCACCGTCTTCTTTGTTAACTGCGGGAGAGTAGAGAAGAGCAGGCTCGTGCCCCCGATGATCCCAAGCATCAGCCCCTCCCGAGAGGGATACCGGGTTGCAATAGAGTTGTAACAGCCATGGAATCCATTCCTTCCTTAAGAAAAGGTTGGCGGCGATGCACTAATACATACCGTATTATTGGGGGGAACTGACGCAGGCACCTGGATCCGGGCCGGGCGTTGACGAACAATTCTTTTATCCTATGCCAACCTAGTAGATAGGAGCGGGCCGGTAGATCAGTGGTAGATCGCTTCCTTGGCATGGAAGAGGCCGCGGGTTCAATTCCCGCCCGGTCCATAATTTCTCCCGTAATCTCCCCATTTCTTCCGTTTTTTGCCTTTTGCCAGATAATTGTCGCGATTTTTCCCCCGTTCCGGCAGATTCACCCGGGATCGATATCGGAATACATAAGAAAGGTGAGGGCAAAACAGTCGCATCAGCTGCACCACCTCCCAGCCAACCGGCTTTTTTTGGGGGACAGGTGCGGAACGATAAAACCGTAAGGAGGGAAGGTACCAGCATGGCCGGCCAGAACCGGTTCTCCGGTCGAAGGATCGTTGTCGTCGAGGACAGCCGCACCCAGGCCGAGTACCTTGGTCATCTCCTTGAACGGGAAGGGGCCCGGGTCGTCGCAGCAGCCGCAGGAGAAGAAGCGCTTGCAGCGATCCGTAAAAACCCTCCCGACATCGTACTTACCGACATCGTGATGCCAGAAATGGACGGGTACGAGCTCTGCCATACAATCAAAGCAGACCCTGAAACGGCAGGGATACCAGTCATCCTCGTCACCCAGCTCCACGATCCATCCGACGTGCTGAAAGGTCTTGTGGCCGGGGCAGAGAACTTCATTGTCAAGCCGTTTGAACCGGAGCAGGTCTACAACCGCATCGCTGCTGTCCTTGATGCCGCAGGAAGGCCCGACCCGGACGGGCAGAAGGATGCGTTCGAATATGTCCTGGACGGCCAGGCGCACACGATCAATTTCAGCCGGTCGCGGATCCTGGACATCCTCCTCTCCACGTACGAGTTTGCCATCAGGAAGAACAACGAGCTGCAGGATGCACACGAGCGGATGACTGCCTTAAACGAGGAACTGATGGCTGCTGTCGAAGACCTCCAGCTGGCAAACCAGAACCTCTCGAAGGAGAATGCCGAGCGGGGGCGGGTGGAGAGGGCGCTGGCCGATGCCAACCGGAAGCTCAACCTCATGACAAGCGTTACCCGGCATGACATCAACAACCAGATTCTTGCGCTCCATGCGTTCATCGAGCTCTCGGAAGCGGAGATCCACGATACAAAAGTCCTCGAATACATCAGGAGGGCAAAGGCTGCCGCAAGGACCATTCAGCGGCAGATCGCGTTCACCAAGCAGTATGAGGACATCGGGATCAGGGCCCCCCAGTGGCAGGATCTCGCCGCGGCCGTAGACACGCTCCGGCTGGCCCTTGCCGAAGAGTCCATCGTCCTTGAGACCCGTGATCTCCAGTACGAGATCTATGCCGACCCGCTCCTCTCACGGGTCTTCGAGAACCTGGCCGACAACTCCCTTCGCCATGGTAAAAAAGTCCAAAGGATCACTGTTTCCGCTGAACATACCTCAGATGGCGGGCTGCTTGTGGTGTATAAGGATGACGGAGCGGGTGTGGATCAAGCCGAAAAAACAAAAATCTTCCAGAAAGGATTCGGGAAGAATACCGGCCTTGGCCTTTTCCTCTCACGGGAGATCCTCGAGTTCACCGGGATCTCGATCCGGGAAAACGGGGTGCCCGGGCAGGGTGCGATATTTGAGATCGCAGTCCCGCCGGAAGGCGTGAGAGAGACCGGTTCGCGATAACCCGTCATACCCCCGAAGGGTAAACCCTCCCGTTCCAGTCCCCTGCGGTGGGCCGGTGTCAGTACGCGGCAGCCTGCATGCGGACTCACTTTTTTATAGTCCGGCAATAAGGGTACGACCGGAGATTATGCGCATCCGTGACCTGATCCTGCCGGAAGACAAGGTCTTCTTCACGCTCTTTCTAGAGATGGCCGAGAAGATCGGCGAGGCCGCCGCGACATTCAACGAGATCACGCACGAACTTCCGGACGGGACCGAGAAAGCCCACAAGGTGCGCCAGATCGAGCACCACGGCGATGAGATCACCCGGAAGATCTTCGAGCAGCTGGACGAGTCGCTGATCACCCCCCTCGAACCCGAGGAGATCGCACGCCTTGCCCCGGTGTTCGACGATGTCCTTGACCGTCTCGACTGGGTCACCCACCAGCTCTGCAACTACGAGATCCCGGCAACAAACGAGGTGCTCAAGGAGTACTCCTACCTGATCCTGCTTGCGAGCACCGAGATCGAGCATGCAGTAAAAAGTCTCTCCACGCTGAGGAATGCCGAGGACGTCAGGACCCATACCACCGAGATCAGCCGGCTCTACAATATCTCGACAGAGCTTCTCTCGCGGGCTATCCCCGAACTCTTCAAGACCCAGGACCTCCTGATGATCATCAAGCTCAAGGATATCTACGAGGGAATGGCGAAAGTCATGGAGAAGTGCAATGATGTCGGGCATGTCATGCACGACATCGCCATGGCCCACGCGTGACCGTCATGGAACCGATCGTCCTTTTTGGCATCATCCTGGCCCTTGCCCTCAATTTCGTCAACGGGCTCAACGATGCTTCGCACTCCATTGCAACGGTTGTTGCGACAAAAGCGCTCTCCCCGTTCAAAGCGGTCATCTATACCGGGCTCTGCAATATCGCCGGGCCGTTTGTCTTCACGACAGCAGTCGCAGCCACCATCGGGACAGCCATTGTCCATGCAGACGGGCTTACCCCGCTCTCGATCGTGGTCGCCATGGGAGCGGCGATCATCCTCGTCTTTGTTGCTACCCGCTCCGGCATTCCCATCTCGAGCAGTCATGCCATGGTCGGGGGGCTTCTCGGGGCCGGTATCGCTGTCATGGGACCAGCTGCCGTGCTCCTGCCGACTGTGCTCGAAGTTGAAGAGGTCATTGGCGCAGCGCTCATCGGAGGTGCGGCCGGGGCAGTCCTCCTCGGCCTCTTTGTTGCGTCCTTCCATGAGGATGTACGGCTCGGTGCCCTGCTTGGGGCGATCTGCGGGGCTGCGCTCGCCATCCCGGTCCTTATGCTGCTAGGGTTCATCAAGGTCTCCGGCCTTCTTGCCATCGTTCTCTTCATCTTCATCTCCCCCATCATCGGTATGACCGGAGCATTCTTCTTTGACCTCCTCGTCATTCACCTGTTCCGCCATTCCCGACGGAACCGGATGCGGCGGATCTTCCAGCCGCTCCATGTCGTTGCCTGCCTTGTCCAGGCCACCGCTCATGGAGGCAATGACGGCCAGCACGCGGCCGGCGTCATCACGGCCCTGCTCGTCTCATCCGGGATCCTCATGAGCTTTGATGTCCCGTTCTGGGTGATCGCCACCTCCGCCGTTGCCATCGGTCTTGGCACCTGCTTTGGGGGCTGGCAGGTAGTGGATAAGATGGCAAAGGAGATCACGAAGATCCGGCCGTACCAGGGCTTCTGTGCGGCAACCGCCAGCAGCGCAATCCTGGTCTCCGTCACCCACGCGGGCATCCCGGTCTCCTCAACGCACGCGATCAACGGGGCAATCATCGGGGTCGGGGCAACCCGAGGAAAGAGCGCTGTCCAGTGGAAAGTCGTCCGCGAGATGATGACTGCCTGGATCATCACGATACCGCTCGCGCTGGTTGTTGCATGGGGAGGGTACTTCGTTGTCGCGTTTGCCCTGGCCCTGGTCTAGAGGCAGCATATTTCGCTATGTTTTTATCACCTGACCTCCGATTACCAGTGGGTTTGTTATGGGTTTGCGGGAACTGCTGATACCCCAGGATAAGGTATTTTTCGACCTGTTCGAGAAACAGGCAGGGATCGTGAAGGAAGCTGCATGGCAGCTCGTCGCCCTCACGGAGGATTTTACGAATGTCAAGGAAAAGCGTCACTCCATCGAGAAACTGGAGCATAAGGGCGATCTCCTGACACACGATATCTACAACCAGCTGAACACCACCTTCATCACGCCGCTCGATCCCGAGGAGATCTCCCGGCTTGCCGCGAGCCTTGATGACGTGCTGGACTTCATCGATGGTGCAACCGAGAAGATGCAGTACTATGGTATCGAAGCAGCCGACTCGCACATGGTCGAGCTCGCAAAACTGATCCATATGTCAACGGTCGAGATCGAGAGTGCGGTCAAGGGCATCCGGTCGATCAAGGACCCCCGCTATGTCGAGGAACGCTGTATCGAGGTGAACCGGCTGGAAAACCTTGCCGATGACGTGCTCGCCCACGCGGTCACGGATCTCTTCAAGACCAATGATGCGATCATGATCATCAAGTTCAAGGACATCTACGAGCATCTCGAGACCGCGACCGACCGGTGCGAGGACGTGGCAAACGTCCTGTCCGATATTGCGATCCGTCACTCATGAGACTGTAACGGGAGACGTGAGGTGGCGACAGAGTGATTGAGGCAACATGGGAACTGATCCTGATCATCATCGGTATTGCACTGATCTTTGACTTCACGAACGGGTTCCACGATTCGGCAAATTCCATCTCCACGGTTGTATCCACAAAGGTCCTCTCCCCCAGGAAGGCAGTCGTCTTTGCCGCGTTCTTCAACTTCGTCGCAGCGTTCGGGTTCGGGGTTGCAGTGGCGAGCACCGTTTCCAAGATCATCCACCTGGACTTTGTCGAGACCGCGGTTGTTCCCTATATTATCCTCGGGGCACTCATCGGGGCCATTACCTGGAACATCATCACATGGTTTTTCGGCCTCCCCACCTCCTCGTCCCATGCCCTCATCGGGGGGCTCGCAGGTGCCGGCATATCTGCCGCGGGTTTTGCCGCAATCAAGTGGTCGACGGTCGAGCTGGTGATTACCTTCATGTTCATCTCACCGATCATCGGCCTTGCCTGCGGATTTTTGTTCATGGCAGCAGTTCTCTGGATTACGAGGAAGGCAAACAAGCAATCGGCCGAGACCTACTTCAAACGCCTCCAGCTCTGCTCTGCAGCTGCGTACAGTTTCAGCCATGGCACGAACGATGCACAGAAGACCATGGGGATCATCCTCCCCCTCCTCTTCGCGGCCGGGTACTTCGGCGCATCTGTTGATCCTAATAATCTCCCGGTGCCGCTCTGGGTGATCCTGGCCTCATATTCTGCGATCGCCCTTGGCACGCTCTCCGGCGGCTGGCGGATCGTCAAAACCATGGGATACAAGATCACCAAGCTCCGCCCGGTGCACGGTTTTGCCGCAGAGACTGCGGGTGCCGCAACGATTCTTGGAGCGTCCGTTGCCGGTATCCCTGTCAGCACCACCCATATCATCTGCACGTCCATTATGGGCGTTGGCACAACCATGGGGTCGAGCACGGTGAAGTGGGGCGTTGCCCGGAACATCATGTGGGCCTGGATCCTCACGATTCCCATCAGCGCCGCAATCGGGTTTGCCGCCTTCGCACTGATCAGGATGGCAATCGGGTACTAACCTTCTTTTTGCGAGACCACAATCCGCAGTTGCCATTTCTTTTCCCACCCGCCCCGGTTCTGAAACCCGCCCACCGACAGCTTAACGAGATCTTCCCGTGATAAGGGATACTATGGTATGATCGAAGCAACGTGGGGCCTGATCATCTTCATCATCGGCGTTGCACTGCTCTTTGACTTCACCAACGGGTTCCACGACTCGGCAAACTCCATCTCCACGGTTGTTTCAACCAAGGTCCTCTCTCCCCGGAGTGCCGTGGCCTTTGCAGCCTTCTTCAACTTCATCGCGGCGTTCGGCTTCGGTGTCGCGGTGGCGAGCACCATCAGCAAGATCATCCAGTTGAATGTTGTCGAGACTGCTGCCGTCCCGTACATCATCCTCTGTGCCCTAATCGGCGCCATATCCTGGAACCTGATCACATGGTTCTTCGGGCTTCCCACCTCGTCGTCCCACGCGCTCATCGGGGGGATGACTGGTGCGGGCTTGTCCGCGGCCGGGATTGCTGCGATTAAATGGACAACGGTCGGAGAGGTTGCGCTGTTCATGGTCGTTTCTCCGCTAATCGGCCTTGCCTGCGGATTTTTCTTCATGGCAGCCATCCTCAACATAACAAAGAAGGCAAACAAACTTTCCGCAGAGACCCATTTCAAGCGGCTCCAGCTCTTTTCCGCGGCCGCCTACAGTTTCAGCCATGGTACGAACGATGCGCAGAAGACCATGGGGATCATCGTCCCGCTTCTCTTCTCTATCGGATACTTCGGGGCAGCCGCCGACCCGAACCATCTCCCCGTCCCGCTCTGGGTGATCCTCGCCGCCCATACGGCCATTGCGCTTGGCACGCTCTCGGGCGGCTGGCGGATCGTCAGGACCATGGGTTACAAGATCACCAAGCTCCGCCCGGTGCACGGGTTTGCTGCAGAGACTGCCGGGGCATCAACGATCATTGGTGCATCCATTGTCGGAATCCCGGTCAGCACAACCCACATCATCTGTACCTCCATCATGGGTGTCGGCACAACCATGGGGACGAGCACGGTGAAGTGGGGAGTGGCCCGGACGATCATGTGGGCGTGGATCCTCACGATCCCTATCAGTGCCCTGATAGGATTTGCTGCGTTTGCGGTGATGCGGATAGTGATAGGGTACTGAACTCCATTGTCACCTTCTGCCAATCCCAACACTATTGGGCTCAATTAAGACCTCGGTCGAAAAACCTGATGAGTTCCGCGAACGATGATCCATTATTTGGAGGTCCGGCACCCCCCTTTCCTTTTCTCCAGCCCCATACTTCCCTGACACCCATCCTCCAAATCGATTCAAAAAGCACCAATTAAGCTATTTTTGAAGTCTGAAATGACCCCCAAATACAAAAACTAACGTCAATTCGCCATCCGTTCCAAAACAGCCCTCTGTAATTCGCCAAAAAACGCGACTTCCCAAAAATCCGACCTCGAAGAACGCCGACGCGTTCTTCTCGACCTCCTGGTCAGACGACCAGTCGGTTTTTCAAAATGGCCTCCGATCCGAAAAATACGCCCAAAATTAAGAGATAATTTCCGGGCAAAGAGACACTCGGACAAGCCCCCCAAAAACGGGACTCCTCCGTCAGATCTCCCGCCAGTACCCGGCCCCCCCTCACCCCCGGACAACCCGCAGCGTAAACCGTATCGCAGCCCCGGACCGGTAATCCCCCGGCACCCGGTCATCCGCCCGGACCGTGCCGCCATAACTCCCGACAAGCATCTTCACGATGTGGAGGCCGAGACCGTAGCTGCTCCGCGTTCGCGTGTCTGCGGTGAAACGGTCGAAGATGCCGGCCTTTGCACTATCCGATATACCGGGGCCGGTGTCGGTCACCGAGACTTCGATCCTGTCGTCCGGGAGGTCACGTGCGCTCACCTGGATCTCCGTATCCTTTCCGCCGAACCTGAAGCTGTTGGCAAAGATGTTGTCGAAGACAACGCCCAGCATGTCGTCGGCAAGTACTATCCGGTTGCAGCCTTCCATGATGATGCGGCCACCGTGACGGCGCCCCATTTCCGTTTTGATCACAGCTGCAAGATCGATCTTTTTGACTTCAGACGGGTTCTTGTAGATCCGGCTGATGGTCTCGATGTTCCGGATCACATCGTCGCTCCGGTTGGCAAGCTCGATGATCTTGCCGGCAAACTTCTGCCCGGTCTCGTCGGCCGTGCTCTTCATCAGGTCGGCATACCCGCGGAGGCCCATGATGGCATTGAGGATCTCGTACGTGATGACGTCGAGGTAGATGTCGAGATAGAGGTTGGCCTTCCGGTTCAGCTCCTCAAGCTCGCGGTTGCGGCCGGCCAGTTCCCCGCGTGCCTCGTTCAGGTCGTCGCGCTGCTGCCCGACCTCTTCGAGCAGCGCCTGCATCTCCTCCTGCTGGGACTGGATCGTCTCCAGCATCCGGTTATGCGACCGGACGAGCGAGACGATCTCCTGGTCACCGTTCTCCGGCATCCGGAGGGAAAGGTCTCCCGACTCGCTGATGGACTTCATCCCGGAATCGAGCCGGGAGAGCGGGGAGAGGATGAACCTCTGGAGGAGGTAGTGGACAACCAGCAGGTACAGGATGCTGAGCAGTATGAGGATGACCGCGCCGATCAGCATAGAATTCATCACGAGCCGGTACACCGGACGCGGGGACTCTATGGTGAGGAGAAGGAACGTGGGCGTGTTCTCGATCCCGGTGATAAGTGCGTAGCCGGTAAGGCGGTTGTCCCCGGACGGGCGCACAATGATTCCCCCCTCTTGTGCCGTCCTGGCTTCCTGTACGGACAGGATTGCAGTACCGGATCCCGGGGAATAAGGTGCAAGGGTGCCATCCATCTGGAGCATCCGGTTGATGTCATCGATCCTCCCGCTGTCCATTGCCCGTGCCATGACCAGCGTCCCGTACCGGGAGTCAGCATCGGTCCCGTACGTCACCGGGTAGCCGGCAAGGATCACCGGGATGTTGTTGATCGAGGAAAGACCTCTCCTTCCGGATATCCCCCCCTGCATTCCTCCGGGCATGATGCTGTCGGAAATGACCGTATCGAGACCCGCCGGGAGCGAGGGGATGATCTCCCCATCGGGAGTTATTGTTTCTGAGATGACCAGTGTCCCGGTGTCATCGTAGAGGAGGATGTAATCGATGCCCAGGTTCTTCATTACCCCCGGCGGGAACAATTGCGACGCGTCCCGATCACTTCCCTGCGCTGAAAGGAAACCGGAAGTCTCCTGCCGGAGCGACCAGTCGCGGCAGGTGGCCGCTACGTCTTCGATCCCGCTATCCAGCTGGGAGACAAAACGCTGGACATGCGCAGTCGTCTCCCGGTTCTCGATCTCAGAGAATGCCTGGAGGATCACAAGCTGGGTGACAAAACCCAGCACGATGAGGAAGGCAACAAGTGCTGCTCCGAGGATTAGGAGGGTGCGGGTCCGGACCTTCACGATCCCTCCTCCCGGGAATGGATAGGACGGAACCCTCCGGCCGGCACGCAGATCTCGAACCTGCACCCTATCCCCTCTTCACCAGTCTCCCGGATAGTAATACCGGTGATCCCGAGGATCTCCCGGATGAGGAAGAGGCCAAGGCCGGTGTTCTTCCCGTATCCGCGCACGAAGATAACCTCCTTGTGCTCTGCAGGAATCCCCGGGCCATTATCCTCACAGACCAGGGTAAGCCGATCCGGTTCTTCAGCAACAGAGAACCGGACTGCCGGAGCCGGGCCGGCATACCTCACAGCATTGTCGAGAAGGTTGTAGAAGACCTTCTCAAGGAGCGGGTCTGCCAGGATTTCAAGTCCCGTGCAGGTGTCATCGACAGTTACCGATGTCAGCCTCAGGGGCAGGGCGGCCCGCCGGATGGTTGTGGTAAGATCCTGCCACTGGGGGCGCTCCACGCCGATTTTCTGGTAGTCCCGGGCAAAAACAATCTGGGAGTTGATCGTCTCTGCCAGTTGTCCGCACTTGATCAGGTACCTTGTGACCGTTGCATCGCTGGTATGATCCTCGGCAAGGGCAAGATAGGAATTCAGGACCGTGAGCTGGTTGAGCATATCATGGCGGGTGATCTCGCTCATCAGGTTGAGTTTCCGGTTGGTATCTTCGAGCACTTTCTCCTGGACCTTCCGTTCCGTTATATCGGTCGAGACCACCGTGATGGCGACAACGGCATCAGTTGCCATGTCGTTTACCGGGTTCAGCCGCCGGAGATAATGCCTCCCGTCCCGTTCGTACTCGTCCTGCACGGGTGCGTTTGATTCAAGGACGCGGCGGACCTGCCCGGCAAAGGACTGCGTCTCTTCCGGCGAATGGAACTCGCCATACTGTTTTCCGGCACAGGCAATTGAAACAAGTCCTTTTCGTGCAAGGTGGTGGGTATTGACCATCAGGTACCGGAGTTCCGGATCGACCGTGTAGATCGAGTCGCCGGCCGATTCGACGAAGGACCGGTACCGGGCTTCGGACTGGCGCAGGCATTCCTCGGCATCCTGCTGGTGGCGGAACGCTTCGTCGGACCTCTGCTTCTCGCGGTACATGGTCCGGAGGGGGAAGTACACGATGAAAACTGCGATCAGGCTCGTGAAGGCGATGGTCACCACATGGGATTCCCAGAGGGTGATCGCGGGATGGAATGCCTGCTTTGCGAGTTCATAAACCGACATGAGGGCCAGCATCGAAATAAAGACAAGCGTCAGCCGGGTATTCAGCGGGGAGAGAAGGGTGTTGTCGGACATGGTTCTGGTGTGCAGACGGGGGTTTATGGCGGGATTTTCCGGAACGAGGGTGCGGGACGCGGCATCGTAATCAGGAAATGAGTACCGCGGAGATCCGTGCAATCCGGAACTGCGGGCTTAACGTGATATGTTCCCGGAAGAGTGCTGTTCCGATCATGACATCCCGGAAGATCGATCCCGTTTCTTTCTCGTCCATGCGGAGGAAGATGTCGGGTAAATCCGGCGGGAAGAACTCATCGAGGCTGCCCCGGCTGCCAAACCGGCCTAATGCAGCGATCGCGGCATCGTTGTAGTACGTGATCTTTCCCCCGGGCGTGACTTCGATGACCGGCGTCAGCTCAAGGTGGGGAAGTCCCGCGGGGCCGGCAGCAGATTGTACTGCGGCAACCTTCCGGGAGATATCGTTCATCAGGATCATGTGGCCGAAGTGGAGGTTGCCGGCATCGAGAGGGGCGATATGGATCTCCGCATCAATGGCAAAGCCGTTCCTGTGCCGGAACCGCGTGGTTATCGTGGACTTTCCCTGTTCTTTGAGGTCCTGCTGGATCCGGTTCCCGATCTCCTCGTACACCTCGCGGCTCTCGTACAGGTCTTCGAGATGCATGCCTCTCAGTTCGGAACAGCCGTATCCCAGCATCCGGGCAAGGGAGTCGTTTGCCCACTGGAACGTGCGGTTCTGGATATACGCGATGCCATTGGGGGAGGCGGAAAGAATGGCCTGGATGATCGCATGCTTGCGCCGCAGCGCCGCTTCCGATCTCTGCTGCTGTACGGCACAGCGGATCCTGTGGCCCAGGTCGGCATACTGCGATTTTGGCTCCCCGCCTTTCTGGATATAATGGTCCGCCCCGCTGTTGAGGGCCTCGATGACGATCTCCTCGCGGCCTTTCCCGGTGAAGATGACGAAGGGCAGGGACGGATCGCGGGCACGGACGGCTTTTAAGAACTCGATGCCGTTCATCACCGGCATCTGGTAGTCGGATACGATCGCATCGAACGATCCGGCCTCCAGAAGGCGGAGCCCCTCGGCTGCGGACAATGCCGTTGTCACGGCAAGGCCTGCCTGCCGTTCAAGGTAGATCTTCCCGATATCCAGCAGGGCAGGCTCGTCATCCACAAAGAGGACCGATAGTTCCGGGTGCTCCTCTTTCCCAAATGGTTGTGGACGGGTTGCCGGGGGATCTCCGGAAATCAGTGCGGGTTGAAAAACCGGATTATCTGCAGTGTTCCTGTCCTGGGCTGTGGCAGAGATCCGTGCGTGTCTGATTGCGTCTTTTATCATGGGAGCCTCTTGTTGGTAATTCCTGAGCAACAGCCGAATCTCCGGTTTTCCTGTCACGGGGAATCTGTCTGTCCGTAAACTATCCGGGAGTCTTATTGCGATCCGGAATTACCTGCGGAAACACATATACATTTTCGAAATATTCTATAGTATAACACATAGAATATAGAGAAGTAATGCGAAAAAGGGTGAAGGGAGAGCTACCGTGAATGAAGAGAAATTTATTTCCCGCCCCGGGATTTGTGCGGGCCCTGCTCGTGTTCGACAAGCAGGTTGATGACGGTCTCGGAGATATCGCCGGCATACTCGCCCGATCGGCGGATGCTCTCGGCAATGTAGCCCAGGCTGATCGCAACGGGGGTGTCCAGTTTCAGCACCATGTTGTTGATGTCCCCGCAGATCTTCTCCAGCGCACTGATGGACTCGATGTTCCGGTGCGCCTCTTTCATGTCCGCGTTAAAGAACGAGATGATGCTCCGGTCAAAGACCTCAAGCGACATGGCGCTCGACTTGCGGATGGCGGAGAGGACCTTTTTGTCAACCTCCGCATCGATGATCGGGAGCGTGTGTTCGGCAATACGGACCGCGTGGTCGCCGACCCGTTCGATGATCCGGCTGAGCATATAGTAATGCATGACCATGGAGGGAGAGATCTCCATCTTCCGCGAGAGCGAGGCGTTCTGCATGATCATGTTGGTCTGCCGGGCAACAAGCCAGTTGAGCCGGTCGGCATCCGTGTCCCGGCTGATCACATCCTGGGCAAGGGTCTTGTTCCGCGTCTCAAGTGCAGTGATTGCATCCTCGTGCATGGCCTTGACGACAACGTACATCCGCTTGATGGTGTTCTCAAACGGCATCTCGGCAGGGTTCAGGAGATCCTTGATAGCGATGACCGTTGCCGTCTCCTCCACGACCTCCTGGCCAATCGTCATCTGGGTGAAGTCCCGTACAACGGTGCGGACAAAGGGAGGGAACCGGTCTTTCGATGTGATGCGGATGGTTGTGAAGCCGGTGATGTAGGCGCCAATGAGCATCCGGAAGAGAAATGCCGGGTCCGATACCGTTGTGCTGTCGATCACCTTGGGTTTCTGGATTGGGTCGTCCGTGATCTTTTTCGTGATGAGCAGTGCTCCGTCCGGCTGGACAACAAGGCCCACGGGATCGTTCTTTTTGATCTTCTGCTCATCCGCCCAGTTCTTGGGCAGGGTCACGACAAATGATGCCCCACCGGTTACCTGCACTCTCCTGATCTCCATCTCCATCGTCCTGATTCCCATAGGAATCCGAGCAAACTATATGTCTCTATCTGCCTCTTTATTGTATATATATCTTTATAGTTTATGTCGAAAATCAGTATATATGCTCCCGTGAAATTGCTGATAGAACACCCATGAATGCAAAACGGAGTTCTATCCTGATTGTTGCCGTGAGCCTCATTGCACTCGTCATGCTTGCAGTGGCTGCCGGCTGTACCGCCACAAATACCGGTGCAACAGCAAAGACCGCTGTCCCCACCGAAGTTCCCACTGCCGCAGCCGCGGACCAGACCCCGGCCGCTGTATCTGCAGCGCCCGCAGTAACTGCTGCAGCTGCCCCCGCCGCGACTTCCGCCCCGGTCTCGACTGGCCAGAAGCAGACCATAAAGATCAGCGGCTCGACAACCGTCCTCCCGATCGTCCAGAAGGCTGCCGACCAGTACATGGCAACCCACCCGGATGCTGACATCCAGATATCCGGTGGCGGGTCCGGTGTCGGTATCCAGGCCATTGGCGCTAAGACCGTTGACATCGGCATGTCGTCCCGTGATGTGACCAACGCCGAGATGACCAAGTACCCCTCGTTTGTCGTGACCACGGTTGCACAGGACGGTATTGCCGTTGTCGTCAACCCGGCAAACACGATCCCGTACATTACCCTCGACCAGATCAAGAACATCTACATGGGCAAGACCACCAAGTGGACCGAGATCACCGGAGCCGATGTCCCCGGCACGAACAACCAGATCGTAGTGATCGGCCGTGACAGCGCATCGGGCACCCGCGCCTTCTTCGATGAGCACCTGCTCGCAAAGAAGACCCCGACGGCAAAGATGCTTGAGAAGAACTCCAACGGCGCCGTCCTCCAGACCGTTGCCCAGACTCCCGGTTCAATCGGCTACGTCTCCATCGGCTTTGTGAGCAAGGACGTGAAGGCACTCCCCATCTGGTACAATGCCGACAAGGTCATTGCCCCGAACCTTGAGAATGTCAAGTCCCGCGAATACCCGGTCTCCCGAGACCTCTACGTGATCACGAACGGCCAGCCCTCCGGGCTTACCAACGATTTCATCAACTACATCCTCAGCGCAGAAGGCCAGAAGATCGTTGCTGACGAAGGCTACGTGACCGTCGGCTGATGTGCGAGGGGAGAAACAACACTTTTTCCTAAAACGGAGGCTGGTTGTCTTGGACTTCACGGGAAAAACACATGGTGCCACCCAACAATCCGGGAACACTGCACGCCTCTTTGTTCTTAAAGAACGGTCTGTAAAGACCGTCTTCTTCTTCACAGCCGCTTTTGCCGTAATTGTTGTATCATTCATCCTGCTCTTCCTGTTCCGGGACGGGTACCCGATCTTTGCCGATGTCGGGGTGATCAACTTCCTTCTAGGACCCGTGTGGGCCCCGGGCGCCGCAGAGCCGTTATACGGCATCTGGCCGCTTATTGTCGGGACCCTCCTTGTCACCCTGGGAGCAATGATCTTCTCCGTCCCGCTTTCTCTCGGCTGTGCAATCTACATCTCTGAACTCGCTTCCCCAAAGGTCAAGGCCGTTCTCAAACCTGCGGTCGAACTACTCGCAGGAATCCCATCAGTCGTGTACGGTTTCTTCGGGCTCATCGTGCTCACGGATTTCATCCGGGTGACGTTTGATGTACCCTCAGGCGAGACCTGGCTTGCGGCATCGGTGCTGCTCGGGATTATGGCCCTGCCCACGATCATCAGCGTCTCTGAGGATGCAATCAGCTCCGTACCCCACGAGTACAAAGAGGGGTCGCTTGCCATCGGGGCCACGCGGTGGCAGACCATCAGCCGCGTCCTTGTGCCGGCAGCGCTCTCGGGTATCGCCGCAGCCATCATCCTCGGTATCGGCCGGGTGGTGGGTGAGACCATGGCCGTGCTGATGGTGGCCGGCAACGCTGCCATCATCCCGGACCCGATCTGGAACATCCTCTCGCCGCTCCGGACCCTGACCGCAACGCTGGGGATCGAGATGGGGGAGGTCCCGGTCGGCAGCGAGCACTACAGCGCCCTCTTCGGGATCGCCGTTGTCCTGCTCGTCATCACGCTCATCATCAATCTCTCTGCCGTCGCGATCCTCCGTCACCTGAAAGAGCGGCGGGTAAGTTCCGCCGGACGAAAGCCATTCCTCTCTCCCGAAACAAGGCAGAAGATCGTCTTCATCGCAGAGATGCTCGTGCTCGCGGTGATGCTCGTCTTCCTGACATCGGTCTCCTGGTGGCTGGCACCGGTCGTCCTGATTGCCGGGGCTCTCTGGTTTGCCGGACGGCCGTTTTTATCGGAGAAGATCATCCAGAAGATCGCGTTCGGTCTTGTCGGCCTTGCTACGATCATCGTGCTTGCCATCCTCTTCATCATCCTCTCCGACATCGTCATCAACGGCCTGCCGGCCCTCAGCTGGGACTTCCTCACCCAGCCGCCCCGCGACCTTGGCCGCGAAGGCGGGATCTTCCCGGCCATTGTCGGGACGCTCTACCTCGTGACCGGTGCGATCGCCATCGCCCTGCCCCTTGGCGTGGGTGCGGCGGTCTACCTTGTTGAGTACACCCGCGAAGGGAGGATCACGAAGGTCATCCGGACCGGTGTCGATCTCCTCAACGGTACGCCTTCCATCGTCTTCGGCCTTTTCGGGTTTGCCTTCATAGTCCTCTACCTGAATGTCGGCGTCTCGCTCCTCGCGGGCCAGATCACGCTCGCCCTGATGGTCCTCCCGACCGTCATCCGGACAACGGAGGAATCGTTAAAGAACATCCCGCAGTCGCTCCGCGAGGGGAGCCTTGCGCTCGGTGCCACAAAATGGCAGACCATCAGCCAGGTCGTCATCCCACCGGCAGTGCCGGGGATCGTGACCGGCGCCATCCTCTCCATTGGCCGGGCTGCCGGGGAGACTGCGCCGATCATGTTCACGGCGGTTGTCTTCTCAAGCCGTTTCCTGCCCGACTCGGTCTTCGACCCGGTCATGGCGCTGCCTTACCACCTCTTCATCCTGGCAACCAACGTGCCCGGGTCGTCGATGAACAAATACGGGACCGCACTCGTCCTGCTCCTGCTCGTTATCGGGTTCTATGCAGTCGCGATCCTGGTAAGAACGCATTTCCAGAACAAAGCACGGGGATAAACCATGTCCGAATCCGCAATTATCACAACAAACAACTTGAACCTCTGGTATAACGGGAAGCATGCCCTCGAGTCGGTCTCGATGAAGATGCCAAAGAACCGGGTCACGGCCCTGATCGGCCCCTCGGGCTGCGGGAAGTCAACCCTGCTCCGGTGCTTCAACCGCTTAAACGATCTTATCGACCACGTGAAGATCACGGGCGAGATCACGCTCGACGATGAGAACATCCATGCGCCTTCCACCGATGTCGTGACCCTCCGGAAGAAAGTCGGCATGGTCTTCCAGAAACCCAACCCGTTCCCAAAGACCATCTACGACAACATCGCCTACGGCCCCCGGGTCCACGGCATCCGGGACAAGTGCGAGCTTGACCGGATTGTCGAACAGAGCCTCCGCCACGCGGCTCTCTGGGACGAGGTGAAAGACCGGCTGAACGATTCGGCTCTTGGGCTCTCGGGCGGCCAGCAGCAGCGGCTCTGCATTGCACGGACCCTTGCCGTTGAACCGGAAGTGATCCTGATGGACGAGCCCTGCTCGGCACTCGACCCGATAGCGACCGCGAAGATCGAGAACCTGATCGAGATGTTAAAAGCGGACTACACGGTCATCATCGTGACTCACAACATGCAGCAGGCAGCCAGGGTCAGCGATTACACGGGGTTCATGTACCTTGGCAAACTGATCGAGTGCGGAAAGACCAAGCAGATCTTCGAACACCCGGCCGAGGAACTGACAGAGAATTATATCACCGGGCGGTTCGGGTAGGTGAAAAATGGCAGAAAAATTCCACACGGAACTATCAGAACTCAGGAAGGAAGCAGTGGAGATGGCGCACTTCGGGAGGTCCATGCTGCGGGATGCCGTGGATGCCCTCATCCGGCAGGATGAGGATCTTGCTGTCTCCGTTGTCGAGAGGAAGGAAGAGATCCACCAGATGGAAGTCAGGCTCGAAGAGCGCTGCTACCAGCTCATCGCGCTCAACCAGCCGATGGCAAAGGACATGCGGATCATCGCCTGCACCCTCAAGGTGATCACGGCCTCGCTCCGCATCGGGCGGTACGGGAAGGTGATCGCAAACATCGTCCGGGATCTCTCCGACAACCCGCATATCGCCAACCTTATGTCCATCCCCCACATGGCGGAACTGGTGATCGACATGGTCGATGACGCGATCAAGGCCTACGAGACCGACAATCTCCGGCACTCGATCTTCCGGCAGGGGATCACGTACATGATGGAGGACCCGCGGACCATCTCGCGGTGCACGCACTACATCATGGTTGCCCGGTATCTCGAACGCTGCGCCGACCATGCCTGCAAGATCGCCGAGAACGTCCAGTACATGGAGACCGGGGAGCGGGTGGAGATCCACTAGAAGGACGAAAAGGGTGCCCGGGTCATGGAACCAAAGACGGTCCTCTTCATCTGCTCGTTCAATTCAGTCCGGTCGCAGATAGCAGAAGGCCTCCTCAATGCACGGTGCCCTGATCGTTACCAGGCCTGTTCCGCGGGAGTTGCCCCGGGGGGCGTCAGCCCGTATGCGGTCACGGTCATGAAAGAAGCAGGGATCGATATCGTATCGCAGAAGTCCAAGAAACTGGATGTATTCCACGGGATGAAATTTGACTATGTAGTCACGATGTGCAATCACGCAAATCTTGCAGCAACAGGGGCACTTCCTATAGGGGGAACGAAAATCCACCGAAATTTTGTCAGTCCCTCAGAAGTGCAGGGGAACAAAGAACACATTCTTGCAGAGTTCCGGGTCCTCCGGGAGGATATCGACGCATGGCTGACGGAGATCTTCCCTGACTGCCCCGGAATACGGGCCCGCAGGGAACAGGAGACAGAGCCATGATAAAACCTGAAAGCAAAAAACAGCAGCCGGCCGGGCGCACCCCGCCGGGGAACACCACACGGCCGGTACGTGTCCTCTTCATCTGCACGCACAACTCCGCACGGTCGCGGATGGCCGAGGGATACCTGAGGCAGCAGTACGGCTATCTCTTTCTTGCCGGAAGTGCCGGGACGGATCCCCGCCCGGTCCACCCGATGGCCGTGACGGTCATGCAGGAGATCGGAATCGATATCGCGAAGGGCCGCTCACGACACCTTGACGAGTTCATGAATTGGGAGCCGGATATTGTGGTGAGTGTCTGCGACCGTGCAAAGCAGGCCTGCCCGTTCTTTCCGGGCGCCCAGGACCGCATTCATGCGGGATTTATCGATCCCACGGATTGTACTGGTACGCCTGACGAGTGCCTTGCACGGTTCCGGCAGGTCCGCGACGCTGTCATCACCTGGATAGATACGATCTTTGTCCCGAATTGCAGCGCAAGTCGCGGGAGTGCCAGCCGTATAGCCGGGAGCCCGCTGAACGCCATCGGGAGTCCTGTACCGGCTAACCCGTCCCTTTCGGAGGTCCACCAGGCAGCTGACGGGGAAGTGTACCGGGTGGTCAGGTCATGCGATCTCGATCGTATCCGGGACAAGTGAGGAGAACCATGAAAGCAGTAAAAAAGAACAATGCCTACCAGTCCTTTGACTGTATGCGGGCGTTCCAGGACTCTGCTGAACCGGAAGCCATGCACCTGGATGACTATTCTGCCCACCGGGAATGGATAGCTGCAAAGAGATCGCGCGATTTGTGCACCGGAAAATTATCCTGATAGTTTGTTTTCCCGCTCATGATCCTCTTTTTCTCAACCATTCTTTATCGTTAGCACAGTGTCCATCAGGGCAATATCATGGGGATGAACTATCTGATGGGGGAACCTGATGTTGGGAAGAAACGAACCGCAATCCGGAATCCGCCCTTCTGCCGCATCTCTATATTTTCTATAAGAAAACTATATTTCTATCAGAAAGAATAGAGAGTGGCATGAAAAAGATTGAAGCCATTGTCAGACCCGAACGACTGAACGATGTCAGGAAACTTCTCGCAGCAATGGGACACCGGTCCATGACTTATTCCGAGATCTGGTACCGGGGCACCGAGAACGAGATCGATCCGCACAGCCACAACGAAAACCTGCACCTCTATGACTTCATGGCAAAGAGTAAGGTGGAACTCGTTGTCCGGGAAGACGAGGTGCAGGACATCGTAGCCGCAATCTGCGAAAGTGCCTTCACGGGTCATGTAGGCGATGGCAAGATCTTTGTGCTTCCCCTGGAGGAAGCGATCCGGATCCAGACAAAAGAGACCGGAGATGCTGTTTTTTAACAAGGGCGGATCTTCCGTGGAATACAACAAGACATCCGGATGGTGAACCATGACAAAGCGCATCTTCATTGTTGAGGACGATGAGATCATCACCCACCTGATACAGCAGATCCTCACCCTGAAAGGGTACGATATCGCAGGGTGTGCTGCATCCGGGGAAGAGGCTTTGGAAAAGATCCCGAAGAGCGGTTGCAGCCTTGTGCTGATGGATATTGGCCTGTCGGGCGACACCGACGGTATCACAGTGGCACGCGTTCTGAGCAAGCGAATGTCGGTTCCCATTATCTTTGTGACCGGGAACTATGACGATAACCTGCTCGCCCGGGCAAAGACTCCCAACACCTGCGGGTATATCATCAAACCATTCTCCCAAAACGATCTTGTCTCCAACATCGAGATCGCCCTGTTCACGTTCCGCTGCCGTGCCGATGCGGTTGCAGCGCCCCGGCCCGTGGCAGGAACCGCTGCTGAAAAAACCGTATCCCGGAAGCCTTCAGCAGCGAAGGCCGGCGGGCAGCCGGATCAGAGTTACCGGACCCGCGCCGGGATCAAAAACCTGTACGATCATGCATTCCATCTCCAGTCCCGGGGAAAAAATACCGGGGCACTCCAGTATTTCATCGAGATTCTGGAACACAACCCGCAGGACACGCTTGTCTGGGTTGAGAAGGGGGATGTCCTGCAGAAACTGGGTCGCCCACAAGACGCGATCGAAGCCATTGACACCGCACTGGGTCTCGATCCGGCAAACGAGTATGCCATCTGCAAAAAATGCCGGGTCCTTTGCAGCATCTCCCGGCAGGACGAGGCACTCAAGGTTATTGAATCGGCGGTGGTAATGCACCCCGGCAATCATGCAACCCTGGTGGAAAAAGCGATGATTTTGCACGAAATGGGAAGAAATGATAAGGCAATCAATACGCTCGACTGTGCCATCGGGATCGACCGGAAGAGCGGGTACGCTCTCGGTGCCAAGGGGAGGATCCTGGGCCGGCTGAACCGCGATCAGGAAGCCATGGCCGCGTTTTCCCGGGCCCTGGAGCTCGAACCGCAGAACGTCTCTCTCTGGATGGATGTTGTCCGGTTCTTCGAGCAGAGACGCAAGTACCATACTGCCCTGAACTTGGTCCAGCGGGCCATGGAGAAGAACCCGGGTAACGAGACTCTGGTTATCAAACGCGAGTCCCTGCTGAACTGCACGATCCCGGTTGCGCAAACACCCGGACTGATTTCAATTACTCCGTAAGGGAAACCAGTCCCGCCACCAATATCCCGATGATCCCGGCTTCATGCACCAACAAGAATTTCGATAATTCCGGACAGTCAAAGGTGTCCTGAAGGTGGGAGGAGCATGACACGTCCAACAGGAGCAGCCCTCCAGCGGGACTGGAAGCGCTATGCCGTTTTCACGCGGCTCCCCGACTATTACCGGCGCACTGCGCAACCGGACGAGCGGACTGCCGGTTCATGGAACGCATTGGCAGGGAAACACTGAAATCCGAGTTGTTATCATTACTCTCCTATATACCGGTTGAAACGGTGAGATGAGATGAAGATCACGGATGTAGCAAAGGTCGTGTCGGGCGAAAACCCGCACCATGTGGATGCCAGGAAGATCTACGACTCGCCGCACGCGATGGCAGTTGTCATCACGCTCAATCCCGGCGAGGCGCTCAAAAAGCACATCACCCCAGTCGATGTCTTCTTCTACGTGCTGGAAGGGACCGGTGTTGTCGAGATTGGGAGCGAGAAGCAGACCGTGGGAAAAGACATGCTGGTTGAGAGCCCGGCAAAGATCCCCCACAAGTGGACGAACGAGAGCAACGCAATCTTCCGCGTGCTGGTTGTGAAAGTGCCCAAGCCCACGGAAGAGACGAAGCTGCTGTAAGCAGGGGCCCTGTTCTTTTGGGCACAGGGAGATACCTGCCGGTCTACGGGGGGGCCGGAACGGGATCCTTATGGAAGCATCCCGCGATGGCGTATCGGGATATCCCGAATAACTCCGAGGAGGAATCTCCTTTTTTCGGGAGGTGTCCGAGTATCTCTCCGGGATAAAAATATCTCTTTGATCCGGGCTTATTTTTCAGATCGGAGGTCATTTTGAAAAACCGACTGGTCGTCTGACCAGGAGGCCGAGAAGAACGCGTCGGCGTTCTTCGAGGTCGGATTTTTGGCAAATCACGTTTTTTGGCGAATTACAGCGTTCGGTTTTGAAACAACGATAAAACTGACAATATTTCGTGTATTTGGGAGGTATTTCAGGCTCCAAAAATTGCCTAATTGGTGCTTTTTAAATCGATTATGAGAGCGGTTCTCAGGGAAGTGTGGGGCTGGATGAAAGGATTGTGGTCTCCGGATCGGGTTATTTAGGAGTATGCCAGATCAGGCAGAATTGTCCCGGTAGTACCGGCACATCTCCCGGATCACGCACTTCCCACACAGCGGCTTCTTCGCATCGCACGTTGCCCGCCCGTGCGCAATGAGGACATCGGTGAGGTCGCCCCAGTCCTTCTTTGGGAAGATCGCCATGAGATCGCGCTCGATCACTTCGACATTGTCTGTGTCCGAGAACCCGATCCGCTGCGCGAGCCGGCGGACATGGGTGTCAACCGCAATGCCCTCGTTTTTGCCGAGCGCATGGTAGAGCACGATGTTTGCAGTCTTGCGTCCCACGCCCGGGATAGTGAGGAGCTCCTCCATAGTCTCCGGCACATTCCCGCCGAATTCGTCCAGCAGCGCCTGCGATGCAGCGATGATGTTCTTTGCCTTTGCATGATAGTAACCGAGGCTGTGGATGATCGCCTCCACGTCTTCGATCTTAGCCTTTGCAAGTTTCGCGGGCGTCGGGTATTGTGAGAAGAGGGCGGGCTTTACTTTCAGGACAGCCTTGTCGGTTGTCTGGGCCGAGAGGATGGTGAGGATAATAACCTCGAACGGGGAGCCGCGGCATATCTTGCCAGCAGGTTCACGGGCATCCGGATAGCGTTTTAAAAGAGCGGCATAGATCCGGGCGGCATCCTGCTTTCTCATGACCAATGGGGTAGGGCGGATTCGAACCGCCGTCAAAGCGTCCCAAACGCTCTAGGATGGACCAGGCTACCCTACTACCCCGTGCCATCATAGATGGGGCGGGGGATTACAAAAAGGATGGGGATGAGTAAAGGGAATAACAAGGGGCGTATCAGACCGGCAGCGGCTTCTTCTTCCCTTCCGAAACAACCGTTCCGCGGAACTTGCCCTTCAGGATCGCTTCGGCAAGGTTCACGGGATTGCTGCCATCGAGGACGATGAGCGGGATCCCGCTCCTCTCCACCACCCGGGCCGCAACAATGTCGAGCACGTTGTTGGAGCCGGCGCCAAGCGCGGTCTTTCCCACGATCTCCAGCAGTTTCTGCGGCGTGATCGCATCGAAGCGGGTTGCTTTCGGGTTCTTCTTCGGGTCTTCGGAATAGATCCCGTCAACAGAGGTTGCGTTGATGAATGCGGCTGCGCCGACCCGCTCGGCAAGGACGGCTGCAACGGCATCGGTGGTCTGGCCCGGGGTGATGCCCCCCATCACCACGATCTTGCCGTGCTCGGAAAACTTCTTTGCCTCCGCGTGGCTCTCCGCGACTTTCGGGTACGCGGCTTCGCCCAGCGCCGCGATGAGCATGGTTGCGTTCAGCCGGGTGATCAGGATGCCGATCTCATCAGAGGTGCCCTCATCGATCCCCAGCTCGCGGGCAATGCCAATGTAGCGCCGGGCCTCGCCTCCGCCACCGACCACAACGAAAAGCCGGCACTTCTTTGCGATCTTCTGCAGCACCGGGACATAGTCCCGGATCGTGTGGTTTTCCAGCGACGGGATGAGGATCGAGCCTCCCAGCGAGATGACAACCTTCTTCATTGCACTAGTTTTTGTACCGGGTGCTCATAAAGAGTTATTTGCTATGTTGTACTGTCCCCGCTGCAAGAGCCAGGAAGTGTTCCCGGAAACAGGAGGGTATATCGGTTCAATCTATATTTGCAAGGACTGCGGGTACCGCGGGTCGTTCGTGCTTGAAGTCGATTCGCCGGAAGGCATTAAGGATGTTGAAAGAGAGGAACGGAAACATAAAAAGCCCGTTCGCTCACACACAAAAGAAGGATAATCAGGTATGCATGAAGCACGCCAGTACGTAAAGCAGGAGAACAATGCCGTAACGTGCTCGCTCTGCAACCACCGGTGTACGATCAAAGAGAGCAAGCATGGGATCTGCGGGGTCAGGATCAACGAGAAGGGGACGCTATATGCCGCAACCTACGGCAGGATCAGTGCTGAAGCAGTCGATCCCATCGAGAAGAAACCCCTCTTCCATTACCTGCCCGGCACAACATCCTATTCCCTCGGGAGCATCGGCTGCAACTTCCACTGTAAGCACTGCCAGAACTGGCACATCTCCCGTGCTGACCTGGAGACGGCACACCTCCGCACCCTGTCACCGGAAGAGGGCGTGAGCCGGGCAATCGGCAACGGGAGCGCAAGCATCTCCTGGACCTACAACGAGCCAACGATCTGGCACGAGTACACGCTCGACATGGGAACGCTCGCAAAGACCCGGGGGCTCGGCACGGTTTACGTCACGAACGGGTACATCACGGAAGAGGCACTGCGCGAACTCGCCCCCATGCTCGGGGCGTACCGCGTGGATATCAAGGCGTTCACGGACGATTTCTACAAAAAAATCTGCGGTGCGCACCTCCAGCCGGTGCTCGATTCAGCCGTGCTTGCCCGCGAGCTGGGGATGCATATCGAGACCGTGACGCTTGTCATCCCCGGCCTGAACGACAGCATGGAAGAGCAGGAAGCGCTGATCCGCTGGGTGATCGAACACCTTGGCCCCGACACACCGATGCACTTCTCGGCCTTCCACCCGGACTACCAGATGACCGACCGGGGCGGGACACCGGTCGCCACCCTGGAGAAGATCTACGAGAGGGCAAAGGCGCTCGGGCTCCACTACCCGTACCTCGGCAATGTTTATCACCACCGGTACGAAAACACCTTTTGTCCGTCCTGCGAGGCCACGCTTATCGAGCGGCGGGGATTCTCCAGCCAGCCCATCGGCCTTGACGGGACGCATTGCAGGAACTGCGGAGAAAAAATTGCGGTTGTGACCCATGCCGGTTGAAGGTCAAAACGATACACGGTTCATTGCAGACAGGATGCTTGGCACGCTGACACGCTACCTCCGGTTCATGGGCTACGACACCGAGAGCGCAAACTCCCTTGAGGAAGGAAACAAAAAAGAGGACACGCTCCTCCTCGGGATGGCGCGGGAGCAACACCGCATCCTCCTGACCCGGGATGCCGAACTTGCACGGCGCGCACAGGATCAGGCTATCTATCTTCAGTCAGAGGATGTCATGGAGCAGGTGCAGCAGCTGATCGATTACCGGGTGATCGAGCGGCGGCTGACCCTGAGCCGGTGCTCGCTCTGCAACACGAAACTCCGGGAAGCAAACACCTGCGAGATCGAACGGACCGATTACGCCCCCCGCGACTGGCGAAGCACAAGGTTCTACTGGTGCGAGCAGTGCCATAAGCTCTACTGGAACGGTTCGCATGGAAAGCAGCTGGAAACAAAGATGGGAAAAGAACTGACAGACCGTTAGCGTACCATCTTTGAACAGGAAAACAAGGCTGGCACGTCTTCTGGGATAGCCCCAATACTTCCCCTCTCGGGCTTTCGGCACTGCCCGGTTCCATAGCATGATATCCTCTTGGTGCACCATGCAATGATCGGGAGACGAGATATGAAAAGGAATGTTATACGGTGGGGGATCGATCTTATCATGGGGTGTGCGTTTGCGGTCAGCATCGTGACCGGGCTCATCAAGCTGACGGTACTTCTGCGGCTTTTTAAGCCAAGCTACCTTGTCCTGCCGACAGCCCGGATTTCAGACATCCATGACGGGGCCGGAGTTATCCTCGGGGCATGCATCTGCCTGCACCTGTTCATGAACCGCCACTGGATCATCACCATGACCCGGCAGGTCCTGAAGGGCGAGGTTGCCGGGGATTGAAGCACACGGGCATCGCAATGGTAGCGTCACTTCTCTGAAATGCTTCCGCTTAGTGCCCCGTCATTCGAGAAGCCCCGCTGCTCCCAGTAACCACGGTAGGTCGGGTCATCTGAGAGTTCGATCTTCTCGATCCACTTGATCCACTTATATCCCCACTTATCCTCGGCAACGAGCTGGAACGGGTATCCTCTCTCGGGGGGAAGGGTAACCGCATTCATCCGGAATGCCATGAGGATCTCGCGCTGCCGGAAATACGACAGGGGAAATGATGTCGTGTACCCGTCATGGGCCGTGAAGATGACCGTGTTTGCCCGGGGATCGATCCCTGCATCGTCAAGCAGGTCAGATACCCGTACGCCCTCCCACAGGATCGAAACGGCCCAGCCCTCAACACAGTAAAGCGTGACAACTTTCGTGAAGTGAGGATATCGTCCGAGAACATCGTCATATGTATAGACCAGGGTGCGGTTCGTGAGCCCGGTCATGGTCAGCCGGTAATTCCGGGTATCGACATGCTGTGGACCGGCTATGGAATTTTCCCGGAAATCGTTGATCGATGAGAGGTCATTTCCTTCATAGGAGCGTACCTCCACGGGCGCGAGTGCAGAGGGTGCCGGGGAAACAGCACTCCCTGAGGGCATCCGGACCACGAGCACGGCAGTGAGTGCAGCTGCCGCAAGGACGAGAACGAGGACCAGAACCGTGCTTACCCTGCTTGCATTCATGAAGAGGGGATAGCAGTCCCGGCTCTAAAAAGATTGTATTGGGGCAGGATGCCAACGCAGGATCAGATAGCTTCAACCAGCGTTTTATAGAATTTCTCGGAGGCACCCCGCTCGACCCACGGGCGGTGGCCGCACTTCTCCAGAAGGATGAACTCGAAATCCGGCAGGGCCTCCTTGAGCGGGCCGTTCACGCCATCGGCCGGGTGGGGATCCCAGTCGCCGTGGATCGCAACAACCGGGCACCGGATCTCCCGGGACATGTGGAGGATCGCCTGCTTCCTTCGCAGTTCCGCTGCCTCGTCCCAGACACCCCGGAAGACATCGTACTGGCAGTGGAAGCCCTCCTCCGGCACATTGGCCGGGTCATAGGCATCGGCACGGGCAAGGAGGGTGCCGAGTTCCGCAAGGAGAGCATTCTTGCCGGCTTCGGTGGTGCCGTCAAGCCCTTCGATAAGCATATTCACCCGGTCGCGGTCCGTTTTTTTGAGGCGGGCCATCCGTGTGCGGGTGATGGACGCGGCATGCTCCTCCTCAAACGGGGGGCATCCCACAAGGATCAGTTTCTTCACCTGCTCGGGATACCGGGCGGCAAGCATCCACGAGAGGAACGCACCCCACGAAAAGCCGATCAGGGTGACGGGGAGCATGCCATGCTGCGACAGGACCGACCGGAGCTCCTGCACCTGTCCTTCGAGCGTTGTCTCGGTCTGGAAGGGTTCAAGAACGCCTGCTACTGATGACAGCTCGCGGGCAACCGGCGCCATCTCGCCCGGTGCCCCCGGCCCGCCGTGGATCACAGCCACGGTATAGGGCCCGGGCCCCCATTTCCGTACCGGCTTCATTGCACGTACCGGTTATCGTGCGGGCGTAATAAAATGTCCTTGGGCAGCGATGTCGCGGACAGTCAGCGGTTTTTTCCAGCTTGTCTCATCAGGGCGAGTAAGCCGGCCAGGATCTCTTTCGGGGCGGGCGGATTGCCCGGGATCTTCAGGTCGACCGGAACAATCTTCTCTGCCCCGCCGAGCACGGCGTAGGAACCGGCAAAGATCCCTCCGGTGCAGGCATCGTCGCCCACGGCCACCACGAACTTCGGCGACGGCATGGCATCGTAGGTCTTTTTTGCCGCTGCCGCCATGTTGTGGGTCACTGCCCCGGTTACCAAAAGCACATCCGCATGGCGGGGGGAGGCCACGAACGTGATGCCGAACCGCTCGACATCGTAATGCGGATTCGTGAGATTATTGATCTCGATCTCGGCTGCATTGTCGCTCCCTGTATCAAGTTCGCGGATCGCGAGACTCCCGCCAAACACGGCGTCGACCTCGCGCCGGATCTCCTGACCCAGTGCCTCGATCTCATCATCTCGTGCCAGGACGTCAGCAGTCACTTTCCTCTTCAGCAGGCAGGATAGCACGTTCACCATTTTTAAGTCACCTCACAGGTCCGTCCCCGCGTAGGACAGGTTCAGGCTCTTGTTGATGACCGGGAAGTCCGGGACGATCTCGCCCTGGACGGCATGTTCGAGGGCCAGCCAGTTGCAGTACGAGGCGGTCCGTACCTTGTAACGTTCAACAACACCATTCCGGATCCAGATCCAGCAGAGGCTCTGCCCCCGTGCAGACTCAACCAGGCTGAGGGCGTACCCGTCCTTTGCCTCGAACACCACCCGTACCGACTCTTCCGGCAGGCAGTTCAGCAGCCGCTCGATCAGGTCCAGCGAGTCCAGGATCTCGGCTGCCCGTACCGTAAACCGGGAGAGCACGTCCCCATCATGGAGAGTCCGTACGGACGGGGGGTTTTGGGAGTAAATGCCGTACGGGTGGTCGATTCGCACATCGCCATTCCCCCCGGACGCCCTCGCTGCAGGCCCGGTGATGTTGAGCGGCCGAAGGATAGATCTCCGGACCACTCCTGTCGGCGAGAACCGGTCGATGACAGACGCTGTCGAGAGCACGATCTTCAGGCCCGTACGGTACCGTTTCCTGACCTGCCTGACAAACTGCCTGAGCGCCTCCAGGTCTTCAATGCGAATGTCGCGGGAGATCCCTCCGGGTACAACCATACTTCGCAGGAATCGCGAGTCCGTTAGGATGACGTTCATCCGGAACACTTCCTCGCGAATCACGGCAAACTGGCTGGCCCCGAGCGGGAAGGCTACGTCAACGAGCATGCCGGCCTGGTCCCCGAGGTGAGAACCAATCCGTTCCAGCTCCATGAGGATGGTGCGCAGGGCCCATGCCCGTTCCGGCACGTGTGTTCCCGCAATCTTCTCCACGGCAATACAGAAGGCAACGGTGTTTGCCACGGACTCGTCCCCGCTGACCGCTTCGGCAATGCGGACTACGTCCACGGGCAGTCTTCCCTCCGCCAGCTTTTCGACCCCGCGGTGCTTATAGAACATCCGGACCTCGAGATTGAAGATCTTCTCGCCGATAACGCTGAACCGGAAATGCCCCGGCTCGATGATACCGGCATGGACCGGGCCGACCGGAATCTGGTACACGCCATCTCCCAGCACGCCCCGGAAGGGATACTCCCCGGATGGTTCCACTGACGATTTCATGGTCGGGGGTACGTTCCCGATACTCTTTTTCAAGGGATGGTAATCATCGGGATAGGTCTCGTGGAGCAGGAGCCTGCGTTCGTCAAATGATCCTAGGAATGCAATACCAAAACCATCCCGGCATTCCCGCTCGGGCCAGCAGGCCGAGGGCAGGAGCCGGGCAATGGACGGGGCGGACTGCGCAGTGTCAAGAACAACGACGAGGAGGATGCCTTTCTTCTCAAAAACATACAGGAGCGAGAACGGTGCGCCGGGCGAGAAATGTTCGGTACAGAAGAGGCCTATCAACGCACACTCGCGGGCAGCAAGGGATGTGACAAGCGGCAGGAACTCCGGTTCGCTCACGTTGAGGTACCATTCGCCATTGCATCCTTCCGTGATCCGTTCTGAAAGCGCACCCGCTCCCAGCAGCTCGCGTACCGCCTGTTTCTCCCTGCGCTCCTCTGCAGCCATCAGAACATCAGCTCCGCAACAACCTGATCCAGGAACGCCACCTCTCCCGACGTGATGACCGTCCCGAGGATAAGAATCAGGACAAGGAGGACGATGACGGGGAGGTTCATACCCGCGGGGGTCTGGTAACGGACAATCTCTGTGTGTGCTCCGGGACCGGATACCTGCGTGAACGTTCGGATCACGAAGTACCCGAATGCCCCGGCAGCGATGAAGAGCAGGGTAAGAAGAATCACCAGGGCAACAGGTGAGAAGCCTGCCAGCTGCACGAGGAGGAAGAACTTCGAGAGGAAGACCGGGAAGAGCGGCATCCCGGTGATGGCAAGGCCGCCAAGGATGATCCCCCATGCCGCAACCGGCTGGAGGGAGAAGACGTCCTGCATATCGTCCACCGCATCCGGGGAGAGCGTGCTGTGGTACTGGAGGTGGAGGATCCCTGCCGAGAAGAAAAGGCCGGCTTTCGTGAACGCATGGGCCATGACATGGAAGAGCACCCAGAAGATGGCAAGGGGTGTTGCCACCGCGAGTCCGATGAGAAGGATCCCCATGTTCTCGACACTGGAGAACGCGATCAGCTTCTTGAGTTTCATCTGGGGGAGCATGGACATGGCAGCGACGAAGACCGTCAGGAGGCCGAAGACCAGGAGCAGGAGCGAGACCGTGGAAACTGCGGTAGTCTGGTGGACGATGGCAAAGACGCGGATGATGCCATAGATCCCCACATTCAGGAGGACACCGGAAAGGATCGCGCTTACAGCAGACGGCGCCCGTACATGGGCTTCAGGGAGCCATGTGTGGAAGGGGAAGATACCCGACTTTGCGGCAAAGCCGATGAAGATGAGAGCGAATGCCGCGATCACCATGCCGGGCGGGAAGGCTCCGGCCTGCTGCATCAGGACGGTCCAGTTGAGGGTGCCGGTGCCCACGACACTCCGCGAGATCTCGAAGAGGAATATGAGGCCGACGAACGAGAACAGCATGGAGACCGATGCGATGAAGATGTACTTGATAGCTGCATCGATGTTGTCCCGTGCGTACAGGATCGCGACCAGCATGGCGGAGATGACCGTTGTCAGCTCGGTGAAAATCCAGAAGAGGGCAAGGTTGTCCGAGAAGAAGGCAAGGACGATGACCAGCAGGAGGAAGGCCCAGGCACCGTAGAAGAGCTTCAGGCTCCCCCGGGAAAGTTCCCGCGCCTCGATCAGGTTCTCGACATACCCTCTCGCATAGACCGCGGCGAGAAGGAAGATGACGGTGGCAATGAGCACTTCATAGATGCCCAGATGGTCGATGAAAAAAAACTCGCTCCCAAACGCCAGTGAGGTCATGGGAATCTGCGAGGAAAGGATGAGCCAGCCCGAGAGTGCCAGGAAGATGGCTGCCTCTGCGATACACGCCGAGTTCATCTGGCGGTGGGTCCGGCCCAGTGCAATGACGGCAAGCACCGCTGCCGCGACGAGGACAAAGGCCGCGAGGATCATGGCCCGTCCTCCGTGTCACCCACAAGATGGAAGCGGTGGAGGCGCTGGTGGTACTCTTCGAGCGTGGAGTCAAGGCCGACGGTTAAGATGGTGGTCAGCATCACGAGGATGACAAGGTCGATGATGATCAGGAATTCGATGATGAACGGGAGCTCGGTGACAAACATCCCAAAGAGCAGCACGCCATTCTCCATCGAGAGGTAGCCAAGGACCTTTGTTATAGCCCGTTTCCGCGAGAACGTGACCATCATCCCCATGAGCATCAGGGAGAGGCCGATGACGGCACCGAAGAAGAAGAGGCTCTCCCGGGCAGGAGTCCCTTCAAGGATATTTGCCAGCGCTATGTAGATGAAGAGGATCAGGGCCATGGAGAGAAGGAGGGATGTCGTAGGGCTCAGGAAGTGGAACTCGATGTCGCGCCGGATCCGGATCCGTTCCTGGATGCTAGCGATAAAGTAGGGGATGACGAGCACCTTGCTCACGAAGGTTACTGCAGCGATGGCAAGGAGGACAGTCGCGCCCTCAAGCGACCAGAGGGCAAGCGCCATCAGAACAAGGGTGAGCGACTGGAGGGCATAGACCGATACCAGCGAGATGAGGTTCCTTGTCGAGATGATGTAGGCTGCCGTGACTATGACAACCGCAAAGAGGATCCGGATAACGGACTGGACAAGCGCAGGGTCAATCATGCGAACACCTCGATGATGATGATAAGCGTCGAGAAGAAGAACGCCATGGCAAAGAGGCTCGGGAGGCGGAAGAACCGCATCTTCGCCATCGAGGACTCAAAAAGGCCGATGATCCCGGCAAGGACCGTGGCCTTGAGAACAAAGAGGACTGCCGCCACCGCGATCGTGCCGATTGCAAGGGTCGTGGTGAGCCCGAAGGGGACGATGAGGTTGAGCAGGAGCGCCATCAGGAGCGTGAGCTTGACGGCTGCCGAGAGTTCCATAAGTGCCAGGTTTTTACCGGACTGTTCCAGGATCATCCCCTCGTGGATCATGGTCAGTTCCAGGTGCGTCTCCGGGTTGTCGACCGGGATCCGCGATGTCTCAACTACGAGGATGATGAAGAGAGAGATGCCAAGCAGGATGAGGGTAGGGGTTGCGGGTGCACCGGCAGCAGCGGATGCAGCAAACATGTCGAAGACGTTCAAGGATTTGAAGACAAAGACCAGCGCAGCAAAGACGATGATGGTCGTTGGCTCGATGATGGCCGAGATGCTCATCTCCCGTGAGCTGCCCATCCCGCCAAACGAACTGCCGGCGTCAAGCCCTGCAAGCGCCATGAAGAACCGGGCAAGCGCGAGGAGGTAGAGCAACAGGATGATATTGCCTATTCCCCCAACCGGCTCGGGAACGAAGACGAGCGGGACGAAGAGTGCGGCGACCAGTACCGCAGCAATGCTCACATAGGGCGTCAGCCTCATGACCCACGAGGAGTGCGACGAATACACCGTCTCCTTTTTCAGCAGTTTTGCGAGGGTGAAGTAGGTCTGGAAGACAGACGGCCCGCTCCTTCCCTGTGTCCAGGCTTTCACTTTCTTAATGATGCTCACGAACAGCGGTGCAATGAGAAGCACGGCTGCTGTGTTGAGCACCAGGTACAGACCAAAGGATAGGTTCATGCAAGCCACCCCAGAAAGACGATGACCGCGATCACGGCACAGAAGACATAGAGGAGATACGTGTCAAGGCACCCGCTCTGGAGCCGGGAGACCGTCTCCGCAGCGGCATACGATGCCCGCGCAACGGGCAGGTAGAGGTATTCCTCGAATACCCTGATAAGCCGGATCCCGGCTTTGCCTTCGGCAAAGATGCAGTTCTTCTGGTCAAAGAACGTGCGTTCGTTCTTCATCTTCGTCCGGTATACCGTGGAGAAGATGATGTCAATGGGTTCCGAGAATCCATGGCCGGAGTATTCCATGGCCGGCTGCTGCGAAAGCGTCCCACACCCCCATGTTTCTGTGATCCGCACATCGCGGGATGCCGTAAAGAAGAGGGCCGCAAACGTGAGGACGAGCATGGCGAGCAGGAGCAGGCCGACAAGGAACAGGTCGGGCATCGGCACGGTAAAGCCAGCCACAAGGAAGAGCTGGGCGGCAAAGAGGCCAAGGAGGATACAGGCCGATGCGAGCAGCGCCGGGCCAAGCAGCATCAGGAAAGGAACCTCTTCTGCCCTGCCGCTCTCGGGGGAGCGGGGGAGTGCCAGGAAGACAGAGCCGAATGCCTTGACAAAACAGGCAGCCGAGAGCGCGCTCGTCAGCGCAAAGAGGCCAAGGCAGAGGAAGAGCAGCACCTTGAAGAGCGGGTCTGCTACCGCAATGGAGGAGAAGAACGAGATGAACAGCAGCACTTCACTCGCAAACCCGTTCAACGGGGGGAGGGCCGCGATGGCAAGCGCACCGACAAAGAACAGCCCGGCTGTCGAGGGCATCCGGTGGATGAGTCCGCCCATCTTCTCGATGTCCCGGGTATGCGTGGCATGGACAACGGAACCGGCCGTCAGGAAGAGGAGGCTCTTGAACATGGCGTGGTTGAGGGCATGGAAGAGGGCTGAGAGCAGGCTGATCAGGGCAAGATCCGGAAGCTGGTAACTGGAGAAGATTACATACAGACCGATACCCATGAAGATGATGCCGGTATTTTCGATACTGCTGTACGCGAGCATGGCCTTGATATCGTACTCCTTTAAAGCGTAGATGATTCCAAGGACTGCCGTTACCGTGCCCATGACAAGGATAAGGATCCCCCACCAGAGTTCCGGTGAGAACACATCCAGCAGGAAACGGAGAAGCCCGTATACCGCGATCTTGAGCATCACGCCGGACATGAGGGCCGATATCGGCGTCGGGCTCGCGGGATGGGCATAGGGAAGCCACTTGTGGAACGGGATGATGCCGGCCTTGATGGAGAAACCGATAAGAAGGGCAAGAAAAGCAATGACCGAAACGGGTGAGACGCCAGCGGGTGCCAGGGCAAAGGAGCCTGTCGAAGAAAACAGCAGGACGATCCCGAGAAGGACAAAAAGCGTCGAGAGATGGGTCATCACGAAATAAAAGAGCCCGGCCTTCCGCGTCGCGGAATGGGAGTAGTCGTACATCACGAGAAGGAACGAGCACCCTGCCATGAGTTCCCAGAAGAACAGAAAGGAGAATGTGTTGGCGGAAGCCACCACAAGCACCATGGAGAGGATGAACAGGTTCGTGCAGGCAGAGAGGAGATTCCTGCGCAAGCCTCCTTCAAGATGTTCGTTGTATTCCGCCGCATAGAGGGCAACGCATGCCGATACCACGGATATCAGGAGCAGGAAGAAGGCAGAGAGCCGGTCGATGGCAAACGAGAGGGAGAAGCCGGCAACCGGCTGGTACGCAGTCCAGGCAACGTCGTTGCCGGTAAGGAGGAGAAAGAGCGAAATGGCCCCGAGGAGAACGGATCCGGCGATAGTGCAGAGGTGCGATCCGGCCCGGAAGATACGGAGGTCCTTCCATGAGCCGGCAAGGGGCAGGAGGACCCCGAGAACAAATATACCCAGAGAGAGAATGAAGAGCCCGTCAATCATGATACGATCACCTGCACCAGGGTGGCCGTGGCGTTCCCGCCATGAAAGGCAGGGAACGATCCTGAAAGAACACTTGGCATGTTAGGAAGTTGCTGATACCAATCCATTGAGATCATCGCGGATATGAATCATTGCAGATATGAATTTAACACGGTTATTGCTTAAACATTAAATAACTGGGGGGCAACCGGGCGGGAAAACCACGCTGATTTGGCAGGGAACGGGAGCTAAGGGTAACCGGGAGGCACAGCAAAAATAATAAATTGTGCCCCGTTTGTGAAAAACCGGGAAAAATGAGAGTATTTTATCAGGTGCGCGCCATGGCACCGTCGGGATCAAAACGTGCTGTGATGCGAAACAGCAGGGAAAACTGATGAAAATCCCGGGATTTTCATACAAGCGCTTTCTCTATTTCTGCCTTTGTCCGGTCAAGGACAATCCGGCCGATCTTCGTTACTTTGCCGTTGACCAGGATCATAGGGATGGGCGGGTGCTCGCGCTCGATAATTTCCTTGATATACTGTGGAGTTCCTTCATCGAGGAGGGTCAGTTTCGTTTCCACACGGTCCCCGTACGCTGCGTTCAGGGCGTTTGTGAGCGCCTGGAAGGCAGCGACCAGCTTTCCGGATTTGAAGCATTCTTCAAGGCCGCAGGTACGGTCATCGTCACAGGGAAAGGGGGAGCACTCCGAGTTCTTCAGGCCGACAACTTCGACCGTTACGGTTCCTGCCATGCCCATGATCTTTGCGGGAAAAGTATAAGAGAATGCTCAAAAGGGTATCATACCCCGAAAATTTGCGGAGGTGATGCACCCCCTTCTTCACTCTCCGGTAATGGAGGAGTACGGAGACAAAAAATTAAAGAAACCGCTCGAACCGGTCCTTTTTTGCCTTGCAGACCGGGCAGATGCCCGGGGGCTGATCGCGTGCACAGAGGTAGCCGCAGACCTTGCAGCGCCAGACTGGGAACGGAAGGCTCCCGAAGGTCACTCCTCCGCCGACCGCGACCGTCTGGACAGCACGCTCCTTCATCATTCCCCGCTGCGAGCGGGGTGGGCGGCGTTCGGGAACGGGCGCGACCTTCCGCGTGCCGTCTGCGATCGCCTCGCTGACGTACAGGGCGCAGTAGCAGGCACCGTGCTCCCCGATATCCGAATCCCGGTAATCGCAGGGGCAGACGATGTCAAGATCCTCCTCCTTTTTCCCGGAAGCCAGCCGGCAGGGGCAGGCCCGGTAGCCGTACCGCTGTTCGTTCTTCAGGAGACCCCGGATAAGGTTCTTCACGAACTCTGCATCCGGATTAAGGCGGTATCCCCCGTCCAGGGCATCCTTTTTCAAGGCATCGTATGCCCGGTCAACGTCCTGCTCGCTGATGCCGGTAAAGGTCATGGGCCAAGAGCCTCCCGTATCTCCTGCTCACGGAACCCGACAATGACTTTTTTATTGTTAATGACGAGCGTGGGAAACGATCCGCTCGGGTTGAACTTCTCCACCGTGCTTATCGCGTCATCCTGCTCCTTGCCATCGAGAAGATCGACGAAGGTGTAATCAAACGCAATGCCCATCTCACGGAGGAGATCTTTTGTCTTTGCACACCACCCGCAGGTCGAGAGCGCAAAGAGCATGACCTTCCCTTTATCTCTACCGTCAACGTGTTCCATTACCATAAAAAATCCACCATCCGGAAATTTCTCTGATTGGAAATTGCGGCAGATAGTATTTATACCCGGGGATAATGCGCAGCTTAAAAAAAGTGTGTGAGGTACCCCTCACTTCTTCTTCATGATGATCTCGACATCCTCAAGGAGGGCCTGGAGGTCTTCCTCATGCTCGACTTCCTGCGTCAGGATCGTGAGAAGGATGTTGTAGGTAACCGGATCCTTGTCCTTTGTCTTCTTCATTAATGCATTGTAGGTCTTGATGGCGCACTGCTCGCCCTTGATGTTCTGCTCCAGGACCTTGACGATGAACGGGTCGTCCGGGGCATCGTACCCGCAGTTGGTGAACTTGTACCAGTCCTGCGGCTTGGTTATCGGGGTCCCGCCAAGCTGGATGATGCGGGTCGTGAGAAGGGTGGCGTGGTTCAGTTCCTCGGTTGCGTGAAGGGTCAGTTCACCGATGACAGCCTCCTTGTTGGGGCCTTTCACGACTTTTGAGCCGATCCAGTACTGGTAATAGGCAAGCCATTCGTCGCAGTATGCCTTGTTCAGCAGGTTCACGATATCCTTGACATCACTTCCGACAATCTTCTGTCCTAGGGTTCCCATATCTTTTCACCTCTGTTCCTTTGCGGTAACGATCCAATATCGGAAGCCATCCTTTAAATGGGTATCCGAACCGGCATGAGGTGTCCCCATAAGCCGATTCCGTCCGGTCGCAACGGGGCGGAGATGAGGCCACAGGATACAGCCTGCCACTGCACTATCGTTAATAACCTTTCAGGCATATCTAGTATGGAAATTTGGTGGGGCTAGTATGAAGGCAGTTCTGGGTCTTGAGGATGGTCAGTTCATTGTTGGAGATGGATTCGGTGTTGAGGGCGAATGTTCCGGGGAACTCGTCTTCAACACCCTCATGACGGGATACATGGAAGCGCTCTCCGATCCCAGCTATTTTGGCCAGATCCTGATGTTCACGTTCCCGACGATCGGGAATTACGGTGTCGATGTGCAGAACATGCAGAGCCAGAGCACGAAGGTCCTTGGGGCAGTCTGCCGCGAGATCTGCGATGTCCCGGATTCACGGCCGACAATCCGCGAATACTTTGAACAGAAGAAGCTGCTCGGTATATCGGGTGTCGATACCCGCAGTCTCACCATCAAGACCCGTGTCCACGGGACCATGCGTGCCGCACTGCTCGTAGGCAGCGATGATGGCGCGTATGCTGTGAAACTCGCACAAAAGACCCCTGCCATCTCAGAGTGCGTCCCGATCCCCGAAGTCTCTTGCAAGACCCCCTACCGCATTCCCGGAAAAGGGAAACGCGTGGCCATAATCGATCTTGGCCTCAAGACCAATATCCTCACCAGCCTTACACGAAGAAAGGGCGATCTCTATGTTTTCCCCCATGATGCTTCCCACGACGACATCTTCGGGTGCGAGCCGGACTGCCTCTTCATAACAAACGGCCCCGGCGATCCCAAAGTCGCAACCAAGACAATTGCCACCGTGAAGAAATGTATCGGGGAACTCCCTATCTTTGGGATCTGCATGGGCAACCAGATCTCTGCGCTCGCTCTTGGAGGCGATACTTACAAGATGAAGTTCGGCCACCGCGGGGCCAACCAGCCGGTCCGGTACCATGACGGCAGGATCTTCATCACCACCCAGAACCACGGATTTGCCGTTGATGCGGACTCGCTACCGGAGGGCTGCGAGGTCACTTTTGTCAACGCCAACGACGGAACAGTCGAAGGATTCGAGAACCCGGACCTGCGGATCAACTGCGTCCAGTTCCATCCCGAAGCCCATGCCGGCCCCCAGGACACGGAATGCCATTATTTTGATGGGGTCTTCAGGAGGCTCGGATAATGCCCCGGAAACAGCACATCAAAAAAGTCCTGATCATCGGGTCAGGCCCCATCCAGATCGGGCAGGCTGCGGAGTTCGACTTCTCGGGAAGCCAGGCGTGCCGGGCAATGAAGGAGGAGGGCGTCAAGGTCGTTCTTGTCAACTCAAACCCCGCCACCATCCAGACCGACCCGGGCATGGCTGACGCAATCTACATCGAACCGCTCCGCTCTGACATCATCGCCAAGATCATCGAGAAGGAGAAGCCGGACGGGATCCTCTCCGGCATGGGCGGGCAGACCGGGCTCAACATGACCGCGGAGCTCGCTGAGAAAGGCGCGCTGAAGGATGTCGAGGTTTTGGGCACACCCCTTGAAGCGATCTACAAGGGCGAGGACCGGGAGAAGTTCCGGTCCCTCATGCAGGAGATCGGAGAGCCGGTGCCAAAAAGTGTCATCCTCACCGGGCTCAACCAGATCGACGAGGCCATTGCTGCCATCGGCCTTCCGGCAGTTGTCCGGCCGGCATATACACTTGGTGGCGCAGGAGGAGGTATTGCCCATACCCGCGAGGAGCTCACGAGAATTGTTGAACTCGGGCTCTCGCGCTCGCGGATCCACCAGGTCCTGATCGAGGAGAGCGTGCTTGGCTGGAAGGAGATCGAGTTCGAGGTCATGCGGGACTCGGCCGACACCTGCATCATCATCTGCGGCATGGAGAACGTGGACCCGATGGGCATCCATACCGGGGAGAGCGTTGTCGTTGCCCCCATCCTTACCCTCCGTGACGACGAGTTCCAGATGATGCGCAGTGCTGCCATCAAGATCATCCGGGCGCTCGATGTCCAGGGCGGCTGCAATATCCAGTTTGCGTTCAAGAACGGGGACTACCGGGTTATTGAAGTGAACCCGCGGGTTTCCCGCTCCTCAGCGCTGGCATCCAAGGCAACGGGCTACCCGATTGCACGGGTTTCAGCAAAGATTGCAATCGGGCTCCGGCTGGACGAGATCACCAACACCGTCACCGGCTGCACGCCTGCATCGTTTGAACCTGCCATCGATTACATTGTCGTGAAAGTGCCCCGCTGGCCGTTTGATAAGTTCAAGGGTGCTGACAGGACGCTCTCAACCGCAATGAAGAGCACCGGGGAGGTCATGGCGATCGGGAGGACGATAGAGGAAGCGCTGATGAAGGCGAAGCGCTCGCTCGATACCGATGTCCAGAGCCACACGAGCCCAAGCGAGATCCGGATGATCCTCACCCGCCCCACCGATGAGCGCTTTCACTGCCTTTTCGATGCGTTCCGTCAGGGCTTCACGGTCGATGAGATCGTCCAGCTGACCTCCATCACCCCGTTCTTCCTGGAAAAGATCAAAAATATCGTTGACGTGGAAAAACGCCTTGCGGAAAAGGCCTGCACGAAAGAAGACATCATCCAGGCAAAGAAGTACGGGTTCTCTAATACCGAGATCGCCCAGATCTGCGGAAAATCCCCTGCTGAGATCGATTCCCTTGTTGCCCCCCCGGCCTACAAGATGGTGGACACGTGCGCTGCCGAATTCCCGGCAAACACGCCCTATTTCTACTCAACATATGAATCGCAGTCCGAGATCACACCAACCGAAGGTAAAAAAGTCCTCATCCTCGGATCCGGGCCAATCCGTATCGGTCAGGGAATCGAGTTCGATTACTGCACGGTCCATGCCGTGCAGGCCCTTCGCGAGGAAGAGGGGGTCACGGTCCATATCGTCAACAATAACCCGGAGACCGTGTCGACAGACTTCGATACCTCGGACCGGCTCTTCTTCGAGCCCATGCAGCTTGAGGACGTGGCAAACATCCTCAAATCCGACACTTATTATGGCGTTATGGTCCAGTTCGGCGGGCAGAATGCCGTCAATCTTGCCGTGCCGATCGAGGACGAGATACGAAGGCTGGGCCTCTCCACCCGGATCCTCGGGACGAGCCCGGATGCCATGGATATTGCCGAGGACCGCGACCGGTTCAGCGTGCTCTTGACAAAACTCGGCATCCCCTGCCCACCCAATTCCTCAGCCTATTCCGAGGCGGAGGCAAAAGCAAAAGCAGCGCATATCGGGTACCCGGTCCTCGTCCGCCCGTCCTATGTCCTTGGGGGCCGGGCAATGGAAATCGTTCACGATGAGCGGGAACTCGATACGTACATGAAGGAGGCAGTCCGGGTGAGCCGGAACCACCCGGTCCTCATCGACTCGTACCTCCAGAATGCCATTGAGCTGGATGTCGACGCGGTCTGCGATGGGGAAGAAGTCCTGATCGGCGGCATCATGGAGCACATCGAACAAGCCGGTATCCACTCCGGCGATTCCGCCTGCGTTATCCCAACCCAGTCGCTTCCCCCGGGAATTATTAACACGGTAAGGGAGTATACGAGAAAACTCGCGATCGGTCTTGGGGTTGTGGGGCTTGTCAACCTCCAGATGGCCGTAAAGGACAATACGGTCTACATCCTCGAAGCAAACCCCCGCGCGAGCAGGACCGTCCCATTTGTTTCGAAAGCAACCGGCATCCCGATCGCAAAAATTGCCGCAAAAGTCATGATCGGCAGGAAGCTGCGCGACCTCGGGTACAAGGAGAGGGAGATTAGACATGTGGCGGTGAAGGAAGTGCTGCTTCCCTTCAACAAGCTGAGCGGTGTCGATACCATGCTCGGACCCGAGATGAAGAGCACCGGGGAAGTCATGGGCATCGATTATGATTTCGGCCTCGCGTTCTACAAAGCCTGCATCTCGGCAGACAATGAGCTGCCGCTCAAGGGAAACATCTTCATCTCGGTCAACATGGAGCAGAAAGAAGAGGTCATTCCGGTTGCCCGGAAACTGCAGGAACTCGGCCTTACCCTGTACGGGACCGAGGGCACCGTCGATTACCTGCACGACGCAGGTATCGAGGCTCACCTGGTGCGGAAAGTCCAGGAAGGATCACCCAATGTCCTCGACATGATGCGGCACGGGGAGATACGGCTCATCATCAACACCCCGCAGGACAAGCAGTCGCGCCAGGACCACTACCAGATCATGCGGGCGGCAGTGGACTTCCAGATCCCCTATATCACAACGCTTCAGGCAGCGCGGGCAGCTGCTCTTGCCATCGATGCCATCAAGCGCGAGAAAGTAACGCTCGAACCCATCAGCCATTATCTCAAATGATTGAGCCCTGATTAAAAAAATACGCATTTTTTGGAGTTTTTTAGCCGTTCCAGCATTTTCGCACGTCCGGGTGCCGTTCTGCCATCCTGAATTTTTTCAACCATAATAATTGAATATCCTTATATACCGAAATAACAAAAAAAGATGCATGAAGAAATTATTTGTTGTTCTTGCGATCCTGTTTATCGGGATTCTGCTTGCGGGATGCACATCCCAGCCGGCAGCACCTGCAGCCACCCCGACCCCCACACCCGTACCCACGGAAGTTGCAACCGCAGTCCCGACCCCTGAACCTACCAAGGAAGTCGTTGTTGTCGTTGTCAACAAGACCCCCGAGGTAACCGCCACAGCAACCCCGGCTCCGGTCCCGACCTACACGATTACCTTCACCCAGGACCTGACCGTCATCCCCGATGCATCAGCCTATGTCAAGGTCGGAACCAAGGTCATCTGGCAGAACACCGACCCCTACAAGCCCCACACCATCCAGGCAAATGATGTCATCACCGGCTCGTACTTCGGTAGCACCAACCCCATTGAGATCCCGTACGGCGGCAGCTACTCGGTAGTCTTCGACAAGGTCGGTTCCTACGACTACACGACCGGACCCTTCCAGCCCCAGATGGAAGCAAAGATCGTAGTCACGGCGTAACCACGATACCCGGGTTCAGGAATTCCAGCCTGAACAACTTTTTTTGTTCTCCTTTAGATGATCTCTTTTCTTCGCACGGCACCCGCGTGTTCACACTGGGCTGTCCCCTGAACATATATGCTGGTACTTCCAAGTAGTACAGCATCAAAGAGAAAACAGGTGTAAAATGGGGAAAGGCACGATTGTCCTTGCATATTCCGGCGGGCTCGACACCTCGATCTGCATCCCGCTCTTAAAAGAGAAGTATGACTATGACCGCGTAGTCACGGTTGCCGTGAATGTCGGCCAGCGGGACGAGGAGATCGATGTTGCCACCAAAAAAGGCAAAAAACTCGCCGACCGCCACTATACCATAGATGTCCGGGAAAAGTTCGTTGCCAACCATATCTTCCCGGCAATACGGGCCAATGGTTCCTACGAGGGATACCCGATGGGGACGTCCCTTGCCCGGCCGCTCATTGCCGAAGAGGTTGTCCGGATCGCAAAGAAAGAGAAGGCAACCGCCATCGGCCACGGGTGCACCGGGAAGGGCAACGACCAGCTCCGGTTCGACTTCATCATCCGGAGCGCCGGCCTCGAGGTTGTTGCCCCGATCCGGGAGCTCAACCTTACCCGTGACTGGGAGATCGACTATGCAAAGAAGCATAACATTCCCGTGCCGGTGAAGAAGGACAAGCCCTGGAGCATGGACGAGAACTGCTGGAGCAGGAGCATCGAAGGGGGCCGGCTCGAAGATCCGGCATTCCACCCGCCCGAGGAGATCTATCTCTGGACCGTCTCACCTGAAAAAGCCCCGGCAAAACCGGAGAGGATCACGCTCACGTTCAAAGACGGAGTGCCGGTTGCCCTGAACAAGAAGAAACTCTCCGGGTATGACCTGATCCAGAAACTCAACGTTCTTGCCGGAAAACACGGGATCGGCCGCAATGATATGATCGAGGACCGCATCCTTGGCCTTAAAGCCCGCGAGAATTACGAGCACCCGGCAGCAACCGTCATCCTTGCAGCCCACCGCGATCTCGAAGCCCTGACCCTGACACGCCAGGAGCTCGTCTTCAAGCGGACGGTGGATGACAAGTGGTCGGAGCTCGCGTACAAGGGGCTTGTCTATGAGCCCCTGTACCATGCCCTCAATGCATTCATCAACACTACCCAGGAACGGGTCAACGGAACCGTTGATCTGGAGCTCTACAAGGGCTGTGTGAGGATCCTCGGGAGGTCATCCCCGGATGCAATTTACTCAAGCGACATGGTTTCGTTTGACAGCGACTCCATTGACCAGTGCCATGCGATCGGCGTGTCCCAGTATTTCGGCATCCAGGCTCGTATGGTCAGGCAGATGCAGAATAAAAAGCGATAATCTCTTTTTTCTCCGCTACTGTCAACAAACCGTTCTTGCTTTTCGGCTCTCTCCCGCGGGGGCCTCCCGCATGGAAAAAGCGAAATGTATATGGAGATACAGACAAGAATCGGAGTATATGAGCGCCGGTTTTTTCTCCCGTTTCACCAAACCCAAACCCCATATCGTCGAGAGCCCGCCACCGCCGTCAATCACCCATGGCGCCGGGATGAACGTCCCTGAATACAAGAACAAACCCTACTTCATCGTCGGCTCTGTGGAGATGGGCAATACCACGACAAAATGCATCCTCACCGGCGTGAACCTCGATACCGGCATGTCGTACGTGATCAACAAGACCGTCAGCATGAGCCGGGATATCCGTCCCCCGAAACCCGGTGAGACGATCTTTGGCGCAACGCTCGACGGGACCGAATTGACCCGCGAGGCGGTGACAGAACTCGTGCGGGACACGCTCCTCAAGTGCCACCGGGACGCCCACCTGGACATTAAAAACGAACTGGATTTTGTTGTCAGGAGCACCGGGGTCGTTGCCGAGATGGATTCCCCGGACCAGGTCGGGGATTTTGTCATCTCCCTTGCAAACGGCTGCCTTGTTGCCGGCGTCCCGCCCCGGAAGATGACACCCCCGATGTCAAAAGAGAACCAGGCATTAAAACTCCAGCCGTACAGTTTTGCCGACAAGGTGGTCTTTGTCGGGGCCGTGGCTGGCGTGATCCCCCCGGTCGGATCGACCGGTGTCGAGATGGTGGCAAACGAGATGGAGGGGGAACTTGCCATGGCGGGGATCAAGGAGGGTGCGAAATGGACCCCGGTGGACTTCAGAAATCCCTGCGTAACGATCGACTTCGGGACAACGCTTGACGGGAGGATCACAAGCGACGTTGCCCCCGACGCAGAAAACCCCTTTGCAAAGACCGTGGGGAACTTCTGTGGCCTTGCCGGCGCGATTCCCGATGCGATCGTCCGGGGAACCGGCCTTGTCCACCAGCGCACGGGCACGGCACTGGATATCTTCGGCGAACACAGCATCACCGGTGGCCTGTTCTCCCGGAGCAACCACAGGATCGTGAACGAACTGGTGGACCGCTGCCACGAGCACATCGATATCCGCATCGTGCCACCGGAGCGGGACCGTTTCGGGCGTGTGCCGGTCAATGCACGGGTTGCCTATGAATCGGGCGTTGCCATGATTGGCTGTGACTGCGGGGAGAATTCCAGCGATCTCCCAAAACTTGTTGAGATCGGGGCCGAGATCCACAAGAATCACTCGCTTGCAACCTTAAACGAGGTGGTGGACCAGGTCTGCACCCGGATGGCCCTGCGCCTGGTCGATGTTGCCGTTGAACAGGGGCTTGTGTTGAAGAACTCCTCGATCGGGTTTACCGGGAGGGCTGCCATCTCCGGCAGGAAACCGGAATACATTCTCGAAGGGATCACGGAACGGAACCTCTTTGACAACCCGAATGATCATGTCGTCTTTGTCGATGATGGCCTTGCCCGGGGCGCGGCCCTGATGGGACGGTGCATGAACTCGCTTGGGAAGCCCAAGAACCCCATCGGCGGCGTCCGCGGGGGCCCATGTATTATGAGCCGCCGGATCAAGATAGGTAAATGAGACTGAGTACTATGACAGAAGAGCCCGAATTATTCGATGTCCTTGTGCCCCCGGGCGTACCGCGCAAGATCCTCTTTGATATTGACAAGAAATTCAATGTCAAGATCGTCGAGCGGCCGACACCTATCCGGTTTGCCAACATGGAAGGGGAGGAGCGGAACCTGCTCGCGTTCCGCGGCACCCTGGAAGAGGTGAGAAAAGTCGAGAAATTCCTTTTTGCTGAATTGAAAGAATTTATTGAAGAGAAATGAGACCGTTCAGTCCCTTTTTTGGATGATGTGCTGAAGGCCGAAAAACACCTCATTTTTTTAGCAGCCGGACGAGCAGCGCTTTCTGCGCATGGAGCCGGTTTTCCGCCTCGTCCCATACCAGGCTCTGGCCACCTTCCATCACTTCATCGGTGATCTCCTCGCCGCGGTGGGCGGGGAGGCAGTGGAGGACGCGGGCATTTGGTGATGCCAGTTTCATCAGGTCCGCGTCGACCGTATAATCGCCAAAGAGTTTCAGGCGCTCATCGCGCTCATTCTCGTCGCCCATCGAGACCCAGGTATCCGTGACAATGACCTCTGCATCCTTCACGGCCTTCTCCGGCTCGCGGATGAGGGTCACCTTCCCGCCGAGTTCCTGTGCCTTCTTCACGTATTCAGGGAGAGGTTCGTACCCGACCGGGGTAGATACCGTTACTTCAAGGCCCGTAAGAACTGTTGCGAGGATCAGGGAGTGGCAGACATTGTTCCCATCGCCCACCCAGGTGACCCGCAGGTCGCGGGTGGAGCCGAAGTGTTCCTGCATGGTCATGATATCGGCAAGGAGCTGGCACGGGTGTTCCAGATCCGAGAGGCCATTGATGACCGGAATTGTCGCAAAGCGAGCGAACTCCTCGATGGTGCTGTGCTTGTAGGCACGTATCATCAGGGCTGAGACATACCGGGAAGCCGCCCGTGCGGTATCGCGGATCTCCTCGCCCCGCCAGATCTGCATGTCGCGGGCGTTCAAAAACAGGGCATGGCCGCCCAGTTCATTCATCCCGACCTCGAACGAGATATGGGTCCGGGTCGAGGACTTCTCGAAGATCATCGCGAGGGTCTTTCCCGCAAGAAGGGGATGGGTGGTGCCGGCCTTCTTCTGGCGTTTGAGCTGGTGTGCTTCTGAAAGAAGCTGCTCAAGCTCGGGCTCGCTGATATCGAGGATGGATATGAAGTCCTTGTTCATCGAAGTTCCCTCATGTGGGCAATCCGTTTTTCCAGCAGTACCTTTGTCCCGATGTCCCTGCGGTGCCGGACTTTACCCTTGACGCCGGATGCAGCCTGCTCAGCCGCCTGTTCTGCCTGTTCCAGGGTCTCACCGATACCGACAAAGGCAAGGGTGCGGGAGGTCAGGGTGAAGAGCTCGCCATCCCGCTTCTCGACATTGGCATAATAGAGGAGGGCATTGTCATGGGGTCCGAGCGTGATAGCGCCCCCGGAATGGGGTGCCTCGGGATAACCTTCAGGGACAAGGTACTTGCAGACCGTTGCCTGCTGGTCGAAGGTTACGTGCGAGGGGAGAAGGGTGCCATCGGCAATGTGGTGCACGATCTCTGTTAAATCCGATGTCAGGAGGGAGAGGACATTCATCGCCTCGGGATCACCGAACCGGGCATTGAACTCGATCACTTTGGGGCCGTCACGGGTGTTCATGAACTGGCCGTACAGGATTCCTTTGTAAGGCCGGCCCGTCCGTCCCATGGCGGCAACAGCGGATTTCATGATCTCGATAGCCTTCCGGTAGTCCGTGTCCGTGACAAAAGGCAGCATGTGGTCCGGCATCGAGTACGAACCCATGCCCCCGGTATTCAGGCCGATGTCCCCTTCAAATGCCCTCTTGTGGTCCTGCACAAGCGGCATCGGGACGAGGTGAGTGCCATCGACAAATGCCTGAAGGGTGAATTCCTCGCCGAGAAGCCGCTCCTCCAGCACGGCCTCGCCATTCAGGGACTTCACGTACTCGATGGCGCCGTCCTGGTCAACCTGTTCTCCCATGATCCGGACGCCCTTGCCCCCGGTCAGCCCGATGGGTTTGACAACGAGATCGCCCTCAAAGGACTGGATGAAATCCACGGCTTCATCCGTGTTATGGAAGACCCGGTATTTCGGGCACCCTTCGATGGAATTGCGTTCCATCATCTCGCGGCAGAAGGCCTTATCCGTCTCGATTTGGGCAGCGGATCTGGCCGGCCCAACGCAGGGAATCCCCGCATCTTCGAGAGCGTCCACGATCCCGGCCTCCAGGGGAGCCTCGGGGCCGATGAAGGCATACTCCAGCCCTTTCTCCTGTGCATACGAGACAATCCGGTCCACCTCGGTCTCCTTTGCAGGGAGGATGTCTTTTGCCAGGGCTTCGATGCCAGGATTGCGTTTTGGCATGACCGAGAAGACTTCGGTGGTCGTGTTGCGGGCAAGAGCGGCAGCTATCGCGTGCTCCCTTCCACCCCCGCCAACAACAAGGATCTTCATAGTACCTTCCTAGTTTACGCCCGGATTAAAAATGTCTTCTCTTTCATCTGTTCAGGAGTTCGGAGATCCGGACAAGAGGAAGGATTGTTACACCATGCGCTGCGAGCAGGGCCCCTGCACCCTGCTCACGGTCAACCACCGTCACCACGCGGTCTGCTCTCGCACCGGCGGCACGCAGGATATTGATCCCGTACAGGGCAGAGCCACCGGAGGTAGTCACGTCCTCGACAAGGAGGACGTCCTTATCCTTCACATCCCCGATGACAAGGCTCTTCTTCCCGTGGTCCTTCTCCGCGGCCCGGATGATCGCATAGGGCTTCTTTTTCGCTATGGCCGTGGCAACGCAGAGCGGGACACCTCCGACTGCCACCCCGGCAACCACATCGAAGTCATGAGCGGATGCAACGGCTTTTGCAACCGCAGAGAGGAGTTCGGGTCGGGTGACTGCGGTCTTCACATCAACATAATACGTGCTCTTTGCGCCGGACGCGAGGGTGAAATCACCGAACTCGATCGCCCTGAAACGGATGAGCATCTCTGCAAGGGTGTTATCTACCATGGAACCTCCTTGACTTTCATGATATAGCCGATGATATTGGTGGCACGGTGGAGCAGCGGCGTGAGGATGAGGATACAGATGAATGCGGGCAGCGTGACCTCGGAAAAGAGCCACGAAGGGTTGAACACCAGCAGGAGCAGGAATGCGCCTGCCACCAGGTCGTACTGGTCCGCAACAGGCCACTTTGCTCCCCGCTCCTTCCCCAGCCGGCGCTTGAAGAAGCTCTTGGCCAGATCGCCGAGCAGGGCACCGACCGCAAGAAGTGCTACCGAGAGGAGGGTCTGCCGGGGGAGCATGCCGAGATCATACGCCCCGGAAGCCCAGATCTGGAGGACTCCCACCACAACCCCGGCCAGGATGCCGGCAAAGAGCCCCCGCCAGGTCTTTCCATCGCCAAAAAAGCGCCTGCCGTCATTGTACAGCTTCCCGGTATCGATGGGCGCACCTCCCCCGCACAGCGCGGCAATGGGATTGGGGATATAGGCCGGCAGCATAATCCACAGGGCTGACAGCAATGGTATTATGAAGGAATCAACGCTAATAATGTAGCACTCCAATACCTGTAATAAAGAGCAGATAGAAAGATTAAGGTTACTAAAACCGGAATTCCTTTTCGGAACCTTTCGATAGCATCCCCAGGTGGAACATAATGCTGATAAAGAAGACACGGAGTCTCTGTCCCACATGCAGAACTGTTGTGGACGCGGAGATCGTTGAGGAGGAAGGGAAGGTCTGGCTGAAAAGGACCTGCCCGGCTCACGGGAGTTTCCGGCACCTCTACTGGTCCGATGCAGAGATGTATCACCGGTTCCAGGAGTACGATGCTGTTGGAAACGGGATAGCAAATCCGCAGAACACTGCACCGCCCGAGAGCTGCCCGACAGCCTGCGGCCTCTGCAACCACCACCACTCCCAGACCCTGCTGGCAAATGTCGACCTCACCAACCGGTGCAACCTGGACTGCGACTTCTGCTTTGCCAATGCCCGGGCCTGCGGGTTCGTGTACGAGCCCAGCTTCGATGACATCGTGAAGATGCTCCAGGTGCTCCGGGACGAGAAACCGGTGCCGGCACCGGCGGTCCAGTTCTCCGGTGGCGAGCCCACGATGCGGGACGACCTCATCGAGATCATCAAAAAGGCCAAGTCCATGGGGTTCCCGCAGGTCCAGATCGCGACAAACGGCGTCATGCTGGCAAACGACCCTGCCCTTGCCCAGCAGCTCAAGGACGCCGGGCTGAACACGGTCTACCTCCATTTCGACGGTGTCAGCAAAGAGACAAACCCGTTCCTTGCGATCCACGAGAAGGCGCTCGCGAACTTAAAAAAGGTCGGACTCGGGACGGTTCTTGTGCCGACCGTGATCCGTGGCCGAAACGAAAAGGAAGTCGGCGACATCATCCGCTTTGCCATCGACAACATTGCCGTGGTCCGCGGGGTCAACTTCCAGCCCGTTGCCTTCACGGGAGCGGCAAGCGACGAAGACCTCCAGAAATCGCGGATCACCATTCCCGACCTCTTAAAAGAGATCGAGCAGCAGATGGGCGGGGTATTGAAAAAGGACGACTTCTACCCGGTACCGTGCGTGCTCCCGTTCTCTGATCTTGTCGAGGCCTACACCGGCCGCCCGCAGGTCCGGTTCACTGCCCACCAGCACTGTGGGGCTGCAACCTATGTCTTTGTCCGTCCTGAAGGGATCGTGCCGGTCAACCGCATGGTGGATGTGGACAGCTTCTTTGAGTCGGTCCAGCACATGGCAGAAACGCTGAAAAAAGGAGGCGCGATCAACAAGTACAAGGCTCTTCTCGAAGGCGTGAAGAACATGCACAATTCTGTGAAGAAGAGCGAGCATGCGAGCACCACGGAGTTCTGGAAACTGATCAGTAAGTCCCTTATCGGCCAGAACTTCGATGCGCTCCGCGAGTTCCACTGGAATGCCCTCTTCATCGGGACCATGCACTTCATGGACAATTACAATTATGATATCGAGCGGGTCCAGCGGTGCTGCATCCACTATGCCACCCCTGACGGGAAACTGATCCCGTTCTGCACCTATAACAGCGGGCCGGTATACCGCGAGCAGGTCTGGAAGAAGTACGCAAAACAGCCGGAACAGTAATTCCCTTTCATTGGGCAGTCCCGTGATCATCAGAACACAAAGGACTGCCATTATTCATCCATACGTTTATCTGGATATCCCCATCACAGATTTTTATGGGATTCCAAGAACACATTCCGGATTGCATTCTCATCCTCCTCTCAATCCTCATCGCCCTCCTTACCAGCTCCCTGCTCCAGGGCATTGGCGGCTACTGGGCTGCTGTCATCGCACTCGTGGTCCTCTTCACCCTGCTCTATTTCGATGCCCGGTTCAGGGGGTGGACCGCCCCGTTCACCCTGCGTGTTGTCAGGTCGCCCGCACTCAGTGAACTATTCCTGAGCCTCGCGCTGATTACGGCCGGCCTTGCGATCTCCTGGTTCTGTGGAGTCTTCGTAAGCAGGACCTTTTCTGATATTGAGGGGGTTCTCGTCAGCCTCTGCATGTTCGGTGTCCTGATGCTTGTCGTATCATCGGGCCGGAACTGGCAGTAACTTTTTTAGGGAGGGGAGTCCCCTGCACGAAAAAACCGGACCGGTCTTTAAAGGTGCGTGCCTTTCACGGGAACGGAAGATCGATCCGTTTCCCGTGCTGCAGGGCAATCTTTGCAATGGCAAGGTCCTGGATGGCAAGTCCCGTGGAATCGAAGACCGTGACTGCGTCTTTGTCCCTGCGTTTTTTCCTGCCGATAACAACTTCCCCGATCGTGCCGGAAATATCACGCTCGCGGTATAGCCCGTTCCGGATCGGTACATTGATCTCCCCGGAATGGACAGCCTGGGCGGGGTCATCAACGAAGACCTGTGCCCTCGCGAGGATCGCCGGATCGAGCTCCTGCTTGCCGGGCGCATCGGCGCCGATCGCGTTGATGTGCATGCCTTCATGGATCCATTCGTTCCTGATAAGCGGGGTCCTCGAAGGCGTTGTAGTGACGAGAACATCGCAGTCGCACACCCGCTCCAGGCTTTCCGTCATGCAGTCAAATTCCCTGAACCGTTCTAGAAACCGCTCTGCATGAGCGGGATCGCGGCTCCAAACCTTCAGCTGCCGGACCTTCAGTTCCCGCGCGGTGGCCATGACCTGCGCTTCCGCCTGCCTCCCGGTCCCGACAACCCCAAGGATAACTTCGGTTTTCGGGGTCAGGTGTTTCGCGGCTACTGCACCGGCCGAACCGGTGCGCATATCGGTAAGTCGTGTTGCATTGAGGATGGCAACCGGACAACCGGTATCAATGTCGAGAATAATGGTCAGGGCCATCACGGTAGGCAGGCCTTTTTCCGGATTTTTTGGGTGTACGTTCACAATCTTCACCCCGGCAATCGAAAGCGTGGGCAGATAGGCCGGCATAGTCCGGAAATCGCCTTTTTCAAGGGTCACGTAGACCTTGGGGGGCATCTGTACCTCCCCCCTGCCATGGTCCGCAAACGCCGCTTCGACGGCCCGGTTGACGAGCCCGATATCCAGCTCCTGGTCGGTATCAGTGAGGTACTCCATAAACGGAGATGAACGTTGGGAATACGTTAAGGTTGGGATACGGGAAGCAGGCTTGTGCGGACCGGGATCAGCACAGCAGAAAAAAACAGTTACTGGTAATCGATCTCTTTCAATGCCTTATCAGCAAGTTCCTTCATCCGCGCCGAAATGCGGCTGGACGAATTGTAGTCCACCTCCTTCATAGCGTTTGCAATCTCGGTCCCGAGCACGAAGATTGCATACTTGTGCTCCATCTTGCTCTTGTGCTGCTGTGAGGGCGTTATCTTGAGGGCGTTATACTGGGTGAATTTGAGATCGGGATTGATCTCCTCAAAGTATTCCTTGACCTCAGAAAGCATCTGGTGGAGATGGATCAGTTCCTCTTTGTGCATGCTACCACTCCAGACACAACAATGGATCTATGCAGGATAAATAAATTTGTATGTGACAGGTATCCACCAATTCCCCAATCAAAGGAAAATTACCGCAATTACCTGCTCTAATTCAGGCTCCCATTTTCAGAAGCCGGATGGAGAGCGGACGCTTGATGATGCCCCGGAAGTCCCGAGCAGCTACCCATGAGAGACCTTTCCAGACCAGCCGGTCAAGGAGTTTCTGGTCAACAGGACGGTCAAGGACAAGCCCGGTTGCCGAAGCATCGAGAGTCTCGATCACCTTCTCCACCTCGTCCGACCGGGCCTCGCGGATAACCGACAGGTCATCGCTTAAGAACCGCGCCGTGTTCTGCCCTTTCACATCCTCGATGTGCTCCCGGAGGCTCAAAGGGCCACCGGAAGCATCACGAGGGCGTTTTGCAGCCGCCGACCCCCGTTTCCTCTCCGATCCCTCATCCGAATCGGGGATCGGCCGGCCGATCCGCAACTCCGGGGGAAGTTCCGCGGAACTCTCGAAGTACTGGTCCCGCACATACTCGACCGGCACCTTGTTCCTGAGCGTTTTGATGACCTCTTTTCTTGTCATGTCTTCGACACTCTTCCCCTTGGGGGAGAATGCAACAAAATCGATGTCAGCCACCTGCATGAGTTCCCGCAGGATCAGTTCCCCACCACGGTCACCATCGAAAAACGCTGTCGTGGTCTTCTTTGCACAGAGGTCCACAACACTCCCAGGGATATTCGTCCCCTCGACGGCAACCGCGTTCTTGATGCCATAGCGCAGGAGGTTTAAGACATCCGCCCGTCCCTCGACGATGATAATGGCATCAGATTCCAGGACGTTCGGGCCGGCGGGTACCCGTTCTTCTCCAATGGACCCGATCTTCTCCACGCGGAGCGTCTGCCGGACATCGTCCAGCAGCTCATCGGAATCAATCGTCCCGTCATCGAAGCGTTCGATCAAGATCTCCTTTGCCCGTTCAACGATCTTTTTCCGCTTGCTGACGCGGATGTCCTCGATGGAGTCCACCTTCACGAGGGCAACGCACGGGCCCACCCGGTCGATCGTTTCAAGGGACGCAGCAAGGATAGCCGTCTCTGCACGGTCGAGAGATGAGGATATCAGGATCTCTCCTGTGGTCTCGCCCTTCTTGCTCGTTATCTGGACGTCGATGCGTCCGACACGTCCCGTTCTCTGGAGATCCCTCAGGTCAAGGTCTTCGCCGAGCAACCCTTCAGTCTGGCCGAATATGGCACCGACTACGTCAGGTTTCTCGACCACCCCCTCTGCG
>Ga0302253_1000117_pt1 | contig 84905 bp, 81 predicted proteins | sample AAG_RA_Trp_MG_FD_193537 | JGI IMG/M metagenome (GOLD analysis project Ga0302253, IMG submission 193537) | Enriched activated sludge microbial communities from anaerobic digester in WTTP, New Holstein, Wisconsin, United States - AAG_RA_Trp | ecosystem: Engineered > Bioreactor > Anaerobic >... | reverse complement strand
GCGCACGCCGGGGGGTTATATACCGCCCGGATCAACGCCTGTATACGACAGAAGGTGGTCGTGTATGATGGAAAAAGCAGGGTATCTCCAGGCAACAAGGTCGCAGGCAGTTGACAGCGATGGTGTCCCCCACGGAATCGTCGAGCTCCATATCCTCGGGAACCGGTACGCGATCCGGCGCTCCGACCTGATCCAGGCGGTCACCGGCAGGGTCCACGTCCAGGTCGAGGACCTTACAAGGAACTGGGGCGATTTCCTGGGCCAGACCCGGGGCCTTGCGCAGGTCTCGTCATCCGGCAAAGCCCTGAACATCGACCTGTTCGGGCTGGGCAGTTATACCATCTCCCTCTTATCGCTCAAAGCCGTGCTCTATGGCAAGGAACGCCTTGCAGTCATCGTCCGCATCCCCGAGGCCCCGCTAGTCAGGATCCGGAGGGTAACGGATGGCCAGCAGACCATCGGTGCCGCAGTCTGATAACCTCCCCAATTTTTCCCTCCCCTCTCACTCCCTCCAGCTCCCCTGTTTTACGGCGGTTAGCGTGCAACATTAATAGTTCTGCGACAGATGATCATGCGTGAGTGAAGCCCACCAGTCCCGACGGTACCGGGAGTGGTCTGGCATGGGCAGAAGGGTTCGGGTATGGATACCATGGATGCAGATTACCGGGAGCTTGTTGAGAACCAGCAGGATCTCATTGTGCAGTTCAATCTCGAAGGCCGTCTCCTTTTTGTCAACGCGGCCTATTGTGCAATTGCAGGGAAGACCCGCGAGGAACTGAACAACAGCGTCTTCATGCCGGTGACCGGGGAGCGGTACTCCGACGTTGTCGCAACGCAGATGACCAAGCTCTTCCGCCCCCCCTATGCCTGTATTGTCGAACAGTGGCTCCCGACAAAGATGGGGCTGCGCTGCATCAGCTGGTCGGCCCGGTCCGTGCTTGGCCCTGACAACACGGTTGTCTCCATTGTTGCTACGGGGCGCGACGTCACCCCGCTCAAAAACGAGCAGAAGGCGATCCGGAAACGGGACGCCGAGCTCATGGTCCTGCTCGAAAGCGGGGCGCAGATGTACTATACCCATACCCCCGACCACCGGATGGTCTTTGTCAGTCCGCGGATCCGCGACATGCTCGGGTGCCGTCCGGGCGAAGGAAAACGCCTCTGGACCGACTACCTCACCGACCACCCGATGAACTCCTCAGGTCTTGAACGGACGATCCGTGCCATCGCGTCCGGAAAACGGGAGCCCCCCTACCGGCTGGAGATGGCAACCCGTGACGGCAGGAAGATCTGGGTCGAGGCAAACGAGGTCCCGGTGGTGAAGAACGGTAAGACGGTCGCGATTGCAGGGTCCCTGACCGATGTCACCGATAAGATGCTGGTGGAAGAAGGTCTTGAAGAGGCAGGGCGCCTCATCCCTGATTACACCGGTGACGAGCAGGTGAACGAGTACCGTGCCCGGATTGCCGGTAAACAGGCCAAGCGTCCCGCCGGAGTTTTCAAGTCGCTCTTCTCGAAGTCGTCCGATGAGGATGATGACGAGAACGTTTCAGCATTCTCGCAGGATACTGTGAAGTAAGCGTACCCCTGCTGGATCCCGAGCAGGGGTCGGGCGGTGTACTACTTTTTTGACCGGGCCTGCCCGTCTTCCTGATTAACGTCGGTTTGTTGTTGTATTTCTGCTGAATTTTTCCCACCGGTTTTGTTTAGTACACCGTCCGACCCCCCCGCACCCTTTTGCTGATGGCTGCATTTTTTCATAGGATTACGACGGGGATGGGCTCGCAGACCCGGATTGGCAGGTGGGGGGGTCGGGCGGTGTACATTTTTCCGGAGAATCGGACTTGATGAGTGTTCGTAGGCAAAGCATGACTTGCTGTACCGATAAGGATGGATTTCCTGGAAAAATATGTTCAGAAGAAATCTTATTTCACAATGATGGGGGCTGATGCCCCCATACCCCCGGTTATGATGAACGGCCGCCGAAGTCGAAGAACGCTTCGCGCTCTTCTCCCATCTCACCTCCTTGAGGTTCGATGCCCCGCAGGGCGAAGTCGAAGGTTGAAACCTTCTCCCGTCAATCCTCGCTGATGCGATGATTACCTCCCCGCGGCGGCATCAATCGCCGTTCATCCCACTCATTCGCACCACCAGAGTCGAAGAGTCGAATAGATCTTCTCCAGACTACTCTTGATGTAAAAAAGAAAAATCAGTCTCGTGAAGAAGAACCGTATCAACAGCCCTTCTTCACGCACTCCGCGATATACGAGCCGGCCTTTGAGGTGCTGACTGCCTTCCCGCCAAGGTCCCGGGTCACCATGCCGTCGCGGATACTCGCCTCGATGGCCTTTACCACTGCCGCCGCCGCCTCGTGCTCGCCGAGATGGTCGAGAAGGAGCGATCCCGCCCAGATGGTGGCAATCGGGTTTGCCACGCCCATGCCCTTATATTTCGGTGCCGAGCCGTGGATTGGCTCGAACATGGAGGTGCCCTTCGGGTTGATGTTGCCGCCCGGGGCAAGGCCGAGCCCGCCCTGGATCATGGCGCCGAGATCGGTGATGATGTCCCCGAACATGTTGGGCGTGACCACGACATCGAACCATTCTGGGTTCTTGACAAACCACATGGTGACGGCGTCCACGAAATTGAACTCGGTCGTAACGTCCGGGTAGTTCTTTGCGGTGTCCAAAAAGACATCGCGCCAGAGGCCGTACACGTCCGAAAGGACGTTTGCCTTGTCCACCGAGGTGAGCTTCTTCTTCCGCTGCATCGCAAGGTCAAAGGCATAGGTCTGGACCCTGCGTGCACCCTCACGGGTGATGACGCCGATCTGGTAGGCAATCTCTTCTGCATCGCTCGTGACATCGAGGCCGAACTTCACGTTGTAGATATCGCGGACAACGTCGAGCTCGATTGTCTGGTGCTTCTTGAACCGGGAGCCGATACCGACATAGAAGTCCTCGGTGTTCTCCCGCACCACCACGAAGTCGATGTCCTTTGGTCCCTTGCCGGCAAGGGGGGTCTCGACGCCATCCAGGAGTTTGATGGGACGGAGGTTGACATACTGGTCGAAGTGGAACCGGAGCGCGAGGAGGATACCCTTCTCAAGGATCCCCGGTTTCACCCGGTCGTCACCGATGGAACCGAAATAGATGGCCTTGAACTTCTTCAGTTCGGCAAGGTCATCCTCGGTGACCAGTTTCTTCGTTGCAAGGTAGCGGTCCGCCCCGATATCGAAGTCTGTCCACTCGATAGCGAAGTTGAATTTCTCTCCTGCTGCTTCCAGTACTTTCTTTCCCTCGGCCACGATCTCCGGGCCGATTCCGTCTCCGCCGATTGATGCTATCTTGTACATGCGGGTGTCTCCTTCAGTCCTTTCGCATATTCCACGAGCCCGCCGGCATCGATGATGCCCTGCATGAACTCCGGTACCGGTTCAATGGCGTACTTCTTGTTGTCCGCCACAATGAACCCCTCTTTGATGTCCAGCGAGATCGCTGCCCCGTCGGCAATCTTGTCCGCATCCGGGCAGACTATTGGGAGCACGCCGACATTGACGGAGTTGCGGAAGAAGATCCGGGCAAACGATTGTGCCACCACGACCTTCACCCCTCCCCCGACAAGGGCGAGTGGGGCATGCTCGCGGGAGGAGCCACAGCCGAAGTTGCGTCCCCCGACGATGACATCGCCCGGCTTCACCTTCTTTGCATACTCGTCCCTCGTCCCTTCGAACGCATGCTTTGCCAGTTCGTCCGGGTTGTTGATGGTCAGGAACCGGCCGGGGATGATTGCATCCGTGTCGATATCGTCGCCAAACTTCCAGGTCCGGGCATTCTTCGCCACCGGACCTGACTCCGGTGCGATCTTCCTGACCGGGATGCTCTTCTTTGCTGCCATATCAGACCTCCCTCGGGTCGGTGATCTCACCCGTGATCGCGCTCGCCGCTGCTGTTGCGGGGGAGCAGAGATAGACCTTGCCGTCCGTACTTCCCTGTCGGCCCTTGAAGTTCCGGTTCGAGGTCGAGAGCGAGATCTCCCCGGGGGCGATCAGGCCGAACGCCCCGCCCATGCAGGGCCCGCAGCAGGGAGCTTCCACAAGGGCGCCCGCCTTCACGAACTTCTCGATAAGCCCGGCTTTTAACGTCTTGATGTACTCGTCCCGCGACGCCGGGATGATGATGGTCCGTATCTTCGGGGAGAACTTCTTCTTGCCCAGCACTTCGGCAGCTTCCTTGAGGTCCTCGAACCGCCCGTTCGTGCAGGACCCGATGAAGACCTGGTCGACATGTGTCCCGGCGACCTTGCTGACCGGGACACCGGTATCGACATTGTGCGGTATTGCGACCTGCGGTTCGAGGTCAGAAACATCATAAGAGCGCTTCTCCGCAAATGATGCGTCCGGATCACTGTCGAGGGCGAAAGGCTTCAATTTCCGGCGCCCTTTCATGTACTCCCACGTGACCTTATCCGGGGCAACGATGCCTGCCTTGCCTCCCATCTCGATGGCCATGTTGCAGAGCGTCATCCTGCCGGCCATGTCGAGTTTCCTGACGGTTTTCCCGGTGAACTCAATGGCCTTGTAGGTGGCCCCGTCGGCGCCGATATCGTGGGCGATGGCGAGGATCAGGTCCTTTGCCCCCACGCGCCGGGGAAATTTCCCCGATACCTCGGCACGGATAGTCTCGGGCACCTTGAAGTAGAGGGCACCGAATTTCAGGGCAAATCCCATGTCGGTGGACCCGATACCCGTGGCAAATGCCCCTGTCGCACCGTACATACAGGTATGAGAGTCGGCCCCGACAACGATCTCGCCAGGCGCAGCCCGGCCTTTCTCGATCGTCACCTGGTGGCAGACGCCCTCGTTGATGTCATAGTTGTGGATGTTCTGCTCGGCAGCGAACTTCCGCATATAGACATGGTTGTTTGCCGCTTCGATGGAATCGGCCGGGATCTGGTGGTCGAAGAGCATGATGACACGCTTGGGGTCAAAGACCTTCTTTCCGCCCATCTCGTAGAACTTCTGAATGGCAAGCGGGCCCGTGATGTCGTGGATCATCGCCCCGTCGAGGGGGGCCATGACCACTTCGCCCGCCCGTATCTCCTTGCCACATTTTCCTGAGAATATCTTCTCCACGATTGTTGCTGCCATGCTCAATCGTTCTTACTATTGACACGCCCTTATCATGTAGTTTCTGTGCACCACTTTTCCTGCAGCGCCATGACTGCGACCCTGTTCGCAGTCAAAGTAAGGTTTAATCCCGTTTCTGGCCAAGATAATGCGAATACCATGATGCGAAGACTGAACTTCCTCTGTATTGCGCTCGCCATCCTCATGGTGGCAGCAGTCGGCACCGTTGCTGCGGCAACGGCAGATTCGTCAACAGACAAGGTCATCCATGCCCAGGGAAGCGGCAATATCATCGGGACGCCCGACCGGGCGCAGGTGACATTGTCCGTCCAGACCGAGAACAGCGATGTTAAGGTTGCCCAGGAAGAGAACGCTGCCAAGATGACGAAGGTCATCGATGCCCTCGTGGCATCCGGCATCCCCCGCGACGCTCTCAAGACAACCGGCTACAACATCTACACGGTGTATGATGATTCCAGCAAGGGAATCTTGGACCCGAAGGTCAAATCCTACCGGGTGACCAATACCCTGACCATCACACTCCACGATGTCAGCAGGACCGGAGAAGTGATCGATCTTGCTGTTGCAAACGGAGCCAACCAGGCGGACTCCATCCAGTTCATGCTCTCCGATGCACAGTCCCTCCTGCTCCGGAATGAGGCCTTAAAGAAGGCCGTGGCCAATGCCCGTGCCGATGCAGAGGCTGTTGCCGGTGCCATGGGAGTCAATATCACCGGAACGGGGACTGTCGAGATCTACCAGGGCTACATGCCGGTTGTGTACTCCAACTATGCTCAGGATGCAGCTGGACGCATGGAAAAGGCTGCAACCACCACACCCATCCAGTCCGGCGACATTACGGTCACTGCGCAGGTCTCCGTAACCTACACCTACCAGTAATCTTTTTTTTCAAATTCCGCTGCACGCTCTTCACAATGTTTTTAATTTCGCAGCGTGATCATTTCATAAAACCCGCATGTGTGCCGGTCATTTCCGGTATATGATACGAAAAATCTCGAATATCCATCAATCAGCGGATACAATAGGATTGATTTTCACAATGGAGCGCACGATCGGTTTTAAGGAGCGAAGGTATATTGAAGAGCTGCGGATCCTCACCAAGGCAACCGCCCTCGACTGTGTCATCGATGACCGGTTCGACCGGGTCATCTACGTGATCCGGCAGGGCGACATGGGCCTTGCAATCGGGAAGAAAGGCGAGAACATCCGGCGGCTGCAGAATGTCCTCGGGAAGCGGATCGAGATGGTTGAATTCGCCGAGACACCGGATGCGTTTATTGCCAATATCTTCAAACCGGCCGAGGTTTTGAGGGTGGAACGCCCGTCCCCGGACGCCCCGGTGAATGTCCTCGTCCGACAGAGGAGCGACCTTGGGATCGCCATCGGGAAAGCCGGGTGCAATATCGAGAAGGCCCGGATCCTGACCCGGCGATTTTACAACACCGAGGTCGGGGAAGTCCTGCTCGAGAAGGAGGAAGCATGAAGACGACTGTTGACCCGAAGGTCCTTGCCGAACTCTGGGCAATCATCTGCGACCGCGCCGATCACCCAAAGGAGGGGTCCTATACCACCCGGCTGCTGGCGGACGAGAAGGGGATCGACAAGGTGCTCGAAAAAGTGGGCGAAGAGTCCACGGAGTTCATCCTTGCAGTCAAGAACGGCGTTAAGGAGCGGACGGCAAGCGAGGCTGCCGACCTTTTTTTCCACGTGCTTGTTGCGCTCCGTGCCTCGGGCGTGAGCCTTGCGGACGTGCTGGAAGAACTGGAGCACCGCCGCAAATAATCCGGGTTCGTCCCTTCCTGTCCCCTATTTCTGGAGAAATGCCATAAGGTCGACCACCTGCGGGAGGTCCTCGTTCTTCTGTGCTGCCGTGGCAAGGACGGTCTCTTCGACAAAGATCGGAACGTCCCCTCTCAGTGCCAGCGCAATCCCGTCGCTCGGGCGGCAGTCCAGGTATTCCTCGTGCCGGTTGTTCACAAACACGAGCTGCGCATAGTAGACCCCATCCTCGACGCTGTCGATCTGGAGCGAGCGCAGGGTGATAGAGAACTTTGTGCAGAGATCCAAAAAGAGGTCGTGCGTAAAGGGGCGGGGCAGCACCTCCCGGTTCTTTGCGCTGTTGATGGAGACTGCTTCCCAGATCCCGATAAAGATCGGGAGGAATCTATCAGAACCGTCCGTGAGGATCACAAGGGGGACCGTGGCAGTCTCCCCGGTTGCCATGAAGACTCCTTTGACCTCGCAACGGACCTGTGTCATGCCAGTGCACAGTGATTGCTGTCAACCGAGATAAGGGTTCAGGTGGCTGGCGGCGGTGGCGGGCAGTTCCCCTCTTCGATACAGGCACGTGCCTCCCGCCTCACAATGATGATGCTTGAGAGGATACCGAGCGCGATGTTGAAGTAATAGAGGACGATGCGCCAGAGCACGACGAAGATCCCGACAACCCCTGCCGGGAGGAAGAGGGCATACATCGAGGTTGCTCCGACCTCGGCAATGCCCGAGCTTCCCGGGGTTAAGGGGAGCATCATCAGGATGGCGAGGATGAGCTGGATGACGAATGACTCCAGGATGAGCGGGGGCTGCCCGAGTCCCACGAGAATGAGGGATGCGGTGATGATCTCGGAGACCCAGTAAAGAAGGGTGAAGATCATGCCCCAGACAAGGCCTCCTTTCGCCGTGTGGACAAACCGGACGGTTGCCCCCTGGCAGTTGTCGATCTCCCGGTCTGCCCGACACAGGACTTGCTCCACCCTGCTGTTCTCCCAGTTCTTACAGAGCCAGCGCGTGAGCCGGGCCACAACGCGTTTAACCACGTCAGGACGCCGGATAGCGAAGTAGAACAGGAGGAGACACCCGGCAACAAAAAACCAGGTGATAAAGACCATGACCTCGGAGACGGTGCCGAGGCTCTTCCACTGGTCGGTGAGGAATATCATGGCGAATGCGGCAAGCGCGGCAAGGGCGATCCCATCGAGAACCCGTTCCATGATGACTACCGCAGTGGCATCCCCGAGAGGGACATTTGCCTTGTAGAGCTCGTGGACCCGGACCGGTTCCCCGCCTGCCTGCGCCGGGGTGATCGCTGAGGCAAGGAGGTTGGCAAAGACCAGGTTCAGGCTGTACCAGAACCCGACACGGTAGCCAAGCGAGCCGGACATCATCTTGACCCGCATTGCCCAGAAGGCCATGGTCAGCAGGTGGGTGAGGAACGCTAAGAGGAGAAACCAGGGATTGATCTGGGTGAGGTAGGTGAGGGTATTTTCGTTGATAGTGAGGAGGAGGATGACGATGAGGACGGCAAGGGAGAACCCGACAGAGATATAGAGCCATTTCACCTGCGACTTGTCCATTGATGTACCCCGTAACTATCGTTCAACAGTCAGTCTAACAGGTTATTGGGCAAAGTATTTACTCTTTCTTTGGCCGTTCCACCGTTTTAGTCCACAGTGAAGATCCCCCGGTTCGCGTGTATCGTAAAGAGGCCGGACTCAACCCCGGCATCGAGCCAGCCGTGCCCGTAACTGAAGCAGGATAACGCGGCTTCCGTCCTTCCCCCCGAAGCCTCGCGGCGTCCGTTCTGCAGGTAGACCCCGGCAATGAACAGCACCTGACCTGCAACGTCATGGGAAGGTGTCCCCGGGGCTGGCGCAGGGGAGACCGAGGCAATGGCCGTTTCAAGGAGCCGCGCGTACCTTCCGGTCTTCTCGTCCAGTTTCAGGTAATGGGAAGCCGGCACATTTTCCGGAGGTGTGGCAAACGGGCATACGGGATTCCCGCCGGAACAAACGAGAAGGCCGGACGCGATGCCGCAGTGGAGCCAGCCCAGGCCGTACAGGAAGGCTGCAAGGGCGTTGACCGGGTCCTCCCCGGAAAGGAACGTTTTCCCGTCGCTCTCGTATGCAGACGCCATCCGGATCACGGCCTGTCCGGTCCGCCCGAGCAGTGTCCCCTCCGGTGCACTGCACGTTGTCCGTGCAAGGGTTGATGCAAGCACCGTGCCGTATTCTGCGATCCTCATAGGCCGGCAAACATCTCCAGGTACTCCCGCTCCATGTCATGCAGTTCCGCCGGTACGATCAGGATATGGAGGGGCGGGCCGAAGTTGCAGGCATGGATCTTCTCTGCCGGCCCTGCCCGGACCACCGGTTCGTCAGATCCAGCCCGGGCAATGCCCACGTACAGCGGGATTTTTGCGTTCCGTGAAGCTGCCATCTCCTCCAGCAGGGCGACGGCTTCCGGCACGGTCATGTAACGGTCGTCCTGGATGTCGAGATAGACCAGCGTATGGAGGCGCTGGGACAGGTTTGCCAGGATGACGTCAAGGGGAGTGGTCGGAAACCAGTTCTTCTGCGGGAAGGGAAGGGAACAGGACTTGCCGAACCGGTAATTCTGGAGGCCCGAGAGGCCGCAGATGGCGCTTGCTATGGATGCGGCATGAATGATCGCAGTCGGTATTCCGCGGGACGCAGCCCGCATCCGGAGGTCGGCGTGGGTTGTTGAGACCATCGGGTCTCCCGCGCAGAGGAATACCACGTCCATTGTCGCGGCCTCTATAAGCATTGCGTCGGGATCCTGCTCCACGTCATGACGGTACAGGGGAATAACCGGCCTCCCGTAGTATTCCTCAAGTTCCTCCCGTGTTGCACCCATGAGGCGCGAGGTGTAGCACTCAAGATAGACCCGGTCAGCGTTCCGGATCCGAAAGAGCCCCTTTTCCGATACGTCCGTTTTGTCAAAGAGGCCAAGGCCGATGAATGTCAGCATGGTTTATCGCCCCGTTCAATACCTGAACTGCGTTATTGAGTCCACGAGCGATTCAAGAACAAAATTTACATCCGATTTCCGTGTTGCTGAGATCTGGTAGAGAGGGATCTCGTCACCAATCGCAAGGGTTCTCCTGATGAGGCACGGATCAAGGGTTCCCGGAAGGTCGCTCTTGTTTACTGCAACGGCAAACGGGATCCGCCGCCGTGCAATCATCTCGATCAGGAGGCGGGCACGGGGGAGCTGGTCAGCGTTTGTTGCATCGACGATGAGGAGTGCCCCCATCGCGTGGCCGAGATAGGATGGCAGCAGGGAATCGAAACGCTCCTGCCCCGGTGTCCCGTACAGCGTGATGTCGAAGTCCTTCCAACGGATCCAGCCGAAATCCAGGGCGACTGTTGTCATGCCTCCCTCCTGTCCCCTCCGGTCGACAGAGTGCCCGTCATCCGCGGCATTGAGAACAAAGGTTGATTTCCCCGACGAAGCCGGGCCGGTGACCACGATCCGGGGAATGTAGGGAATGACCCGCCCCTCGCCAATGATGAACGGGACCGAGCGGACGGGCAGGTTTGCCCACGAGGTATGGACAAGGGTGAAATAATTGAACTGCGGGAAGGGGCGGAACGAGGAGCGGATGGCAAGGACGAGATCAAATTTCATGTCCCTGATGACATGGTTGAGGAGCGTATGCCCTTCCAGGTTCAGGTGTTCGATAACAAGCGTGATTTTCTTCTCCCTCTCCAACTCCTGGACCGAGGTGAAGATCGCGGCCGCATCATCGGTCCCGAACTCCTCGTTCAGGAGATCGAAATAGACAAAGACCACGTCCACGTCGTGCTCGCGGCAGAGTTTCCGGATCCGTGCCTGCAGTTCGATTGCCCTGCTTGCTGCTGACCGGCTGCCCCTCAGGATCCGTTCCCAGTCAACAGAATCGAAGAAAGTGACCGGTGCCTGGGCAAGGTCAGGCCGGGCCCCGTACATCCTCTTTGCATCGTTCCGGAATGCATCGACCGTTGTGTTCGGGAGTACGACAAGGCAGGAGCGTTTCTTTGCCAGTGCACAGGACAGGGTCGAGATCATGAACAGCTGGCCGTCAACCCCGGGTTCGAGGCTGTAGAGTACCCTGCTGCCTTCCGGAATGCCGCTTCCCAGCATCTCGTCAAGGCCGTTTATACCGGTCGAGATCATGGAAGGATGGTCACCTGTCCCTTCGATACGGAGAATTTCATCCAGTCCCCCTGCACGCCGGGAATCCCGCGGATGCGCATCAGGTTGACATTCTGCTCGACCTTGACCTCGATGACGCAGGTCATCAGCTGCTTGATTAAGGAGAGTGTCTTGTCATCGAAGGACTCGTTGTTGAGGAGGTAGACCCCCACCCCTTCGATCTTCTTTAATTTTGCCGTGAGCACGTGCAGGAACTGGTACAGGACCTCGAGCCTGCGGTACATCAGGAGGGTGGAGATGGAGTTGACACAGAACCGTATCGGTGGTGGAAACAGGCCGGTTTCGCCGTCAGCAAAATCCCCTTCGAAAATGCTCTCTATCATATTCGAGAACTTGATCCCGATACCGGTCAGATCCGTGGGACTGGAGACGAACATCAGTCGGGAGGTGTCGGTGATGCCCGGTGTCGAACTCTTGGTGATGGCATCTATCACACCGGTGAACCGCTTGTCGGCTCCGGCTACCTTGAATGCGTCAACGACCTCGGCAGCGCGTTCATTGGTCGAGAGGACGATGGCATACTCGCCCGGCACCGGCTTTGTCAGAGCATACGCCAGCTGGTCGGCGGCACTCATGGGAGGGCCGAGGATGAGGATATTGGTCCCGGCATCAAAACCGCCGGACTTCTCGTCTATCTGCGCGATTCCCGACTTATAGGTATACATTTATCGATTGATCATTTTATCAGAAGACATATTAATCTCTCCTGTCGCGCCGGGTGGCAAAGATGTCGTGTGAACGAATGGCGTGGCTCCCTGATCCGACAATTTTTAGGCATTCCGAAATGTTTTAACATTAGGGAAGCCTAAAAGTAATGGATGGCGTCAGAGCAGCTGGAAGAATACCTTGAGAGTATCCTTGACATCGAGGAGAAACACGGGATCGCGCGGACATCGGCGATCGCAAAATGCGTCAAGGTGGCTCCTGCAAGCGTGACCGAAGCACTCCAGGTACTCTCCGACAAGGGCTTTGTGAAGTATGAGCCCTACAAGGGGGCAACCCTGACAGAGCAGGGCCGGGAGATGGCACGGAAGGTGAAGCGCCGGCACCGGCTCCTTGAGGTCTTTTTAACCGATGTGCTCCATATCACGAGGGATAATGTCCACGACGAAGCCTGTAAAATGGAGCACAGCCTCTCGGATGAGACGGAGTGTGCGCTCTGCAAGCTGCTCAAAGCCCCGGCCCGGTGCCCCCACGGCAGCCTGATAGAGGCCTGTGACCGGAAGGTGGAGAGCTGTTCGGCCTGCCTTGATGCAGGGCAGGCCCCGCCCGCCAGCGCGAGGAACGAACCGCTTCTCCCCGTCACCTCCCTTGCACCTGGCCAGAAAGGGACCATTGCATTCATCCGGGGTGACAATGGCGTTGTCCAGCGGCTGACTGACCTTGGGCTCACCCTTAAAACCGAGGTCCAGCTGGTCCGGAAAGCCCCCCTTCTCGGGCCTGTCGAGATTGCGGTCCGTAAGACGAAACTTGCCATCGACCACGCTATTGCCGATCACATCTTTGTCACACCCTCTGGAGAGAAGAGCAGATGAACGGGTGCGAAGACTGCAGCGGGTGCGACCTGCTGCACCTGCCCGTGGACGCAAAAGCGGAATACGTGGTGGCCCTTGCCGGCAATGCCAATGTCGGGAAGAGCGCGACCTTCAACCAGCTCACCGGAGTTGACCAGGACATTGGAAACTGGCCGGGCAAGACGGTGGAACGGGCTGAGGCCCTCCTCCAGCACCGGGGCAGGCGGATCCGGGTGATTGACCTGCCGGGCATCTACTCGATCAACGCGCTCTCGACAGAAGAGCAGGTGTCCCGAGAGTTCATTGCTCACGACCACCCGGACGTTGTCGTGAACGTCCTGGACGCCTCAGCGCTCGAACGCAACCTCTTCTTCACGCTCCAGCTCACCGAACTGGAGAGCCCGCTCGTGATTGCCCTGAACCAGGTGGACCTTGCGGCAAAGAAGGGAATTGTTCTTGATGCAGGAAAACTCTCCGCCCTTATCGGGGTGCCGGTCATCCCGACCGTGGCGATCCAGGGAAAGGGAATAGCGGAACTCTCGGATGCGATCGTGACTGCAACCTGCTCCCGTCCACGCCCGAAGACAATCCGGTACGGGAAGGAGGTCGAGGACCGGATCGCCCGGATCCAGGCCCTGCTTCCCGAAGGATCGGGGGGCTATCCGGCCCGCTGGACGGCAATCAAGCTGCTGGAAGGCGATCCTGACACGGTCTGGGAAGTCCGGCAGCATTCTCCGGGCGTGGCCGCCGCTGCCCTTGAATCGGGCCGCGAACTGGAGAAGATCCACGGGGAACCGGCAGCCACGGTCATGAGCGCAGAGCGGTACCATGCAGCTGAGGAGCTGGCCGCAAGCGTGATGGAGATCCGGCCGCTTGGGGACAACGAGGTCTCCCTTACTGAGAAGGTCGACCGCGTTGCACTCCATCCCGTTTTTGGCTATCTCCTCCTTGCCGCCACGCTCGGCGGGTTGCTTGTCTGGACGTTTGTCATCGGTGCCTGGATCTCCGGTGTCCTGACGGAGTTTTTGTCGGGAATCGCCCCGGTTGAGCCGCTGATCACGGGAACCCTTCCCGAGATTATCTTCAACGGTGCCTGGACGGGTTTTGTGGCCGCCCTCACGCTCATCGTGCCCTACGTGATCCCCTTCTACCTTGTCCTTGCCCTGATCGAGGACTCCGGCTTCCTTACCCGGTTCTCCCTGATGCTTGACAAGGGGATGCATCGCATGGGGCTGCACGGCAAGGCCATCATCCCGCTCGTGCTCGGTTTCGGCTGCACCGTGCCGGCCTGCCTCTCGTGCCGGATCATCGAAGCCCCCAAGCAAAAACTGATTGCGGCATTCCTGGTCACGCTCATCCCCTGCTCGGCCCGGACCATCGTGATCCTCGGCGTTGTTGCTGTCTTTGTGAACATCTGGTGGGCGCTTGCCCTGTACCTGCTCGTCTTCGTCCTGATCGTAGTTCTCGGGCGGCTCGCGTTCCGGCTGCTGCCCGGGGAATCGGTGGGCATGATCATGGAGATGCCGGACTACCATGTCCCCCACCTGAAGGGCGTGATCGGCCAGACCTGGCAGCGGACCCGGTCGCTCATCGGGATCGTACTTCCGGCCTACATCCTCGGCAGTATCGTCATCACCGCAGCCTATGCTGTCGGGCTCCTTGAGCCCATCAACGCGGCACTCTATCCCATAACCGTGATCCTGCTGGGTCTCCCGGCCGTGATTGGTGTGGTTTTCATCTTTGGCGTCATCCGGAAGGAGATGACTATCCTTGCCCTTGCGGCGATCCTCGGGACAACGGTCTTCTCAGACGTCCTCACCCCAATCCAGATCATCGTTTTCGGGCTCGTCACCCTGCTCTATGCCCCGTGCATCTCCACCATCCTTGCGCTGGCAAAGGAGTTTGGCTGGAAGGCGGCGCTCTCGATCACGGCGCTCGAGACCAGCCTTGCAATCGCGCTCGGCGCACTGGTTTTCCACCTCGTCGGCCCCTTCCTCTGAGCGGGCCACCATCAGGCCTAATTACCTTGGGCAGGCTATACCTAAGTGAGAATGATCTACTGGCTCTATGCACAGCTGCTCAGGCGTCAGATCACCGACCTGCCGGAACAGGTCTGTTTCATGATCAGCGGGGAGGACCTTGCCGATGCGCCCGAATCGCTCTTTACTGTCACCTCGTGGTGCAACGCCATCTCGGCGCACGTGACAGCGCACGGCCCGGCCGACGCGCACGGGATACGCCACCTGATGTTCCACATCGCAGCACCAGACCCTGAGCATATCGATTCGCTCCTTCCGGCCATCCGGAAGATCGGTGCGATTGCGCACCTGAGCCTCCATGCCGGCAGCCTGGAGGAGACCGGCGGGAGCGGGATGGATGTTGTCGTGGCCGTAGGAAAGAGCGGGAGAGAGGAGATCACGGAGTGCATCCGGAAGATGGCGCGGGACAATGTTCCTCCGGAGACCGTGGATGAAAAGGTGATCGAGTCCTACCTGACCTTCCAGTACGCCCCCGATGTCGTGATCAAGAGCGGCGGGGACTACCTCACCGATTTCCTGATCTGGCAGTCCGTGTACTCGGAACTCTTCTTCTCGGACGTGAACTGGGCGCACTTCCGCGAGGTGGACTTCCTCCGGATCCTGCGCGACTACCAGGCGCGGATCCGGCGGTTCGGGAAATAATCCCGCCCCGTCACCGGAGCCGGATGTTAATCCAGGCCGGTTCACCGTCCAGCGTCTTCTCTTTAATAGCGAACTGGTTCTTGAGGGCGACAGTGACGGCTTTTTTGTCAGGGACAGGGGTGATCCGGTGCTCGCGGCACCACCGGGCAAATGCCAGGTAGAGCGCCTCTTTTGTCACCTGGTCGTCTTCTGTCTCCCCGCGGATGGTCTCCTCGGCGATGAACTGTTTCAGCGCCTGCCCCTTTCCAGCCTTTGCCGGTTTTTTCCGTGCCGGTGTTTTCTCTTTTTGTACGGGAGCACTTGTGGCAGGGGGAGGGGAGGCCGGGATCTTCTCTGGCACCAGGACCCTGCCGGGCAATGCTGCCGGAACCGTCCTTTTAGCCGGTCGGGGTACCTGTTTTACCGTGGAAGCAGCCCGGGGGTCGTCCGCGTTGATGACCGGATGGAGGCTATCGGCGGATGATGGTAAAGCGGCGCCAGGTGCCCTCGCAGCGGCACCGTCTTTTGCAATAATCACGGGAGCGGGGGGTTCTTCCGGTTCCGGCCCTTCAGGAGTGTACGGGATCCCGGTTGCGCTGGCAAGCGCCCTGTTGCAGATCTCCGTTATATCAAGACCGGATACCTGTGCCTGTCTCAGGATATCCTGCCGGATGGCGATGCCGATCAGGTTCCCTGTGGATGCCACTCCCTTCTTTCCCGTCATGAGCGATCAGTTCCTGATCTGTTGTTCAAGATAGATAGAGTACGCGATTCTGGGCACGATTGGTGTGCTGGATTTTTCAGAAACTCTTTGCAGCACACCGCTGGTCGTAGATCCGGATCGCCCGCAACAGGTCGATCTTCCGGAAGAGCGGCCAGTAGGGGGCACAGAAGTAGACCGCGGACTCGTGCCCGGCTGCAAGCCAGGGGAGGAAGTTCGAGGTCCGGCACTCATTGCCCGTCCTGATGATAAGGTCAACGGGAGGGATTCCTTTGCCGCGGTGGAGGTGCTCCTCGACCATGCCGACATCGATGGTCTCGGGGTCGGCCCCGGTCTTCCGGACCGTTTCCAGAATGTCCCGGGCAGCAAGGACGATCTCGTTCCTCCCGCCATAGGCAAGGGCGATGTTGAGGAAGAAGCCGGTATGGTCCTTTGTGGCCTCCTCCGCTGCAAGGATTGCTTCCTTCAGGTCGTCCGGGAGCATCGACGGGTCGCCGACCATCTGGACGCGGATCCGGTACTTCTTCACCCGTTCGTCGGTGAGGACGCTTAAAAATTTCTCCCGGAACATGGCAAAAAGATACCCTACCTCGTTCTTCTCCCGCGAGAAGTTCTCGGTCGAGAACGTATAGAGGGTGACATGCCGGATGCCCAGTTCGTGCGCCCAGTCCAGCATCTTTTCCGTCTTGTCGGCACCTGCGCGGTGGCCGGAGGCGGTATCCAGCCCCAGCATCTTTGCGTACCGCCGGTTGCCGTCCATGATGATGGCAACATGGTTGGGGATATGTCGGCACTGCCGCACGAGTTGCTGTTCGTAGAGAGGTTCGAGAATGCCCTGCAGGTTCATAGCGGCGTCATCTCCACGATCATGCCCCGGTTGGGGTAGCGCTCGATCACGCACTTCTTCCCGGGCATCCCGTCCTTGTGCTCTTCGAGGAGCCACCAGGCCATCTCGATGCCCTCTTTAGACTCCTCGAAACTATCCGGGTCCAGTTGTTCCCGGCAGAACCGGAGGATGGCATCCCGCTCTCCGGCATCGGGCTTGACAAGACCGTACACGATGGTGCCGTCATCGGTGATCTCGTCGAACGGGCGGGCGGTGTTCTCTGCGATCCGCTTCAGCCGCTCCCGGAGCTGGACCGAGTCCTTGAATCCCGAGGAGCACCAGTGCACCTTGTCGTGCTTTACAAGTTCCTCCGCCCATTCCCGCGCACCGTAAATGGCATTGTGGAGCTCATCGGCAAGATCGTAGCCCCGCTCCCGCATGGCGTACGCATTGGTCTCGCCCCATTCGAGCTCGTTGATGTTCAGGAAGTCGAGATACGGGAGTGCAGGGATGAGGAGTTCAAGTCCGGGGAGGGAAGGCACCTCGATCCCGATATCGAATCCCATCTCCTTTGCCCTCTTTGCAGAACGGATGAAGTCTGAGTCCAGGATATTGTCCCAGCACTCGCGGGGAGGGTGGAGCCGGATCTCGTCCACGATGCCCTGCATCTCTGCAAGTTCGCTGTCTGACGGGGCCTTTGCGGTATACAGGTGGATCTGGTGCTCCGCCCCGAAATGGTCCTTGAGCATACGGCAGTACTCCGTCACCTTCTCAAGGCAGAGGAGCGGTTCCCCGCCCGTAACACCCGTGCCGAGCGCGCTCATGGTCTCGGCTACTTCGATGATCTGGGACGGGACATCGATGGGGACCTCGTTTGCGTACACGGTATCCGTCCCCTTCCGCTCGGAAGAGAGCGGGCAGTACCAGCAGGAACGGTGGCAGCGTCCCGTGACGAAGAGGACCATCTTTGCGCCCTGGTGGCAGAGAACACAGCCTTGTGAGAGTGTCATGGAGTGCATCCTGTTGCCGGATCCTGGATTACCGGCAGGAAACGTGATTGTAGTATTTGGTGCCATGGATTCAAAACCCTTCTTCTGCCAGCAATCCCCTGTGCAGAACTACCGGGGCGCTTCTCAGAACCGGAAGTACACCGCCCGACCCCCCCACCGGGCATGACCCCCTCCCGGTATCTTCTTCAGACGTGAACATGGCAGGTTTTTCCCATAATTACGATGGGATAGTGGGGGGGTCGGGCGGTGTACATTGTATTTTCCAGACCGTTCATGGGCTATGCGGGAATGGATTTTTAGGGGAATCTCTCTCGTAACCGTGGGCCAAGGTGAAAATTTTAGTGCACCTTCTGCCATGATGAAGTACACCGCCCGACCCCTTACAGCAGTGAAAAGCAGGGAATGATGGTGTCCAAGTTTTTCCCTGCAATTGGTTCCTTGCTATCCCCCCTTGAGCACCTGCATGCTGCGAAAACCTTTATGGTATGACTATACACGGGTTATTAGATTATGAAGGCAGGAACCGGGGGACGGGGTGGCGAGTCGGGGCTGTCCGAAGTGGTAGGGTTTGTTCTCATTATTGCCCTCCTTATGGCAGTTTTTTCGCTGTACCTGACCTACGGCGTCCCGGCGCAGGGACGGGAGAACGAGATCCTGCACATGAATTCGGTAAAGGACCAGTTCATCAATTACAAGATCGGGCTGGACGCCCTTGCCAACAACAACAAGGAGGGGACCACCGTGAGTAACTCCTTCACGCTGGGCTCCGAGGGATCATTTACGGAGGGTGTCATGGGAATCATCCCGATCATGAAACCGGTGAGTTCCGGGGGTGTGTTCTCCATCAACCGGCGGACTACGGAGCCTGAGACACTCACGATTTCCTCCCGTTCGCTTATTGTTGATTCCTTAAATGCATCTTCCCGGACCGCTGAGAATCTCCCGGCAACGGTCAATTATACGCCGAGCCATGTGTATGTCACGGTTTCTGGCATCCAGAGTGCGGATCTTTCAGCCAGCAAAAAATTCGGGGCAACGGTAAATACTACCTTGTGGGAAGTATATGTGAATCTCACACCGGTGACATCCCTCTATCAATGGTATACAAATTATGATGCTGCAGGCAACAACGAGGATCTATGCAAGGCAGCACCCAGAAACACCAATGGAACGCCGATTTTTTTGGGTAATGATATGTGTCTCGTCCCGATGAATACATACGCCTACAACGGTACTGATCTCTCCATCGCCGTGAAGAAAAAAGGGATAGTCACGATGGAGAATTACCCGGTATACCGGAATGTCCAGACAGGAACAGCCTATACGATCGATCTCATGGATCCGGCTTACGGATTGAGTTCATCGATTACCCCTTCCGAATATATCAGAATCAGGAACGACCTTCCCCTGGGATCCGTTGCGGTGGCGGGAAATATTTCCTACAATTTCATTGAAACAACCTACCAGATCACTCCCATCGTATTGGGTGCCATCGATTACCGCTCCCAGAACAATTACTGGATTTCGCAGGAGTATTATTACCAGATGGGCGGCGTCTTCCTCTCCCAGATTGAGGGCAACAACACCTACAAGCTCCCCCCGGCAATAACCTTCTCGATGGATAATTCCAATCCATCCCGCCCGATTACCCTTGTCACGGTCAATGCGGTGAGCATCACTAATCCGTACGGCGGCAGCGTTGTCGGGGGCAACAGCCCTGTCCAGATCAAGACAACGCTCGATTCCCTGTACACGTTCCCCTATGCAGACGGGATCGCAAACACCAAGTGGATCCGTATCGGAGTAAACACGTCAGATGATCAGGCGCGGGCAATGTGGAAGAATTATTTCGATTATACCGCTACAGTTGCCGGCCTCCCCGAAGAAACGGAGACTGGTATCTCGGGGACCGAGAGTTACATTACTATCCATGGATCCGATGCTGCCGATAATGGCGACTATGATGTCAAAGTCGTGGCAACCAACGCAACGTACACCGCATTGCTGTATGGCGTGGGTGGATGAGCCGTGAAGCCGTGCGATAACCAGAGGGGTGTTTCTGAAGCTGTAGGATCGATACTCCTTATCTCAGTTGTGGCAACGGCAATCGCGATCATCGCTGTGGGTGTCTTGTCCCAGCCCCCACCTGAGCAGATCCCTGCAGTCTCGATGGAAATGAATACCGCTGGTAATACCATCCTGATCACGCATGTGGGAGGCGATCCGCTCCCACAGAGCGAAACCAGGATTATCATTGACGGAAATGAGCTGACCGCGTCTTTCAACCGGCTCGATGGTGCTCCCTGGACGGACTGGCTTGTTGGCGACACTCTTGTTTATACTGTGCCAGAGAACCAGGCAATGCCCGACTCTGTGCAGGTCCTGTATGTAGGCAAATCGTCTGCACGTATCCTCTGGCAGTCGGGTTCGGATATTTCTCCGGGGGGTGCCGTGACGCCTGTCACCACGACTACCACAGCAGCTCCCCCCACGATTAACCCGGACTTCAGTGGAACTCCGACATGGGGGTATCAGCCCCTTACCGTCCAGTTTACTGATACATCTGCCGGCCCGGTAGACCAGTGGAACTGGAGCTTCGGTGACGGCAACGTATCATCCCTGAAGAATCCTCAATACATCTACCCTGCTCCGGGAACGTACACGGTTTCCCTTACTGTCACGAACAGCACCCACAGCATATCAAGCACGGCAACAAAGGTCAGTTATATCACTGTCCAGCCATTCTATGCAGACTTTAGTGGAACTCCGACATGGGGATACGTGCCCCTTGCAGTGCAGTTCACTGATGCATCTGTCGGGAAGGTGGACCAGTGGAGCTGGTCATTTGGAGATGGAAACACATCTTCAGCACAGAACCCCCCGTATACGTACCCAGATGCCGGTAATTACACGGTTTCCTTTACCGTGACAAATATCACCTATGGCAAATCAAGTACGGCAACTAAAGTCAATTACACCAATGTGCAGTCTTTCGCCGAATACGTCAGTAACGAGAGTGTCTTTGTCTACGGGACAAAGTTATCTTTCGCGGGAGATACGATTACCGGCGAGAATGCCACGGTCGTCATAACGGGTTCTCTGGACTCGGCCGAACTGAACATGAATTCAGCAATCGCAGTAAATACCATCTATGTTAATGGAGACGTCTACCTGGGCACCGGCAGTGTCAGTCTGGGGTATCCCGGCAAGATTGGGAACACCTATGTGAACGGTGATCTCAACATCGCTAGCGGAAACCACATGATATATGGTAATGTGAACGCTTCCGGTAATACCAACCTGGCTGGGGCAAATATCCGGGATACGGTAACCGTGGATGGAGACGTAAACCTGGGCTGGTCAACCGTGTTTGGTACTAATGCACAGGTGTTCTATACCGGAGCGCTTACGTATCCGCCCTATTATTCGAATTCCGAAATACTATCCAAGTGCATCCACCGGGACAGCGTGCCAGGATTTGCCATCCCTGAGTTGCCGATTCCCCCGGCGAAAACCGCCAGTTGGTATTCAGGGAAAGGATACACGAACACGGTCCCGCTGAGCACCAGCCAAAAGATCTATTCGGACAGCAGCTACACCTCAACGGTAGCCGGCACCGTATCCAATGTGATTGTTGTCGCGGCCAATGGCGATATTACCCTTTCGGGTGGGGGCAGCCAGGTTTCCGGTATATTGTTTGCCCCGAACGGAAGAGTCACGTTCAGCGGAGATGCCTTTGAGGGTGTTATTATCGCCCGTGATGGCCTCTATGTTCCCTCGGGCGGAACTGACATCACCTTCAGGGATCTCGACGATTATGTCGCAGATTCGGCGGACTACCCGTTCTAGGTGCGGATTCGCACCCCCTTTTACAGCCACATGACCGGCTTAACCCCGGGAGGGTTTTTCACGATACACTCCTTCCCTGTCGGCTTTTGCAGTTGGGAGAATATCTGACGCAGAGAGACTGCAATCCACTAGGATTCTCCATTTTTGTCAGGTCTCTGTTTTTGCAATGAATGGTAGATTAAAATACCCCTTGGCTCCAATACCAATCCAGTACTCTGTTGCATGATTACCCGGGCGGTCGGATGACCTGTGCTGCACAAGACAGAAAGGGTCAGATCCCACGAACACGGCGTTTCTGAAACAATCAGTGCCGTAATGCTGATTGCTGTTACAGTGTCAGCCATAGCGATCATATCCGTTTTTCTCCTGTCCCAGCCTCCGCCGGAGAAGATTCCCGCGCTGGAGGCAGTAATCTCGAATACAGGAAATACCGTCCAGATCCTCCACAATGGCGGGGATACGCTCCAGTACACCGATTTTCAGGTTATGATTGACGGTCAGGCAGTCGCACTCCCTGCAGGCCCGGACACGGCATGGTCTTCGGGGGAAACTCTCACGTTTGAAGCCCCCGGTGCAAGGACCGTCCAGATCCTGTATACAAGGGACGGCGCTGCGACAACTGCGGTGATGACCTCAGCAAACTTCGGTGGAGTGTCAAATTCTTCGACGTCCATGAACATCATGGCGGGTGCAGGGGCAGGTGGCAGCATCTCGCCCTCAGGTGCCGTGCCCGTTGTCTATGGCGGGAGCCAGACGTTTTCGATCTCGCCGGATAGCGGATATCGAATCGATGATGTGAAAGTTGACGGTGACTCGGTGGGTGCGGTTTCAACCTATACATTCAGCATGGTCACCAAGAGCCATGCCATCTATGCTGCGTTTGCCAAAAACCCGGTCATCACCGCATCCGCCGGGCCCAATGGTGCGATCAGTCCATCCGGGGCAGTGAGTGTGACGTATGGCACGAGCCAGGTCTTCACGATAACACCGGATGCTGGCTATCGGGTGCTTGAAGTTACCGTTGATGGAAACCCATTGCCTGAGGCAGTCAATGAATATACCTTCGCCAATGTCGACCAAGACCATACCATCAGTGCCACCTTCGGGACAAACCCGGTTATTACAGCATCGGCAGGATCCGGCGGTTCAATCTATCCTCCCGGGAACACGTCGGTGATGTATGACGGGAGCCAGGCATACGCAATAACGGCGAATACCGGTTACCATATCCTTGACGTGCTGGTGGACAGTGTTTCGCAGGGAGCAATTGCAAACTATACATTCGCCAATGTGACTGCAAGCCACACGATTGCGGCAACGTTTGCGATCAACCAGTATACAATCAATGCAACGGCTGGTTTGAACGGCGCGATCTTCCCGGCAGGGACCACCACCGTGAACTACAGCGAGAGCCTGTCGTATACCATAACACCCGATACCGGCTACCAGGTTTCAGATATCCTGATCGATAGTGTATCATTCGGTCCTGTGACGAACTACACGTTTTCGAATATTGCGGCAAACCACACGATCGAGGCAATATTTGGGACCAGCCAGTTGACAATCAATGCAACGGCCGGCCCGAATGGATCGATCACCCCATCAGGACTAACCCTGGTGAACTATGGCGGGAGCCAGGTGTATACGATGACTTCAGATACGGGCTATCAGGTCGCTGACGTTGTCGTTGACAGCATTTCACAGGGACCGGTCACCAACTACACGTTTACGAACGTAACCTCGGACCACACGATTACGGCAGCGTTTGCGATCAACCAGTATACAATCGAGGCTACTGCCGGCCCGAACGGCGCGATAGTCCCATCAGGATCAACTCTTGTCAACTATGGCGGGAGCCAGTTGTACACGATAACGCCGAATGCCGGGTACAATGTCCTTGATGTCCAGGTGGACAGCGTATCGCAGGGAGCGATAACGAACTACACCTTCACAAATGTCATGGCTAATCATACGATCGCGGCAACGTTCCTCATGAATGCACCGGTTGCGAACTTTACCGCAACGCCCCTGATTGGTGGGGTTCCTCTCACGGTCACGTTTACCGATCTGTCTACCAACAACCCGACATCCTGGCTCTGGAACTTCGGCGACCCGGTGAACACCACCTCCTCCGAAAGGAACCCGACTCACATCTATTCCCTCCCGGGGAACTACTCGGTTGAGCTGACGGCGACCAATGATGGCGGGAGCAACAAGACGGTCCGGCAGGGGTATATCTTCACGTACTACCCGGCCGTGGCGAACTTTACCGGGACACCGACTTCAGGGAGTTACGGGCTGTCCGGACTGACCGTCCAGTTCTCTGACCATTCAACGGGAGGAGTCTCCTCCTGGGACTGGGACTTTGGCGATGGATCGTATAGCGAATACAATACACACCAGAACCCGGGACATACCTATGCGATAGGCCGCTACTCCGTGAACCTGACGGTTGCCAATACCTTCAGCAGCAGTTATCTCCTCCGTACTAATTACATCAACGTGACCCCGAACGCCCCGACGAGCGATTTCGAGACTTACGATAATGACGTGGACATGAACCCGCTTGACCAGGGATTCGCACCGCTCAGTGTCTTCTTCTACGACCTTTCTTCGGATGATCCGACCTCATGGACCTGGAATTTCGGTGACGGGAATATCACAACGATCACCAAGGACGGATCCCACGAGTATGGGGATATCTATCACACCTTCACCAGCCTGGGCACCTACAATGTCAGCCTTACTGCGAACAATGCCTGGGGAAGTGATACCAGCTACAAGACGATCACGGCCACGGGATTGACCATCACCGCGAGCAGCGGCCCGAACGGCTCAATCGCGCCATTGGGTGAGACTACTGTCAACTATGGTGCAACACCGACGTACACCATAACGCCGGATGTCGGGTACCATGTAGCAGATGTTCTGGTTAATGGGACATCCGTGGGCGCCGTGACCAGTTACACGTTCCCACCGGTCACCACGAACAAGACGATCTCGGCCACGTTTGCGATCAACCAGTACACAATCACGGCGTCGTCCGGATCCGGTGGAACGATCAGTCCGACGGGAGTGACCACGTACAACTACGGAGCCACGCCGTCCTATACCATCACCAGGAACCCCACCTATTCAATCAGTGATGTTCTGGTTGATGGCTCATCCGTGGGTGCAGTAACGAGTTACACATTCCCGGCACTGACTGCAAACCACACGATCAGTGCATCGTTCACCAAGAACCCGAGCGTCCAGATCTACTACCAGCCCTTTAATACCAATACCGGATGGCCGTACGATTCCTGGACACGGTCGTCCACTACGTACGTGACGCTGTCGACCACGATCCGAAACGGAACTTCCGGCTACAGCGTCCGTGACCGGGGTAATTATTACTTCGGCAGGGTCATACCCACAACAGGGTACGATGAGATTTACGTGAGATATGCATGGGCAAGTACCGGTTCTACCACAGCAAGGTACACCCAGGCTCAGTCCTCTACTGATGGTTCCACCTACTCGCCCTTTGCGACACTCTCCGGGACCCAGTCAACGCTGGCCATTGTCAATACCTCATTGCCCAATGCAGGTGATAATGCCAACTTTGCCCTCCGCTGGAGAACTTATAGCAGTACGACAAGCAATTACCTGTATGTTGATGATGTCCAGGTCTTCGGTACGCCCATCTAGCGTGATGTGATTCATTCATCCCGATAATAAAAACCAATTTTCAAAAGTAGTGAAGGGAAAAGTAGTGAAGGGAAAAACCGGCATTTTTCCCTGAATGTGAACCATTGGGCAAATCCGAATTATGAGAAGGCCCATCATCCCTCACTGGTGGAGAAATGTATGGTTTCAGGGATTGCCTCTTTTAAAAATTCATTTCGAAAAATCATTATATCATGATAGGAAAGATCCTACACTATCATTAACCTGTTAATAATCTTAATTGTCCTTTTCACATATTGAACCATTAAGAAAACCTGAAATCTCACGAGTATGGGGGAAAAATGAAGCAGATTGGGTATAAACCGATGCGGATTGCTGCTTTGCTGGTCATGGTTGCAGGAGTCCTGCTGGTGAGCGGTGTTTCTGCGGCCAGCGAATTTGCACCCTGGTCAACACAGACCGTGGACAGCGGAGGAAAGGTCGGACAGTATTCATCGGTTGCGCTGGATGCCTCGGGCAACCCTGCGATCAGCTATTATGACCAGACCTATGGCGACCTGAAATATGCAGCATGGGATGGAACCGCGTGGGTCATTACCACCGTGGATGCCTCCAGGAGAAGCGGTAGCGGATGGTCGTACTGGGGATGGGGCAGCCAGTGGGACCATGACTATGAGTACCAGAAATGGTACCATGGAACCGAGAAGGTTGGGGAACACTCTTCACTTGCCTTTGACAGCAGCGGCAGGCCGCGGATCAGTTATTATGACGAATCGAAAGGCGACCTGAAATACGCAGCATGGGATGGCAGCCAGTGGGTTATCACCACCGTTGACGGCAACAACTACAAGAAAGGTAACCAGCGGGGGTGCAACTGGGATGGCGATCAGGGTAAATACCAGACCCGTTCCGTAGATGTTGGCGAATATTCGTCGCTAGCGCTTGACAGCAGCGACAATCCGCGGATCAGCTACTATGACAAGACGAATGGTGACCTGAAATACGCTGCCTGGGATGGGACCCGGTGGGTCATCACCACCGTGGATGCATCGAAGAGAGAGAATCCCCGGCAGTCGTCGTTCTGGGGCTGGGGATGGGGTAATGACCATGACTCAGATTATACGCGATATTATCATGGCACAGGAAAGGTAGGTGAGTATTCGTCGCTTGCCCTTGACAGCAGCGGCAACCCCCGGATCAGCTACTATGACGAGACCAACCGCGACCTGAAATACGCAGCATGGGATGGCAGCCAGTGGGTAATCACCACCGTTGACGGTACCAATTATAAGAAAGGTACGCAAAAAGGCTGCAACTGGGACTGGAACAACCACCGGGCACAATCGGGGTTCATCAGGGTTGGCGAGTATTCGTCGCTTGCGCTTGACAGCAGCGGCAAACCCCGTATCAGTTACTATGATGAGACAAACAAGGACCTGAAATTCGCATCCTGGGACGGGACCCGGTGGGTTATCACGACTGTTGACAGTGCCGGAAGCGTGGGCGAGTATTCGTCCCTTGGGCTGGATACAACCGGCTCTCCCCGTATCAGCTATTACGATACCACCAAAGGGAACCTGAAGTTTGCCGCATGGAACAGTTCCTCCTCCACGTGGGGAACTGAGACAGTGGACAGTTCAAAGAAAGTCGGGACATTCACCTCCCTTGTACTGGATACGCTGGGCAACCCCTCCATCAGTTATTATGACCAGAAGAACAGGGATCTGAAGTATACCGCCGGAACCGGGCATACTCCTGTGATCCTCCCGACAGTGACCGGAATCACCCCAAAGCATGGCCCGGTGGTCGGCGGAACTGAAGTATCGATTACCGGAACGAAGTTTACCGGGGCAACGGCAGTTACGTTTGACGGAATAGCGGCCACGGAATTTTCCGTTGTCAATGATACTTCGATCACGGCGATAACCCCTGCTCACGAAGAGGGAGCTGTTGACGTTGTCGTCACCACCCCCGGGGGTTCTGCAACTGGCACCTTTACCTATGAAGCAGAGGTCATCATTACACCGACAGTGACCGGTATTACCCCGGCACAGGGTCCGGTAAGCGGTGGAACGGAAGTGACCATCACCGGAACGAAGTTTACCGGGGCAACAGCCGTAACATTTGATGGAACAGTCGCCACGGCATTTACTGTTGTCAGCGATACCATCATCAACGCGACTACCCCTGCTCATGCAGCGGGAGCCGTTGATGTTGTCGTCACCACTCCTGGTGGCTCTGCAACCGGGACCTATACCTATGAAGAGATTGTTCTTCCCGCCCCCACCGTGACCGGTATTGCCCCGGCCAGCGGGATTGCCGGGGAACCACTGACCGGAGTCAGCATCACAGGCACAAACTTCATCACCGGAACAACCCCCTCAGTCTGGCTGGCAAAGTCCGGCGAAGACAACATCGTGGCAACAGGAGTAACGGTCATCACCCCCACGGAGATCACCTGCAATCTCCAGCTCACACCCTACAAATCAACCGTTCCGGGCAGCTGGGACGTAGTAGTACAGAACGCGGACGGACAATCCGGGTCAAAGAACGCGGCCTTCACGATCATCAATCCACCCCCGACGGTCACCTCGATCGAACCCTCCAGCGGCCAGAATGGGACGGTTATTGACGTGATACGCGTGACCGGGACCAACTTCGGCTTTGGCGCAAACCCGACCATCTGGCTGACAAAAGCCGGAGAAGCCAACATCACTGCATCGGACACGCAGATCTTTGGCACAACCGAGCTGAAATTCCGGCTCAATATCCCAACATCGGCACCGGCAGGGCAATGGGATCTCTGGATCCAGAGCCAGGACGGTCAGACCGGTGCTTACCTTGGCATGTTCACCATCACCTACCAGAAGCCCTCGGAACGCAGCTGGGTCTGGTCCACCGATGGCTGGGAGGGTTGGACAACAACCTCGGCCTGGACACCAACGACTTCAGCCGATACGATATACGGCCCCCTTGTTGAGGATGGTCATGGTGTCTATGGAACGGTAGTTTCCGAAGAACGAAGGGCCGGCTCCACCCAGTCAGCCGTGACAAAGACATTCACGGCAGCACCAGGGGAGCAATGGTCCACGATCACCTTCAATGGCCTGATCAGTGCCTCTGAGTATGCAGCAGGACGATCGCTGGTCATTTCGGTCAATGGTCAGGATGTCTATTCTGCCACGGCAGGATCGGACAGCAGCATCAATGGCCAGGAATTCACCATCACAAGGACATTCGAACCGGCAAATACCGTGACGGTCACGATAACAAGCAAACAGAGTACGAGACTATCCGTTGGTTCATACACTCTGCAGTTCAATGCGCTGACCCTGAGTTGAGGCGGTTAGTGCCAGGATAATACCGTGCCTCCCCACGGAAAATCTCTTTTTTCAATGCCTTGACAAAACCTTGCCCGTATTTACGGACTCCTCCGATCTTTTGCCTGAACTCCCCCTCCAGCGTCGCCTAATTTATAATCTCATCCATCCATTGATTGTTTGTTCGGGGTATTTGGGCGCGCTCCTTCGGCCTTGCAGGCACTCCGCATTCCGGTTCATCGAAACCTGATGAAGAGAGGTTGAATGTGCCTGCATGAGCCCCGGGAAACGCAGAATGCCGGGTGAGTTGTATGGGATTTCCACACTTCTGTAAGGGAAAACTGCAAAAGGTCGCGGGATCTGCCCTTTCTGGAAGCATCGCGCTCCTGCTCATTGCTGCCATCGTATCCGCGGGTTGTCTTACGTCCCCCGCCAGCAACCAGAATATCTCCCCGCAGTCTATGGACACCACCTCCCCTCTCTCCCCCGCAACCGGTCCTGCGGGATCGCTTGTTACGGTTTCCATAACCGGCACGAATTTCTCGTATGGTATCGCCCCATCCATCTGGCTGGAAAAACCCGGTGAAGCGGATATCCACGCACAGGACATCGTCGTGGTTTCACCGGTCCTGATCAAGTGCGTGTTCCCTCTCCCGGCTGCATCATCTTCTGCCGGGCAGTGGGATGTTTTCATCCAAACTGCCGAAGGTGCATCTGCACAAAAGATCGGGATTTTCACGATCCTGGATAAGAAGGCACCGCCTTTAGCGTGGAACTGGTCGAATGAGAACGGGTGGGACGGATGGCAGCACACGTATGCATGTTCCGATACGGGAACAAGAACCGGATCCTGTCTTGAGCACGGCCCGGTTATTGTCAGCGGCCACGGTGAATACGGTTCGATCGTGACCTATGACCGGGTCGCGACACGATCGTCTGTCTCAAAAACCTTTACCGCTCCCGGCGGTGCGCGATGGAGCAGTGTCACCTTCAGGGGGACCCTCAGTCCGTCTTCCGTCCCCCGCCTGCGGTGGCTCTCAATTGATGCAAACGGCGTGAATGTCTTTTCTGCCAATGCTACCATGAGTCCTCCGGGGAACGGCCAGCCGTTCACCATTGTCCGGTCCTTTACGCCTGCAAACAGCGTAACGATCCAGATATCCGGAGGACAGGATCTCACCGTCCGCGACACCTCGCAGTACATCCTTTCGTTCGATTCGCTGACACTGAGTTAGGGTGCAGGGGCTTGGCTCCCCTCTGGCGCACCATCAGGTTATCTCCTGCTCCATGAAGAGCAGCACGAAGGATACCCCTGCATGATGCAGGAACACCCTGGCAGGAATCAGTAAAAAGTCGATCCTTTTCTTTAAACCGTCGCGTGGATCTCTGCTATCCCCTTCGGCACTGTGGTGTTGGCCAGCGCCGTCAGCACCCCGTCCCTGTACACCAGTATCTCCAACAGATCCATGCTGCCGTCTGCCTTCTCCAGCGTTCCGTCAATTGTCCCGCTTTTCATAACCATCTGATAGATATTATCACCGGCACCATCGACTGACCGCACCTGGCCGTTCGAACTGAGGGTGCCGGTATAGTTCCCCGGGTACCGTATCTGCACCCAGACACCGGAATCAGGTACCGCAAACTGTGCCGGAACGGCGTCCGTGGGTAATGGTGGTGTTGGGAACTCGACGGAAACAGGTGAAGGCGTTATGGGGACGTCAGGACCATTGACCGCGGGCCCGACCGAGACATGCATCTCGACAATTCCGCGGGGTGTTGTTGTCTCGTGACGGTAAATGAGCACACCCCCGTTGTAGGTCGCGACTTCCAGTTTTTCCCCGGAACCGTCGCCCTTCTCAATGAACCCGTCGATCACGGTGTTCTGGACCGGCAATTGGTACCACTTCGTCCCGGAATTGTTCACGTCACTGCGCCAGCCACTGGCGGAGAGAAATCCTGAGTACTGTCCCGGGTATGAGACCTTTACCCAGATGCCGTTTCCCGGAATCGTCCCGTACGGGGAAGGGCTTTCCTTTGAAACCGGAGCAACGGTCGCAGCTGGCGTGGGTCCGGGTGTCGGCGTTGCGCTGACCCCCGCCTTTGCTGCGGCAGCCTTCTCCCAGGGCTGGAGCCCCGGTTCCGGTATCGGGGAAAACATGGCCACGAGCAGGATGGCCGCAAGGAGGACGATAGCAAGGAGGGTGAAAGCCGGGGATATCGGTTTTGGCTCATCCCCCGGAGCCTGCCGGGTGCCCTGTGCCGGGCCATAAACAGTCCATTCCGGGACTGCCGGGCGGCCGGTGGGAGCCTCCGTATCCAGGGTTCCCGCATCCATTCTCTCGCGCCGGGCGCGGGAATAGTAATCTGCAGGCGTGGGATCGGGCCGGACCGGTACTCCCTGTTTTTCGAGAACGGTCAGGCACCGGTCGCGGTTCTGGATATTCCTCCCCGCGGCAAGGAAGATGAAGATCAGCTCGATCCCGCGCATACCTCCGTCGGCAGTACCGTAGGTGATCCGGATCACCGGTTCCCGCAACCGGTTGGTCTCCGCGGAAGCGATCGTGATGTCCTGGTAGGGTATCTCCAGCCGGGGCTTTTCTGCATCCTCACAAACCAGGGTAAGCCGCCCTTCGACAAAGACGGCTTCATAGCCGATACCGTTGATGATCAGCCGCTGCGTCCTGTGGATGATCACATCCCCGCTGTCAAGCTCCGGAATATCCATGGTCCCCTGCCGGATTATACCAGTAGTTACTGTACCCCTTCACCCTAATAATCTCTGCAGTGATGGGGGCAAAAAGGGCAATTATCCCCAGCTCTCTTCAACCTGGCAGACCTCCGTGTTCCGGTTTACGAGCAGGTTCCAGGCATCGTGTGTCTTGTTGTAGCGGACGAGCACCCCTTTCATCTCCAACACCGAACCGTACGCAGCCGGGAGCAGAATTTCGTTTTCCGCTGTTTTGTGAAATGCCGGGAGCACGGCATAGACCGGGGCTTTCGCTGTCCCGTCGCAGACCTTGAAGAGGTGGGTCTTTGCATCGCCGAGTTCTCCACTCATCTTTGCGACGATGGTATTCACCCGCTTTCCCTCGTGCAGGTGCAGTTTCGAGAGCTGGAGGTACTTTACTGCGGAGGGAACCCGGAAGCCGGTGCGGGGTAGTGCGGCCCGCCGCAGGACGGTAAAACTATACTTGATGTCCGTGTTGATGTACCGGTACGGCTCATCGCACCGGGCAAGGGTCTCCATCAGGCGCGTGGGCCGGATGGCAGGAGCGGTGGCAAAACTCCAGCACCGGGGGGCTTTGCAGGCAGTGCCCCGGAACAGCGGGCAGGGGGAGTGCACGACAAGCCCGGCAGGCTCAAGGCCGGCGCCAAGCGTCCGCATGCGGGTGGAGTTCGCTTCATCCGCGGGCTCGACAATAAGGATTGTCCCGTCGGGCGCGAGTCGTTCTGCAAACCGTTCGACGATCGCGGCCCGCAGATCTCCCGACCGGTCTGCGAATTCCCCGAGGACATTGGAGAAAATGATGAGGTCGAACCGTTCCGGCAGGCCTGCAGGAAGCGGGTCGCGGATGTCCGCTTTTTTCGGGGGCTTGACCGAGACCGGCCCACCCCGCGGCACGAATGCGTCCCTGAGAGAGAGGAACGCCTCGATATGCTCCTCTGACTGCTCGATGGAATAAACCGAGGCTTCCACCCCTTCAACGCGGGAGAAGAAGTCTGCGATGGCGAGCGGGACAACCCCCGGCCCGGTCCCGGCATCCAGGATTGTCATCGACTTTTTCAGGAATCCTTCCTCGAAAAGGCGCAGGAGCAGGTGTTCTGTCTGAATGAAGTAGACCGGAAAATGGTAGGCAAGGTACCCGAGTACGCTGTAGCCTTTCGTGTACCGGAGCGAACGCTGGTGCAGGGGCTTCCAGTAATCGTCCTTCTGGGCCGTGATCGCCTTGCGGAGCCGGTCGAGTGTGACCGGGTCATCCCAGGGCTTTCCCACCTTCTTCGTGATGTAATGCTCAATGGCGCTGGCAAGGGCTGAGGGCAGTTCCCGTTGCTCAAGGAATTTGCTTGTGCGTCCCCGTTCCCCTTCGTTTAGCAGATAGGGTTGAGCCGGGGGTCGTCTCCGGATCTCGACGTCACCGTCACGCCGGGTTGCCGTAAGGCCAAGGCCCGGCAGCTCCGACTCGATGCTTGTATAGATCTCGTCAACAGGTATCGGGATATCGAGATACGGCACGATCTCTGAAAGCAGGAACGATGGCCGTGTTGCTGCAACAAATTTAATCGTGGAGATCAGCGGTTTTCCGGCCATAACCTGCCGGATAGTAGGGTGACTGCCCACATACATCTTTCGTCAGGCCGGTAACCCCCGGTCCTTTGTGCCAGATGGCAGATCCGCACCTTTTATTGTTTACCGGGCAGAGTGGAGATCATCCCATGAGCACTCTGCCTCCCGGTGATGACCCTCAGGATGAGATCGGACGTTTCTTCGCAGGCCGGGATATCGATGCATTCTGCATTGCGGATGCCGACAGGATCATGGCGCCATCGGGACGGCACCCCCGCAATCTTCTCCCGGGCTGCAGGACCGTGATCCTCTTTGGTACATTCATGACGGATCGTCTCTTTTCCGGCACGGATGAGGAACGGGCTGAAGAGACCCGCCGCATCAGGGCGGTCCTCGAATCAGCAGCCATCGCCCTGCGGGACCGACTCACGCAGTCCGGATCTGGTGCGGAAGCGATCCTTCCCTCATTCCCCCTGAAGGTCGAAGGGGGCCGGTTGCAGGGAAGGCTCTCGCTCAAACACTGTGCAGCGGACGCGGGATTCGGTACAATCGGGGACAACACGCTCCTTATCCATCCCGTGTATGGCAACCGGCTGGCTCTGGCGGCCGTTATAACGGACCAGCAGATCATCCCGTCACCCGCACCCGGGGTCCTCCCTGCCTGTACGCATTGTCACCGGTGTGAAACCGCCTGCCCTGAACATGCGATCCATGACGGGATTGTTGACCAGACACGGTGCCGGAACCTGACGGATTACGTGCCCCGGATCCTTCGCCCGCTGACATGGCGGCTTATGCGGGGAAGGTGGAGTGCTGGTGTTGTTATCGCCCTCCTGAACAGTGTCGGGACGCACCTTGCAATCAGATCCTCTTGTGTTGCCTGTATGACGGCATGCCCGCACTTCAATAAGGAAAGACGGTGATTATTGTACATGCTCGACCACTGCCCGGGTGCCGCAAACCTCCGCACCCCGACGCTCGCCATTAAAAAGTGCCCGCAGTGCGGTGATGAGGTCGAACTCTTCTCAAACGATGTCTCCGTGAAGTGCAGCACCTGCGGTTTCGAGGTGTACAACGATACCATCTCCTGTGTCCAGTGGTGCAGGTACGCAAAGGAGTGCGTGGGCGAGGAGACCTACCATAAAGTGATGGCGCAGCTGAAGGCACAGGAGAAAAAGCAGGTCTCTTAAGGCAGTGCCAGCATCCGTTCTATCGCGCCCCGGGCCCGTGCTGCAACATCGTCCGGCACGGTAATGCGGGGCCGGAGCGTCAGGAGGGCTTCGCACACTTTTTCGAGGTCTGTCTTCTTCATGTTCCGGCAGATGCCCTTCTCATCGAGCGGGAAGCACGCCTTGTCCGGGCATTCTTTTTTCAGCCGGTGGAGGATGCCGATCTCCGTCCCGATGATGAACTCCTTCTTTGTTGAGGTTGCAACCTCGCGGATGATACCCGAGGTGCTTGCCACGTGATCGGCAAGGTCGATGACCTCCGGCCGGCACTCGGGATGGACGAGCAGGATTGCACCCGGGTGGGCTTTTTTTGCCGCCATCACCTGAGCCGGCGTGATCCGGTCGTGGACAATGCAGAACCCTTCCCACGGCATGATCTTCTTCTTCGTGAACCGCTGGGCGTACCGGCCGAGGTTCCGGTCGGGAACGAAGATGATCTCGTCCTCCTGTACGGCATTGACCACCTTCACGGCGTTCGAGGATGTGCAGCAGATATCGCTTTCGGCCTTGATTTCCGCGCTGGTGTTGACATAGCAGACCACGGCGGCATCCGGGTGCCGCTCCTTTGCGAGCCGCAACTCGGGAGCGCTGATCATCTGCGCCATAGGGCAGCAGGCATCCTCGGCGGGCAACAGGACGGTCTTTTCGGGGGAGAGGATCGCCGCGGTTTCTGCCATGAAGTCAACGCCGCAGAAGACGATGACCCCCTCCCTGCGCGTGGCTGCCGCCCGTGAAAGTTCGAGCGAGTCCCCCGTAATATCTGCAATATCCTGTATCTCGTCAGGCTGGTAGTTGTGGACAAGGAGGATCGCGTCCTGTTCCTCCTTCAGCCGTTGGATCTCCGCTCTGATCTCCGCGGAACCTGCTAACCGGTCCATAATCCTGTATCCTGTTCATCGCAGAGTCCTATTAAACCGATGCTCCCGGCCGACACCCGGATATTTATGCATCCGGCCCGCCCAGTACCTCACAAGGCTATGAAGATTCTCCTTCCGGACAAAAGCCGCCGCGATGCCGGGCCCGGCCCTATGACCGTGGACGCCCTCCTTGCAGAGTTCGGGTTTGACCCCGTTGACGTGATCGTCTCGCGGAACGGAACGCTCGTTACGGAAGATGCGGTTGTCGGGAACGATGATGAGATCCGGATCATCCGGATCGCCCATGGGGGATGACCGGTGTTGCACACCGCAGGACCCGGTACGACCCCCCGCTGCGACACCTGCGGCGAACCCTCGGTCTACCGGGAGAGAACAACCGGACGTCACCTCTGCCGGGACCATTTTATCGCCGATGTGGAAGGGCGCGTCCTTGAGACCATCCGTTCCCGGAACCTGATCGCGCCCGGCGACCACGTGGCAATCGCGCTGAGCGGCGGCAAGGACAGCACGGCCCTCCTGATGATCCTCTCAAAGATCCTGCCCGACCTGGGCCCGGTCCGGCTCACTGCGATCACCATCGATGAAGGAATTGCCGGCTACCGCGAGGATACCGTCCGCTCGGCTGATATGCTGGTCTCCCGCTTCGGCATCCCGCATCTCACCGTCACCTTTACAGAACTTTTTGGCGGCACCCTCGATACGTTCCTTGTGGGAAGGGAGCCCGAGGCGTGCAGCGTCTGCGGGATCCTGCGGCGGAAGGCGCTGAATGTTGCTGCAGAGCGGGCAGGGGCTACCAAAGTCGCGACCGGCCATAACCTGGACGATGAAGCCCAGTCTGTCTTCATGAACGTGCTCCGGGGCGACCTGCCCCGACTCGTACGGGACTCCGGCAGCGACTCGCAGGGCCGGTTCATCCCCCGAATCAAGCCCCTGATGTTCATCTCCGAGAAAGAGATCGCCGTGTACCTCATGCTCCACGGGGCATGGGCCGATCTCCCCGAATGCCCGTACGCGGTCCATGCTCTCCGCGGCGAGGTGCGGCGGATGCTTGCTACGCTGGAATCAAAACACCCGGGTACGATGCTGAACCTGATGAAGAGCAAGGCGAAGATCGAGGCGCGGTGTGGTGGGGTACTGGAAACGGAGCCGGTCCGGCACTGTCGGGAATGCGGCGACCCCTGCAGCGGCGAGGTCTGCCAGCTCTGTACGCTGAAGAAGACACTGAAAAAATGATCACTATGGGGCGGCTGCAGCCCCAATAATCCGCTCCGTGTGCGTATAGACAACCATCTTGCTGCTCCGGGCAAACCCGACCACCGTGAGCCCGGTCTTCTCTGCCGTCTCCACGGCAAGCGTTGTCGTTGCCCCGCGGGAGACGATGATGGGGATGCCTGCGATCAGGCACTTTCGTACCATCTCGGACGAGATGCGGCCTGAAACGATCACCCAGGTCTTCGAGAGGTCGATCTTGTTCCTGAGTGCGTATCCGATGACGCGATCGAGGGCATTGTGCCGGCCGATGTCCTCGGAGACGGTAAGGACCTTCTGCCGGTCCAGCAGCGCCACGATATGGATCCCTCCCGTGGTCATGTGGAGCTCGGAGTTCAGGACAGCTTTTACCGAGGTCCAGATATCTGCCGTGCTGATGGAATAATCGGAACGGACCTTTGGGAGCTTCTCGGTATCGATGAATGAGGTGCTCCCGCCACAGCCGGAGAGGATCGTCTTTTTCGGGCCCAGTACCTTGAAGAGGTTCTTTGTTATGACGCTCATCCGGTTCTTTTCGATCTTAATGGACTCGATCTCATCAATGTTTTTGATGATCTGCTCGGTGTAGAGATAACCGGTCACGAAGTCTTCGAGCTGGACCGGGCTCATCATCGCCGTCATGGCGTGCCTCCCGTTCACGAACAGGGCGAGCGGAACCTCCTCGATGACCTCGTGGAGGTCCTTCTTTGTGGTTTCGCCGTCGATTTTGATACAGGGGAGTCTCCTGTACATGTCGGCGGGCTGGTGTGGTTTTGTCATCGGTGTGCTGCTCCTTAATCAGAGCACTTCGTCTATGCTGCCGCTGCGGTAACCCGCAAGGTCGAGCGTGACGTAGGCGATCCCGAGCGTGCGGAGATATTCCACAACGGGATCCTTCTCCTCAAGTATTCTTTGCATATCCTCTTTATGTACTTCGATCCGCGCAATGGTCCCGTGGAGCCGCACGCGGAGCTGGGAGAATCCCCGGGCTGCAAGGAACTCTTCCGCTTTCCCGATGATCCGGAGTTTTTCTCTGGTAATCCGGTCGCCGTACGGGATGCGCGAGGCAAGGCAGGCTGCGGAAGGTTTCTGCCAGACCGGAAGTCCCATCTCCCTCGCAATGTCCCGGATGTCCTGTTTCGTGCAATGCGTCTCGATGAACGGGTGGACGATTCCCTCTTCGCTTGATGCCCGGAGCCCAGGGCGGTGCTCTTGCGTATCGGAGACATTGACGCCGTCTGCTATGCAGGCAAAGCCAAGCTCACCGGCCTTTTTCTGGAGATATTTTGCTGAGATCTTCTTGCAGTGGTAGCACCGGTCCACCGTATTGCTGCAAAAGGACTCATGCTCGAGGAGGGGTACCGGAATGATGTCCAGCGCAAGGCCGAGGCTGGCGGCGATCTTCCTTGCATCCTCCACCTCATCCTTCGGGATGAGCGGGCTGTCGAGGAGCGCCAGGTGGCACTTCTCCCCCAGGGCCTCTTTTGCGAGAGCAGCGAGGAGTGTGCTGTCGACCCCGCCGGAAAAGGAGATCAATACCGGGCCGTGCTGCCGCAGGGTTTCAAGCACTGCCGTGCGCTTACGGGAAACGTCCATACCTGCCTCGCGAACCTGTACGAATACCTGCCCGCCGGAACGTTACCGGCAGCACTCCTCCGGAATGGAGAACCCGCTGCAGGACTCTCCCTCCTCTCCCCGGATCTGACGGCAGATGCAGCAGGTTCGCTCAACAAGATCAAGGTCCCTGCCGCTCCTGAGATCCTCTGCCAGGGTTTCGATCGACCTCTTCACGTCGTCGCCGAATTCAATCCGGTATCCCCGTTTCCCCGAGAGGTACTGCGAGACCGCGGAAGGGGCCATTTCAAGCACCCGGGCTGCCTCAACCTGCGACATGCCGCAGTGGACCAGTTCTGCGGCAATGGCTGCACGGATGGCCGGAAGCACATTCCAAACAATCTTCTGGCAGGGAGATTCCATGACACACAACCGCCCGTTTCTCTCCTTAAGGATAAAGGGTCGTTACAATGGTGATTGTGTTGCAGCGGAACATATAGGTTGGCTCAGGGCGTCCTGGCAGGAACTGTAGGGCGATCAGTGTCCTGGCTTCCCCGCACCGTGGGCATGGTCGCCCGGCACCCAGCGGCCGCCGTCTTTTGTCAGTTCCTTTTTCCAGATCGGCACGCTCTTCTTGATCTCATCGATGATATACCGCGAACCGTCGTAGGCTTCCTCACGGTGTCCGGCACTGACAACGATGACGAGGATGTTTTCGCCAACCGAGAGCCCGCCGATGCGGTGGATGATGTCCACGTGCAGGAGCCCGTGCAGGCGGGTTGCATCGGCTGCGATCTTCTCCATCCCGGCTACTGCAACGTCCTCGTAGGCTTCGAGTTCCATGCCGGTGATATCGTCGTCCCGCACGATGCCGTCAAAGACAACAACCGCACCGGCTTTCCGCGTCTTTGCAGCGGTGATGAGCGCCGCAATATCCACGTCCTCTTTCTGGATTCTGACAACCATGCCTGCCTACCCCCCTGCGACCGGCGGAAATACCGCGATCTCGTCGCCATCGGCAACAAGGGTTGCTCCGGCATCGACAGTCTCGACCCGTTTGCCGTTCCTCATCAGGATCACGAACTCGCGGAATGAGCCCTGTTCATCGAAGATCGCATCGTACCCGTCCTTGTTCTTCCGTGTAATCTCCGCAACAAACGCGGCAAGCGATATTCCTTGTCCCGGCTCTGCCATGATATCCGTCCCGAGCAGTTCGCGAAACCGTGCAAAAAACCGTACCTTTACGCTCATGTCTTCTTCTCCCGTGACTGCCCTGTTGCAGGGATCGTGCCGCACGCCTTGCATGCCGGGTTCTTAACGATAGCGATCTCCTCGGCGGCAGCACACAAACCGTCCCACGTGAAGAGCCGGCCGGCAAGGAGCGTTCCCTTTCCGGTCAGGAACTTGATCACCTCGTTTGCCTGGACCGATCCGATCACGCCGGCGGTCGCCCCGAGAACGGGGAAGACCTCCGGTGGCGGGGCTTTTGGGAAGATGCATTCGAGGCAGGCTGTCTTATTTGGGATGATGGTGGTTGCCTGCCCGTAGAACCCGCGGATGGCGCCGTGGAAGAACGGGATATTCTTCTCCAGCGCAACCCGGTTCAGCAGGTACCGGGCCGGGTAATTGTCCAGCGCATCCACGATCCCGTCAGCTGTGCCAACCAGCTCCCTGGCATTGTCGTCCGTGATCGTGGCGTCGATGGCAGTGACCGTGATGTCGGGATTGTACTCGCGGAGCGTCTCAAGCGCCGAGACCGTCTTCTTCTTTCCTACGTCCCGTTCGGAATGGAGGATCTGTCGGTTCAGGTTACTTCTGTCGACCGTGTCGTGGTCAACGACCGTGATCGTCCCGACACCGGCAACCGCAAGGTAGATGGCAACAGGCGATCCGAGTCCCCCGGCACCGGCAATGAAGATGTGCGCCTTTTTCAGATGCTCCTGCACATCGTCGCCGAAGAGAAGGATCTGCCGCCTGTACCGCTCGCGTTCACGTTCCGATAACATGGTTCCCGTAGTCCTGTCCTGCATCTGGATTGTTGTGCCGGCAGGAAGCACACCGGCAGATCGCTTCTTGTACCTGATATGTTCGCTGGTCGTCTGATTATTCTTTTCATTTCCAAAAAAGACTCCTGTACGGCAGCATTGAACCGATTCTGCCAGATGGATCCGGCATGTGGGGGTCCTGTTGCGGTACTTTTATTGCCGCAGGCATCGTGAGGAAATCATGAGGAATTTTCATGAAACGCGTCACCGTCAATGCGCTCGTTGATATCGGCTGCCTCATCACGTTCATCCCCTCGCTCATCACCGGTCTTGTCCTGTACGTTTACCTGCCCTCCGGAACCGGGCGGGGCGGGAGCTGGGTCACCTGGATGGGGATCACCCGGCACGACTGGATACTGTATCACGACATCGCGAGTTTTGCCTTCGCGCTGCTGCTGGTCGTGCACCTGCTGCTGCACTGGCGGTTCTTTTACCATATTTCCAGGATACTGGGCGTGGGGGAAGGAGCGAAGAAGGAATAACAGGGATGGATGGGGTGCGGTGATTTTTGGAAGGGGACCCACCCCTCATCAGGCCAGGAAGTACCCCGACAAATGAGGGGGTCTGCCGGACACCCCCTCCCCCTTTTGCGTTTCAAATCGATCATACCCCCCTGCCTGATGGGTGGGGGGGTGTCCGGGATCCCCCTCCCCCCTTTGGCCGGAAGAGACCCCCCGTTCCCCTGTTTGAGCAGGGTTACGCTGGCAGTTCATCGACAGAGCGTCGGTCCGGAAACACCGTGCAATAATGCACGGTTCCCATTTTTGAGGTGGGGGGTATCCGGCATACCTCCCCCCCATATTGTGCTGCAAACCGATCATACCCCCCCACCCGGGGCCAGGGGGGGATGCCTGATACCCCCCGGTTACAACCGGGAATTGCGGGACACGCGGGGCAGTCGGGCGGTTGAAGAGTGTGATTTTACGTCGGGAGGACCTACTAATGGGGTGGGCATAGGGCCGGACCAGGGGGGCGGGGGGTGTGCGGGAGACCCCCCCATTGATGGGAAGTCGGGTGGCGATGACCCCCCAGCCCGTTTCCGGATCGGGCCCCCCGCAGCATGACGAGTTCCTGCGTGGCATGTTGTTTGGACAATAAACGTAGCACCAGGTACCAATGTTTTCTTAAGGGTGCATAAAAAACGTGATAATTCGGGCTGAATCTTAATTTTGGCGTTAAATTGAGGTTGTAATGACAAAAAAGGATTAATATGAGCACGTTTTTAGTATCTGCTATGCCAGCAGGAATCCCGGCACCCGGACTCTGTTATCCTTTCTACATTTGCCCTGCACGGGAAAAGGACGTGGCGCGCCGCATTCTTGAGCTCGTCCTCATTCTTGGCTCATTGTTCCTGCTCGATATCGTGACAACGGAGATCATCCTCCTCATGGGTGGTGTCGAGCTCAACCCGTTCATGGTCGCCGTTGTTGCACATCCCACGATTCACCTGGCGCTCAAAGCCGCAATCCTGGCAGTGATTGTTATCGTTGCACTGGTTGCAGAGAGGCAGGTGCGGGGCTCGGGGGTGTTCTTTTACTGCATGCTCATCACGATGTACATCTTCGTTGTCGTGAACAACATGTTCGTGATCCTGCCGCAGGTTTTGGGGTGAAACGGGAGGTATTACAGGAGATTCAGCCTGACCGGGAGTAAAAAGAGGGGGGGATTGGGATGTGTGCAATCCGCCCCGGGATCAGAACTCTTCAGCTATCCCGTAACCCCAGCGGTAGAGTGTTGCAATGGGATCGCTTTTTGGGAACAGGTTGCAGATAAGTCCTTTTCCGCGCAGAAAGCGTTCTGCGGTTGCCGGTGATACCGGCATGACCTTGTCCTGTACAGTGCGGTCGGTTGACCAGAGATGGAGGTAGTAAGTGATCCGTTTTTCCGGATCGGTATGGATGTAGAGATCTTTCCCCTGGTGCTGGAACGCGTTGGATCGTGTTCGTGGCCGGGGGGCTGCATAGAGGCGTTCATCAGACCGCGTATCGATCTCGGCTCTCCTGCTGCCATCAAACAATGTTGTCTTCATTCCCTCAACTCCCGTTGTACCGGGAATCGGTTTCCCCACCGCTCCAGTACAACGATTGGTTATCTGTTTTGTCGAAAGTGCGGGTGTTTCTGGAGGCCCAGATATACCCTGTATCCCATGTGGGCTCTGAACGCACATATACTTTTTTGTTTTTGTATGAAAAAATGTGTAAAATTTTTAAAAATGTAATACTAAGCCAGTGCGACACCCAATCCTGTTCACGATAATCGCAGTGCACATTGGATAGGCTGATGCCAGTCGGACGAATCCCGTATCCCCGGGGCTCTAGTGGGCGCCGACCGTGATGTCGTTCGTCACCCAGAGCAGGGTGGTGTTGGATGCCGGAGTGATCTTTAACCGTAACCAGCGCTGATCGTCATTCGTCTCCAGGGATTCTATATTGGTGCAGCTGGTGCGGATCTCCTGTGCACTGCTGTTCAGGTTCTCCCACAGGGTTTCCCGGAAACCCCCTATTAGTTCCGGTCTCGGAACACTCATACTGATACCGGTCACGTTGTAAACAGGGGGCTGCCGGTGGATCCGGCTCTTCAGGACCAGCATGCTATTCCCATTCCCGCTGACCCGATCGTAGCGTGGTTCCGGTGTAATGTTGACGGTACGGATGGTGATGACGGAACAGCCCGCCGAGCTCGTATATACCGATGGTTCGAACACGATGAACGAGCCGGCCAGGTCGTCGAACCCGATATCATCCATCGAGGCCTTGTTCAGGGGCGCAATCAGGTTCCGCTCTGTGTTATTGACAAAGAGGTTCCCAAACGACCAGACATACCCCTGCCCCTGCCAGAAATTATTTGTCGGTGTGTAGGAGAACTTGACCAGGCTTGAATTATAATCGGGTGAAGGAGCAGTTGGCGAACCCAGTTCCGGGCCGGTCCTATATGTCCAGTTTGCCTGGAGATATGCGTCTGATGCTGCGCTCCAGACCTTCAGTTCTCCTCCTGATTTTACCGGATCGAACGTGAAGTCTCCCCCGCCGAGAGGGATCGTTTCCGAGAGGGTGATATCCTGCCTGAGGGATATGGCAGACAGGAGATCTCCGGAAAACCGGGAGAAACCGGATTCAACCTTGCTGATGTGATCGATCTCGGACTGTGCTTTCATGGCAGGGACGTAATACGCGTTCCATGCAGCAAAGAATGTCACGACTACTGCCAGGATGAGCATTGCTGCGACAACCGGGGAGACGGCATCCTCGCTCATAGGCCAATCCTCCCGGAATAGAGCACGGTTCGGGACGTGACAAGCCGGACACTCATGTTGCTGCGGATAGTGGGGGCGTTCCAGACCTCCGGTGGCACCGCAACCGAGATGTTACTCCCAAGGTCGAACACTTTCTTCTGCTGCCGGTTTGGATGGACCAGCATGAACTGGGTTTTCTTATTGTCGAACGTCTGGTTATACCGGTAGTTTCTCCGGCTGGTTTCGTTCATGAGTATGACGGAAAGGGTTTCCGCCTCAATCCAGTCCCCGCCCTTGTGCCAGAGAGTTATGTTCCCCTGCGTGTCGTTCGTTATCATAATTGAGATGCTGGGCTCGCGGTCGGCCGGCAGGTAGTTGTACAACGCAGCGGAAAATACCGAGAGAAGGATCACTACCAGGACAACCATCAGCATCTCCCCCACGACCTCCGAGACACCGGCAGCGTTTTGGTTTTTCCGGGTACTCCGGCCGGAATGGGGGATATTTATTACCATGTCAGTACAACCGCTATCTTGATGTCATGGCTATTTGCCATAAAGTAATAAAAAATTTTCTTATTGTAATACGAAATCCCGGGAAAACTATAGGTTCACCGAATTAACCCATTCACATTGCCGTACCGGCTTTTAATCTCAATCAGGCATGTTCATATATCATTGGATGTTACAATTATTAAAAAAAGTGTTATTTGCATAGGGGCTTGTGGTACATGGGATTCCGGTTGTTCCAGAACGATAATGGTGTCTCTCCGGTCGTCGGGGTCATGCTGATGCTCTCGGTGACAATCATCATTGCCGCCATTGTCAGCGCAACGGCCGGCAGTTATTCGGGTACGCAGAAGTCCGCGCCCTCCGCCATTCTCGAGGTCCATTTTTACGAGAACCGCTCATACGGTGATTTCTCGACCCGTGCAATGACAATCGAACATGTCAGCGGTGCACCGCTCCAGACCAAGGATATGAGTATCTCGACCTATTACCGGAACCAGTCAGGACAGCTGATAAAAGGGACTCTTCTCGGTGAGAAACCGGTTGAGATTGGATCCGGAGAATATGCCGGGGCCCTGTATATTAACGATGAGGACCGGTTTGACGGTTCTCCGCTCCAGGCCACTTCATCCGGCTACCAGAGCTGGTTTGGGAATTCGTCTGCCGTTTTTATGGCAGGGGATATCCTCGTAACGCCGGCCCGGTTTTGCCGTGATGAAACCGATCATGAAAATCCCGGCCTGAACTATATCCTGAATCTGGGCGAGAAGGCTTCGGATGACGGGTTCAAGGCGGGAGATACGGTCAGTGTCAAGATCGTCCATGTCCCGAGCGGGCAGGTTATCTTCGACAAGGACATCGTTGTTATCTGATGAGGTGGAATATGCTGAATGATCGTGCGGTCTCTCCGGTAGTTGGCGTCATGCTGATGCTTTCGGTAACTGTTTTGATCGCGGCCATCGTAAGCACGTATGCCGGCGGTCTTTCCGGGGAAACAGAGAAGAGCCCCCAGAGCTCGATACGGGCTGTCCCCGACCTGCTCCAGCACCGGATCTATTTCGAACACAATGGCGGGGACCCGTTCATGATAAGTTCTGTCCAGGTCGTGCTGCGCGAGCACGACAACAAGACCGCACTATCCCACACCGATGCAAAAGGCAGCCGCGTCCAGAATTTCACTGAAGTGGGTATCAGGGATTTGAACTCAGATACAACCATCCAGGCAGGTGACACGTTCTATCTTGAGAGCGTTGGCTGGAAAGAGGATGAGCAGTGGATGCGGTTTGGGAATATCATCCTGACCCGGGATCAAAAGATTACCTGGCTTATTGTCGATAAAGAGTCCGGCAAGACAATCTCAACCGGATCGTTCTACCTGTAGTACCATAGACTGTTTTTCCGGCCAGAATGCCCGGGAAGTCTTACCAAGTACAACTGGTACCGCAGGATTTCAAAAAGATTAAAAAACATTCAGCTATGATATCTTCACAACGAGTACTACCATGACCATGGACGACGATCTCTCGCGGATTGGCATCTCGCTGCCGAAGAACCTGCTGGACAGGTTTGATGAGATATTGAACTATCGGGGTTATTCATCGCGGTCCGAAGGCATACGCGATGCGATCCGGACGTACATTACGTATTATAAGTGGATGTCCGATGTCAAGGGGGAACGCGAAGGCGTCATCACCATGGTGTATGACCACGAGCAACGGAACCTCCTCCAGTCAATCACCGAGGTCGAACATGAATACCATGCCATCATCAAGGCATCGCTCCATTCCCACGTGACGCACGAGAAGTGTCTTGAGGTCATCCTGGTTCACGGTGACGGCAGCCAGCTCAAGGCGCTTGCCGAGAAGCTTATGTCCCACAAGGGCGTGGAATCCGTGAAGCTCACGACGATTGCTATCGAAGAGTAATCTTTTTTTTACCCGAGGGGATATCCGAAAAATATCGTCATTGTACCCTCCATGCTGATGAGATAATCACGGTTACGGGATTCCGTTGTGTCGGTTATGCGCTGATAAAGAATACAAAGAGTGCAACCGTTGCAGCGAGGAGGAGAATGCTGTGCTTGAACCCGGCGAGGATACTGTTCGAACTGAACTGCCCGGCCATGATGCCGGAGAACGTGGCGAGGATGATGCCGATGCGGAACATCTCGGTGAGGTTTCCTGCGGTATCGACGCTGATGTTCATGCCCTTGAATGCGGAAAGGAATGGTACGTTCAGTTGATAGGCGGTGTACAGGTAAATCCCGAACGAGAGGTAGATGATCATAACATAGATGATGGTGGTATTGGACCGCTCACGCTTGAGCCGGAGATAGTACTCGAAATCCGTGATGGCGATGATGAAGATCTGTTTTAAGTTGGTGGTGATCTCGCTGGCGCGGACGAGGAGGGAGATTGCACGTTTCACGGATACGAGTCCGATCCGTTCTTCCATCTTGACAAGTGCGGAGTTGACATAGGCGCCGGACTCGATGTCGCGGGAAGCGACCGAGAGCTCCGAGCTCAGCACCCCGAGCTTAGCACCGGAAATACGGTGGATGGCTTCATGCAGGGTGATGCCGATGTCCTTCATGTCGGAGAGTTCGCGAAGGAAGTCCGGCAGGTGTTCCTCGATGTTGCGGACATACCAGCGCCGTCCCTCAAACGAGACGGCGACCGGTGCCATAAAACCGATGACCATGAGACAGACAACCGTCTCCATCTGGTCGTGCGGGATCAGGGTTTCAAATCCCCCGGTCAGCCAGACAAGAGCGATGATGCCGGCAACAATGCCGCCAAGGGCGATCCCATAATAGTAACTCCGGATGTAGGTCTGGAACGGGTGGCGCAGCAGGCTGAGATAGTAGTTCTTCCGTTTGTTGTCTTCGATCCGCTTGAAAAACGCTTTGTTTTTCGGGTCGTCTTCAGCATACTCCGGTTCCTCGGTTCCCTGCACTCCTGCTGCGAAGTTCTGTTCCACGGTCTTTTTCCGGGATATCTCCAGGTTCTCCGGGGGGAGCATCAGGGAGAGGATCCAGATCATAACGATAGCGCCGGCCGGAATACAGATGTACATCATCGGGAGGATCCAGGACATCCCCTGACTGTTGGTCATACCCTGCGCAACGATCATGATGATGAGGGCAATGGGTCCGGCAACGAACGCGGTCACGTAGACCTCGGCCATGATCTCAATGGTTTTCAAGACCAGCTCGACCTCCTGCTTGGCCTGGTCACGGTAGTATTCGGTCTTTGCACCAAGATAGGTCGTGATGTTGCCGCCGCTGTCGATGACAATCGCAAGGTCGTTCATGAAATCCCGGAGATTGGTCGAGGGCGTGATCCGCTGGAGGTCCTTGATTGCCGCGTTCAGGTCGTCGCCGAAGAGGTCGACGTCCCGGACAATGATGCCAAACTCATTCGAGATCTCCCCGAACATGTCGTGCTCCTCGTACACCTTTCGGATGATATCGTACGGGGCCATTGTCGTGGAGAGGGCCTGCATGTAGGAGATCGCGTACGGGAGATCGAGATCGATCCGGCTCTTCCGGCCATGGGCAATGATCTGCGGGTAGTACATCTGCATAGCGTACTGCCCGGGCACGATGAGCACGAAGAGCAGGAGCCAGAGGAGCGTGCCGGTGGTGTTCAGACCGAAGATCTCCAGTTCGAACCCACTGAGAACAAAGAAGAACCAGAGCGTGAAGAACATCACCAGCGTGCCAGCCAGGTTGACCCGGACCGTACGGAGATATTCCTCGGCTGTGACAGGGAGATGGGCCGACCGCAGGGTTGTGCGCAGCGTTGTGCCGTGGATCATCAGCTCGAAGTCGGTGAGCCGTTTCTCGGCACGGCGGAGAACGGAGGGAACGTACATCCTTTCAGTCACCCATGTCGTGGATGGCGTTTGCCAGGTCGCGGAGGGTCGGGGGGTTTACTTCGAGCGCCCAGGAGAAGAACTCCTCACGTTTTGCCAGCTCGCGTTCCAGTTCCGTCTCGTCCCAGGCATTATGGAATGCGATCTCTTCCAGGGTTTTGGACTTAGTATAGAGTTTCCGGAACGTATCGTCCTGGACTTCCCATTCAAAGAGCGGGATGGGGGTGATCTCCCCTCCTTTGTCTACCGAGATCTCGTGGATCGAGAGGCACCGGCGGATCCGGGTTTTGCCGAGCGTATATATGGACTGAACCACAACGAGGTCGAGGGCCTGGAACATGACCGGGGGAACGTTGATCGGGTCGTGTGTCAAGCGGTTAATCGCCTCGTACACGCTCCCGGCATGGATGGTCGAAAGCGTGGCATGGCCGGAGTTCATGGCCTGGAAGAGGGTCTGGGCCTCCTTTCCCCGTACTTCGCCGACGATAATGAACTCTGGCCTTTGCCGCATACAGGCCTTGAGGAGGCCGAAGAGGTCGATGTCTCCCCTTATCCCCTCAGAATTCAGTTCCCGTGTCTGGGTGGGGAGCCAGTTCTTGTGCGGGAGCTGGATCTCCCTCGTGTCTTCAAGCGAGACCACCTTGGCATTCTGCGGGATGAAGAGCGAGACCGCATTCATCATCGATGTCTTGCCGCTGGCGGTACCCCCAACGACAAGGAGGCTCTTCCGGTTCTGGATGGCAATCCAGAGAAAGGCAAGGGTCTTGGCATCATAGGTGCCGTACCGGATCAGGTCGAGCGGGGTCATGGGCTCGGCACGGAATTTTCGGATTGTGAACGAGCTGCCCTTGGTCGACACGACTTCGCTGTAGGTAATCTGGATGCGGGCGCCGTCAGGGAGTGTTGCATCCACCATTGGGTTCGAGAGCGAGAGCTGCTTGTTGGCTTTCTGCGCCAGTTTCAGCACGAACTGGTTCAGTTCCGCTTCCGAGAAGAAAATACTCGTCGGAAGGCTGCCGTACGCACGGTGGAAGATGAAGACCGGCAGGTCGTTGCCGTTGCAGCTGATATCTTCGAGAGCCGGGTCGCGCATCAGGGTTTCGAGCGGGCCGTAGCCGGTAAGGTCGCGCCGGATGTAATAGTCAAGGATGTCCAGCCGGTCTTCAGTGATCTCCGGGTCGAAACTCCTTATAATACGGCCAACCGCAACCGGGTCAATCCTCGTGTTCCTGCCGGCTTCCGTTTCATCGTAGATGATGATGTCCCGGAGGTGGGCATAGGTCTCAAGGAGGATCGTTCTCTCTTTCTTTGAGATTGGTGGTTCACTGACAACGTACGTGAAGCCTTCATTTCCGACCCTCTTGATCGTCACATACGAGAACGGTTCGACAACCCAGTACCGTTCAAGCGTGGCGAGCGAGGGATCGTCCGGCATCTCCGCGACAAAAAACGGGATGTCCGAAGAGTGCTTGTCCAGGTTCCCGGTATCCGCAGTATCCGTGGGAAGTGCCGTGGATGATGCAACCGCCGCCCCGGGTCCGGGAGAAGGCTGGCGGGCCTCAGCACGGAATTTCCCGGAGAGAAGGTCCTGCACTGTAATACCCGCTGGCAGCCAGGCACCGGCAGTGTGCCGGGCCCTCAGGGTGATGAGGCCCACTCCTGCGGAGACGAGAGTTACGATTCCGAGCCCGGCCATGGCAGTGAGGGGGAGGTCGACGAACATCAGGATGAACGCCGAGACAAGCGCGATGGCGACGACTGCGCCAAACGAGATGAGCCCATCCCAGGTTGGTTCCGAAAGGAGGGCAACGATCTTGTCCCACGCGGCCCGTACGGTCTTCGTGTCCATTGCCGGAATCTCTTTTATCGGTGCCGCAGTCTTCTTTGGAGCTGGCAGGGCCTGTTCAACGGGATCTTTCTTTGCATGGGTGATGTTTTTAAGGCTTGAAAAAAGGCCGTTCAGCGATACGAGCACCGTTATCGCACCGGTGAATACAAAGAGACCTGCCAGCATCGTCATCATCGTCAGCGTTATTACGGGCAACCGGGCCGCACCGTGCGAAGAACAGGCACGAAATTATTCACTCAGTATTGATGAGAAACCGTTCCCGTGAAGTTCAGCACATATGTGTCTCATCCCATGAGTAATAAAATTATATGTTTTTGTGTTACGATTATTACATCCGCAGAGAATTTTTTATAGGGAACTGAGTAATTTTGTAAATTTTTTCAGATGAAATGACAAAAACAAATTGTTTTATATCATCGGGTGCTACGAAAATTAACATATGTATGAAAATGAATCTGTGCAACTAATGGATGACAAAGGTGTTATGATGTGTCCTTACGAAAGGTCCAGAGACGATGGCGTCTCTCCGGTCGTCGGCGTGATGCTGATGCTCGTTGTTACGATTATTATTGCAGCGGTGGTGAGCGGGTTTTCTGGAGGACTGCTGGGAAGCGGCAACAACCAAATGGCACCAACCCTGACCATGGATATCAAGATATCGAATACAGGAACGTGGGTTGGCAGCGGGTTTACAGCAACCGTAACGGGGACCAGCGAGCCAATTCGGACCAAAGATATCAAGATTGTGACCTCGTGGAAGAAAAAAGACATTGAAGGGAACATCGTTATTGGCGGAAACACTTCCTACGGCGAGCCGCTCAGGGGGGCATACACCTGTACGACTGCCATTTACCAGCCACCCTATGGTTTCGGTCCGGGCATTGATGGAAGCCAGAGCCTGTCCCGCCCGTATAAGCCTGCTCAATGGTTTGGGAACTACACGTTAATACAGGGCACCGGGCTAGCTGCTTTTCCGGACGGGGTCGATACAACTGACGACAATGCAATTGATGGCGTATATGGCGAAAGCGCTGGTGAAGGATACGGGGTCATAAGTGCGTTCACATATGAACCCGACCCCCCGATCGGCTCTGACCCGGCACAGATGGTACTTGGGACAAATTGGTACTTACTGAAGGCGGGAGATTCCGTTTCAGTAAGCATTATTCACGTGCCAACCGGCAAGGTTCTCCTTAATAAAGAGGTCATGGTGACGGGGTGAAAATATGAGACGACAACAAGCACAAAAAAAACAAGTACAAAGAAATGCCGAGAGAGCCGTCTCTCCGGTTGTCGGCGTTATGCTGATGCTCGTGGTGACCATCATCATCGCCGCAGTTGTGAGCGCATTCTCCGGCGGGCTTGCGAGCGGGTCAAAAAAGATCCCGCAAGCGACAATGCAGGCCGACTACAGTATCAGAGACGGGATGACTATCTGGCATACGGGCGGAGATCCGCTCCCGACAGCAGATATCCAGTTCGTGATGTGGGACGGGCCCACGTTCGGACCCAATGTCGAGCAGAGCACCAAACAGATCCTTGAAATGAAGACAATGATTGATGGTACGGGGCTGCCGATTATGACAGATAGTGGAGCTTATAATACAACTGCATTCCTTTCAGGTACTTCGCTTTCCATTAAACCGGATGGCTGCTATTGCAATGTCCTCCAGCCCAATATTGCCCCCAGCGATTATGTTTCGGGCGATGCGACCTACCCTTCAGATGGAACTCAGCAGTCACGCTGGGGGTTGTGCATCAGCAACCCGGCAAATATCGGCAAGGAGTTTACTCTGTCGCTGAATGACAAGAATGGCAACCTCATCGCTAAAACAAACGTCAAGGTGACACCATGAGGCAAACTCCGCAAGGTTGTTCCGATCTGGCAGTTTCACCGGTAGTCGGCGTCATGCTGATGCTGGTGGTAGTTGTCATTATCGCTGCTGTCGTGAGCGGATTCTCGGGCGGACTGCTCGGCAACCAGGAGAAGGCACCCACACTGACAATGGATGTAAAGATCAAGAATACCGGTTACTGGAGCGGGAGCTATTTCAGTGCACGCGTGACCGGGGCTGAAAAAGCCATCGACACCAATGATTTGAAAATTGTTACCCAGTGGAGTGCCGTGAATTCATCATCAAAGATACGGTATACCGGTGGCAATACGGTAGTCCCGGGAAAATATAATGTTCATCTCCATTATTCGCCAGGTAGTGGGTGCAGTAATGAAAAAGACTATTTCTCCATTGCCCCGACCGGGTACGGTACGGGCGTCGGTGAAACAGGAGGAGAGACCGGGTCGAAAGAAAGACTAAGCAGCAATACCAACTTTTTTGGGAATTATAGTCTCAAAGTTGGTACCACGATGTGGGCCCAGCCCTACGGCGAGACTGCCCGGCCGACCGGAGGCGGGTACACATCAACGTCATACATCTTCGGGTACGGCACCAGCGGTAAAGCATTTACATATGTCGAAGGGGACGGGCAGGCTTCATGTCCTACCAATAGCCAGCAAAAATGCGCCCATTATGTTTTACCAACAACCGTAAATGCACTTCCGGACGGAACGGAATTAGACGATTACAGTGCTGGTACCTTTGACAGCATGACTGCAGTTCTCGGTAAAGATTGGTACAGGCTCCGGGCCGGAGACGCGGTGAATGTCAGAGTGATACATACGCCCACCGGGAGGACCATCTGGCAAAAGGACGTTATCGTGGAGGGATGAAGATGCAACGAAGAAAAAACTCAAACGATCCGGCAGTCTCCCCGGTTGTTGGCGTCATGCTGATGCTGGTCGTCGTTATTATCATCGCTGCGGTCACCAGTGCTTTCGGGGGCGGCCTCATGAGTACGGATAAGAAAGCCCCTCAGGCATCCATCAAGGGGGAGTACAGCCAGTATCATGGCTTGACTATGACCCACATGGGGGGTGACAGCCTCGAAACAATGAATACCAAGGTCTACATTCGGAGATCTGAGGAGTTCGGGGCCGGCATGGGTGATTTCGCTGCGTTGATGATTAATGAATCGACAATCACCAATGGCATAACAGATTATGGGGATATATACCAAGGTACAGGGGGTCAATCGCTGCGGTACTGGCGGAACCCGGGGAATGCGACCTTAGGGGTCATGTCATGGCGTGCCGGTGAGAAGATGTTTGTTATTGGTGGGTCGGATCTTATAAGCAGCGGCCTTTTAAGTCACGAGACAGACTGGCCACCCTGTTATAACGAAGATGTCCAAGGGGGAAAAGGAAATAAGGGTCTTTCCAGCAGGTGCTATGTCACGAGTCTCAACAACCAGATCAATGTCGGCAAGACGGTTTATCTCGAAGTCATGACAAAAGATGGCAAGATGATATCCTCGACTCCGATGATTATCCAGCCGTGACTTGATCAATCCCAAAACCATTTTTCCCAGTCATTTCCATCCCTGAATTCGATCCTCATCCATCCGCTTTTGTGCTGATAAGGACGGGATTACGATCCAATCAGTATTACAATAATTCAAAATCATAACACTTAAGTTACTACACTTTAATATAAACGTGTTAATTCAGGTGATAATTCTTGAAAATTTGTAGCAAAATTCTTCTGATTCTTCTCGTCGCAGCAACCCTCTGCGTTCCGGTCATGGCATCGCTGCCAGACGCCGGCCGCATGGACGCGATCGGGGAGAGGGCAGCACAGACCGCCATGGATCAGCTCCAGTTCACCAAAGGAACTGCGGATGTCATGGTCATTACGAATGCCGGGCGGGCTGTTGTCGATGGGCAGACCACCGAGCGCGCAGTTGCGGGAATCACCCGGATCAGCGGGCTCCAGAACGGGGACAGTACGCTCTGGATCGTGAACCGTGCCGTCTGGAAACCGCTCTGGTTCTACTTCTACAACAAACAGACCGGCAAGGGCCTGTATCTCGAACCCGACACGTCGTTCTACACAAAGAGCAGTGCGGACATTGCAGCAATCCCTGCTGCCGCAACCTTCTCGACAAACACGCTCGTGACCGGCGACCTCAACCAGATGCTCGCGAATACGGAAGTCGGGAACAAGACCATGAAAGACCTTGGCGGGAACTCCGGAGTCGTTACCATCGCGAACGCGTGGGCTCACGGGGCGCCGTATGACCTCCTGTCGGCGGTCATGCTCCACAACCACCTTTGCCCAGGACTTCTCGGGGGATACCTCCCCATCAAGTATGTGGAGAAAGTCCTGCCCATCACGGACAGCACCTCATCCTACACCTACATTACGACATCGACATCATGCAAGGAGGACGCGTACCCCATACTCTGGGACATCACACCCGGCAAGGGCGGGGCGATCATGAAGACGTTGTCCGAAGCCGATGCAAAAATCCTGACCGAAAAGTACGGGACAAGCCCCCGGGGCATTGTCGTCCGCTGGGACAGCAAGACAAAGACCGGCACGGGCATCGTCTTTGGATCCGTAACCCAGACCACATCAACACCGTACACCGGCCCGGAGTGGGGAGCCAAGCCGTACAGTGTCCTCAAGGCAATGGACACCATCACCCAGCCGGAACTGAGTGTCAAGACTCTCAGAAAGTTTACGATCGATGCAGTCTCGTTTGCAACGCTCAAGTCATCGGACAACCCGTACCGGGTCATCGGGGACCTGTAAGGAGATGTTCCCTATGAAAACCTCCTTAAAAATCCTCATGGGCATCCTGGTGATCTGCCTCCTCTGCGTCCCGGTGCTGGCAGCCCAGCCGGACGCAAACCGCATGCAGGAGCTTGGGCAGCGTGCAGCAACCATTGCCATGAGCGAACTCCAGTTTTCCCCGGGCACCCAGAATGTCATGGTCCTCACCAATGCCGGCCGGGCCGCAGTGGATGGCCAGACCACTGAACGTGCAGTCTCTGGGATAACGAAGGTCAGCGGGCTCCAGAACGCCGATAATACCCTCTGGGTCGTGAACCGGCCGGACTACAAGCCCCTCTGGTTCTACTTCTACAACAAGGAGACCGGCAAGGGCCTCTACGTCGAACCCGACACGTCGTTCTACACAAAAGCGGAGAGCGAAGCATCAGCAGTTGCAATCTCCGATACCTTCAGTAAGAAGGTTGTCGTCACCGGCGACCTATCCCAGATGCTTGCCAATACGGAAGTCGGGGACAAGACCATGAAGGATCTTGGTAGCAACTCAGGGGTTATCGCAATCACCAACGCATGGGCACATGGCGCACCATACGACATGATGACCGCAGTCATGCTCCACGACCACTTCTGCCCGGGCGTCTCCAGCGGGTATATCCTTGCCAAGTATATCGAAGAAAAGATGCCAATCGCGGACGGGAAGTCCTACGTGGTCATCTCAAGCCCGACCTGGTGCAAAGATGACGTATTTCCGATGCTCTGGGACTTGACGCCCGGCAAAGGCGGTCAGTACCGGTACGCGATCTCCGATGCAGACCAGGAGAAACTTACGGCAAAGTACGGCATACGGCCGGCCGGGATCTACATCCTGTGGGACAGCAAGGCAAAGACCGGCCATGCCATGCTTCTCGGTTTCAAGTTCGATGAATCGACATGGACCGGGCCATCCTGGGGCGAGAAGCCGCAGAAGGTCATCGACATGGTCGGGAACGCCGGTAATCCGGAGAAATATGTTGTCGTGATCAAGGAGTTTGACGTCAGCGAGGAGATGCTTAAGAAGTTCGAGGACCCGGCCACGAACCCGTACACGGTCCTTGGGGATATGTGAACCAGAGGGGACGAAAACAAGTACCCTTTTTTCATCGTTGGACTATTCGACAGACGAACACGGGCACAAGGAATGAACCATGCGAAACGAGAACCGGTTGTCGACAAGGTGCCGGCCATGCTGGCTGAAACGGATGCGGTGGTCACGCTGGATGCCGTTGCAGGACCCGTCCAGGTCGCCCCGGCGCCTGGTAATCGGGTGAACGAACGATATCAGGTCACCACGATGACTGCATGACGAAACGCGGAGAGAAAAATGGAAAAAAACACCAATGTAAAAGTCCTCGCCGATTGCTGGAAGGCATCAGCAATGAAGGCGGAAAAGGATGAGAAGATCGCCGAAGACCGCCAGGCCGAGATGTGGAGCAAGAGGTCCGGCGAGTTTGCAAAACACGTAAAGGACAAACGCGGCCAGAAAAGATCCCGGGAGATTATCGGGCTGCTCGAGACTGCCGGGTTCAAAGCCAATGGCGCCCGGGTGCTCGATATCGGTTGCGGGCCGGGGACGCTCTCGATTCCGCTCGCCCGCATGGGAGCGGACGTGACCTCCCTCGATATCGCACCGGGGATGCTTGAGGAACTCAGGAAGTACGCAAAGGAGGAAAAACTCTCCGTCCATCCCATGGAATGCTCGTGGTGGACAGCCGACATCGATAAGCTCGGGTTCCGGAAGAAGTTCGACCTTGTCCTTGCCTCCATGACGCCGGGTGTCAAAGATGCGGAGACGCTTGACCGGATGATGGCATGCTCGAAAAAATATTGCTATTACAGTCATTTCCTCGGCGGAGGCCCCCATGGGGCAAATCCGGAGATCCGGAAGATCCTCGAGGGGGAGTCCGGCTCCAGGAAGCGGAGGCCCAACGGCCACGGCCATGGTCCCGGGATCGCCTACCCGTTCATGTACGTCTATGCGCTCGGCTACCACCCCCTGGTACGGTTCAGCCACAACCGCTGGAAGATGGAGGCGGACTGGAAAGAAGCCGCAGAGCGTACGATCGGGTTCCTCGAACACGGGGATTCCTGCGATGCCGCGGCAAAGAAGAAGATCCTGGCCTATTACAAGGCAAACGCAAAGGACGGCAAGTTCACAACACAGTCCGAGATGTATACCGGTATGCTGGTCTGGAACATTGGCGGCAGCGAAAAGAACACCAGGGAAACCGTGAAATGAGGTGGTGATTGGAATGGAAAGAAAGACTGCGACTGATAAAAAACGAGGAACGGGTGCCAAAACGAACAATAAGAAACCGGCGGGCAACGAGAACTCAGAACGCTGGGTAGAATTCTGGAATGCATCGGTCAGGAAAAAAGAGTCCGTGACCGATGAGGAGCAGGCAGAACGCTGGAACGAGCGGGCTGATGATTTCGGAAAACACGCGGGCAGCGAACAACGAATGAAACGGATTACCGGACTGCTCGCCTTCCTCAAGGAGGCCGGCTTTACCCCGAAAGGCAAAAAAATCCTCGACATCGGCTGCGGGCCAGGCGCCCTTTCGATCCCTCTTGCAGATGCAGGGGCAGAGGTAACGTCGTTCGATATCGCCTCGGGCATGCTCGACCGTATCAGGGAGACGGCAAAAAAAGAGAGCCTGAAGATAACAACGGTCGAGGGCTCGTGGTGGTCAGCCGATATCGACAAGCTGGGATTCCGTAACAAGTTCGACCTCGTGATCGCGTCAAGCACGCCTGCCATCCGCGATGTGGAGACGTTCGACCGGATGATGGCCTGCTCGAAGAAGTACTGCTATTACAACGGCTATTTCGGTATGAACCGTGCGAAGCCTGAAGACGCACGAAAGTCGCTGCCGGAAATCCTCGGGATCGAATCCGGCAGGGGGCACGCCTTCGGCCCTGGCGGCCGTGCACACGGCGGACCCGGCCTCATGTTCGCGTTCATGTACCTTTACACGCTCGGCTACCAGCCGACGATTAAGTTCAACAACCGTGTAAGGCCCGATATGGGCTGGGCCGAGGCAGTAAAGAGGGCGACCGAGCGTTTCGGCCGCGACCGGAAACTCACGCCAGTGCAGAAACAGACAATAAAGGACTACTACAAGAGTGCCGCAGTCGACGGGATGATCCGGCACGAACCCACAAACGTCAGCGGCATGATGGTATGGAACGTGAAGAACTAACAATCGGGAGGGTATTTCCATGGCAAAAAGCGACAATGCGAAAGTCTGGGCCGAGTTGTGGAAAACATCGGTAAAGAAACCGGACAAGGAGGCCGACAGGATGCAGGCAGTCCGGTGGAACCAGAGATCCGACCACTTCGGAAAGCACCGGGAGGAGGACAAGGGAAGGCAGCAGAAGAAGGTTGCGGATGTGCTTGCGATTCTCAAGGATGCCGGATTCAAGCCGAAGGGGGCGACCGTCCTTGATATCGGCTGCGGCCCGGGTGCCCTGTCCGTTCCCCTTGCAAAGGCAGGTGCAAAGGTCACAGCTTTTGACATCGCCTCGGGCATGCTGGACCGGTTGAAGGAGACGGTAAAGGATGAGAAACTGGATATCACGACAATCGAGGGATCGTGGTATACAGCAGATATCGACAAACTGAAGTTCCGGAAAAAGTTCGACCTGGTCCTCGCCTCCATGACCCCTGCCGTCAGGGATCTCGAGACCTTCGACCGGATGATGGCCTGCTCGAAAAAGTACTGTTATTACAGTAACTTCATCAAGCGGGACATGGGTGGCAAAGCCCACATGGAGATCCACAAGATCCTTTGCGAGACGACGGGTGCTAAAGAGTGTGCCCCCGTCAGCCATGAGCACCTGCACGGCCAGAAAGATCACGACCACGGGCCGGCCGGGCACGAAAAAGGACCGGGGCCGGGCCTCGTCTACCCGTTCATGTATCTCTACACGCTCGGTTACCAGCCGGTAATCCGGATGAGCCATGTCAAAAGAGTAAACGAACGAGACTGGGAAGAGGCAGCCGACCGTACTATCGAGGGTCTCGAAAAGAAAAAACCCCTGTCTGACGACACAAAGAAGAAACTCCGCGATTATTACAAGAGTGCCTCGAAGGGTGGCAAGTTCAGATCCGAGTCCGAAACCTACAGCGGCATGATGGTGTGGAAACTGAAGAACTGACCGGGACAGGAAAATACGGTCCCCCGCTCTCTTTTTAACCGTGTTCACCATCACAACCGCGTTGGCTCAACCGATCCGCGCAGCGATCTACCAAGCCTCCGATTCCGGTAATCGGGCATATGGCAGGTTTAGGGATCAATCTTGGAAGGCGAAATCGCGATAAAAAATCCCCCGATATCCGGTTATCGGGGGTGCTGTTTGAAATTCCTAAAAATATCATTTATTTGTTCACTTTTGTTAATCTATTTTGCCTTAACAAATGTAAAAAAACTAACTTTTCGTATGAAAAATAAGGATAACAATTCTTAATAAGACTAATTAGTAATACAATATCAAAAATACGTGATAACCATGTGCATGGATACGCCAGATGCCGGAAGGGCCGTCCCGAAATCCGATGAGCCCTGCATAATGCCTTTTTCCGAAGTAGTGAAATTCCACGGGCATCTCTGCCCGGGGGTCACGCTCGGGTATGTGGCCGCAAAGATCGCAATAAAAGAACTCCGTTCAGGCCGGGATATTGACGAACAACTCGTGGCAATCGTGGAGAACGATGCCTGCGGCATCGACGCAATCCAGGCAGTCACCGGATGCACAATCGGCAAGGGCAACCTGATCCTCCGTGATCACGGCAAGCAGGTCTTCACCTTCATCAATCGGGCATCAAAAGACGCCGTTCGGGTCTCGCTTAAGGACCGCGAAAGCGAGGCAGACCCTGCATTCCGGGAGCTTCGTGCAAAGGTCATGAACGGAAAGGCAACGCCCGAAGAGGCGCAGGCTATGCGGAGCATGATGCAGGCCCAGGTCGACCGGATGCTTATCGAACCGGCGGAAAAATACTTTGATATCCGGCATGTCAGCCCGGAAATCCCCGGCAAGGCCCGGCTCTTCAATTCCGTGAAGTGTTCGAAGTGCGGCGAGATGGTTGCCGAGTCGCGGGCACGCGTCCAGAACGGGGGGGTTGTTTGCATCCCCTGCTTTGAGGAATACAACCGTGGCTGGTAATCAAAGGAACGGAACACGTCAATACTCCGTATAATCCGGTGACAATATCATGAATTACCGCAGATTTATCCCGATTACAATCGTACTCGTCTGTCTGGCAGTCTGTCTGGCAGGATGCACGGGTACGCAGGGCAGTCCTTCGACCAAGTCCAGCGCAACCGCCACGCCCTCATTGCAGGCAGACACGGTCCACCTTGCCGGTGGCGACTACGGGTATCCCCAGCCGTTCACTATCTACCCAAGAGGACCCGGTTCGTCCAAGGTGACGATGATCTTCGACAGCCTCATTGAGAAGGACGAGAAGGGGCTTGTCCCGTGGCTTGCCGAGAGCTGGACGACCAGCCCGGACGGGAAAGAGTACACCTTTACCCTGCGAAACGGCGTGACATGGCAGGATGGCACCGCGTTCACGGCAAATGATGTCAAATTCACGTACGATTACGAAGTGAAGAATATCCCTGTCTCAGGTGGACTCGAAGCAGGACTTGTTGACAACGTTCAGGTTATCGATAACAATACCGTGAAATTCGTGCTGGTCCAGCCTATCTCCACGTTCATTTACAAGATGGCCGGCTTCAAGATCATCCCAGAGCACATCTACAGCACGGTCAGTGATCCGACAAACTACCAGGCACCTGATGCCGTGATCGGTACCGGGCCCTATAAGCTTGCCCAGTACAACAAGGAACAGGGGAGTTACCAGTATGTTGCGTACGATAACTTCTGGGGGCCAAAACCCGCGATAAAAACCGTGGAGTTCATTCCGGTCAGCGATGCCCTGATCGCGTTCGAGCAGGGGCAGATCGATTTCAACTCCGTGACACCAGATACGCTGTACAGGTTCGAGAACAACTCAGCGTATCGCATCGTCCAACAGCCCGCGTTCTGGGGATATGAATTCTACTTCAACATGAAAAAATACCCGGAACTCAAAGACCCGAAGGTCAGGCAGGCTTTTGCCTATGCCATCGACCGCGAGGAGATGGTCGAGAAGATCCAGCGTGGTGCAGGGAAATCCGGCAATATGGGTATTCTGCCGGATGACCACATCTGGTATAACGCGGACCAACCGGCGTACGCGTTCGATCTTGCCAAAGCAAAGAGCCTGCTTGACGAAGCGGGATGGAAGGACACCGATGGCGATGGTATCCGTGACAAGGACGGAAAGAAACTCTCGTATACCTTAAGTCTTGGCAGTGACGAGGCACGGATCGGCGAGTTGATCCAGGCCCGGCTCAAGGACGCCGGTATCGCAGTCCAGGTCAAGGCACTGGAGAGCAAGGCGCGGGATGCCAATCTCAAGAAAGGCGACTTCGAATTGCTGGTGAGCGGGTTTGGCGGATGGGGCCAGGATGCTGATTACTTACGAGTACGTTACAGCGACACTACTATTGCGACAACCAACACGGTGGCCCCGCTTGCCGCAGTCTTCGGCTACCACAGCGACGCCCTGAACACCCTGGCAGCGCAGGAACTCTCCGAACTGGATGACGGGAAGCGCAGGCAAATCGTAAACGAGATGCAAAAAATCCTTGCTGATGATGTCCCGACAATCCCGTTGTTCTATACAACCAGTTATGATGTCTGGACCATCCCGAAGTACGATGGGTGGATGAACATGTACGACCATCATCAGCGGACGCACAGCAAGCTCTCGTTCCTCGTGAGGGAAGGCATTGCAGTGCAGCGATAATCCAGAAATCTGGGCGGAATGCTGGGATGCTGCAGCGGAGCGTATGGAGAGCCTCTCGAACAATTCCCTTGCAAAAGTCTGGAACCGTCGATCCGATACCTTTGTCCGGAACACCGGGGGGGAACACCGGCAGCAGCGGGCATCCGATCTCCTCGACCTGCTCGGCCTGGCCGGTTTCTCGCCCGCAGGTGCAAAGGTCCTTGATATCGGATGCGGGCCGGGCACCCACACCCTCCCTCTTGCCCGGGCCGGTGCGGTGGTCACGTCGCTTGACATCTCGAAAGCCATGCTCGACCGGGTCATGGAAACTGCACGGCAGGAAGGTCTCCGGGTCTCCACCCACGAATGCTCGTGGTGGGATGCGGATATCGACCGCCTCGGGTTCCGGGGTCGGTTCGACCTTGTGATCGCATCCATGACGCCCGGAGTAAGGGACCGGAAAACATTCAGCCGGATGATGGCCTGCTCGAAAGGATACTGCTATTACAGCAACTTCATTCATAAGCAGGGCGACACGATGCTGCCTGACATCTACACCCGGATCCTTGGCGAACAGCCCCGCACCAATGCACATGGCCCGAATTTCACGTACCCGTTGATGTATCTTTATACACAGGGTTACCGCCCCCAAGTGAAGATAAGCCGGCCAAAGCGCGACGGCATTCCTGAATGGCGCGAGGAAGCGGAGAAGACGATCGATTTTCTCGGGAGCACACGCGATTTTTCAAAGGATACTAAAGTGAAGATCCGCGATTACTACCGGCAGGCGGCAGAAGACGGCAGGTTTGCTTCCGGCCCCGGGACATATATCGGCATGATGGTCTGGAAGGTTAAAAACCGATGAAAGCCCGGGACCGGCAGACCCTCCTTGTACGCTTTTTCATCACGCTGCTCGTAATCCTTGCCTTAAACTTCGCCCTGCCCCGGATGATGCCCGGGGACCCGTTCTCGACGGTTTCTTCAGATGTCCAGGGAGAAGACGTCATCATCATGACCGAAGAGCAGCGGGAATACTTCGAGCACTATTATGGTCTTGACCTGCCCATGCACGAGCAATTTCTCCTGTATATCTCCAACCTTGCGCATGGGGATCTCGGGAAGAGCATCCAGTACAAGATGCCGGTTATCGACGTCATCCTCCTGCACCTGCCCTGGACGATCTTAATCGTCCTCTGCGCGACCGTCCTCAGCACGGTCGCCGGCATCATCCTCGGGACGATCTCGGCACGGAACCGGGAGCACGGCTCGGACCGCGTGATGATGACCGGCCTGATCGCGTTTGCGGAGATCCCGTCCTTCCTGCTCGGGCTCATCCTGCTCCTGATATTTTGCGTCTACTTCCGCATCTTTCCCCTTGCCGGGGCAGTCACGCCGTTTGCCCACTATGGCAACGTCATTGAACAGGGATGGGATATCGCGTACCACGCATTCCTGCCCATCGTGACGCTTGCGCTGGCCCAGCTGACCGGTGTCTACCTCCTGACAAGGAACACGCTGATCACGGTCTCGACAAAAGACTACATCCGCACGGCGCGTGCCAAGGGTCTGGGGGAACATATCGTATGGACGCGCCATGCCCTCCGGAATGCCCTGCTCCCGGTCGTGACCAGAACCGGTTTTGTCATCGGGATGCTCATGGGGGGAGCGGTCCTCGTCGAGAGTGTCTTTAACTACCCGGGGATCGGCTCGACCCTGCGCAGCGCCGTCGTGGGGAGGGATTATGCCCTCATCCAGGGAATCCTGCTGATCGTTGCGGTCTCGATCCTGCTGTGCAACCTGCTGGTCGACCGGATCTACCAGCGGCTGGACCCAAGGGTGGTGGATTAGGTGAGGACTATGTCTGCCAGAGAGGCTGTTGCATATCCGTGGGTCCAGGTCCGGTTCATTGCCGGGGGAATTAACCGGATCAAAAGCACGTTTGGAAAGTTCAGCATTGAGGGGAAGATCGGTCTTCTCGTCCTTTTTGCCATCATCCTCGTTGCGCTGTTTGCCCCGTGGATCTCCCTGTATCCTCCCCAGGAGATCTCCGGTCAATCCCTTGAATCCCCAAACCGCGCCCACCTGCTCGGTACCGATGAGCTTGGCATGGATATCTGGTCCCAAATCTGTTATGGCGCCCGCATGAGCCTCTTCATCGGGCTTACCGTGGCCGTCATTGCCGGCATAGGCGGGGGGGCTCTCGGCGTGCTTGCGGGATACCTTGGCGGGACTATCGACGAACTCGTGATGCGTACCGTTGACATCCTCATGACGCTACCGAGCCTCCCGCTCCTGGTCGTCATCTCCGCCTTCCTTGGCCCGAGCATCGCAAACGTCATCCTCATCCTCGTTGTTTTCAGCTGGGCGAAACCGGCACGCATTGCGCGTTCGCAGACCCTTGCGATCAAGGGCCATGCGTATATTGCCGCTGCACGGAGTTACGGCGCAACGCCGTTTTACATCCTGCGGCGCCACATCCTGCCGGAAGTACTGCCCATCCTCTTTGTCCTCATCATCGGTATCACATCGTATGCCATCATGGCCGAAGCGGGCCTTGCATTTCTCGGGCTCGGCGACCCGACATCCAAGAGCTGGGGAATGATGCTCCATTATGCCACCAGTTTCCGGTCCATCTACTTCACCCCGTTCTGGCAGTGGTGGCTGCTGCCCCCGCTCATTGCCCTCATCGTCCTTTTACTCTGCCTTGCCTTTGTCAGCAGGGATCTCGAAAAAGTCCTTGATCCTCGTATGAGGACAAACGGAGGGCCCTGATGTCCCTTCTTGAGATCCGCGACTTGCAGTGCACGTACGCCACCAGCGGGCATACGGTCCATGCTGTTGAAGGTGTCTCGCTCACCGTGGATGATGGCGAGATTATCGGGATAGTTGGGGAGTCTGGCAGCGGCAAGACAACGCTCGCGCTCAGCCTCATGAAGCTGCTGGGACCCCACGCCTCCGTGTCGGGAGGAATTGTCTTTGACGGCACCGATCTCTCTGCACTTACGGACCCCGAGATGGATAAAAAACGGTGGAAGGAGATAGCCCTGGTCTTCCAGAACAGCCTCGAAGCCATGAACCCGGTGATGACCGTTGGAAGGCAGGTGATGGAGCCGATGATCCGTCATGCCTGTGTGCCGGAAGCGGATGCAGAGAAGCGCTGTGCGGAGCTCTTTACCCAGGTGGGGCTCGACCCTCTCCGCATGGCGGATTATCCCCACCAGCTTTCGGGAGGGATGCGGCAGCGTGTCCTCCTTGCCATGGCTCTTGCCTGCCAGCCACGGCTCCTGATCCTCGATGAAGTAACCTCGGCGCTCGATGCATTCACAAGAAGAGAGATCCGCGACCTGCTCGTCACCCTGCAAAAAACCTGCGGGTATACCATGATCCTGATATCCCACGATATCACGTTCGTTTCTTCCCTTGCCTCGCGGCTCATCGTCCTGTATGCCGGCCGGATCGTGGAGAGCGGGCCGACAGAGGCAGTCTTAAGCGATCCCCGGCACCCGTATACCCGCGGGCTCGTCCACGCAACCCCGGATATTTTTGTGTACAAGGATTTGTGGGGTATCCCGGGGGACTCTTCAGCCACTGACGGTATTACAGGATGCCCGTTCTGCCGACGGTGCACCCAGCCGGTCGGAGTTTGCTGGGAATCCGTGCCCACCCTCGTTTCATCAGGAAGCGGCCGGATGATTGCCTGCCACCGCGGCGGGATTGCATCGCTCATGACCGCGGATGGTCTCCATTACACATATGCCCTCTCGGGCAACAGGCAGCTCCACGCAGTCGACGGCATTGATCTCGATGTCCGCGAAGGGGAGGTCCTTGCCATTGTAGGTCAGACCGGTTCGGGAAAGTCGACCCTCGCCCACATCCTTGCCGGTGTCATCACACCCCATGGTGGCGAAGTGCGGTTCCTTGAGGGGAAAGTCCACGAGGGGAATAACGGGCACCGCTTCCGCGGAATCCAGATTGTCTTCCAGGACCCGTTCAGCTCCACGAGCAACCGCTTCACGGTCCTTGAAGCGGTGAGGGAACCGCTTGACATCAACCGGATCGGTGACCCGGAAGAACGGCTCGACATGGTCCAGGAAGCGCTCGACCTTGTCCGGCTCCCGTACAACGAGCAGTTCCTGGGTAAGTACTGTAGCGAACTCAGCGGGGGCCAGCGCCAGAGGGTCGCCCTTGCCCGGGCCATGGTGATGCGGCCCAAACTTCTCATAGCTGACGAGATTACATCATCGCTCGATGTCTCGACCGCGGCAAACGTCATCCGCCTCTTAAAAGGGCTCCAGAACCGGCGGGGCTTTGCCATGGTCTATATCTCCCACGACCTGACCCTGACGCTGAAGATCGCAGACCGGATTGCGGTCATGGATGCCGGAAAGATCGTCGAGACTGGCAATGCCCACGATGTGATGCTCTCCCCAAAGACAGAATATACCCGTCGGCTGGTGGGGGCACGGATCGGGCTCTGCTGCCACGACCACGTTCATAACCCCGATTAAGGAAACGAAAACACAAAACAGGTGATTTGAATCATGACCGAGAGTATCCACAACGAGAACAGCAGGTACTGGACAGAATACTGGAAAGAGGCAGTCAGCCATGGACGAAAAGGCGGCCCGATGCAGGCCGGGTTCTGGGACAAGAGGGCCGGCCAGTTTGCAAAGAAACCGGCCGGCCGCGAGGAAGACCGGCTTGCCGGTGTGCTTGAGCTTATCGGGCAGACCCGGCTTGAAATCGAAGGAGCAACGGTGCTCGATATCGGTGCCGGGACCGGCGCCCTTGCCATCCCGCTTGCTGAAAGGGGGGCGAAGGTTACTGCGGTCGATTTCTCTGGCGAAATGCTGAAACACCTGTTGGAGCGGGCAGACGAAGCGAATGTCGGGATTGAACGGACCGTCTTCCTCTCATGGGACGAAGTCGACCTGGATGCCGAAGGATTCCGGAAGAACTTCGACCTTGTCATTGCCTCGATGACGCCGGCAGTCCAGAGCCCGGAAACGTTTAACCTGATGCTCGAAGCTGCAAAAGGCGTCTGTTACTACAGTGGCTGGATTGACCGGAGATGGGATCCGGCATATCACGAGCTCTACCGCATGCTCTTCAACGAAGAGTTCCGGCAAATGTCCCACGGTTTCTCCTATCCGTTCATGTACCTGTACATGAACGAGTACCGTCCCATCATCAGGATCCGGCAGGATGTCTGGAAAGGTGACGAGACCGTGGAGGAGATGGTCGATACTGTTGCCGGTTTCTTCAGCACGACAAAAGAGATTGACGAGTCCATGAAAGCCCGCATGTGGAAATATTTCACAGCCCGCGTAACGGACGAGAGGTACTCGTCGCAGACTACAGCAACGACCGGGACGATGGTCTGGGACATGCGGAGGACCGATGAGAGCGGAGCCGCAATTTCCCTTATACCTGACCAGGAACGGTAATACAATGATTCTGAAACCATTCAAGCGCGAATCGATCATCCCCCTGCCGGTCACGTTCATCTCGACCATGAACGCGGAGGGGATACGAAACATAGCCCCATACAGCTGCGTGATGCCGGTGCTGCGCCCGCTCGACCTCGTCTGCATTGCCACGGCAAAGCGGAGGGATACGCTCGACAATATCCGGGCAACCGGGGAATTTGTCATTAATCTTGCCGGTACGAATTTTGCCGGCAAGGTCATCCCGACTGCCCGGCACTCCCCTCCCGAGGCAGACGAGTTCGAGCTTGCAGGCCTGGACGAAAAACCCTCGGTTGTTGTGAAACCTCCGGGAATCAGGGGGTGCTATGCATGGATGGAATGTACGCTCGACAAGCTCTTTGAGGAGCCGAAGTACATCCTCATCATGGGAAAAGTCGTGCACCTCGAAATTGACGACGCGGTATACCGGCCTGACGGTTCGTGGGATACCGGGATAGCACGCCCGCTGTTCATGACGGGATCGAATGCCGCAATGAACTACTGCACGGTTACGGACATCGGGAAGTCGGATTCGTTCGGATCGATGTTTGCCGACCGGAAGGACCCGCTGGAAAAGATGTACCGGGAATAAGCACTCCTTACACGAAGATATGCCCTTGTGGCAATGGTACCTGACCGGTAAGGACTGCGGGTCATTTCCATTTTTTCCTCGCTTTCCTGGAATAGGTACGGGAATTCATGTTAATACATACCCCATGATTCCCGGATAATTACGAAGTACACCGTCCGACCCCCGTCTGGCGATACTGGAGTTCCTGAACTGGAAATTCAGCAACCCCCTGACGGGAAAACCTGAAATTTCTTGAATAAAAAGGACCGATCCCGTATGGCCCTTGAGTGGGGTCGGGCGGTGTACTTGTCTTGTACCCTGGCAGCAGATCAACAAAGCAGCGATATTAGTATCCCGGTTTTACCTCCAATTTCCGACGAAAACTCCGGTTAAGCGGTAGAAAATAGTACGGCCGGGGCAGGTACCGGATCCTATCTTGGTACACCGCCCGACCCATGAGAACCGACTGCCTTGGATCTGCAGGAACACTTGGGTTGAAAAAAACAGGAACGCCCTATGCCCGGAGATATGCATTCATCGTAGCGAATAATCCCGGAACCATGATGGGATCTCCCTCTTGAAATCATCGTGGTCGGATACAACCATCCGGATCCTCCTCTCCGATTGTTCGATCTGTCCGCCTTTCCCGCTGGTCTCTTCGTACCAGTATGACCACAGGATATCCGGAATAATTGTCGCAGCACAGTACAGGAAATATCTTTTCCAGAACGCTGGAGGAGGTGTTCCCCCGTGATACCCGGTGATCTGTCCGGAGCAGAAGGGAATGCTCACGGTCCGGGAAAAGTACGCAAGTTTGACAAAATCATGAACCGGATCACCCCAGTCATGCCGGTTGAAGTCAATGATGCCGGCAAGCCCGCCATTTTGGACAATCAGGTTTGCCGGATGAAAATCATCGTGGAGGAATGTCTGGCTGACATTGCAGATACAGGGAAGCCTTCTTTCCACCAGACTGGTCAATTGGGAGCGATCGATCCCCGGCAGTTCAATCCCTGTTTTGGAAAAGCGCCGGATTTTTTCGTATAGTTTTGCACTGTACGCGTCATACCATGCCTGACGGCTTGCAGGTGCCGGCATAGCGTGAAGGTTCCTCAGTTCTATCCCTGCCCGGATGCCAAGGCCATACTGCTCTTCTTCATTCATTGTGCCGAGGGCTTCTTCGCCATCCATTCCAACGCAGAACGAAAGGATCATAAAACAAAGCGACCTGTCCGGAGATATCCCGAATGCATATGTTCGGGGAACGAGGATCGAGTACGTCTGGAGGCTATGGAGTGTTTCATACTCTTCGCGCTTCCTCTGGATATCATTGGGTGTGGGAGTTCCTGTGATGCGAAGGAGGTATCGTGCGCCTCCCTCTCCCTCCAGCAGGAATTTTTGATCGAATGAAAATCCTTTGGATATCTGCCTTGCCCGAATAAACGCCACGTGTTCTGCAACCAGTGGTTCCAGTTTATTGAAGTCGTCCCATCCCCCCGGCATAACAACCTGCTGGAATTTATTGTTCATTATCCTGATGAAAGGATCACTCCGTCCGGCTGAACGCGTACGTCCCGACGCCGAACATGAACACGGCAAAACCGAGGAGAACGGCAATATCGATATACATCGGGAAGAGCGGCACGAACACCTCTCCCATCATGATCGTCCGCATCGCATCGACGCCGTAGGTGAGGGGGTTGCAGAAACTGACCCACCGCAGCCATTCCGGTACACTCGTCAGCGGAAAGAGCGCCCCGCTCAAAAAGAACATCGGCAGGTTGATGAATGTCTGGATCATCCCGAACCCCTCGAAGCTTTTCAGCAGGCTCGCAAACGTCAGGCCGATGCAGACAAGGCCGAAGGTGATCAGGAGCATGACGGGCAGCGCTTCAAGAAATATAGGGAGATTGATGCGTGCCCCGATCATGAATGCAAAGGGGAAGATAATGATACCCTGGAGCATCACGTCGGTGCTCGCACCCAGCATCTTGCCAAGGAAGATCGATGAACGGGAGATGGGGGAGACAAGGATCTCCTTGAGAAACCCGAACTCGCGGTCCCATATCACGGAGATGCCCATGAACATGGCGGTAAAGAGCATGGCCTGGCAGACAAGGCCCGGGAAGATGAACTCCTGGTAATTGTAGTCGGTCATCCCGGCGGAGAACCGCATGCCGGTCCCGAAAATGAAGAGCCAGAGGAGGGGTTGGACAAATGCGTTTATCAGGCGTGGTTTTTCCCTCAGGAACTTTTTTACTTCCCGCAACCAGAGGGTGTAAATTCCCCGGATCTCGCTCATCGCACCCGCCTCCTCCGCATCATGGCCATCTTGCCCAGTTGCCCCCGCGCCTGTTCGTGCCTTATGTCCCTTCCGGTGTAATGGATGAATACATCGTTCATATCGGGATGAGTGAGGTAGATATAATCAATATAAAAGCCGGCTGCGGATGCCGATTCGATGATGCGGGGAAGGAGGATATTGGCGTTGACAACCATTACCCGGATCTCCCCATTGTGGACTTCGACGTTTTCTGAGATTTTTGCAGCGATAAGATGATCGCGCAGCCGGGTGCTGTCTTTTGTTCCCAGGATGATGGTATCCCCGCCCAGCCCGTTCTTGAGGGCAGAAGGCCGGTCGAGAGCGACAATCCTGCCATGGTCGATGATGGCAACGCGGTCGCAGAGCCGGTCTGCCTCTTCCATGTAGTGCGTGGTCAGGATGATCGTCATGTCCTCCCTCTTCCTGAGATCCCGGATATAGTCCCACATATGCTCTCGGCTCTGGGGATCGAGGCCGATAGTGGGTTCATCGAGGAAGAGTACTTTGGGATAATGGAGGAGCCCTCGTGCTATCTCAAGCCTCCTTCGCATTCCGCCGGAGTAGGCATGGAGGAATTCATCCGCACGGGCCTCCAGCTGGACGAGATCCAGCACCGTTTTTATCCGTGCTGCCTGTTCGATGACCGGGACATCGTACAGGTCTGCATGCATCTGGAGGTTTTCCCGCCCGGTCATGTCCGCATCCACGCTCGGGTCCTGGAACACGATGCCGATGGAACGCCGCACATCGTGAGGCTGGCGGAGGATATCGAAACCATTGACGGACGCCGTGCCTGATGTGGGTTTGAGGATTGTGCAGAGCATCGACAGTAATGTGGATTTCCCGGCACCATTGGGCCCGAGCAGTCCGAAGACCTCCCCTTGTTCAATACCGAGACAGATCGAATCGACCGCGGTGTTCGATCCAAAGGATTTGGTCAGGTTGAAGGTTTCGATGATGGGGGGCATGAACAACTCCGGCGCAGGAATGGATTTGATCTTTTGACATATCAGTGTCACGGTTTATTACGAAAGTTTGGATTTGTAGTATAGCGAATAACAATCGCTGCCTTTTCAGAAAACGCGATAAAATGGATAAAAATCGGATACGAGACGGCTGGCTCTTACGGAGTAACCGGGTTGTGCTGGCAGTTACATTTCTTAAATTCATTAGTAAAAAATCATAAAGAAATTAAAAAAGATCATATTTTTAACAGATGTATCCTATGTAATTACATACGCAAACAGATGATTTTTCCCAAGATGGTGTATTTGATGTCTATCATTGAAATAATCCTTTTGATTGCAGCCCTTGTTGTCGGTATTGTTCTTTGTATTCTCTCCATCAAGGTAGTACGGCAATACGAGCGCGCCGTAGTTTTCCGCTTCGGAAAACTGGAGGGGCTTAAGGGCCCGGGTCTTTTTGCAATAATTCCTTTCATTGATAAAATTGTCAAGGTCGACCTGCGGATCAGGCAGCTGGATGTTCCAAAACAGACCATCGTGACGCGGGACAACATCAGCGTCGACGTCGATGCCATTATCTACTACCATGTCACCGATGCCTGCAGGGCAATCGTGGAGGTCGAGGATTTTGAAGCTGCAACGGCACTCTTTGCCCAGACAACACTCCGGGATGTACTCGGCCAGAACGAGCTTGATACGGTTCTTTCCGATCGTGAGAAACTCAACCATAAGATCCAGGACGAGATCAAGACTGTCACGGAACCCTGGGGAATCCAGGTAGATATCGTGACAATCCGCGATATCTCCCTTCCGGAAAACATGCAGCGTGCAATTGCCCGCCAGGCCGAAGCCGAACGGGAGAAACGGTCCCGTATCATCCTTGCAGACGGCGAGTATCAGGCATCGGAACGCATGTGCGAAGCGGCCCGCCTCTATGAAAAAACCCCGGTTGCCATAAAACTCCGTGAATTCCAGACCCTGGCCGAGATTGCAAAGGAGCGGAACCTGATAGTTGTCACGAGCGGAGCCGACAGTCTCGGGACAACCGTGGGATGCGTCAAGGCTCTGGATCGATGAGCACCGCAAGACGGGCGCCGGCATCGCGGACTGTCCTGGGTGTCAAGCGGACCCGGACAGGGAAGAAGAGCGCTATCGAGGTCGAGCACTCCCACGCGATGTGGAAGAAGTCCTTCTTTCTCATCGCGCTCACCGCCATCATTATCCTTGCCGTAGGCGTGATCGTGACCATCGGGCCCATGCCCATCACGATTACCGAAGTCTACGGCATCCTGCTCAATACCGTCATCCCGGATGTCGTGTCCGTTACAAAATCCATGGAGAATGTGGTACTGCAGATCCGCCTCCCGCGGATCATGGGTGCCATTATCGTTGGCTTCGGCCTGGCCGTCTGCGGGTGCGTGATGCAGGCAGTCTTAAAAAACCCGCTTGCCAGCCCGTTCACCCTTGGGATCTCAGCAGGTGCCCAGTTCGGCGTTTCGATCGCAGCAGTATTCGGCATCACGATCCTGGGAGGGCCGTATATCCTGATAGGGAACGCGTTCGTCTTTGCCCTTATCTGTTCCGGCATCATCATCGCACTATCGGGGCTCAAGGGAGCGACCTCCGAGACCATGATCCTCGCCGGTATTGCCCTCAACTACCTGTTCCAGGCAACAAACCAGATTTTCAACTATATTGCCAACGAGGAGCAGCGGACCCTGATGTCGGTCTGGGGGATGGGCAGCATCTCCGGCCTCAATTGGCACAGCCTTGCGATCATGGGCGTTGTAACGGCAATCTGTATCCCGCTCCTGTACAGCAAGGCCTGGGACCTTAACCTGATGACGGTCGGCGACGAGAGCGCCAAGAGCATGGGTGTAGACGCGGACCGTGTCCGTATCTTCATCATGGTCGTATCGAGCCTCCTTGTGGCGGTGCTCGTTGCATTTGTCGGGGTGATTGGTTTCGTAGGACTCGTTGCACCCCATATCGTGCGGATGCTCATAGGTGCCGATCACCGGTACCTGATCCTTGCCTCCGGAGGGGTCGGGGCAATTCTCCTCTTGTTTGCCGATGTCATATCCATTAACCTCCTCTCGCCGACCGTAATCCCGATCGGGACCGTGATGGCGCTGATTGGCGTACCGTTCTTCCTGTATCTTATCCTCCGGGGAAGAAGGAAGGAGTACTGGTCATGATCATACGACTTGGTATCAAAAACCTCAGTTTCAGCTATACGAGCAGGAAGATCTTAAACGACATGAACCTTGATGTCGGCGATGGGCAGATCGTCAGCATCGTGGGGCCCAATGGTTCGGGAAAGTCCACCCTGATCAAGTGCATCGATAAAATCCTGACCCCCTCGTCCGGGAGCATCCTGGTTGACCGGCAGGAGATCACGACAATGGACCGTATGGAACTGGCCCGGAATGTCTCCTATGTCCCGCAGAACTCCCTCCGGGTCTTCCCGAACTCGGTCTTCGATGTTGTACTTATGGGAAGACGCCCTCACCTGGGCTGGAGAGGCGACTCGTATGACGAGCAGAAAGTCTGGATGGTACTTCAGGTTCTCGGGATCGAGGATCTGGCCCTCTCGCCGTTCAACGAGTTGTCCGGGGGACAACAGCAGAAGGTCCTCATTGCCCGGGCCCTTGCCCAGGATACGGGAGTCATCCTGCTGGATGAACCCACGAGCAACCTCGATATCTGGCACCAGATTGATGTAATGGAGATTCTCAGGTCGCTGATGCGAAAACAGGACCTGACCGCACTCATCGCGATCCACGATCTCAACATTGCGGCCCGGTATTCCGATTCGATCGTCATGATGAAGAGAGGCAGGATTGTTGCTGCGGGAAAACCCGATACGGTGCTGACCGCGGAGAACCTCACTTCAGTATACGGAATCCAGGCGAATGTGCGGATGATCGATGACATCCCGTACATCATCCCCATGGCACGGATCCCGGTAAACCCCGGGATCGGCCTGCAGCGTAAGAACCCTCACCATGCCGAAGGTATCCCGCTACGGTAGCGATTCCCCGTCACCCGAGAGAGGGGGCGATTCGTGTCAGCGATCCCTGTTATCAGACGTTTATTCTATTTAATAACAAATTATCATACGAAATGTAAAAACGATCATATTATTTTCTGTGCTCTCCAACGCTAGACCCATGAGCCAGATTCGGGCAACAATTGCCGTCAGTTTTACGGTCTTCCTTATCATCCTGATAACGACAGCTGGTTGTATCAATAGTGCCGGTCCAGCACAATCAGGAGATACCTCAACGCAGAGGAGCATCACGGACAGTTCCGGGCGGATGGTCTCGATTCCATTAACGATCACGAAAACCATTTGCGCCTCCGGTGGCACCTGCCCCCGGTACCTGACATATATGGAAGCGGCGGGCACACTCGTTGCTGTAGAAGATGGGGAACGGCTGAACCTTACAACCGGGGACAGCAGAGCGTACGTGTGGGCGAATCCCTCGTTTGCCAGCCTCCCCATTACCGGCTCATCGCGGGGTGTGTCTATCAACCTCGAACAGCTCATGACCCTCGCACCACAGGTAATCTTTACCATGGGAACGACGGCGAACCTGTCGTCAGATGGTCTCTCATCGCAGGACACGATGCAGGCCAAGACCGGCATTCCGGTCATCTCGATAGGGTCCGGGTCCTTCCAGGACGATGAAAGCAGGGCAGAGCTTTATGCCTCCTGGAGACTCATGGGAACAATCCTGCACCGCGAAGAGCGGGCTGAGGAGCTCATAACATATACCGATGCGACCATTGCCGATCTTGTCAATCGGACAAAGGATATCCCTGCATCGCAACAGCGGTCAGCCTATATCGGGGGACTCTCACACGGGGGAGCGCATGGGTTCATGTCAACGCAGTCCGAATACATGCCGTTCATCTGGAATAATGTGAAGAATGCTGCGGCAGGGTCCGGCATCCAGAATGCCGACTTCTCCAAAGAAGGGCTCATCTATGCCGATCCGGACGTCATTTTTATCGACGCCGGGACGCTGGGCGTGACAACCGAGATCGGGGGTTTTGAAGAGATAAAAAGTCCAGTATTCACCGGCATGAAAGCGGTCAGGAACGGCGACGTCTATGCAACGCTCCCTTACACCGGCCGCTCCACCAACCTCGAGACCCAGCTCGTCGATGCCTACTATGTCGGCAAGATCATGTACCCGGACCGGTTCGCGGATATCGACCCGAAAGTTAAGGCCGACGAGATCTATACGATGTTTGTCGGTGTGCCGGTCTTTGATAAACTGAACGCTAACTGCGACAACCTTGCGTTCAGTAAGGTACCCCTGAAATAATTCCGGGTTTCGTTATGGCGTTCTGCAGCGGCGGTCCTGACAAGGTGAAAACTCCGCAGACACTGGCCCGGAATTCTCTTTTCTCCCTTTCGGTGCGGGGTCATGGATGGCAATCGTATCTCGTTATATGCGGAAAGTCTCCTTTCCATTCAGACAACGATGAAAAAAGATCATTTTTTTATGATTTGTTGCGAATTACTTTCTTATGTGTAATATCAACATCAGTATCCATGGGTTTTTCCTGCTTGTTGTCCTGGTTGCATTTCTTGCGGTAGCCGGGTGTAGCAGCAGTGCCGGCGCGGTTCAACCGGCAGAGAACTCCTCCCAAAGAACGATCACGGACAGTTCCGGGCGGGTGGTTGCAATACCGCAAGCGATCACAAGGGCAGTCTGCTCTTCCGGGGGGACTTGTACCCGGTACCTGGTGTATATGGATGCCGAAAACAGCCTCATTGCCGTGGAAAGCGGGGAACATTATAACGAGACAACCGGAGATAACCGGGCATATGTGCTGGCTAACCCGCAATTCGCCAGTCTTCCCACTACCGGGGGCGGATCAAGTAATTCGGGCAGTGTCGAACAGCTCGTTGCCCTCAACCCCCAGGTAATCTTCACCATGGGGACGGTTTCCAACCAGACCATAGAGGGTCTTACCTCAGCGGATACGTTGCAGACAAAGACCGGCATCCCCGTCATATCGCTGGGTTCTGGTTCTTTCCAGACGGAAGAGAACAAGGCCCAGTTATTTGCAACATACCGGCTGATCGGGCAGGTCTTTGGGAAAGAAAGGCGGGCTGAAGAGCTGATCGCCTATATCAACGCGACTATCGCGGACCTCGACAACCGCACAAAAGACATTCCGGAATCGCAGCAGAAAACTGCATTCGTCGGGGGGCTCTCGCACAGTGGGGCTCACGGGCTCCTGTCCACGCAGTCGGAGTACATGCCGTTCATCTGGAACCATGTGAAAAATGTCGCTGCCGGGTCCGGAATCCAGGGTGCGGACTTCTCCAAAGAAGGATTGCTCTATGCGGATCCGGAATTCATCTTCATCGATGCAGGAACGCTGGGGGTGACAGCGGAGATCGGGGGATTCGAGGATATAAAAAGTCCGGTCTTTTCCGGACTTAAAGCCGTCAAAAACCGGAACGTTTATGCAACTCTCCCATACACGAGCCGCCAGACAAACCTGGAAACACAGCTCGTCGACGGGTACTTTGTGGGAAAAACCGTTTATCCGGACCGGTTCACTGATATCGACCCGAAAGCAAAGGCCGATGAGATCTATACGATGTTTGTCGGCGTCCCCGTCTTTGACAAGCTGAACGCCAACTGCAACAACCTTGGATTCGAGCGCGTGCCCCTGCAATAAAATATGTCCATCATGAAATCTGACCAGAAGAGAGATCAACCGCTACCGTGCGTGCACGGGCAGGTATCAATCGTGAGCGAAGAGAACACCACCGATCGTAGTTGTGTCCTGCAATGTGTTTTTGGAATCGGGAGGAATCCTTATGTCCGGTAAAACCGTGACCCGGCTGGGTATTGATGGGATCCAGGCAACGATAACCGGATGGGTGGGGGAACTGGCAAACGACATCCATCGGATCGGGATACTCTTTGAGTATTACAGCAGGGGATACAAGGGATACCTTGCCATCCTTCTCCTGCTCAGCGTGATCCTGGGTCTGATGGAGACATTCCAGATTGTCCTTCTCTATCCTATCATGAACGCGACAATCGATTTCAAGGGCCCGGAGATCGCGCTCTTTGAACCGTTTTACCAGTACGTGAGAAGTTTCTCAAGTCTCCCGGACATCGTCCTCTTTTCCCTGTTGTTCATCCTGCTGGTCTTCCTGACATTCATCGTCTCATTGGTATACCGCTACCTCTCGCTCTATGTAACAAAGAAAGTCATTACCCGAACGAAAAGGACGATCTTCGACAAGCTGGTCCGGAACGATTACCAGTATTACGTGGAGAATAAGCGGGGCGACATACTCTACAATGTCATCACCGCGCCCTCTGAGGTACGGCACTTCCTTGAGATCTCAATGTCCATGTTCTCGGAGAGCATTATCATCGTCACGATCATGATCACGCTCATGTTTGTCTCTACGACAGCTGTTGCCGTGCTACTCGGAGGGGGCTTGTTCTTCATCGTGGTCGTCCGGTATATCGGGAAAAAATTCTCGTTCCGTCTCGGGAGGCTCCACATGAAGTCCATGCGGTCCGAGAACGAGGTCTTGAGCGGGTATGTGGCCGGACTCCGGCAGATACGTTCCGTAAGCGGTGACGATTACTGGCGGGCCAAGTACAACACTGCCCTCGACGAGTACTGGGACAAATATATCCGGCTCAGTTTCTTCCGGCAGTTGCCCGGCGCCATCCTCCAGTTTCTCTTCTTTGTCGGGATTGCCGTCCTGGTAATCGCGCTGTATTATCTCTACCAGGAGCAATTCCTGTTCATCATCCCGCTCATGGGGACCTTTGTCTTTTCTGCAATGAAAGTAATCCCGCGCCTGTCCGGGTTAAGCCACCAGTATATGGGGGTCATGGATCTCTGGCCTAACCTTGAGGCAATCTATACATTCCTTGACGATTCGCGGTACCATAAGATTGTGAACGGGACGTGTCCGTTCACGACACTTTCGGATGACATTGTTTTTGACAGCGTGTCGTTTGCCTACTACCCGAAACAGAAACTGATCGAGGGGCTTTCCCTTACGATCGGCAGGAAAAAAGTCACTGCCCTTGTCGGCCATTCCGGCTCGGGGAAGTCCACGGTCGTATCCCTGCTTTTGCGGTATTACGATGTCCGGGACGGGACGATCCGAATCAACGGGAACGATTTGCGGGACCTGGACCGCGATACTTTCCTTAGGAAAGTGGGATACGTGAGCCAGGACACGTTCATCTTCAACACGACAATCCGGGAAAACATAACGTTCGGCGGGTCCTATACGGACGAACAGGTCATTGAAGCGGCAAAGAAGGCCAATATCCATGCATTCATCGTCGGTCTGCCGAAGAAGTACGAGAGTATTGTCGGAGACCAGGGAATCAAGCTCTCGGGAGGGGAGAAACAGCGGGTCGCCATTGCCCGGGCCCTTGTACGGGGCCCGGAATTCCTGGTGCTCGACGAGGCAACGAGCAACCTGGATAATGAGTCCGAAGCGATCGTCCAGGACTCTATCAACCGCATATCGGAGAATATCACAACGTTCATCATTGCCCACCGGCTCTCAACCATCCGGAAGGCTGATACGATTTACGTGATGAGCAAAGGAAAGATAATGGAGTGCGGGAACCACGAGGAACTGATGGCCCGGCGGGGCATGTACTACGAGTTGTACGAATCGGAGGGGTGAGGTGGGGCACCCGCCATGTCCCGGTCGTCCTTACGTCACTTCGCCCCAATCAGCCTCGCAGAGTTAGCAATAACCGGTATCGATGACAGTTCGTGCAACAATGCACCGGTTACCGGAGTAAGAATCCCTAGGACCGTCAGGCATACTGCGATGAGGAGGACCCCGACTGCAAAGACCAGGTTCTGCCGTATTGTCCGGAGCGCTTTTTGCGAGACCCAGATCAGGGGAGGGAGACGGGACAGGTCGTCCGATAGTAATGCAACGCCGGCAGTCTCAATGGCAACATCGGTACCGGAAATTCCCATCGCAACACCGACATCGGCCGTGGCAAGTGCCGGGCCATCGTTGACCCCGTCCCCGACAAACAACACGTGATGACCAAAATCCTGGAACGATTTCACGATACTCACTTTCTCATCAGGTAAAATCTCTGCATAGATGTCCGTTATCCCAACCTCCCTAGCGATACGTTCGGTTACCGATCGGTTATCCCCGCTGATAATTACCGTACGGATCCCGGATCGCTGGAGTTCTTGCACGGTCTCTTCTGCATTCTCCCGGATCGTGTCTTCAAAGACCAATACCCCGATTATGTTTTTGTTAATAACAACCGGAATCGCACTTGACCCTTCCCGCGAATTATCAGCAATTCGTTTCCACTCGCTGTCTGATAGGGGGCATCCGTATTTCTCAAACAATTCTTTCCTCCCGGCAAGGACCTCACGTCCTCCAGCCTGTGCCCTAACGCCAAGACCCGGAATAACTTCCCATGACTCAGGATCCGGTACGGGGAGACCCCGGATCTGTGCCGCCCGGACAACTGCTTTTCCGACAGGGTGTTCGCTGAACTTTTCCGCGGATGCAGCGCAGGCCATCAGATCGTTTTCAGATATATCCCCGTAAGGGATTGCCTGCACCAGTCTCATCTCCCCAAGAGTGAGTGTCCCGGTCTTATCGAAGATCACGGTGTCGATTTCCGCCATTGCCTCTATCGTTGCCCCTTTCTTGACAAGGCTTCCGGAAAGCGCTGCATTACCGATGGAAGCGACAAGAGCTGTCGGGGTTGCAAGGACCATCACGCACGGGCAGAACACGATGAGCATCGTGATAGCCCTCATGGCATCCCCGCTCCACCACCAGAGAAAAAGTCCAAGAATGACTGCAATGGGGGTGTAAAGCTTGGCATACCTGTCCAGCACCCGCTCAATCGGTGCTTTCTGTTCCTGGGCTTCGATAACGAGCCGCCGGACCTGGCCAAGCATCGTCTCAGTACCGACCCTGGTTGTCCGGACCTCCAGCACACCGACAACCGCGAGTGTTCCGGCAAACACCGTATCTCCGGCACGTTTTTCCACGGGAACTGACTCGCCGGTGATTGCCGACTGGTTCACCGATGCATTTCCCTGCACAATCTCTCCGTCTACTGCAATCCTCTCGCCTGAACGAACAAGGATGATGTCGCCGGTGATGATCTCATCGACAGAGATCTCACGATCCCGTTCTTCCCGCCGGACCGTAACCTTGTCCGGAAGGAGCTGTGCAAGGGCATCGAGTGCCCTGTCCGCCCGTGCTGCAACGAGTTCTTCGAGCATCCCCCCGATCAGGAGAAGGACAGCAACGATGGCGGCTGCAGGGTATTGTCCGATTGCTATTGCTGCCAGCGTTGCAAGCGATACGGGTATATCAGCGGTGAAATCATGCTCCCGGATCCCCTGGATGGCGTTATACCAGATAAGTGACGACCCGGCAAGTGCAGACGCCAGATACAGCCATCCAGAGGGTCCTGAAAGATCAGGATCCCCGAAAATTCCGGATGGCTGACAGATAATGGCAAAGACGAGGAGGAGTCCGCTGAACAATGTGATCATGGTTGCAGGGGCAAAGAGAAATGCCCGGTAGTTCTGAACGAGAAGACCAAGACCGGTCATTTTTGGATTTTTGGATGTTTCTGAAGATGGCGTCATCGTTGAATCACCGGAGTCTCATGAGTCGGGTATGACCCATGCTGCATCTTCTCTTCCTATTCCGCTATAGTGGGATAAGTGTTACGAAGTTGTTGTTGAATTCACACGAACTGCTATGAATTTAGGAGAACTCGCCTATCAGGATCTGTTTGTCGGCCAAGAGAATCCGGGAACTGGAGTGTGCCGATTCAGGAAACTGTAAAAACTACAAACCGCTGGAACTGGCAGGTGGTTCGCCCGTTCGCGGAGAAAACTATCCCCGGTCAAATGGTGCAACCGGGTTCCAGTATAATAATGCTAAATCAGTTTGCTTATACCATATGAAAATAATAAAAGATTGTCATACAAAATAATGTTCTTTAAAAAAAAATGATTATCAGGATGTGAGTTATGAAACTCGTTGTTTGCGGAAAAGGTGGTTCCGGCAAGAGCACGGTTATTGCGCTCCTGGCCAAAGCATATGCAAAAGCTGGTCGCAGGGTCATTGTCATCGATACCGATGAATCGAACGCAGGTCTCCACCGGCTCCTGGGAATCGAACCTCCACGGGACCTCATGGAGTTCTTCGGGGGGAAAAAGACGATGATGGCGTCGTTCAAGGAGGCCCGGGAGAATAATGCCCCCTCTCCCCTTGAAGGAGCAAAGATCATCGATAATATCCCTGGCATCTACCTGTCGAAAAAGGATGGTGTCAGCCTGGTTGCGATCGGGAAGATCCACCAGGCCGGGGAAGGCTGTGCCTGTCCCATGGGCGCCCTTGCCAAACAGTTCATTGCCGGGCTTACGCTCTCGGGAAACGATGTTGTCCTTATCGATACCGAAGCAGGTATCGAGCATTTCGGACGGGGTATCGACAAAGTCTGCAATGCCATCGTCATGGTTATCGACCCATCTTTTGAATCTCTCACCCTTGCCCGGATGGTCGCTGAGATGGCGGGGACAATTGATGTCCCGCTCTATTATATCCTGAACAAGACCGATGCGGCAACGGCTGAAACTCTTCGGAAGGCTATCCCCGACAAGAACCGGATTATCGGGGAGTTCCCGCAGGATACCGCGATCCTTGCAGCCGGCCTGGAGGGGCGCGAACTGCCTTCCGGCTACCTGACTGTCTCCTCCGTTACTGATCGGCTGGGTGTATCGGCTGGATCCCCGTAAATCTGAAAAAACCAGAATAATTTTTATTCGAACCCAGGGTATGGCCCGGCACCAAACAGTCACAGATACGGTTCTTCCATGAGTTCAATTAGCGTACATAACCTCACCAAAAAATTCGGCGACTTCGTTGCGGTTGATAATGTCACGTTCTCAGTAAAGGAAGGCGAACTTTTTGGTCTTCTCGGACCGAATGGTGCCGGCAAGACCACGATCATCAACATGCTGACCACCCTGCTCGCCCCGACATCCGGAAATGCCGTTATCGTTGGAATCGACAGTAAAATGGATCCTGACAAGGTCCGCAACAACATCGGGATCATCTTCCAGGATCCCTCCCTGGATCTCGGGCTTACCGGCCGAGAGAACCTTAAATTCCATGCCATGATGTACAATATCGGCAGGGAGGAGCGGGATAAACGCATTGTTGAAGTCCTTGCCGTTGTCCGCCTTGAGGACAAAGCAGATACGCTGGTGGAATACTATTCCGGGGGGATGAAGCGCCGCCTCGAGATTGCCCGGGGCCTTATCCATCGCCCCTCGGTTCTGTTCCTTGATGAACCAACGCTGGGCCTCGACGCGCAGACACGGAGGAGTATCTGGGATTACATACGGAATCTTAAGGAAGAATACAAGACCTCCATTGTCCTGACCACCCATTACATGGAAGAGGCAGATTATCTCTGCGACCGTATTGCCGTAATTGACCAGGGAAAGATTGTTGCGCTTGACACCCCGTCACACTTAAAATCACTTCACCAGGGTGATCGCATTACACTCACCGTCTCCGGACCTTCAGATGAATTGGTTGCGATACTCCGGAAAAAAAATTGGATCCGGGAGATTGTATCCGAAAACGAGACAATCACGGTCACGGTCAGTAACGGTGAAAGTATCCTCCCCGTACTCTTCCTGGCGGCCCATTCCTGCGGAGTACTGGTGCGTTCCGTCAGCCTGCATAAGCCAAGCCTTGAAGATGTCTTTATCAGCCTGACCGGTGCAGCCATCCGGGAGCAGGACGGGAGCCGGCGGGCTGCAATGAGGGAGAAACTGCGGCGGAGGATGATGCGATGATCCAGCTGAATGCCGTGTACATGCTCTGGCTTCGCGAGATGATCAAGTATGTCCGTGCAAAGTCGCGGATGGTTGCTGCGGTTGCAATGCCTGTCTTCATGCTGGTCTTTTTAGGGCTCGGGTTCCGAAGGGTCGAAATACCCGGGGTCCCTCCTGAGATTTCCTATATCCAGTACCTGGTACCAGGGATCCTCGGCATGACAATCCTGTTCTCATCTGCCTATGCCGGAATGGGTGTCATCATGGATCGCCAGTACGGGTTCTTAAAAGAGGTTATGGTTACTCCGGCAAGCCGGGTTTCAATCGTTCTGGGTATGATCGCTGGGACTGCCACAACCTCTCTGATTCAGGCATCGATGATGATGCTCCTCTCGGTTTTTCTCGGGTTCCAATTACCAGATATTCTGTCCTTTGCAGAAGCACTTCTGATCATGCTGCTGATCTCTGTCATCTTCATCAGTATCGGGCTGACATTGTCTTCGGTTTTCCGGGACCTCCATGGGTTCAACATGATCATCAACTTCATCGTCTTCCCGCTGTTTCTGCTATCAGGAGCATTGTTTCCGGTGGCAAACCTCCCGGGGGTTATCCAGATCCTCTCCTATGCCGATCCGCTTACCTATGGGGTGGATGCCCTTCGGGGGGTCATGATCGGGTACTCTGCATTCCCTCTCATTCTGGATATCGGTATCCTGCTTTTGTGTGCCGTTTCTATGGTGGTATTGAGCGGGTATTGTTTCCAGAACGGCGAGGCACTATAAGCATTACCTTCTGCGCACTCGTCTTCACGTCGGGATTTCAAGGTATGCGGAGAAACTCTGGAAATGGCGTTGCAGTTTATCAAAAACTGGAATCTCTCCAGAAAATATAACCGACCTAAAAACTGTCTGGTTGTCATTCAAATCTGGATAGATATTTGGGGGATCTCCCCTGTTCCCTGGCGTGGGTTTTAAAGAGTCCATCCCCTTGGGTAGTTTTTACCAGTCCTCCTCATCTGCATATTGTATATTTGAACGGGGAGCGGCAGTTGCGGGTAGTTCCTGTGAGGACGTGGTTATTGCAATAAGGACATCGATGAAATTTCCTGTCAGGGTGATAGTATAGGGGCCTTCCTTGTAGATTTTTAGGGTTTTTGTTTTATCTGAACTGTATATGCCGCCGTACCCCTCCGTCGCCGATGTCTCGTTCGTATGCGTGTTGATGACAAGTACTTCGGCATTGGAGTATACAAATGATTTTGATCCCGATAATCCCCCTGAGGAATCCTCCCCCTGTGAAGTCTCCTCAGAATCTTCCTCGTCCTCGGATGGATAGCTGCTTCCGGTATCCCCGGTCTGGTCTGGAATATCGAATAACGGACTGAACACGAGATCGATGATAAGCGGTCCCTTGGTTACATTAACTTGTAAGGCCGTAGCGTTTGATCGAAGGACAAATGTCCTGCTGAACTGGGGTCTTCTTCCTGACTTATCCGAGACATTCCCGGTCCGGTTTGAAAAATCCCGGTACGGTAACCGGTAGGGATCCGGCGTTATATACGGATATGGATCTACCTCCTCTACGCGAAAGTGTGGCAACGGGGTTGGCGTTACAATGGTGGGGGCAGGTGCGGGTATTGTGCTGTCGGATATTCCCTCTGAAGGGGCGATAGGCACGGATGGTCCGGATAGCGGAGATGTTGCTTCCGGACCGGAATCGCCGCTGATTGCTGTCTGGACCTGCTTCACACATCCGGCCGATCCCAGGAGCAGGACGACAAGAAATACGATGCCAAGGTTTTTCATAAAATTTTTCATAACAAATTTCATTTTCGTAATACTACATTCTCATGACAGGGAAAAAGCGTTTCGAAATAATTCGCGTTCCCAGATATGGACTTCAGCGTCCGCTGGGGGAGTAATGAATGGGTCCTTGCGGCAATCCAGTAGGATAAATGCTCAAAGTTTGATATTAACAAATAATCACACGAAAGTAAAAATTTTTTATACTCTGGGGTTCAACAACACTATGGTGATGACCATGGGATTTCATCGCCGTTTATCAGCCTCATCATCAATCATCCATTCTTGCATGTCCCATAAGATCAACCCATTTTTCTGTCTTCAGATTCTATTAGAGGAAACTCATGTTTAAGAAAAATTCATACGAATTAAAAAAGTTTTATTACTAAAGGATCCCAACACCTATCCGGGATGATGAGAACCGCGGGGCTTCCAGATACACTCCCTCGATGCACACGATCGGATCTGACAGTCCCGTGTTCGCATCCCGACTCATTAATCAAAAGGTAATGATCGGAGTTGAACACTACTTATGGCAATTACACGAAAGACACCTGTGAAAAAAGAAGAACCGAAGAAGGCTGAAGTAAAAAAGCCGGCAGCAAAGACCCCTGGAAAAACCGCCGCCAAAGCAAAAAAATAAGTACCCTCCCTTACCCGGCACCTCTTTTCCTTCTTACCCCCGCGTCTCATGTCGTATTCCGGGCGCTGGTGAGAGTGCAGCTGCTACACTTGTTCCTGATGCAATAGTACTTCTCTTTGGCGTTCATGTGAATAACGCTGACATTCGCATCAAACGTACTTTCAGACCCCCTCCCCCTCATCTCTTCAGGCTCGATCTTACCCCCCTGCCTTATGGGTGGGGGGGTGTCCGGGATCCCCCTCCCCCCTTTGGCCGGAAGAGACCCCCCTTCTCATGGTTGAGCAGGGTTACGCTGGCAGCTCATCGACGGAGTGTTGGTCCGGAATAACCG
>Ga0302253_1000115_pt1 | contig 85260 bp, 67 predicted proteins | sample AAG_RA_Trp_MG_FD_193537 | JGI IMG/M metagenome (GOLD analysis project Ga0302253, IMG submission 193537) | Enriched activated sludge microbial communities from anaerobic digester in WTTP, New Holstein, Wisconsin, United States - AAG_RA_Trp | ecosystem: Engineered > Bioreactor > Anaerobic >... | reverse complement strand
CTCTCAATTCAGGAAATTCCGTTCGGCCTACGGCCTCACTCCATTTCCTGAATTGGACCCCGGATCAACAGTCTATGGAGAAAACCACTAAGTTTTAACTGGTACCAAAAACGGGGGCCGGTCAGTGATTCTGAAGTTGTTATATAAAGTACGCGGAACCCTTTAAATGATTTGAACTCTTCATTTAAGGACTTGAATTTTTGCGTGATTAAAAAGTTCTTGTACGAGTGAATCTTTGAAGTTATATCTTTTCTTTTATTTCTCAGGGAAAGAACCGATTGGTTACCCATATCGATTTCAAGGTAAAATAACGCTTTGTTCCCAGTAATTTTGTTCTCAAGAATTAACATTGCATCTGGTCGAATACCTTCATCTCCAATAGATAACAAAGAGGCCTTGTCTCTATTCCGCTGTACACTTTCATATTCGATAAAGAATTGGGATGAATAGTCTTTGGTAGTTATGCAACTATGGTTTAAACAAAGAACAAAGTAATTAATATTAAGCATATGTTCTACTAAAGATAAATTGTTGGGGGGAGCATAGTAATAAGTATCTCCTCCTATAAAATGGTTAACTTCATTTTTACTCTTTTTATTGAGATAATAGATTCGTTCTAATCTTCCACGGGAGTAAGGGTTGGATTTTTCAATAAAGGAAAGATATCCATTTTTGGCTAAGATTTGTAATCTTCTTCTTGCGGGTTTAATTTTATTTCCGAAGAAGAAGAACGAGATCATTGAGCTTGTAAGAAGGTGTAGCTTGGAAAGCCACTTGAATAATTCAATATCTCTCTCAACCAACCTACTATTCATGATTTCTTCCCTTTCAGTAATTTCTCTTAACGAAAAGAAAAATTAGTATTAAAATTAACAGTAATGTTGCCAATGGATTTGCTGCTAAATACGAAACAAGATCGCTAACATAGTTCCAGAATTGTGAGCTTACATTGGTAAAAATTTCCATTAAACGTTTGCCGAAAAGAAGTAAGCCTACTACCAGTAGCAATAAGAGTTTATTAGTCCTAGGGTCTGGCATATATAATCACCTCCTAAAAAGTATCTGGATTAAAAAGTGGATGAGAAGTCCGGACGTAAATGGGAAATAAAAGTTAATGTTCCGCCAGGTAAAAGAAATGTCACCAGGCAATTCCCCGATTACACCGAATTTATTTTTTAAAATGTAAACTATTGCTAGAATAAAAAGCGCGTAAATGATGGTATTATCGAAAATAATCATCTTGGCCTCCTTGGAAGTTTGTGGACTTTGTTATATTCTTCTTCAGATGTGTCTATTATCTTTCCACCAAAGAAAGATTCATTCTCTTCTGGTAGTAAGCAGGAACCTTCTGAAGAATACTCTCCGCTTACCTCCAAATCTTCTTGATCATGAACTAAAGGAGCAGAAGAGCCCATTTCAGCTAATATCCACTCAAGATGTCTTTTATGGGCATCATTTATGTACTCTTGAAGTGTAGGGTTTTCTTCGATTAATTCATGAACCAGTTGGGGTGTCAACTCGCCACGCATTTTGGCGTTTAGTATTGTTCTAAGAACTTCTATGTAACTCACGATCTACCTCCTCTTCAAAATCTTATTTCTTCTTAGTTTTTTTCTTGGTTTTGTTCAGATACTATTTGTGCCTTTTCTGAAATTTCATTTTCCATTCGAAAAGCTTTGATTTTTTCCTTTTGTAAATTGTCTTTTAGCGTTGCTGTCCAAATAGATAACGGGCTCATATTTTTCTCCTTGTAATTCAAATTTATTCGTCCTAGTTTACTTATCATAATGTTTTGTATTTACTTTTCTTCCTCCTCCGCAGGGATTTGAGTTATATAGAGCATTCAAGTAATCAAGTTTTTTTTCGTTTTGAGAAAATATCTTAAAATTCTTGTATCTATAATCAATTATGGGTAATTCGCCGCTTGTTATTTTTTCACATGCTTTTACATAGTAATTACTTATGGAATGATGAGACTTGGGCAATTTTAAGCTGGTTATTCGCCGGTCTGACCAGCCAATCTTTTTTAAAATCCAAATAACAAGAAGAATGTCATTGGTGTGTTTTTTTACAGGATGTTTAGTTTTTTTATTTTTGAGAGCCATTTTGAGTTCTCCTACAGAGAACTAGCGCCTTAGGCTAATTCTCGGTAATGGACCTACAACCCTCAAAATGGCTCTTTGCCCCATGGTTTAATTTTTTTAAACTACTGTGTTATCAGTTTTTTTGAAGCCGGGTAAAACATGAAAAATCCCGCATCGTTTGCAATACAGATAAAGAACACCACCAACACATTTGCCTTTAAAATGGTTCTTACTGTCCAAGATGCGAAATTCATTATTCTTATCTGGTTCAAGTTTGCATTGGTTCATATTGCCCTCCGATGATGTTTAATTTCTTGCTGTATTTTGTTAACTAAAGAGCAAAGTTTTTCTATAAAGAACTGTGTAATGATTAGCTGCTGTTGCTTTGCTTCCAACGTTAGATTTAAGAATAATGGGTGCATTGTGAACCTCCTTTCCGGTTAGAAAATATTTGTTCCTCTATATACCCGCCGATACGGCATTCTTGTCCAATTTTTAGAAATATTTTGCCCTTGGATCTCTAGGAATCCGCTTCCTATCAATGCTAGAAATATTTTTTACCTTGTCCAATTCTTCTGATTCAATTTCTATTTCTTCCCTTACTTCAGAAATGATTTTCCCGATCATCGAACGCTTGACAGGATTTTTGAAAGCCTTTTCTATATCGCGTAACGAAACTCTGCCGATAGAATTTGCGAGATAAAATATTTTTTCTCTTGGAGAAAGCGCTTCAATGAAATCAAGAAATTTTACTAATCTGAGAAGGGTTTCTTTCTTGAAGTCTGAGATATCAGGTTTTTCAAAGTCAGAAGGAAGTTTTGGAGCATGTTCTTCATTGATATTGCCCAGAGTAACAGATGTCTTTGCACTAAACGTTTGTTTCTTAACGTATTTAGTGTCATCTTTCTTCTGGGCTAATATGAGTTTCTGAAGATTTTCGTCCATTTACCTGTGCTTCTGAATCATTGTAATGATTTATAAATTTTTCTTTTGCTACGGATATTATTACATTAGGGTGGTTGTAAGAAGTTGGTTAGGGTTGTTCTAGGGTAGCAGAGAGTTGTGCAAGTTAAACAAATATGTACAAGTTGTTTGTTATCAGTTGCTACTGTAAAGTCAAAAAAATAGAAATATTTAAATATAAGTTAGTTTTTTTATAGCCAGCAATATGGTAAAAGTAACAACTTTCATAGAAAATCTTGTAGAAGGCCCTGAAAAGGCTTTATATAATCTTGATAGAAAAGTAGAAGATTTGGGAGACGTAAGCATAAAAGATATTAAAGATACAATATATCCGATAGGCTATACTTTCCAGCAAAATGATACAGCTTATATAGAAAGAATTGTAGTTTATAAAAAAACTACAAAAACAATGGAAGGGCACTCTTGGAAACCTACGCTTGAGACGGATGTACTTGAGTTTGTTAATTCAATAAAATTAGATCACGATGTTAAAGGTATGCTTGAAGAAGCATATGCTCAAGGTAAAAAAACTATAAGGGAATTAATTGCTATGCCTCAGGAATGGTTTAATTACATCTATGGAGGGAAAAAACCGTGGGAGAGATTACAACAAACGTTAAACAAATATGATATTAAACTTTATAAAAAAGGGAATGTGATTGAAGATGTTTAAATTTTCAACTTCACTAAAGCAAATGTTGTTTTTCCAAGAAGACGATATTCATCATTATCTAAATTGGACAATTTAATCCCATTCGATTTAAGAATTATACGTAAGTCAGAAACTGGGAATTTAAGTTTTTTCATCAAAGGCTTATTTGTTTTTCGATCAGCTATCTCGGGATATGCAACTTCTGCTAATTTTTTTAAATTCACTTTTCCTCTATTTTCAAGGAGGCATTTCAAAATAGTATAAGGTTTTCCTATTTTTGATAGTTCATTAATTTCTTCGCCTTTGTGATAAACAAGCATTGAATCGTCATCTATAAAAAGATCGCATTGATTTTTCATATCTTCAATTTCGTTTTGGCGTAAAATTTTCATCCCGGTAGAAGTCCATGCATCAAAAAGAATAGCTTCAGAATCTATTATCGATAGTGAAGCTGGTAACTCTTTTGTTTCTTCTATCTTCTTCTCGCATAATTCTAAATCAGCTTCTAATTCAGTTATTGCTCTTTCAGAAAGATTAGGAAGCGCTAGAAGTTCTTCGAATATTTCTTTAGCTAATGAATATTTATTAACTTCTTCTGATTTATTCATTTTCATTTCCATAGTTTTTATTATAATCTTTACATAATATAAAAGAAGTAAAACAAAATACAATGGTTTTCTATGGGAAAATTTGAAGAAAAAATTAGATCCGATTATATTAAGGAATTAGGTAACAAGCACCATAGGCTTGAACGTTTATCCGCCCAGGATAAATATCTTCTTGCGAAATGCTTAATTTCACAAGAAGACATGGGTGAAGAGCAATTAGCTGACTATATTAAACAGCTTGAATCTTCATGTACCTATGAAGAAATTAAAAAACAGTTCTTTAAAAAAAATCTAATCCGTTTCGCTTGTAATACAGAACAATTTGATTATGAACTTCTTAAACAACCAAACGGGTTTAATGTTGTTCCTCCAAAAGAAAATCCTGATATAACTTACTATGTGCCAAGGGAAAAAGATGGTTCAAAATTTCAACAATTATTAAGTGAAGGAAAAAATATCTTAGTACGTGGTCCTAGTAAAATAGGTAAATCTAGGTTTGTTTACGAAATGCTAAAAGAGAGTCCTGAAAGATTGTATGTTTTTGCATTACAACAAAAAGTCTTACTACATACCGATCCAACTAGATTTATAATGACCTTAACGCCAAACAAAAGGAAAATAATATGGTTTATTGATGATTATAATTATTTTTCAGGATATCCAATGCAACTCTCTATGGTATATGAAGAATTGATTCTAAAATTTGAATGTATTCAAGTTGTTGCTACCTTGAGATCTGAAGAAGAATTTGATAAAAAGTCTCGAATTGCAAAAGATATGCAGCCTTTTGATATATCGCCTTGGGAAGAAGACGAAATTAATGATTTAATTTCACACTATGGAAAAACTCGCGATAAGTTTGCGTGTACACCATTCTCAATAATTGGAAATATTGAATATATCAAGGAATTGTATGATAAATTGCCTGTGGAGTACAAAAATATCTTTCGTTATCTGCGAATTCTTAAAGATTTCCTTCAAGATATTGATTATTTATTTTTAGAAGAGGTATTTTGCCATTTAAATGGTGAAAGCAAAGGGAAAGTATTATTTGAAAAAGGAATAAAAATCTTAGCAAACAATGGTTTAGTAATGAGTTCATCAGGGAAAATATCTTCATGGGAACCATATTTAGAGGAGCTTGTAAATGAAAATGAATATTTCCATATGGATTCAGATAGAGCTAAGTTAATAAATATTTTTGCAGATTTAAATAAATATATTGAACTATTTTATTTTTCTTTTTATTTTTACAAAAATAAAATACTTGATAAAGCGATTGAATGTTTTAAAAAACTAAATCTCATAATTCCAGATAAGAATACGATTAAATTACAGCTATACAATAACTGGGGCGTTGTCCTTTTAGAATTAGCAGAATTAAACAAAGATAAAAATCTATATTTAGACGCTATTGAAAAATATAAAAAAGCTGTTAAATTTAAAAAAGACTATCCAGAACCTTACAATAATTGGGGACTTGCTCTTTCAGAATTAGCAAAATTAAAAGGCGATGAAAATCTATATTTGGACGCTGTCGAAAAGTATAAGAAGGCTATTGATTATAAAGAAGACTATCCAGAACCTTACAATAATTGGGGACTTGCTCTTTCAGGATTAGCAAAATTAAAAGGCGATGAAAATCTATATTTGGACGCTGTCGAAAAGTATAAGAAGGCTATTGATTATAAAGAAGACTATCCAGAATCTTACAATAATTGGGGACTTGATCTTTCAGGATTAGCAGAATTAAAAGGCGATGAAAATCTATATTTGGACGCTGTCGAAAAGTATAAGAAGGCTATTGATTATAAAGAAGACTATCCAGAATCTTACAATAATTGGGGACTTGCTCTTTCAGAATTAGCAAAATTAAAAGGCGATGAAAATCTATATTTAGAAGCTATTGAAAAATATAAAAAAGCTATTAAATTTAAAATAACTTATCCTGAAGCCTACTATAATTGGGGAAACGCTCTTTTAGAATTAGCATTGCAAAGAGGAGACGAACAGAGCTATCAAGTTGCTATTGAAAAATATAAAAAAGCTATTGAGCTTAATGAAAGTTTTCCAGAGGTATATGGAAACTTGGGTCTTGCTCTCTACAAGTTGGCAAAAAAAAGAGGAGATGAACAACTTTACCAAGATTCTTTTGAGAAATTTAAGAAGGCTGTCGAATTTAAGGAAGATTACCCAGAAGCACATTGCAATTGGGGTGTTGCTCTTTCAAATTTGGCGCTACAAAAAGGAGATGAACAACTTTATATAGATTCCTTTGAAAAATTTAAGAGAGCCGTTGAATTTAAAGGAAACCTTCCAGAAGCATATTATAATTGGGGGAATGCTCTTTCAGAATTAGCAAAATTAAAAGGTGATAAAAGTCTTTATTTTATTGCCATAGAAAAATATAAAAGGGCCATTGTTTATAAAGAAGACGATCCCATGATATTCAATAGCTATGGAAATGCTCTTTCAAAATTAGCAAAGTTAAACAGTGATGAAAACCTTTATTTAGATGCTTTTGAAAAATATAAGAAAGCTGTTGAACTTAAAAACGATCCAGAGATATATAATAATTGGGGTAGTACTCTTGCAGCTTTGGCGCTACAAAAAGGAGATGAACGGCTTTATTTAGATGCTTTTGAAAAATATAACAAAGCAATTGAATTTAAAGGGAATTTCCCAGAAATATATGGTAATTTTGGTATTGATCTTTATTCGTATGGTAAATTAATAAACTATATTAGGATGGAGGAAATATTATATTTACTAATAAAGTCTTATACGCTTAGTATCTTACAAAACAGACAAGATTACACGTCATGTATTGGAAATGTTCTTACCGGAATTGCTATGGAGTTTAAAAATGAATCATGTATTATAATTCCTTATATATTTGATTTCGCATTAACTTTAATTAATGATTCTAATAGTATATCAAATATAATGTATCAGGAATTAACAAAATTTAAAGGTAAAATCCCTTCAATTGATATTCTTTTAGATGCAATTATTGATAAAAAAATCCCTCCAGAATATTCTGAGGATGATGACTTTTTAACAAAGACTGCTATATTTCTTGCGAATAAAGTGATACAAAAATTTAATCTTTCAATATAAAATTACTCAAATTTTATTTGAATATATAATCGATTATTTCAATTAAAAACAATATTGGAGGAAATTCTTAAACAACTAATAGAGTTGAATATGTTCTAATCTAATTTCTCCTGATATCTTTTTTAATCATTGTTTTTTAAACTTTTAAATACTAATTTATTCCTTCAGCAATTCAAGACGGATTTTTTCACCTTCATCAGTGAGCTGATATAGTCGTCCTGTTTTAGCATCATTATTGATACATACTGCGATCCCGTTTTTAACAAAACTTCTCAGGATATCGCTTGTGTTATTCAGGCTTATTTTTTCGTTATATCGTTTGCTCTTATGCCTGGTTTCTGTTGGCGTCTGAGGCTTGCTGATCGATTTTAAAATAGCTGTTCTCTGCCTGCCTCTTATTATCCATGCGTAAAGTTTAAGATTTACCATACCAGTTCAGAATCTATAGGGTCAGAGACATAAATAAATAGTTTACACTAACATAAAAGGTATATTTTAAAACTAAGTTTGTTGACGGGATAAAAAATAAAATTATTGGATAAATATTTTTAGAAATATGTAACTTGCAATGATATCCGAAGATTATACTTATCTGGTTTAGTCAGATTTTTTTCGGTGTAGAATTTATAAGACTCACTACGAATAAGTAAATAACAATGGCAGAAAATAATCTTTTGGAAAAAATCAGACGGGAAGGCTTTGAGAACATTTCTGATTTCATAGAAGCTAATCTACATTATTTACCAGAGAATAAACAGAAGCTTTTTTGTTCGATTAAAAAACTTTCAAAACTTTATCCTTATTTGAAAACATCGAAAGAATATAATTATATAGGAAAGAATTACTGTGGCAAAAGTTAATATCGCTTTCCGGATTCATCCTTGGCACTATAAGGCAATTAGAGAAGAGATCGCAAGTGGGAATACTCTCACTGCTCTATTTGAAGATATGCTTAATAATCGATATCCAATAAGCTCAAAATTTAATATAAAAGAAAAATAATTAAAGAGAACTTTAAAGCGAAATCATCTTGATTTCGCTTTCATGATTTCTTGGGTAAGTTCCTGCATCAGTTCAGATTTAATATTTTCAAACTGGGTTTGCATACTTGAGATTGATTGTTTCAGGCGATGGATTTCATCGTCTTTTTTTATCTCATTTACCGCAATCTCACGATCAAGCGGATGCCTGCATTTTGGGCAGATGATTTCTCCAAAACCGACTGTTTCGTTGCAGAAATGACAGGTTTTTGTTTTTAGAAGTTCTCCTGAATTTTTATCTGTCTTTATGATACCCCGTTTTTGAAGCGCTAATTTGAATGCCTCATCCTGGCTACTTAAATCGTAAGTCTTTAACCTGCCAGGATCGCTCCATCTTGCAGCGTGTTGGATTTCGACATCGCTTTCACCCCTTAGTCGTCTTATGGTTACTCCGTTTCTTTTTAGGCTATAACAAGTTATCGGCTTATTGATTTGAAGTTCTTTGCAGGCTATTGAAATCATTTTGTTTATATTGGATGGCTTTAATTGTTTGCATCTGTTTGTTGTGCCTGTATTGATAAATAAAAAAGCATTTTTGTCCTGCTTTAATGGATGAGATTCGAGGCATTTAAGAAGATACGGATAACTGTCGATGCATTGTAGAAGTCCAACTCCTTCTTTCCCATGTTCGCTGATGAAAATTCTTGCGTAATTTTGATGAAGTTCTATGTTACCTATTCTTAGATAAAGAAGTTCCTGAGGCCTTGCAAGACTCTCAAGCGAGAGAGTCAGGTAACACTGCATTCTTGAATCATTGCTAAAATAATTTAAGATTTTTTCAAATTCTTCCCACGTGAATTTGTCTTTTCTCAGTTTTTCCCTGCTTTTGTCTGATTTTCCGGCAAGATGTCTGACAGCATAAGGAACAATAGTTTCGTCAGGTCTGCCTTTCTCGTCTGTTTCAGGGAATAAAATCTTCCAAATATGTTTTAAATCTTTAATAAAGGTTTCTTTACTGATAGGGGTAATATAAATATTATGCATATTAGCCATTATCTGATTGATGTCGTCTCTGCCACAATCCGAGAAATTTTTTACCGTGCTATAGGATATAAATCTCATAGTCTGAAGAACCCTGATTCTACGGATATAAGACAAATCTTTTGCCTCAAAATGTATAAATAGTTTCCTAAAATATTCAAGATTATCAGGATTTTTACAGAAGTATTTGCAATTTCCTTTTCTTTTGGAAGGATTCAATTTAAAACGATCAAGATTTTTCTTAAATTCCTCATATTTCCCCTTACTTCCATATATATCGTTTTCCGCCATATTTATCACCTGTAGGTAGTTTTCTTTTTAATACTTTGCATGGCGCATTCAACCAGAATAAGTATGCTCCCGGCGGGCATATTATATCCAGTAGAATGCTCCTGCTTCTAAAATAAAAAAAATATGCTTTAGTATAAATATTTTTTGGTAGTGAAGAATATAGATTAGGTTTTAAGAACTTTATTGATTTTCTTTATTGTGTCATTAATTTGATATTTTAGATCAATCATGTTACCACTTATCTCAAAATTCAGTCCTTCATTTCTTTCCATTTTTTCAAGAAACTGATTCAGTGCTTCAACTGTGGAAATCAAAAACTGATATTCAACAAAGATCTTATGTATTATCTCTTCACAATTTTTATTTCCAGTATAGAAAAGTTGCGATTTCTTAATCTTTTTATAAGAGTCAAGAAGACAGTTGATTTTTGAAGTGATTGCTATCAGTTGTTTGATATAACCATTAGTTTTATGTAGCTCAGTTATAGTATGCCAGGTAGAAAGATAAAACTGGTTTAATGTCTGTTCTTGTGTATTGATATTATCAATTTGGTTATAAAATCTATTTGTTATGTATGCCATCTATAAAATCAGAAAAAAGAAATATAAAAAATTTCCACCGGAAAAATAATGTTTTTCCCAGCAGTGTTTCAGTAGAGATCCTTGTATTTTTTGTCCTCAAGAAGCATATAATAGTCGTCCCTGTAAGTTTCAAGAAAATAGGTCAGTTTCTGGTTAATGTCACGGACATCGTCGGCTATTTTCAGGAGACTTTTTTTGCATCTTGTTTCAAGATCATCTATGCTCATTTTTGTTCTCCTGAAGAATTTTGTCCATATAGTTAATGTGGATTATGTCTGTGCGGATTGTCTTAAAGATGAGCCATTTTCTGTCTTTGCTAAGGGATATTGACCTGCTCAGTATTGGTGGCTTTTCTTCAAACTGATTTTTTCTTTCTTTATCTTGTTTCGTTTCTTTACTTTCCTTATTTTCTTTACTCTCTTTAGGCTGTTTCATTCTTTTACCCCCGGATTTTTGAATCCATTCCATAGTAGTACAAGGGGGTAATATATAGTTTCCACTGAATGAGAACTGAAAAAAATATGATTGTTCTCAGTTAATTTTAAATAACTGTAAACAACTAATCATTCAATATGTATAAATTCCATAAAATCGCACAAACATCAACGAAATGCCAAAGAACCTTTTCGAAAGGTTCACAAAAGAGAATAATGGGAGACTCCAAAAAAGATATGAAGTCTCCCACAGAAAAGAAGGCACAAGCTGCTATGGAGTTTTTATTGACCTATGGCTGGGCAATAGTTGTTATACTTTCAGCAATCATTGCACTTATTTATTTTGGACTGATTGACTACAAGATGTTTCTGCCCAACACCTGCCATATTAACAATGGCCTGAGCTGTCTGGATTACAGGATATATGTTTACGATGATTTCGGAACCAAATTCAACAGGCTTGAGCTGAAAATTAAGAATAATCTGGGGTCTCAAGTCCTTATCACTAGGATTGATATTCCTGCATTAGGAAACAAATATCAGGATTATACCGGCAATCCTGAAGGTGGGATAGTAATGGCAAATGGCGCAAAAGAGCCGCTCATTACAGTCGATGATCTTGCAGAGAACCTCCCATCCTCAATGAAATCCGGAGAGAGATATAACCTGGATTTCATTATCTCATTAAGAAATACCGAGTCCGGCTTAGATCATAAATTTAAAGGGAAACTAAGCGGTAAAGTGGATTAATTATATTTTACATTTTCTGGCTAACCTCAATAAGCAAAACCCTCCGCTTACAAACAATAGCATAGCGGAAGGCTCTGGAACAGCATTATACTTTATTCCGGATACTAACGGATCATAAACCTGAACACCTAATTTTTGTACCAATGCAGTACCGCCCTGGAAATTAGCGACTCCCTGAACAGTTGATGAATTATGCATATTTGGCATCTTTCCGCTTCCAAACTGATTGCCCTCCATATCTATATTGCTGAAAATATTTGACCCGATTTGCTCCATTGGATTTGTATAGATGCCTGATTCAAATTCGTATATTTCGATACTCTGGTATGAGCCATTTGCTACCTTTGTGCTTGTTCCGTCTGCATTTACTCTCCTGATGTTAGATTCTGTGGAAATGAAAAAATGGCCCAATGCATAGTCGCCATCCGTAAGGTTGGATGTCAATCCCAACAAGTCAATGCTTCCGGTTTCATTCCATTGTGAATTATTAATGTTACCAAGATAGATTGTTCTTCCCGCAAACAATGCGATTCCGTTAAAAGTCTGCGCAACACCCACAAGGTTAGAGTATCCAGTATCTATCCGCAGATTTAGGGTTGCGTTTATTCCCTCACGTATTTCCAGATATCCTAATTCGGTTGTAACTGCCCATTTATTATCTCCTAAGCCGTCTGCTCCGGTATATTTTCCGAATACAGGGTTGTAAGCAAAGCTTGATATAACAGTATAATCGTTTTGCAAAGCATCAAGAGGATTTATCAAGGTACTTCCATCATCAGCACTTGCTGTATGGAATATATTTGTTGTTGCGAATAATACGATAATTAAAAGAACAGATTTGAAGAAATTTTTTAAAGTTTCAGTTGTCATTTTAAGTTCCTTTTTATGTTTGTGTTGTGATTCGGAAGATGTGTACTTAGAATTGATTGTAATTTAAATTTTCATAATCAAAGCCTCCTGTATAGTTTGTCTAATTTGTCCAGATCATCTTTAACACTTGACGCAAGCAGGCCTGCATATGTCTGGGTTGTGGTTATCTTTGAATGACCAAGCTGTTTTTGCACAAACCGAATTTTTCCAGTTGCACTGAGAAGGAAGGTTGCATAGGTATGCCTTAAGCAGTGGATGTTTTTCTTGCTTAATCCTGCCCTGATTGCGCATTTTGAAAAGGCTTTCTGGAGTGCCCGCTTTGTGAGTGGTTTACCATTTCTTTTTGTGAAGACCGGGGAATCTTTTGAAATGCTTAATCCATAGGATTCTTTCCATTTCTGGAAATGAGAGCATAAATTGCAGCAGGCTTTTGATATCCTCACAACCCGCTTCTTATCGCCTTTGCCTTGCCTTACAAGAACAGATGACTGACCCTGGATTATGAAGATATCGCCATGTATAAGCTTTTCAAGCTCTTCGACACGCAGACCGGTATTAAGGTCAAACTCGATCATATACCAGTTTCTGATGTCCTCGAATTTGCCCATATCACGAATCTGCTTTATAGTCCTTTTAAGAATTCGAAGTTCTTCTTCGTTATAGTATTTGTTTTCATCCAAAATCCAGTCTTTGCCCAAAATAAACACCCCCGATAGATACAAGAAGTTCGTGAAACAGAAGAAATACGAACTTTTTTTATGCAGGAAGTGTGGGAAGGTTTTTAACTTTTTCGATTAGTCATATCGGAAGTTATAGGAATTTATTTTTTTATCGCTGAGGATAATTAAGAAATAAAATATTAATCGATATTCAAAGAAAAGCTGGAACCGAGAGGAAATAAAAAAATAAGTTCACATTTCTTCTGAAATGTGAACTTATATATACTTTAATTTTAACATCAATAAAGATATAATGTCAAACAATATATGATTATGTTGCTAAAATCATGTCTCCTTAAATAACGGTCTCTGTTCGTTAAGGACGGATTTGAAAATTACTAAAATTTCTTATCATGTGGAGGACAAGGATCTTTACCATAACTATCTTTATCTCTGATTTGGCCATTTGGTCTATGAATGACATTTTCAGCCCCTTGGTTCTTTGCAATCTGTCTTCCTGCCTGAATCGCTTCATTTTGTGTTTTATGGACGGATGTCGCTCGGGTATTTCCTTCTCCTTTAACTGCCCATCCATCTGGGTGTGGTACAATGTGTTGATTTTTTCCCATTTTCAATTCCTTTCGTTAAAAATTTAATTAAAAAAGATGTTAACATACCATTATGATTAACATCAAGATTAAGAAGCTATATATTGTGTTATTGTTCAAAATAAAACAACAACATATAGATAATTTTCTAATATTGCTTTTAAGAAAATTTGTTCATAAATCATGAACAAGATGTTTTCATTCCATGAACATTGATTTGATATTGGGGGAGTAATACAATTTATTTTTTTCTTAGAATATTGAATTTTAAAAAAATAAAATCACAAATTATAGAGAGCTTCTATCTTGTGAAAGAATAAAAGCTCTCTTAAATAAAGTTATTCCAACCTCAAAAAACATCCTATTAAATGAACTTCTCCCTTAATCAATGCCTGAGCAAGAGAAAGCAGATCAAAGGTATCGTTATTGTGGCTCGCTTCAAGAATTACATTCCCTCTAAGATGCTTGATTATGTACATCGTGAGAATCATGTTTCCGATATCCAGATCACGAAGCAACGGGAACTCTATAGAGGTTTTGTCAGATAAGCTTTCAACTTTGATAAACTGATGTTTATTGAAATAATCATCCAGAACAGAAATGTTTTTTCATAAACAACACTTGCAAGAGAAGCAAGCTTATCAAAAAGCTCTTCTTTTCTCCCTGTCATACTCATGCCATGATTCTTTAGGATTTCCTTTATTGTCTCATTACAGCTTCTATAAGACACAACTCTTCCGACTGAATATACTTCAATCTTAGAAGGATTTACTTTTCCAAATGAGCTTCTCCCATTGTTTTTGTTAATATAGTTTAGGGATGAAAAATTTATGCTGTATTTGCCTTCAAGCATGTTCTCAACCTGATTAATATTCGCATCAAAACAATAATGTCCATTATCACTCTTGTATTTTTCAGAAATGTTTATAGCTAATTCTCTAATTTTTTTATCTGTTGGTATTTCCGGTATAAAACGGACTTTTTCACCATTTCTGGTGCAGTTATACAAAACAGATCCAAATCCAAGCTCAGAATCGCCATAAGCAATCATCTGGAAATGACTGATACTTTCCACTAATTTTAGCCTACCTTCAACATCTGTTACTTGTTTTAGAAATTCAACTGAGCGAAAACTGTATGTTCCCATGACTTCTGAAATGATAATTGAATCCTCGCCGGAAAAATCATCAAGCGACAGAATTTTAGCAAGATTGTAGCTATCGATATCACTGTAACCTGAAAGTTTGATTTTAGGAGATTTCTTTTTAAGAAAGCTTCTTATAGAATCAAAACTGTCACAAATATTTTTAAGCAAGCTATAAGCTATCTGATGAGACCATTTTTCCCTTAATACTCTTTTTGCAATTTCCAGAAGTTCCAGATATGTGAGCTTATCAACAAAATAGACATTCTCTGAGATTCGCTCAAGAATCTCTTCAAATTGCGACTTATCCGAATAATAATGCCTGTGTGCACTTGAAGATATATCTGAGCAATATATAAACTCTATAAGCTCAACAGGCTTAAATTCTTCTTTATTCAGTATCTGGGTGAATTTTTCTCCAAGAGAACAATAATGCTCTTTACCTTGCCATGGATGAATTCCGTTTTTTAGAACATCAACCAATGAAACATCTATTATTTTCCAGCAGAGTTTCTTAAAATCAGGAATATCCGCAGGCTCAAACCATAATCTGAAGGTTCTCATTTTACATTACCTCCACACTAAATAGACTGCTAAATGTTTGTATATCCTGATCTATTTGCATTCCTGCAAGATGAATATCAGCTGTTGAGATTTTATCCTGCTTTGCGATTTTTCTTACCCTGTTATAAGCGACAAGCAATTCAAGGTCAGATTGGCGTTTCAGTAATGCCTCGATCTCATCAATGTACTCTATAGCTTCATCTTTAATGTTTGGGATGCATTCAGTTGATAGATTCTTTCCATCGATCTTTTTGCTCAGGCTTTCAAGAAGCTCTTTTGGGATAACTCCCGGCTTTTTTGCCTCAATCTGCAATGCGACATAAGCGAGAAGGGATATGTCATTGTCGCTGTTGATTAAATCAGTCCATGCCTTCGAATTGACAAAATCTCCGAGATTTTCTTTTATAAGAATCTGCGCTTTTCGCATCAAATCATCAGTTGTGAAAAGTTCGTAGATGAGATTGACTTTTTCTATTGCTGAATCTTTCTCAAAATAACTGCTCAATAGATCAAAACAGACTTCCATCTTGTGAACAGCTTCTTCTCTTTTTACTGATTCATCATTCAATCCGATAGGAATGCTTGACTGGACAACATATCTTGCAGACTCAACAAAAGAGACAAGCTCATACCCAAGGGTTTCAGCTTTTGCAAGCTCAATTGAGCGGTTGGCAAGAATGTTTCTGTAGATAAAACCTAATCTTCTCCCATCAAGGCTTATTTCTCCATTAGTTTCACGCATTAGTAAGTCAGCAAATTTTGCCAGAAACTCTGATAAAGTTGTAAGGCTATCTTTAAGCCTGATGAAATGAATTGCAGATTTTTTCAGCATACCTGCTATCTTGTCGCCGGTATCAATGACTGTATCTTTGGAAATGGTTTTTCCGTTTGTGCCGTTAAACCATTCGCTTATGCTTGGGGCATCATCTCCATTGATGTGAGTTGTAACCTTAATCCTGTCCTGCTCGCTCATCTGGAGGACATCCGGCGGATAGAGGAATAAAGCAAATCTTCCAATCAATGCTTCGTCGAGGGCATTTGTGGCTGAATAGCTCATAGGATTCATTGCAGCCCAAACCCATTTTACTTTTGTTTCAAATCCCATTATTTTTCTTGAGCGGATAATCTCAAGCCATTTGCTTTGTAATTCAGGTATCGCCCTGTTAAGCTCATCAATTATAATAAGCTCTTTATCCCAGACAGTAACCTTGCTTGGGACATACTCAACTATTCCATGCTTTAATTTCTCGACATTCGGATAACCTAAGACATCCTCAAACATTGCCTTTGATGCGTCATAGACAAGAAATTTTCTTCCTATTGCCTCTGCAACTTTAGTTCCTATCAGTGTTTTTGCACACCCGTGGTTTCCAATCAGTAATAATGGATCACCTGTTAAGAGCGATGCCATTACAAGATTTTCATCTTTTTCTTTCCATCCGAAAATTCCTAATTTGTCTAATATCATTTTAAATACTCCTTTTTCGTTTTCTACCTGTAAAAAACGATAAGAGGATTATTCATCCCCTTAACTTATACAGGCAGAATTGGTTAGATTTATTTTTAGAATCGCTTAAGCACAGGCATCTTCGAGGGTGATTACATCACCGAATAAGGAAAAGTCGTAGCAGGAGTTCGCATCATCGAAAAGAATAGTAAGAGTAATCAGGTTGGCATTCTTAAGCTGTTTTCTTAAGTCGGAATTCATTGATGCATAGCCGTCAGTAATTATTACTGCTTTGTCAAAACCCTTATCGATAATTGATTTGGCTATGCAATTGAAATCGGTTCCATAAGTTGTTTTGATGTTGCCTTTCAGAAGAGAGTCAAACGATGTCTCGACGACCTGATTGCTAAATTGGAATATTGAGGTTATTTCTTTTCGCAGATTTTTTAAGATGCCTAAAATCTTCGGCAGATAATCATTCACACTTCCGGATACATCAAGGTAAATGGCAAGGCCTCTGTCCCGTGTTGTTGTCTTGGTTAAGTTGTTATGGAAGTAACAGGGATATATCCCGGCAGAAAGCAGGATAAGGTCTCGTTTTGACGGATTAATCGGGATTGGAGTTACACCGATTTTTCTTTGATGCAATAGCTCCTTGAATTTGTCGATTTTCTGTTTTGTAGTAAACTTTTGCAGTAGCAATTTTTTTATGGAAAGATGAGTTTTTAGTGCTTCCATAAAAAGTTCTATAATGCTTTGATAATTTCCACACCCTCTACTTATGCTTTCTTTCGCAATTTCCTTCAATTCTTCTGCAAACTTTACAAGGATTTCCTGAGAAAACTTGTTTTCCGATTTATCATGTGTTCCGATAAGCAGAACTGCTGATAGATTTTCAGACTGGGTAAGAATCTTTAAGCTCTGTATAAGCTCGCCTGTTGTCATCGCATCCTTGCCGTGATAGTTGTGATAGAGCATGGTGTAAATCTTGTTATAACGATTGTTGTGCATAGCGCTGTCGGGGCGCATTAAACCTTCTAATCCTCTCGGATCATAAGTTTTTTTGAACAGATTTCCATATGCTGAATGTTTTCCGAACACATTGCTTATCACTGCATTGATGATAGCGTCTGCGGCTATATTCTCGATTTCGCCATTGTCATAAATGAAATGTCCGAACATTGGATGCAGAAGCTCATGAAAAATCAGGCTAAACAAGTCTTCCTTGCATGAGACATATTTATCCACAAATTCGGGATTGTAAATCAGCAAGCCGTCTTTTGTTATTCCGGCAGTTGGATGATTATTGTCTTCACGAACTTCAGTTATGAATGATGCAACAAAGCTATTAAATCCAAGCGATTGTTTTAGAACAGTTCTTACAATTTCGAGATTGATTTTCATCTTGATAACTCCTTAATGTACTTTGAATACTACATTGCCTTTTGTCTGGTTGAAGCAATAACCGCATTTAAGGCAGGTTATTGATTCATTGAGTTGAGCAAAACAGAGAATTCCTTCAGCACGGGAATCCTCTTCAACAAAGGCTATTCTCCATCCTTGTGAAGGGAAAGGCATTGTAGGGTCGGTTGAAGCGAAAAGCTGGACATTTGGCAGGTCTCTTAACTGTTCAAGAGTTTTTATAAGGCTCTTGACATTCCATGAGCGGGTATATGCCCAGAATCGTATGTTCGAAAATGATGAGCAGATTTTTATCCAGCTTTCAATGTATTCAATGCTGTAAAAATCTCCGCTTACATGAATTCTGAACGAGGTTATGATTCTTGGGATGACTCCTATCATAAGCCCAGAGAATTTTTCCGGCGTTTTCGATAATGCAAGATTCCTGTCATAGGCATTCCGGCATTTCAATCTAAGCCTTTCATATCGCTTGCCATAACATTTTTTCCTGCACCATTGGCTTGAGCCAGGGCATGTTACTTTGCTTGGAAGGCTAAATGTAAAGAGCGAGCCTAATTTATCGTTACCTTCGCCAAAACTTACTCCTAATAACTGCATGATTGAATCCTCCATAGACAAAAAAAGGGAGATACATTTCTGTATCTCCCTCAATCGATTGATAGTTGTTGTACTGTTTCTCAGTAATCCTCCGGAAAAAGAAGGGTAAGGACATTTTCCAGATTCGGGCCTGCTCCTTCGTCAAGAATTCCCCAGAGCTTGTGCCCTCCGATTTCTACAGTCCAGAGATTCGGATTTAGCGGATCATTGACTTTCATCTTCTCGAACAGTTGTTTGAATGCCTGAGCGATTTCCAATTTCGATAATGTTCCTGCTACGTTTGCTGTTGCAACGGTAATAAGTTTTACAGGTTGTTTTGGTATCACATGGTAATTTTTCATTTTGATTACTCCTTTGATTTTTTAATCATATTGAGCGAGGCTCGACTGGACACACTGATCCTGTCGAGCCGAGTAACTGAAGAAAAAATGGGTTGTAAAACGAAAATAAAAATGGAAGTTATTGGAAGGGAAAGCAGTAAGGCTGTTTTAAGAAATAGCTATATTGCTGTTGTATACTCCTTTCTTTTAATTATTTAACAATTTAAAAATAGTAGAAGCTGTGGGTATGTGGATAACTCGCAGAGTTATCCAAGTGATGTGGGTAATTTCAAAGAAATTATCCACAGAACGGCATATCCATCAGCTTAATAGAACAGTCTGGTATTTATCTTGTGCTTTGCTTTAAATGTGTACTTATCTCGGGGGCGATGTTGTGGTTTTTTAAGGTATGTTTGATTTTTTGTATATATTAGAAATCATACAGAATATAAAAATATTACACTGGAACTAATCTATGACATTTGGTATCATTTCTTTAGCAAATATTGGAATTTATGAGAATTTATTTTGAATTAGTGAAATTTACATTTTCGAAATATAAATATTATATATTTATGTAATTACAATATTGCCCCTTGCAATTTCGAAGATGAACTTTTATGAAAATGTAACTTAGGAAGATATTTTCTCAAATATCTTTGGATATACATTTCTATTTATCAAAATATAAATATATTGTAATATTGCTTTTAGAAATTTTTATATTAATTATGGAGTATAAATGAGTAACTATTCTATAGGTTCGATTTGGAGAAAATGGGATCTGCATGTTCATTCACCTTCAAGTTGTTTAAATAATCTATTTCAAGGTTCTACACTTTCTGAAAAATGGGAAGTTTATATTCAGAAACTTGAAAGTATTAGCGATATCTCGGTAATAGCTATCACAGACTATTATTCAATTGATGGGTTTGAAGAAATATTAAAATATAGAGATCGTCTTAGAAATTTTGATTTAATACTACCTAATGTTGAAATGCGGTTGTGCGTACCAACTCAGAGTGAAATTCCTATTAATATTCACATTATTTTTAATCCAGAAATTATAAATGAATTTAAAGATCGTTTTTTGCCAAGTTTAGAGTTTAATTACCAAAACCAATCTTTTCGTTGCACAAAAAATGAATTAATTTCTTTAGGTAAGAGATTTAGAAACGATAATACCTTATCCGATACTGTTGCTTTTCAAGAGGGTGTGAATCAATTTAAAGTGAATTTGGAAAACTTACGAAAAATTCTTCTCAGTGATAAATTACTTCGGGAAAACATAATTATCGTAATGTCAAATAGTTCAAAAGATGGAGTTTCCGGCCTTCAGGAAAGCAATATGGTGGCATATCGGGAAGATATTTATCGTTTTACTGATTGTATTTTTTCAGGTAATCCAAATGATAGATCGTATTTTTTAGGCTTAGGGAAAGATTCAATTGAACAAATAATTCAAAAGTATGGCACTCGCAAACCTTGTATTCACGGCTCAGATGCTCATTCATTAGATAAGATTTGTAAACCTGATATGAATCGATATACGTGGATAAAAGCGAATCCAACATTTCAGGGATTAAAACAAATTCTTTTTGAGCCAGAAGAAAGGGTATTCATAGGAGAAAAACCCGAAAAGTTAAAAATTGTTGAGCAAAACAAAACAAAATATGTGGATTTTATCAGGATTGATAAAAAGACAGATTCACCATTAGATGAAAAATGGTTTGAATCAATTGAATTACCCATAAATCCAGATCTCGTTGCGATTATCGGTAATAAAGGATCAGGGAAAAGTGCGTTAACAGACATAATTGGTCTCCTAGGAAAAAGTCAGAATATTGATTATTTTTCTTTCTTGCACCCTACTAAGTTCAAAATTCAAAATTGTAAATTAGCAAAGCATTTTTATTCTTCCTTAAGATGGCTAAGCGGATTAGAAGAAAAGTATGATTTATCGGATGAACCGGATAGAAGTGAAGATGAAAAGGTTAAATATATTCCCCAGAAATATTTTGAGAAGATCTGTAACTTAATAGAAACTAAACAGGTCGGGAATGAGTTTGATAAAGAAATTAAGAAAGTTATATTTTCACATATTAAAGATGAGGAAAAACTTAGAAAAGAAACTTTGGATGATTTAATTAAATATAAGACTGAGCAAATAGATAGGGAAATTGATATAATCTCTTCTGAACTAAAAGAAATTAATCAGGAAATAATTAATCTCGAAACAAAAGATCATAGTGAATATGTTAAATCTCTTGAATCAAGATTAAAAACAAAGCAAATTGAACTTCAAGCCCATGAGAATAATCGTCCTGAAGAAAAAAAAGACCCTTCTGAAGATCAAGAATTAAATAAAAAAACTAAAAGACTAAATAATAAGATTACCTATGCAGAGAAATTTTTAGAAGAAATACACGATGAAATGCAAGATGATTCTGCGTCAGAGACAGAGTTAAACGAAAAAATAGGAATTGCCGAATCTCTTATAGACAAGCTGGATAATATTGAGAAATATATAAAAATAGAGCTTAGTAGCGTTAAAGAAGATTGTGAAAGACTAAAAATAAATATTAATGAAATTATTAAGTATCAAATTGAAAAAAAACCGGTTATAGATTCTCAACATATATTGAAAACAGAGCTTGAACGATACAGAAATATTGGGAAAATACTTCTTATAAAAGAAGGCTTTTATTCTAAAAAGATTTCTCTCTTAAAAGAACAATTAGATGAACCTTCTCGGCAATATCAAGCTTATAAATTGAGTTTAATCAAATGGGAAAAGGGCAAATCTGAGATAATTGGTAATGAATTTCAGCAAGATTCTATTAAATTTATAGAAAAAGAAATTAACTATGTTAACAATTCTCTCAAAAAAGAATTACAAGGAGCAAGGGAGAAGCGGATTAACAAGTCTGGCGAAATTTACGATTGCTTGTTAAAAAAGATTAATATTTACGAAAATTTGTATTCCCCTGTAAAAGCTTTTATAAGCCACTATGAGCAAAGTAATAAACAATTTAGTTTTTCTGCAAAAATCAAGGAACATGGAATAATAAGCTTCATTTTTGATTATATCAATAAAAGTTCCAAAGGTTCGTTTTATGGTGATGGAGAGAAAATTATCGAACTTTTGTTAAACAAGATTGATTTTAGTTTGAAAAATGATGCATTAAATTTCTTAATGGAGTTTATCTCCCTTTTAGAGAATGATACGAAAAACAATGAAAAACGTGATATTGTAGATCAGATAAAACCGACCAAAAAAGCCGATTTATTAACCTTTTATCAAGACCTTTTTTCTTTAAAGTACCTGCAACCATATTATAGTCTATGCCTCAATAATAATGATATTTCTCAGCTTTCCCCGGGTGAAAAAGGAACTGTATTATTAATCTTCTACTTGTTGATTGATAAGCATGATATACCTTTAATTATTGATCAACCTGAAGAAAATCTTGATAATGAATCTGTTTATGAAATGCTTGTCCCAGCAATCCGCAAAGCAAAAAAAAGACGACAAATAATAATAGTAACTCATAATCCAAATTTAGCTGTAGTTTGTAATGCTGAACAAATAATAAAGGCAAGTATCGACAAAAATGATAAGAATAAAGTAACTTATTTTGCTGGATCAATAGAAGATTTTGATATAAATCAAAACGTTATTAATGTTCTTGAAGGAACTTGGCCTGCCTTTACGAATAGAAGCAGTAAATATTTCTCAGCGAAGTTTGATGAAAGTAATTTTGACCAAACAACATGGGAATGAAAATCTTATCTCATTTCAAATTTATGTTAAAAAAACGAACATAAACCGTCGCCTTCAAATATTTTTGCCTCTTCAAATTATTCCGTGTATTAAACTGCTTTTTATGAACTAAAAGAACAGGCCTTCTCGCAATAACCTTTACTACTCCGTCAGGCATCTTAATATCAATTTTTTCAGCACCTGCCATTTTCTGGATTGTCCATAGAATTGCGGGAAGCTTTGAGCCGATTCTTTCAGAAATCTTTGATACAGGAGTCCAGTCTTTAAGTTCCGGCAGAATTTTTAAGATACTAATTATCCGTTGCGCCTCGCTTCTCTCTAAATAAAAATAACTTTTTTCTTTCTCGTCTTCATAGAAAACCAGCCTTAATTTTGGTGTGCCCATTTGTGCATAAACTCTTTAAGTTGTTCATCAGTGATTTTATCTTTAATCGGTGATGGAGGAATCTTTACAAGACAGTTTTTGACCCTTCCCTTGACCTTAACAATAGCTTCGCCCTGCCAGATATAATCCATAAACGGAATCTCATGTGACTTTAGAAAAAGGCTTCCTGCTGTTGCTTCAATATCATTCTTTGTCTGGCAGGCAAAATGAACCTGAACTTTGCAATTTGCGAGAACATAGTTTGGAAGCTCGGAGGTTTCCTGGGCAATAGCAATCAAGCCCAAGCCAAACTTTCTTCCTTCCTTGAACATGCTTTTTATTACATCACTTCCGACTATTTTTTCTATCCTTGATTTCGGAAGCATGTTCGGGAATTCCTCGAGAAATATGGCTGTTCTGAGCTCTTCTTTTTCTACTTCTCCCTGTCCCAGATAATAAAGCATAAAATAATTGAGCAGCAATTCCTGAAAAAGTACCCTTAGATGTTCTGGAGTTTCAATATCCATCTCGATGATTGTTACGCCATTCCTGTCAAGAATCTCCTTCGATATGTCTATCGGATTCCTTGAGCCTAAAACTTCCTTTATGGATTCCCTTGTAAGCTCATTTAAGACTCTTTCTGCACTTTGTTTCCATAATAATTTTCTTGCCTGTGCAAATTTTCCCGAAATACTTTTTTTCATATCTTCGATATTTGGTAACAATTTAAGAATGCCTTCGTGGTAAATATTCATTAGTCGTTCTGCCTCATTCTCAAGGAAATCTTCAACACCCTGTCCCGAAAACAATGACTTTTGTAATGGCTTACTTGATGCAATCCCTAACCAGTTGGCAAGCTTGATATTTGGAGGAGGGCAGAAGAACATATTCCAACTAAAAGATGAAATGTCATCTCTTCCAATTGTATAAAGGCGGATTTTTTCAATAAACGGATATTTTATTTTATCCAACGACAAAAAATTCCGCCATGTCCTGTCCCAGTCAAACACGATGCATCTTTTATTTTTGCCTGCAAGCTCAATTAAAAGGTTATAGCCGAGAGTTGTTTTGCCTGTGCCTGAAAGACCGGTTATTATGATATGGTTCTTTATATCCTCGTAATTGAGGTATAAAGGGTGCCGGTTTCGGTCATTGCCGGTTTCATCTTTTCCATATGAAATTTGACCTAAATATACTTGGCCTTTACCAAAGCATTCTTGCTTCCCTGAAGGAGGGAGGAGAACCTGATTATTGAGAAGAGAGTCTTTGAGCAGTTTTCTTGCTGAGATGCTTACCATCTTCGCAATCCGCTTTTTTCTTTCTTCATCTCCAAGCTGATAGATAAGCTTTAGAGCCTCAATTTTATTCTTACCCCATTCAGGCTCAAGCTTTAGCAAAAGCTCATTTAGTTCTCCAACTTCATCCATTTTAGTATAGTAGCTTCCTATCTCCTTTAAGAGCTTTATACTGATGGAATAAGTGTATGAAGTATTTCATCTCATCCTTTAAGTCTCTCCAGCACTCGAGCTTTTCATCCATCCGGTTTTGGTAGACCTTTAATAGTTCAGTTGTAAGCGCACTTTTTCTCCTCTCAAAGCCCCTAAGCTTGCCCTGATACATTGTTTCAGTATGAAACATTTCATTCTTTACAATAAACCAGTTGTAATCCAGTTGTTTGTTTATCTCATCGTGGATTTTTATCCTGTAAGCAATGCTTAGAGCAGTATTTTTGACTTTATCCAGGACAGCGTTTGAATCCTGTGCAAGTATCTCGTCAATCGATGCAGTTCCTTCTTTAGCTTCAGTTGCTTGCTGATATAGCATTTGCGGGGCAGCATAATTTTTTTTGCCGGTATGGTAAAGGTACTGGTCATAAACCCTGTCCAGCATCTGCCTGTATATTTCCATTGATGGGTTGTATTTATTTCCGAAGTCCATTTTTATCATTGTATAGTAAGTACAAGAAGTATATATAGGTTACACTGAAACAGTGATATTATGAGTTGATCTTCTAAAATAGCAGCAATAGATTTTTTATTTTAAAAACACTTTATTTATGTTAACATATTTCAACAATTCCAAATAATGTTATAAATAATAATGAGATAAGTATGACTTCTTTCAAAAAAGCAGCTGTTGAAGTATTGACTAAAGCAAACAGACCATTGCATTATAAAGAGATTACACACCTTGCTGTGGAGTATGGTTTTTTAAAGACAAATGGAGCCACTCCCGAACAAACAATGTATGCGACAATCTTCAACGATATCAAAAGCAACAAAAACAAATCTCCTTTTATACAAACTGCACCAGCAAAATTTTCATTAAATAATGAACAAAACTTAATTAATTTCAGCTATATTTCAAAAATAACTGATTATCATGCCAAGTATTTCGCTTATGAATTAACAAAAAGATGCTCCTCAGATAGTTTAGAGAAACTTACTGCTTCCCTTGCGGATGCTCAGGTTGATCTTAATCCTCATCAAGTCGATGCGGCTCTTTTTGCTTTTAGATCGCCATTATCTAATGGAGCGATTTTAGCGGATGAGGTTGGTCTTGGAAAAACTATTGAGGCTGGGATTCTTATCTCACAAAAATGGGCGGAACGAAAGAGAAAAATTTTGGTGATAGTTCCATCTAATCTCAGAAAACAATGGAATCAGGAATTACTGGAAAAATTTTTCATTAATTCAATCATTCTTGAAACAAAATCATTTAATCAACTTGTCAAAGAAGGAAAAAGGAATCCATTTGACCAAAAACAGATCGTTATTTGTTCATATCATTTTGTAAGAAGCAAAGCTGAATCTTTGCGATTGATCAGTTGGGATTTAATTGTTATCGATGAAGCTCACCGTTTGAGAAACGTTTATAAAACCACTAACAAGATCGCCAGAGCAATAAAGGAAGCAATTCTTCCATATCCAAAAGTTTTGATGACTGCTACTCCGCTTCAAAATACCCTTTTAGAGTTATATGGACTTGTTTCTTTTGTTGATGAATATACTTTCGGCGATCTAAAAAGTTTTAAAAGTCAATATTCTCGACTTAAAGATGAAAACGATGATTTTTTCGAATTAAAAGAAAGGCTTGCTCCACTTTGCAAAAGAACCCTCCGCAGACAAGTGCTTGAATACATCAAATATACCAATAGAATACCATTAACTCAATCGTTTATTCCAACTAAAAATGAAGAAGTTCTTTATGATTTAGTATCTGAATATCTCAGGCATCCTCAATTATTTGCACTTCCCAGCAGTCAACGTCATTTAATGATTTTAATTTTGCGTAAATTGCTTGCTTCATCCACGTTTGCTATTGCAGGAACTCTAAATTCACTTGTAAATAGATTAAATGGCCAATTAAAAAAAGCTGTTAAAAAGAGGAATTTGCTTGATGAACTTTCAGATGATTTTGAAACAACCGAAGAAATAAGCGATGAATGGGAAGAACAAGTTGATGAGGAAGAAGAAATATTGACTGAAGATCAAATTGAAGCATTAAAGAATGAAATAAAAGACTTGGAAGCTTTTCGTGATCTTGCGGAATCAATCACCCATAACGCTAAAGGAACAGCTTTGATCTCCGCTTTAAAAACAGCTTTTAAAAAAGCTAGTGAAATTGGCGCAAAAGAAAAAGCTATCATTTTTACTGAATCTCGAAGAACACAGCAATATTTGTACGATCTGCTTGAAGCGAATGGTTATAAAGATAAAATTGTATTATTCAATGGCACAAATAATGACAATAAATCAAAAGTCATTTATAATAATTGGCTTGAAAAGCATCAAGGCACAGATAAATTAACCGGATCAAAAACAGCTGATATGAGATCAGCTCTAGTTGACTATTTTAAGAATGCTGCTTCTATTATGTTAGCCACAGAAGCCGCCGCTGAAGGTATTAACCTTCAATTCTGTTCTCTGGTCGTTAATTATGACTTGCCATGGAATCCGCAACGCATTGAACAGAGAATTGGAAGATGCCACCGATATGGACAGAAATCCGATGTAGTAGTTGTTAATTTTCTGAATCAAAGAAACGCGGCAGATCAAAGAGTATTACAACTTCTCGAAGAAAAATTCAGGCTTTTTTCAGGTGTTTTTGGCGCAAGTGATGAGATTCTGGGTAGTATAGAATCCGGTGTCGATTTTGAAAAAAGAATTGTTCAAATATATCAGAATTGTCGAACTCATGAAGAAATTCAGCGGGCTTTTGATGAGCTTCAAAAGGAATTGGAAGACAATATAAGCCAAAATATTCAAAACACTAGACAAAAATTACTCGAACATTTTGATGAAGAAGTTCATGAAAAACTCAGGGTTAATCTTAAAGAAGCGACTCAATATCTGAATAAATATGAAGCATTGTTATGGCAATTAACCCGATATTATCTAAAACATTATGCGGAATTTGAAGATGGACAGGCGGCATTTTCTTTGAAACGGAATCCGTTCACTTCCGATCAGATACCTTTAGGATTATATAAAATGGAGAAAGATATTGAAAACGCGCATATTTATCGTATCGGGCACCCATTAGCAAAAATAATTATACAGAAAGCCAAACAAAAACCACTTCAAAACGCGAAACTCATTTTTCACTATACAGGCTATCCAAAAATTTCTATATTAGAACCATTAATAAATAAGTCCGGAATATTATCAGTATATAATCTTATAATAGAGTCGTTTGAACAGGAAGACCATCTGATATTGTGTGGTATAATTGATTCAAAGAAACAACTCGATCAGGATCAATGCAGTCGTTTATTTTCTTTGCCTGCTGATATTGAAATTATTTCATCAATAAATGAACGTTTAAACAAAGACATTGAAGAACTATTTGAGAAAAATAAAAATAAAATTGTTGATAATGTCGCGTTAAGGAATAATACATTTTTTGAAAATGAAATTGATAAAATAGACAAATGGGCAGACGATAAACGCAAATCATTAAAAATAACTATGAAAGAACTTGAAGAAAATATAAAAGAAACAAAAAAACAATCACGGTTATCTTCTAATTTGGCGGAAAAAGTTAGCTTACAGAAAAAAATTAAAAACCTTGAAAAAAAGTATAACGAAGTCTGGCGGGACTTTGAAACAGCTTCTCAGGAAATTGAAAAAAAGAAAGATACTTTGATCGATCAAGTTGAAGCCCGGCTTAAACAGACCTTAAAAGTAGAAAAACTATTTTCTATAACGTGGGAATTAAAATAAAGATATAAGGAGTTATTGTTTGTGGCTGAGCTAAATAAGATGATATTAACCTCAAAAAATATATCTGAGGAGCAAAAAACAAAACTGAAACAACTGTTTCCTGAAGTTTTTACCGAAGATAAAATCGATCTTGATAAACTCAAAATGACACTTGGCGAAGAAGTCGATACCGGACAGGAACGCTACGGCATGGCATGGCCGGGTAAAGCCGATTGTTTCAAGATTATTCAGGAACCAAGTATTGGCACGCTTAAACCATGTAGGGAAGAATCAGTTAATTTCGACGAAACTGAAAATCTGTTTATAGAGGGCGATAATCTTGAAGTCTTGAAATTACTTCAAAGTACGTATTATGGGAAAATAAAAATGATTTATATAGACCCTCCATATAATACCGGGAATGAGTTTATCTATCCTGATAACTACAAAGAAAATCTCGACACTTATCTTGAATATACTGGCCAAGTGGATTCTGAAGGAAAAAAGTTTTCTACCAATACGGAAGCTGATGGGCGGTTTCATTCAAAATGGATGAATATGATGTATTCAAGATTATTTCTTGCGCGCAATTTGCTCAGAGATGATGGCGTTATTTTTATTTCAATAGACGATAATGAAGTGGCAAATTTACGTAAATTATGCGATGAAATTTTTGGTGAAGAAAATTTTTTGTCGCAATTAGTTTGGAAGAAGAAATATATCGGTGGCAAACATGCAAAACATTTTGTAGATTTCCACGAGTATGTTTTGGTGTATTCAAAAGCAAAAGAACAAATCGATGCTTTTTTAATGGAAAGACCTATTGAGGAAATGGAAAAATTCGAGCATTCAGATGAATATGTTAAAGAAAGGGGGAGACATTACATTCGCCCTTTAAAATCGAATCTTGGGTTGCGTGAAACATTAATTTACCCAATTCAATGTCCAGATGGTAGTTCTGTGACCAACCAATGGATGGTAGCCGAGACTACTTTTTTTGAATTAGTAAAAGATGGGCGTATAATTTTTAAAAGGAATCGATCAGGAGAATATCAGGTTTATCGAAAATTTTATGAATACGATGGTGAAGGGAAAGTCAAAGTGCCGTCGCTTATTGATGATGTTTCGAACGCTAACGGAAAACTTGAGATAAAAGAGTTATTTGGTGTCGCCGAAGGTAGAGATATTCCATTCGAAAATCCAAAACCTATAGGACTTATTGAATATCTTTTGAAGCCGGTGGTAGGAGCTAATGATATTGTACTTGATTTTTTTGCGGGATCTTCTACCGCAGCTCATGCTCTTCTTGATTTAAATAAAGAAGATGGCGGAAACCGAAAATTCATTATGGTTCAGTTACCGGAAACTTGCGATGATACTTCAGAAGCCTACAAAGCAGGCTTCAAAAACATAGCTGATATCGGCAAAGAGCGAATCCGCCGTGTAATCAAAAAAATTAAAGAAGAGCAAGATGGTCAACTCGATTTAAAACAGAATAATCTTGATCTAGGATTTAAAGTGTTCAAACTGGATAAATCAAATTTTAAAATCTGGGATGGTACCATTAAAGGAGATACGAGCGATAAAGATATCGAACAGCAAATAGAGTTGCATATTGACCATATCGATACGCAATCATCCGATGAAGATATTTTATATGAACTGCTTCTTAAATCTGGCTTTCAGCTTACAACCCAAATAGAAGAAAAACCATTAGCTGGCAAGAAAGTTTATTCTATTGAAGATGGGGCGTTACTCATTTGTCTTGAACGAGAATTAACAAAAGAGGTTATAATCGAAATGGCGCGTCTTGAACCAGCGCGTATCATATGTCTTGATGAGGGGTTTTCCGGAAATGATCAGTTAAAAACCAATGCTGTAGAAATAATGAAATCATTCAACGTCAATGACTTCAGGACGGTTTGATATGCAGAGCAATCTTATGAAAACCGACATGGAAGGACGAATAAAAAATACTGATTTACCTGCTTATAAGCCTCTTCTTCCTTTATATGAAGCAATTATAAATGCACTTCAAGCGATAGAGGATAATAAAAAAAAGGACGGATTAATTACTATCGAAATATTTAGGGAAGAGACATTAATTGAGGAGGAAGGAAAACGTCTTGGTGATATAACAATGTTTATAGTCACAGATAATGGCATTGGCTTTAATGATGCCAATTTTAACTCTTTTTTAACTTCAGATTCTACTTTTAAAATAGATCGTGGAGGTAAAGGTGTTGGTCGTTTCTTATGGCTAAAAGCATTTGGTCAAGTTGAAATTGAAAGCATATATCTAAATGGTGATAATAAATTTTTATTTAGAAAGTTTGATTTTATATCTAAAGGTGATGGTATTCAAAACCATCAACTCGGAATATCAGAGGAAAATAATCCGAAAACGACGATACGGCTAATGAATTATTATGAACAATATAGAAAATTGTGTCCTAAAAAAGTTCAGACTATTGCAATACACATAATTGAACACTTCCTTGAATATTTTCGAAATCCGAACTGTCCGGTAATAGAATTAATTGATAATGAAAACGATGAGAAAATTAATTTGAATCAACTTTTCGAAGCAGAAATTTCCACCAATTCAAAGATAGAAAGGTTTGATATTAAAAATGTACGTTTTGATTTCCAGCATGTGAAACTTTATACATTTCATAATAAAGAACATTTTATTCATTATTGTGCAGATGATCGAGTAGCACTATCGGAAAAAGTAATTAAAATACCTAATTTGATTGCTCCCTTACAAGATGATAAAGGAAAATTTGTATATGCCTGTTATGTCGAATCATCTTTCTTAAATAAAAATGCAAATTCTACACGAACAGGTTTTAATATTGCTGAAGACAACTCTGAACTTCAAATAGAAACTATAAATCTATCAGATATTAAGAAAAATGTACTAGAAAAAGTAAAAGAATATCTTGAACCTTTTACTAATCCGGTTAAAGCTCAAAAAGAAGAACGAATTAAACGATTTGTGGAAAATGAAGCTCCAGAATATCGTCCAATACTGAATCATATAAAAGAACATATTGATGAAATTGATCCAAATATTGATGATAAAAAGTTAGATGTAGAATTATATAAAGCATATCAGTCTTTACAGATTACAACAAAAAAAGAAGGACAGGCCTTATTGGCTCAAGATAGTTCTAAAATTGATAATTTTGATGAATATTCAGAAAAATTCAGGAATTATTTCAAGAAAGCAATAGAACTCAATAACTCCAATCTTGCTCGTTATGTATGTCACCGAAAAGCTGTTATCGATTTTCTTAATAAACAATTAGAGTTACAAAACAATGAGAAATATAACAGAGAAAATCAAATACATGACATTATATTTCCAATGGGGAAAACTTCAAATGAAGTGCCCGAAGATTCTCATAACTTATGGTTGCTTGATGAAAGATTAGTTTATCATACTTATCTTGCATCTGATAAACAACTAAGAACTCTTAAACCATTGGATAACAATTCTTCAAAAGAACCAGATATCATAATATTTGATAAGGCTTGTGCTTTTGTAGATGAAGAAGCTCCCTTTTCACATGTTACAATTTTTGAATTAAAACGCCCTATGCGTTCAGATTATCAACCGGATGATGATCCTGTAGACCAAGTGTATGGATACATACGTGATATAAGAGATGGTAAAGCAAAAAATGAAAAAGGACGACCTATCGAGATCAATTCTAACACTCCTTTTTATTGTTATATCTTGTGTGATATAACTCAAAAAATTGCAACATTTGCAGAAAACAAAAGTTTTCGTTTGACTCCTGATGGAAAAGGATATTACGGTTTTAATGATGGATTACATGCTTATGTAGAAATTATTTCTTATGACAAAATGTTAAGAGATGCAAAAAAAAGAAATGATGTTTTTTTTAAAAAACTTGGAATTGCAACACAGAAATAAATAAAATAGAGAAATTTATGAAGTTTAAATTTGATGCCAATCAGCAATATCAACTTGATGCTATATCATCGATTACCGATCTTTTTAAAGGGCAATTACAGGATACGAGTTCCTGTGAAATAAACATGCCTTCTCGCATGGAATTGCTAGGGCATTCTCTTATCCAAAATCAACTTGGTTTGGGCAATCGCCTTACTGTAGCTGATGAATCAATAGATCAAAATCTTCAAAAAATTCAAAAATTAAATAATATACATCAACATACCTCTGTAAAAAAAGAAGGTCTGAATTTTGCAGTAGAAATGGAAACGGGTACCGGAAAAACATATGTCTATTTGCGAACTATATTTGAACTTAATAAGATATATGGATTTAAAAAATTTATTATTGTTGTGCCTTCCGTCGCTATCCGTGAGGGCGTATTAAAATCTATCGATATGACAAGGGAACATTTTCAAGGGCTTTATAACAATTTGCCTTTTGATTATTTCATCTATGATTCAAAACGAGTAGCGCAATTACGCGGATTCGCCCGAAATAACGAACTACAAATAATGATAATTAATATTCAAGCCTTTGATAAAAAAGATATCGCTATCATTCATCAGAACCGAGATCAAATGGATGGTTATCGGCCTATTGAATTCATTCAGGCAACTAATCCTATCGTTATAATGGATGAGCCACAAAATATGGAAACACCAACTGCAAGAGAAGCCATTGCTTCTTTAAATCCTCTTTGTACTTTGCGCTATTCTGCTACGCACAGAGAAAAATATAATCTTGTCTATCAACTTGATCCAGTCAAAGCGTTTCAAATGAAACTGGTAAAGAAAATAACCGTAAATGCTATCATTGCTGATAATGATCCAACCCAATCGTATATAAGAGTTGAAGAAATTATAAACCAAAACAATACCTTCAAAGTTAAGTTGTCCTACTATGAACAAGGTAATGATGGCGTAAAACTCAAAAGCAGGCAGTTTAAACTTCATGATAATCTTTTTTTAGTATCTAATGAATATGAAGCATACAGAAACGGTTTTATAATCGATGAAATCAATGCTCGTCCGGGAATGGAGTATGTAAAATTTACCAATGGAATTAGATTGTGTAAAGGCGAAGAACAAGGCGGCAATAAAGATGATGTTATAAAAAAACAAATTCACGAGACCATAAGAGCTCATTTTGAAAAAGAATATCAAGTTAGAAATATGGGATTGAAAGTTTTATCTTTGTTCTTTCTTGATAGGGTTGAAAATTATCGCGTATATAAAGATGATAACACTTATGAGCTTGGTAAATATGGAAAATGGTTTGAGCAAATATATGAAGAATTAGCTGAAGAATATCATACTTTGTTTAAACAAGAACTTTATTCTGTTGAAACTATTCATAATGGTTATTTCGCAAAAGATAACAAAGGGCGTTTTAAAAATAGTTCTTCCGGAACATCACAAGAGGATGCTGATACATATTCTCTAATTATGAAAGACAAAGAAAAATTGTTAAGTTTGGATAATCCTCTTAAATTTATATTCTCTCATTCCGCGTTACGTGAAGGTTGGGATAATCCTAATGTTTTCCAGATATGCACAATAAACGAAACAGCTTCTCAAATTAAAAAACGTCAGGAAATAGGAAGAGGATTACGGCTTCCTGTTAATCAAGATGGCGATAGGGTTTTTGATGAATATGTGAATAATCTGGTAGTAGTAGCAAATGAAAGTTATGATCAGTTTGTGAGTTCATTACAAAAAGAATTTGAAGAAGATTGCGGTGTCATTTTTGGACGGTTGCCTGTTGAAGCATTTATTGGAATTCCCTTTGAACAGGATGGAGTTGAAAAGGAAATTAATACAAAGGAATCAGAAATCATCTGGGATCATTTAAAGAAAATTGGCTGTCTTGCTGCTGATGGATTTATTTTACCGGCTTTTAATGAGATGGTTGAGAAAAATACATTTAACGTTCCAGATGATTTTCTCGAAATTACACCTGAGATAATAAGGGCGGTTGAGGGTCATCAAATAGAAAGACATATTGAACGAAATGATAAAGTAAAGGCAAAAATCAATGAAGATACTTTGCTCGATCCTGAATTTAAGAAGTTCTGGGACAAAATCAACACTAAAACAATTTATTCAGTTCATTATACTACTGAAGAACTAATCGAAAAAGCTTCTATAGCATTAAGCAAAATGCCTGGAATTGAGCCACCTAAACTACGATCATATATGGTTGATATAAAAGTTGAAGATAAGGGAATAAGTAGCACGATGGTTAGAACACCTCAAACAGAATATGGTAGTAAATCAAATCATATTCCTGATGTACTAACCTATATTCAAAGTAAAGTTGAATTAACCAGAAGTACAATTTTTTCTATATTAAAACGATCCAAGCGCCTAGGTGAACTACCGCTTAATCCCCAACAATTTATGGATTCCGTAGTTAAAGAGATACGACAGGTTTTGCATCGTATGATTGTCGATGGAATTAAATATGAAAAACTGGATGAAATTTCATATGAAGTTTCCGAACTCCGCAAAGACGAAGAAAAATTGATGTTTCAGCGAGATAGAATTGTTCCAACAACAAAATCTGTTTATGATTACATTACGTATGACTCAAGTATCGAAAAAAAATTTGCTGAGGATTTGGAGAGCCTTTGGGATGTCAAATATTTTATAAAACTACCCACATGGTTTAAAGTTCCAACACCTGTTGGCAGTTATAATCCTGATTGGGCTATCTTGAAGCAAAATGGTGAAATCGTATATATGATTAGAGAAACTAAAGCAACCAAAGAGCAGTTAAAACTTCGAATTCCTGAAAGTGATAAGATTGAATGTGGACGTCAACATTTCATTGCTATCGGTGTAGATTATGACGTTGCGACATGTGTTGAAGATGCACGATTGTAATTTAGTTCAACTTTTGATGGAGCCACGAAGCAGACATTTTTATCTCAATATTTACTTGAACTTACAGAATAAAACGCAAAATGATTGTTGTAGATAATATATTCTCCAAAGTCCTTTCCTCTGTAGTAATTCGGAGTTTTCTTGTAACTTAAATATTGCATATAGCATCTTTCTTTAAATTCTCTATACAAGTTCCCGAACGGGCTGCGGTTGTAAAAGTTCATTGTTAATAAATAATAATAGAAGTATATAAATTTTTTGTTAACTGGAATTTTGAATTATAAAACCTGTAGTTTAAGGTATGGATTTAAACTACATCTTAAACTACAAAAGCATATTCTGTAACTGATTGTTTAACAAAGTAATACAAAAAGAATCCTTTAATATATCAAATCCTATTTATTACTGTTTTTGCACCATTTCTCACGCAATATTACAAACAATTTTTTCGATGAAATTTTCGAAAAATTCATATGAAGTCTATCCAAGATGTTTACAACATGTTTTCATTTTATCGTCTATAAATATATTCTGTAGTATCGAAAAATTTATATAGTTCAGATATTCTCTAATACTCAGATAAAGTATTAATAAAGTATGAAAATTGGCTCTTGAGTAAAGATGGGAAATACAAATATTGATTCAAAATTAAAGAAAAAAATCAAGCAATGGCTTGAAGAAAGTGAAAATAGATTATTAATCCCGAACGAAAAAGCTTTTATCCATAGAGCTTGTATAGAATTGTTAAATAAACTCAAAAGGCAACAAAAGAGAGATTCGAAATGAAAACCCCATAGGAGTTTAATCCTACAGGGAGAGGAAACCAAATGTCCTACCAAATGGAAACCTCAGAATATTCTAATCTGAGGCAGTTTAAAAATCTTACTGTAAAGAGTGAGATAGAGGAAGCCATAAAAAATGCAAAGATTCCTGCAAAAAAAGAATCTCCTGAGAATACAGAAATAGAATCACCTATCATCATTCGACCTTATGTTGAGCGGGTAATGATAGTCCCAACTTCTAATAATATCTCTGAAAACAGTTGGCAATTTGACAGGAAATATAACAGAAAAAAGAAAAAATATTTTTTAAGGGTAAAATTTGCTGAAACAATTTTTACAATCACAAGCAATAAGTTTACGGATTATCAAAGTTCAAAACTTTTGGATTTTATTCTTGCAGTATTGCCTGAAAACAAAGTTCAGCTCTCAGATTCCTTAGAATATATGAGTGAATAATCAAAATGAAACCTTCAGAACTTCAAAATTTAAAAAAATCGTATACCGAAGCAAGTAAAGCTATAAATTTAAGGGAAGATAAGACCGATTCGAAATTAGAACAAGAGAGAACTGTTTTAGATTGGAAAAAAAGCGAGCCGATTAATTATATCAATATTGTCGATTTTGATATTCCGAAACGACTAATAAGAGTTACCATCAAGACAAATGAATATCATGCCCTAATTCTCTTTGGTGAAGGCGGTCTTGGTAAAACCGTACTGGTTGTAAACGAAGTAAAAAAGATATTACAACCTGATGATTGGATTTTTGTAAACGGTTATTCTACACCCTTATCATTTTATGAAGTTCTTTATTACGCACGAAACAAAAAACTCCTGATACTTGACGATATTGAAGGAATTTTTGGTAATCCTGTCGCTACCGCAATTTTGAAAGGGGCATTATGGGATAGTGATGGAAAAAGATTTGTTCAATACAATTCAAAGAGTGAAAAGGCAGATAATTTGCCAAGTTTATTTGAGTTTAAGGCTAAGATAATAATCCTGTGTAATAATATACATAATTCAAATGATGTAAGTGTCAATGCCATGATTAGCAGGACTGTTCCTTATGAAGTAAAACTCAATTATGATCAGAAATTGATGGTTATCGAACAGTTAATCAGAAGCAGGGATGATTTATCAGAGAAACTTAAAAACGATTGTATAAGCTTAATTAAAGAAGAAACTAATGAGGCTACCAAAAATTTCAATTTACGCCTTCTAAAGAAAGCAATCGCTTTTGTAAAAGAAGAAAAGTCGACTGCACGAGAACTTTTTAGGGCAACTACTGAAAAAGATGAAGATAAGGAAATCTTACTTAAGCTAATGGAATCAAAACTTTCTGTTGGGGAACAGGTAAAGCGGTTCTGTGATAAAACAGGCAAAAGCAGGCGGAAATTCTTTAGATTAAAAAAAGATTTGAAGTCATGTGTCAAAGTGTCAGTAAAAGCAGATATGGCATTTTGCACAAAATAATATATTTAAAAAAATAAATTTTATTGTTAATATTTTCGTAATTATGTATGATTGTTATCAATATAAAGGAATTTTTTATGAGAAAATGTTTTATTTATGCACGTGTTTCAACTAGCGAGCAGAACAAAGGCGAGTTTACTTCGATAGCCAATCAGGAAAAATCCTGCCTACATTTTATTGGTATTCGGGAAGAAGAAAGCTGGAGACATGTTAAGACTCTTTCCGACGCTGGTTTTTCAGGAAAAGATTTGAATCGACCTAGCATGATAGAGTTGATGGCTGAGGTTGAGGCTGGAAATGTTGATGTAATTGTTACATATAAGGTTGATAGAATAAGTCGGTCACTCGTTAAATTCTATGAATTTTACAAACTATTGCAAAAGCATAATGTAGAATTTGTATCGGCAACTCAAAGTTTCGATACTTCAACATCTTCAGGAAGGCTTATGCTGAATATCTTATTAAGCTTTGCTGAATATGAGAGAGAAATCATCAGCGAACGAACAAAAGATAAGATGCTTGCGAGTTTTGAACGTGGTGAATGGCAAGGCGGCTTAGTCCCTTTTGGATTTGATTATGACAGTCAGAAAAAGCTTCTTTATAAGAATCCAGAAGAAGCTAAGGCTGTTGAAATTATCTTTAACATGTTTGATAAAGATAAATCTTCAGGGCAAATAGCAAACTATCTCAATACCTCTGGATATAGAACCAAAACAAGAAAAATGATTAGAAAAGGCAAAGAAGTTATTGTTGGTGGTAAGAGAATACGTGAAGATTTTGTCTTGAATATTGCTAGAAATCCAATTTACTACGGGTATTTGCGGTTTAATGATGAAATTCGTAAAGGTAACCATGAGCCTATAATTAAAAAAAGCTTATTTGATAGAATTAATCAGAGATTATCAAAGCCTAAAGATAGTATTGAACTTTATAATGCAGATAGGCATGTACATCTTCTAAAGGGAATAATAAAATGTAAGGATTGTGGTTCAACAATGACGCCGTTTCCAAGCGGTAAAAAAGATTCTGACGGTAATTCTTATCTCTATTATACTTGCACTGACGTAATCCATAAAAAAAATCATTCACAATGTAAATTACGTTCTTTCTCAGCTAGAACATTTGAGAACACAGTAAAAAAATTCCTATCTGATTTAGGTTCTAATAAATCAATCTTAGCACAATGTGTAAAAGCTGCTAACAAAGATTCAAAAAGATCACTTACCCCTCTTTTAGCTAAACAAAAAGACCTCCAGGCAAGAAGAGAAGATATATCAGCGAAAATAAACAGAATTTTAGAGATAATGACTGATGAAGATTTTTTATCTGATGATATAAAAAAGAAATATAAAACATTAGTAAAAGACAAGGAAGCGATAGAACTTGAAATAGAAAAAGTGAATATTGATATTGCCTTTAAAAGTAGAGATGTTTTAGACATAGACATAATATTAAGAAGTTTGAAAAATTTTTCTAAGATAATTGATAAGCTATCATTAGAGGATCAAAAAGAATTAATGCATCTTTTGATTAAAGAAATCAGGGTGTCACCATTTGACCATAAAAACCAAAAACCTCCAAAAGAATTGGGGGCAGTATGCTTTAAAATACGAAACAAATGGATTTGCGCAGAAATTGATCTATATGAACTTCCCATTCCTACAACGACTTATGATGATAAGAACCATAAGTTCGTATTTTTATCAAACTGGCTCCCCCAACCAACGACACTTTGAACTTTTTTACAAAAGATTTCAAACTTCTTTATGAATTTAGAAATATGGTGGATACAGCTTAACAAGAGGAAGTTATAGAAATTAAAAAAATTTTTATTATCGAAAAATAAATGATTTTTTTGTTTGATAAATCGTTTAAAAAGTTGAAAAAAACTCTATTTTTGACGAATTTGCGGATTTACTTTGAACTTTTTATTTTTAATCCTATTTTTCCGAGCTCAGATTATTTTTTAGTAGGTCACACTATCATTCACAATAATGCTTATTTATTTCAGCTTTCACCCGAGACATATTAATACCATTAGCCTCTGAGAATTCGATTAAATCTTTTTCGATTAATGGTATAATTTTCTGTGCTTGAGTTGTGATAGCCTTTATTCTATAAATCAAATTTTCTCTATTGATATTCAAGTCCCATTCATCTCGGTTGTGTACAATGCTTTTGTGGATAAGCCAATTTCTCTCTGACAAAAATTCTTTAAGTTTTTGCTGGAGTGGTTCTGGATATAAATTAGCTTTTTCGGAAATTTTGATAGCTTTACCAAGAGTATATGAACGATGCTTCTCTAAAAGTTGGTCAGCTTCCGACCTTAATTTTGGCTTAGTCTTTTTTAATACAATCGAATGACTAAGAGCATCTTCCACATGTTGCACTGCACATACAGCTTCACCGAGTAAACAATATAATGTCATTTCTTGTTGTGAAGCCTGTTTTAATTTGTATTTTTTACTCATTTGTTAATATTATCTTCTCCCCGAACCGTTCAAATTATTTATCGATTACATCTATTGGCAAAAGAGGCAAACCGAGTTCTTTAAGAAATTGATTATGTTTATCAGTCGCTTGTTTTATATCCTTTTCAATGTCAACCAATTTACCGTGTACAGCCTGTATATCTATCTCTGGCTCAGGCTTAGCTGTACTCACATATCTTGATATATTAAGATTGAAATCTTTCTTCTCAATTTCTTCCATCGAAACACGTCTCGCGTAACGCTTTTCTTCTTTACGAAACTGATAAGTATCTACAATTTTGTTTATATCCTCTTCACGCAATCGATTCTGACGTTTCCCTTTTTCAAAGTTTTCACTAGCATTAATAATCAATACATCATCAAACTTTTTGCACTTCTTTAACACTAAAATACAAACAGGGATTCCTGTAGAGAAAAACAAATTTGCCGGTAATCCAATTACCGTATCGATATTACCGTCTTTTAATAGCTTGGTACGAATACGCGCCTCAGCACCTCCACGGAACAACACACCGTGGGGCAAAATTATAGCCATTGTGCCATCATCACTCAAAAAGTGAAATCCATGCAATAAAAAGGCAAAATCAGCAGCAGATTTGGGTGCAAGTCCATAACTTTTGAATCGAAAGTCTTCCGCCATTGCTTCAGTTGGTTCCCATCGATAACTAAATGGCGGATTGGCAACAACTGCATCAAATTCAAGTTTTTTTGCCGGATTCATTTCTCTTAAAATATTCCAATCATTCGAGAGTGAATCTCCATGGTAGATTTCAAATTCAGAATCCTTAACCCCATGTAAAAGCATATTCATGCGCGCAAGGTTATAAGTAGTGATATTTTTTTCCTGCCCATATATTTTGCCAATGCCATGAGACTCGAGCTGTTTACGTACATTCAACAAGAGAGATCCCGACCCACAAGCAAAATCCAGAACATTATTAAGTTTATTTTTCTTACCTGCTACCGGATTCTGGCTATCAAGTGTAACAATTTTAGACAAAATAGTAGATATCTGTTGTGGCGTATAAAACTCTCCAGCCTTTTTGCCAGACCCTGCGGCAAATTGCCCAATTAAGTATTCATACGCATCGCCTAAGACATCGCTGTCTGTAGAAAAGTTTGCAATACCTTTGGCGATTTCAGTAATGATAGAACAGAGTTTATCATTACGGTCACTGTATTTTTTTCCCAATTTTTCAGAATTAAGATTAATCTCAGAAAATAACCCCTGAAAAGTACTTTCAAAAGATTCATTTTCAATATACTTAAACCCTTTTTCCAATGTCGTAAGTAAATCGTGATCTTGAGTCCGTGCCAGCTCAACAATATTGTTCCACAAATATTCCGGCTTAATAACATAATGGACTTTACGGCGCATTTGCTTTTCAAATGCAACAACATCTTCAGCATTTTCATCATACCAAAGTGACAATGGCGCGCGTTTATCTTCATCGTTCAGTTGTGGATAATCTCTTCCTAATTCTTTTTTTGCTGAAGATTCATAGTTGTCAGACAAATAACGCAAAAAAAGAAATGACAACATATAATCACGAAAATCGTCAGCATTCATTGCCCCGCGTAGTTTATCGGCAATACTCCATAGGGTACTGCCCAGTTTGCTTAATTCTTCTGCAGTCATTTTATATTTACCTCCATATATTATTCAGGAAATAGCTCAGGATTAAATCGATAATTATTCATAAAATCATCTAGTATTTTTCGAAAATATTGTTTGTTTTCTTCAAGCATCTCTCTTGGCTCAAACAACGAGTAATTTCCGTGGCTTAAAAGGTTTACCAGCCTTGTATGTATGATTCCATCCTGGTCATCACTATCTTGTTTAATACAAGCGGAAAAATTATGAAAACCATGAAATGTGGCTGTTTTTTCAAGGATATTTCTCAGGATATTAAAGTGATAAGTATATAGCTCCCCGGATTCGGCAACCTCGTGAAGTTCTTTTAAAAGAGCAACATGGTGAAAAAATGGAGTATCACCTGTATTGCGGATCACAAACTCACCACTGTTATTTTTACTCAAAAAATATTTTTCAGCATGTTTTAATTCATTATGCATGACATTGAAAAAAAGAGTGTGATGTGTGGAGATGATTGTTTTTATATCATTTTGTTTTTTTAGCAGTTGAGCCAAATGGCTGGCAACGGCTATAGCGTTATTATCATCCAATGAAGAGATGGGATCATCAATGTAGATATATTTAACCCAATCATAAGCTTCATCCTTGTCAATTGCGAGTTGGGCAACCGCAAGGAAGAAACACCAAATAAAAATGTTTTCTTCTCCCCGTGATATTTTAATATTTTCTATCTTTTTCGTCTTATCATTTTTTCTTATTTCCCGTGAGAAACTGACACTCCAAGTATCAGTATCAATAGAAAAATCGAAGTCGGTATATCTATTTAAGAATGGACGAATCCGGTTATCCATTTCCAGTGATTCGAGACCATCGAAAAAACGGGATTGTGTATTCAGCTTTAAAACTCTTTGGGTATCATTTTCCAGATCATTATCCCAGGTGAAAAGGTCTTCCGTAAACGCGTTGTAATAAAGCGTATCGGCAATTTTTTTTTCACCTTCTATTCTTTTACCTAAATCCTTAAACAAACTTGAAAGACGTGTTTTACCGGTGCCGTTATAGGCAAAAAGCAGGCTACATTTCTTAAGATTGAGTAACTCACGGAAATAACAGGCAAGTTCGTCAAGTGTATCAAATGGGATAAAACCAATCCTCTTCAAGATGAAATCAATTTTAACACGTACATCTTTGAGAATATCATCTTTAAGCATGTATTCTTTTGTATCGCCTTTAAAAGAATAACTTTTTTCTATCAAATCTTTATATCCGAGATTTTCATATTCCTTATGCTTAAGCTTTTTTATGACATCCTTTTTAAAAACATCCTCTGGTATTTGAATGGGAACTTTATTGGTCATGCTCCCTCCTCATCAACCGAGGGAAAGAGCTGTTGCATTAATCCCTTTTTATGGTCTTTGAGTGAATCTAGTTTTTGACCTTGCGCAGTAACTAACTTGTCGACAGAAGAAAGACAATCAGCGATTTTTTGTTGTTCTAGCTTGTTACACGGAACTGGAATTGCAAATTTAGAAAATTCAGTTTTATTGATGATTGGTAAAGTAGAATTTGCCTGCGTTGATTTAATCAAAGGAGTAATGCTAAGCAATGAATAATAAACAAACTCAGACTCATAATCACTTTTTGGAATGAGAGTGTTTATTTGTTGATTGGTAATACAAGGCAATACGGAAAGCGACATTTTCCCAATCGAAGCTATGCAAGTAAACATCGTTGAGCATTTCGGTATAACTTTTATCCTTGAATTTTCGACAACACTTCTTTGAGTTTTCCATTGATACTTTTCTTCTGTAATATCGGTTGGTGTAACAAATTGAACATCTCCACCCCATAAAGATTCGTCACTTGTACTAGGCGTTTTTCCTGTGACGATTTCGCCGACTTTCCACAACTCTTTCTCTTCCCACTCCCCATCATTCTGAAACTCAGGAAAACGCAGTTTGGGGATGGTTTCGCCTTCGGCTGGAAACAGTTGCTGCAGCAATCCTTTTTTATAGGCTTTGAGTGCATCGAGTTTTTGACTATGAGCATTTATCAAGTCATCGAGGGAAGAAAGGCAATCAGCAATTTTTTGTTGTTCCTTTCTATCCTTTGGCGTTGGAAATATAATACTAAAAAAATCACTAGGACTAATGTTCAAAAGCCCATCCATCCGTGCACCGCTTGTAATAAACTTTTGCAATTGTATACCGTGGTAATTATTATCAAAGTATCCTTGATAAAAATCTGAAACAAATTTATTCTTTATTCGAAAACAAATAAAAGCATTTGGTGCCGCAACTTTTTTAAATTCTTTTAGCTTGTATATGCATCCTTGCGGAAACTTTTTTGAATTACCTTTATTATATGCAAACTCACCCTCATTCAATAAAATGTAATTCTTGTATTGTTTACCTGAGATATCGCGACTAAATTTTTCCGCTTGTGAAACAAATCCAGAACCTGCTGTTATACTTACTGTCGTTAACTTTAAGCTACCAACTTTTTCTTCGATACGATCACTAATTTTACCTAAAGTCGGTTCATCCCATGCCCCAGCATTCTGAAACTCAGGGAAACGCAATTTAGGCACTAGTTTTTTTTCTTTTTGTTTACTCATAAGCCGCTAATCCCGAAATCTCTCGCCCTTGAGCTAATTTTTTTAGTAAAGGAATCAGGTCTTCCATAAGCTCTAACTCTTTTTTTGAACGCTCTTTCCAGCTTAATTCTAAAGGTGCTAAAAGGTCACTTAATTGTTCGCCATCAAAAATCATACGGCTCATAATGCTGTCAACAAACACTTTTAGTCTGTCTGTTTCAAGCTCGTGTTTCTCGGCTGTTGCTGCCAACTCTTGTGCGAATTGTTCTGATTTAAATGCCTCATATCCTTCTTTGGTTTCTTTTTCGTTTAAACTTTTACCGGCTTCCAAGCTATTTATGTAATCAACAATATATTCGCGTTCATCAATCAGGTTAGCACTTGAACTAAGCAAATTTATTAATTGCTCACGGGTCATTTTTTGTTTTTTGGGTTTGGTTTGAGTGTATTTGGCAATCAACTTCATTATGTAGTCGTAATCAATTACCGATGAAGCAAATAATACAAATTCAAAGTCAACCTGCTGAACTTCAGGGCTTATCTGCTCACCGTCTTTGTCCTGTTTGTCTTTGAGTTGTTTGGCTGTTTCTAAATACGAACTACGGAAAGAACGTAACTTATCTTCGGGAAGAAGGTTCTCAATTTTTTCTTTTTGTGTACTTGATAAATCAGTGTATTGATCTAATTGAGTTTTTAATCGTTGCACTTCTTTAAAATGATTGATGAAGTTAACACGCGCTTGATCACCTTGCAAATTATATGCGGCTTGTGGCTCACAGACTAAATTATTTGATTGCATAAAAGCACCCAGTGCATCTATAGCTTTTTCGTATTTTTCAATAACAGTAGGAGCGGGATCAACCAACCAAATTTCCTTTGAGCGTTCTATATTTTCACCTGAAAACAAAGCTATTGCATTATCAACTTCGTTTTGTTGCTGACGGAAGTCAAGCACGTTCCCATAAGGCTTTGTATCGTTCAAAACACGGTTGGTTCGAGAAAACGCCTGAATCAATCCATGAAACTTAAGATTTTTATCCACATACAAGGTGTTAAGGTATTTGGAGTCGAAACCCGTTAAGAGCATATCAACCACAATGACAATATCAATTTTATTTTCACGTGGATAATCTTTATTATTATATTTCTGGTCTTTTATGCGTTGCTGAATATCCTGGTAATACAAATCGAATTCTCCAATCCGATGGTTTGTTTTATACTGCGTGTTATAATCAGCAATAATAGCTTCAAGAGCCTTTTTCTTTTTTTCTGGTTCTTCTTTATTATCTGCCTTTTCCTGTGGCAAATCTTCCTGAATTTGTGCTACATCTTTGTTGCCTTCGGCAGGCGGTGAGAATACACATGCTATATTTAAAGGTTCAAAGCTATCGTCTTCCGAAAGGCGTTTGACCTGCAATTCTTTAAACAAATCATAGTATGCAATGGCATTATTTATTGAAGATGTCGCTAATATCGCATTAAAACGACGATTGTTAGTCGCTGAATTATGTTTGTTTAATATGGCTTCAACAACTGCTTGTTGAGCAATACTTTCGCCGGGTCTAACTTTTGCCGTACCTTCTCCTTTAAAATAATCAATATGAAATCGCAATACATTCCGATCTTCTATCGCGTGCGTAATTGTGTACGCATGTAACTGTTTCTGAAAAATATCTTGGGTTGTTTGGTATGAGGCTTGTTGCCCATCAATTTTTATATGAATCGCATTATCATCAAAAATTGGAGTACCGGTAAAACCAAAAAGCTGTGCAAGCGGAAAAAATTTTTTGATGGCTTTATGATTTTCACCAAACTGGGATCGATGGCATTCATCGAAAATAATTACAATACGTTTATTACGCAAAGGTTCTAACTGTTCTTTATATGTAAGTTCGCCTTTTTTCTTTTTCCTTTGATTGCGCTTACTGTTTTCGTCTAAAGCCAATCCCAACTTTTGAATGGTCGTCACAATTACCTTGTCAGCATAATCTTCAGATAATAAACGTTGCACAAGCGCATACGTATTAGTGTTTTCTTCTACACAACCTTCCTGAAATTTATTAAACTCTTCTCGCGTTTGTTTATCTAGGTCTTTGCGATCAACTACAAACAAACATTTTTCAATGTCAGGATTGTCTTTCAAAAGCGTAGATGCTTTAAAAGAAGTAAGTGTTTTACCGCTACCTGTAGTATGCCAAATATAGCCGTTCCCTCTGTTTTGATGAATACAATCGACAATCGCTTTCACTGCATAAATCTGATAAGGACGCATAACCATTAGCTTCTGCTCACTGGCAATCAAAACCATATACCGGCTAATCATTTGTCCTAGAGTACATTTAGGAAGAAATTTCTCTGTGAAATCGTCCAAATGGGTAATCTTTTCATTATCTTCTCCGGCTAGATGATAAACAGGCAAATATCGTTCGTCTGAATTGAAGCTAAAATGTTGCTTGTTATTGTTGGCAAAATAATAGGTATTGGAACGATTGCTCACGATAAAAAGCTGTATAAAACAAAGTATCGTATTAGTATAACCATTACCAGGATCTTTTTTGTAATCAACGATCTGTTCCATGGCACGACGCGGACTGACATCAAGGCTTTTGATCTCAATCTGCACAACCGGTAAACCATTAATAAGTAATATTACATCATAACGATGATGGCTGTTATTGGTATTAATACGCAATTGATTAATGACCTCAAATTCGTTTTTGCACCAATCTTTGATATTAACTAATGTGTATTGTAATGGTGTTCCATCTTCACGTTGGAAAGTATTGCGTTCACGCAGCGTTGTAGCAGCCTTAAACACGTCTGGAGTAACTATTTCATCTCGAAGGCGAGCAAATTCGGCATCGGTCAAATGAACTCTGTTTAAATATTCAAATTTTTCTCGAAAATTATTTTCAAGTGAGTCTCTATCTCGTATATCTTCTCGATAGGTGTATTTAAACTCTTCAAGTTTATCAATAAATTTTTGTTCTATTTCATTCTCTTTCGTCATTTTTTTATCCTAATATATTGATGTATGTCTTTGGAAAGAATTGGACAAAACGTTTGAAATTTTAAGATAGGATTTTGCCCATTATCATGTTAGCATTTTTACAAAACAAATCCAATATTAAAACTGTCCCTGCAGTTTTTTCAGAAACGCTACATTCTGCAATATCGATTTCTGGAGAAAATTTTCATCTTTCATTATTTTGACTGAATTGAAGTTTTGATATGAACTTAATTATCTTAGAACATATTTTTGAGAAATTAAAACACGTGAAATAAATAATCAAAATCAATTATTTAAAGCCAAAACATCGCAAAAAATTGTCTGGTCTATCCATGTAGATATGAAAACCGGATGCTTCATCGTTTATCCAAGGATAAAATTCTTTGCATAGCTTGCGCAACTCATCAAACCAGAAACCAAATTCTTTTACTATCCGTTTTATCTCTGCCATGGGAAGGATATTTCTTTTGATTACACCCCAGAATCTACCTATGGCGTCCATATATAGCACACTGTTAAACCCACAGGCGGAGCCTTGCCCTTCGGGCTTCGGATCCGCCTTCGCTACATACTTGGAAACGTAATATATAAGTTTGCGGTGCTGTTGTACGCCCTCTATCCGGGTAAACGGATACGCAGGTTCATCCTTCGAGGTATCCCAGTATTTTTGACCGATGGTATCCGCCCACAACTTGGCAACGTATTCTTTTTTGATGTAATCCATACCGAACACAATTAAATGAAAATGAGGCGCTCCACGTTCCTGAAACTCTAATCGCCAGATTGCCGAGACTTCCCGGGACGACCGCCGATTCAGTTTCCGCACAAAGAGCCTCATATATTCTTTCGCTTGCTTTGCTGATGGATATTTCTGAGCAAATGTCAGAGTGATAAATACCGGATATTTTTCTTGTGAGATATCCATTCGGGACACAAGTTTTAAAAGCCGGACTCGGCTTCTCGGTGAGAATTCTTTTATCGCTTTTTTGTTTCCGCCTGATGATTTGTTCTTTGATTTATATCCTGTAACTTTAACCTCAAGGAGTCTCCCCTGGGCTGTTACCGTTGCTATTAATGACATTTTCGCCTTCCTTCATATATGGTTTTCTATCGTCAATTACAAGAAGGAAAGAGCCGTCCGGTTGCTGTATTTTTACCCGATTTCTGTTCACGTCTAAAACTAATCCATGTTCGCAGTAATAGCCTTTCCAGTACTCATTCTTTTCCGTTATTATTACGGAATTCCGGTTAACTTTAAGGAAGGCGGTAAAAGTTTCCCGAACTATACTGTAACGTGGTTGTATCGGTTTTTCTTTATAGACGGCTCGAACCTTCTTTGTTTCTGTATGTGAACGCTCTTTGTCTGAGTTAAAAAATGCCCAGACTTTCGGAGCGAGGATAAGGGATATGAGGAGCAACCCGGCAAGAGCGAGTTTCTTATCTTTGGTAGACATCTTTGTTTTGCCCTTTTCGACTTTCTCTTTTTGCTCTAACCGTGGGAATTCCCTGAGCAGTTCAAACGAGTTGTAACACTGGAACACAGCTTTTCTTTTCCAGACAAAACGGCGTTTTAAGGGAGCTTGTAACTGTGAATCGTTGCTGAATTGAATTTGCAGGATTTGCGGTAAGGGATACTTGATGAAGTTAAGAATAGGTAAGACAAGCCCCTGTAAATCTTTAAAATGCCAGACGAAAAGAGCTTGAAGCCTGAGCTGTTTATCCACTGTTTTTAAACTCTGAGTGATGAAGATTATATCTGTGAAACATTTCCGGCTTTGAGTGATGAAAGTAAGCAGTTCTTTATCGGCTTTGTTCCATTCCCGGGCGTTGAAAAACAAATGCGCTTCATCGATGATAACCAGCGTCGGAAGGTCTTTTGTACCTTGCGGAGTGTATCTGTGAAAGAGCAGAACATTATCCTCTGAAAGCTGGATAATCTGTTTTTCGTTCAGCTCATATCCGTAATCATGCTCAAGCACTTTGTGAATCTGAGGAACATTCAGGTTTATGTTTGTGGCAACCACTCCGCCGTTGGCAAGATATTTCAAAATGCGCAATACGGCTGAGTATGTCTTGCCACCGCCGATTTTGCCTTCGTAAAACTCAATCATATTTTCAACCCTCAATGAAGATTGCTACAGGGCAAACCTCTCGATTTACCCCGTAGCAATCTTAGTTAACAGTCGGAATCCACGATTTAATGAACCGATAAGTAATCATGCTTAGCCAGAGGATAGACAGCGTTATGAGCATGACGAACATTTCTTCCAACGGAAAAAATGTATTGCCGATACTCAAGATATACAAAATATCCGCGCTGACGTCCGAGAAGTCGCCTCTGGCATTAAAAGCCATGCTGTCTATAATGTTTATCAGCCTGACTAAAATTTCCGACACAAGCAGGACGAATCCCTTGATAAACAAAAATAAAGTCGTTATTGTCGGAATCAAAATCGCCCAGAACTTGCGAAAAATAGCGATAAGGAAATTGAACCCGGCAACAACAACATTGAAACCCCAAGAAATCAGTTCCCCCAGAATTTTGAACATAATAATTCTCCCTGTCCGAATACCTGTTTAAAAACGAGATACAAAGTATAAAAGCACGTCGGGCAGATAGCGAATTTGTTACATTCGATATGCTTATCTCCGCATAGCTCGCAATCTATTAATTTTCTTTTCATGGTCTTTTTCATCCTTCCACTTGATATATTCTTCAACAATGTTGAAATAGCATGATTCACAAAAATTCATATATTCTCTCATTTCTACGGCAAAGCCCCGGCATCGGGGACAAACCTTAAATGAAGATTGACCGCTCACGCTATACCTTGCCGGATAATGTGCATTGTCATAATCCAGTTGATTATTCCGAGAATCATTAAAAACGCTGAACGGAACAATTTGATATTGTCTTCAAAATTCATTAAATCAACCGTGTATGTTTCCTCAAGAATCGGAATAAAAAACTCGATTCTGTCAATCGTCCCGATTCGTTGAGGCAGATTCAAAGTATGGATATCTTCAATTTTATCTTTCATTTTGTTAATAGCTGTCCGGTTATTTTGAAGCATTTCTCCGAATTCCTGAGAAGTATTCTCAAGTTCGGAAATTAATCCGCCGTCATTGTCGAAAGCCTCATTATCGAGTTCATCGAGCTGGTCAAAATCATACTTTTGACCGCTGTTATTTAATGCCTTATAAACCGCCTCATATAAATCCTGCTGAGTGATATTCGAATCATTATCATTGAGATTTTCGGGAGCGTCCGGGATAGAGGTATCAGGTTCCCATTGTGTGTTTTCTCTATCGACATCATCAGGCGGTTCCGAGTCGGGTAAATCTGAAAAGTCAGGAGGGATAAAACTATCGTCCGGCAGGTCTTCCGATTCCGGGTATTCCCAGTCGTCCGGGTACCAATCGTCAGGAACTGGTAATTCAGTATCCGGGGCATCATTGTCAAACGGTGATTCAATCTCAACATCGAAAGGCGAGCCGGCTATCGTGTAATCCATAAACATATACGATTCGCAAAACGTCCAGACGGCATCGAGCGAACCGGAACCGACAGAGATTAACTGTAAATCTCTATCTTCAACATATAACTCAAAAGTATATGTGGCGTCCTTCCTGCGGTTATAAACTGTTATATCGTGAATTGTAGTTTGAAGCCCGGAGGCTGTGCCGGATTGAAGCACAACTCCGTTTTCTCGAAGTTCCCAGTTACGGGACATTGATGAATTATTTACTATCGATAAATCTATCCGGTAACAATATCTATTTGTTGCGCTGGTTGGATTATTACTATGAAAACTTTGAATTTCTGAGGGATTGTCTCTGGTTAAATGTAAACCGAGTTCGTCGGTAAATTCCATTACCGGAAAATGATAATCGTTTGCGTTGCTGTGAGTATAATATAATCTGCCGTAAGTATCGGCAATCAAAGTATAAGTAAATGAACAATCAGTTTTTCTAATATAAACTTTTCTTGATTCAGTTGAATTGTACCTGTACCAGTTAATGACAGGAGTATAATTGTCCAAATTGTAAGGATTGTAATATTGAGCGAATACATCACCGCCATAAAAAATTGATATAAGTATCAGAATATATTTAATTTTTTTAAGAACGCCAGAGCGCAAATTCCGCCGAATATCCATAATAAAACCCTGTATGATTCACCGTGAATCGGTGTTTGAGTTTGAAGTTCTTGAAGTATCTCTTGTAAAATCAGTATTCCTTCGTTATCCATAATTCACCCCGATAAAACAAAAGAGAGCGGAATTACCCGCTCTCTTTGTGCTGGTTGCCTATTTTGCGAATTTTTTAAAGATTTTGAAAATCGCGTACACCACGATAACCGCGATTACATACGGGAAAACCTGATTCGCTACCGAATAAGCGTTCGTTTCCAGCGTTGCGACGGCTTGCGATAAATCAACCGTTCCATCGTTATCGATATAAGTTGCGAACGCCTGCCCGTAACTTAACAGAGTTGATACAATCACCGTACATAGTGCTAAAGCCTTTTTCTTCATTTTCTTTTTCTCCATTGTTTTTTTGAGGTTTAAGACAAGTCACGTCAAGTTTCCGACGAGCTATAAGTAGGTGCCCATTCTCAACTTGACTCAGTTAAAACGAGTTTATCCAATCTTTAATCACCCCCTTAAGTTATGAGTTATCTATAGAAACCTTGAATATTCGGCTTGTGCACTCAAATATCCAGCCGAACACCGAGGACAAAAAACAAAAACTGAAACCTTTCATAAGTTCTATTTGCCAATCCATAAAACCACCTCAGAAAAAAAGCCGGATATATGAAGCGGTTTGTTTGAGAAGATTAGTTCATGGATACCGCAACATATTCCGGCTATATGATTTATAATTTTTTAATCGATGTCGCCTTTGCCCGGGTAGAATTGTTTTTACTGATGATTCGCCCGACAATCTCTATCCGGTCATTTTCTTTTAAATCAGGAGGAAGCATATCCTCTCCGCAGTAGAAATCCAGAGTATCGCCAATAATGATTACAGCAATATGTTTCATAACCCTACGGGAGCGGTTTTGCTGTCCATTGCTATCATTTTGATTGTTGTTCTCTAAATTTCTCATTGAGCCAACTTCACCGCAAACTTTGAATGAATTAAAATAATTTTCCTTCATTTTTCATCTCCTTTGATTTTGTTCCTTCTCAAACAACGCAAACACATAATATTCAATTTTTGATTATTTTTTTTGTGTCGTAAAAAAATGATTATCATGCGAAATAACCTTAATTTTAAGGAGTAATTTAAAAACAAAATCATTAAAATACATAATTTCCTTTTACACAATCACCTATAGGTGAATGCGTTTATTAATTTTTAAAATTATGATAAGCGCAAAAAGGTTGATTTATGGATTTGTTTGATTTACAGAAAAAAATTAGAATTAATAATAATTTGCGAGCATTGGCAAAAAATGTTCAGCAAAAAAGAATTAAGGAAGGTAAGACGGTAGAAGATATCTCTTATGATGCTCTCGGTCTAAATTCTACATCTTTCTATAGTTCAGCTGAAAACCTCACCCACGGTAAGCATTTCAACGTAGAACATTTATTTCGTCTTGCAGAATATTACGGTTGTGATGTCCGAGAATTCTTTCCTGATGGAGGCTCAAACGATGCGTCCATTGAATGAAATAATCCAATCATTAAAAGAAAAATACGGATACACCGAGCAGGAAATAGATGCCCTCTCCCAAAAACTTGACAAGATTATCGAATTTGCCTTAATGGATAATGAACAAAAAAGATTGTCAGATAACGAATAATTGTGATAAATCAAATATATAAAAGAGATTAATATTATAACTTAATGAAAAGGATGAGAGATGAACGCTATTATTTATTGCAGAGTATCTACTCAGGAACAGGCGGAAACCGGATTCAGTTTGGAAGCTCAGGAAGAAACATGCAGGAATTACGCGAACAACAAGGGATACACCGTTCTAAAAACTTTCGTTGAGCGAGGCGAAAGCGCAAAAACTCTGAACAGAACCGAACTGAAAAATCTTATTCAGTATGCGAAAAATAATCATGATAAAATTGATACACTCATCATCTATAAAATAGACAGGCTTTCCAGAAACCAAAGAGACACAGCAAACTTACTGTATGACTTTCGATATATATTTGATATTCGAATAGAATCTGTAACTGAAAATATTGATGATTCTCCGGTAGGGCAGTATCTTACAACAATTTTTTCGGCAAACGCACAGCTTGACAACGACATAAAAGCCGAACGTGTAAAACTTGCTATGAGAAGAGCGGTTAAAGAAGGTCGCTGGTGCTGGACAGCTCCAAGAGGTTACGAGTTCAGAAAAGACCAGTTCCGCAAATCGCTTTTATTCCCTAATGAGGACAGCGTATTTATCAAAGAAGCATTCGAGCTGATAGAAAAAGGAATGTACGCTCAAACGGAAGTAGCTGAAATCCTATCCCGAAAAGGATTGAAAATATCAAAACAAACGCTTAATGGAATTTTGCAAAATCCTCTTTATGCCGGGCTGATAAGAACAAAGTGGTTTCCTGAACTTATAGAAGGAATTCACCAGCCGATTATATCCCGTGAAACTTTTTTTAATGTGCAAAAAATATTATCAGGGAAACAACCTTGTATCGCTCCGAAGCAAATAGTTAATCCTGAGTTTCCGCTCCGTGGATTTGTCTTGTGCCCGGAATGTCACTCCACGCTTACCGCGAGCTATTGCAAAGGCAGTACAACAAAAGTAGCTTATTACTGGTGCTGGAAAAATAATTGTATTCCGATGATTCAAAAAGAATTAATCGAAGAAAAATTTTGTCTCTATTTGACCAACTTTGAACCAAAACCGGAGATTATGGAATTGCTCGAATATAAGCTGGTTCATTACTGGAAAGAGAAGAATCAGAATTATAAAAACAGTATTAAAAGGAACAGGGCAAGGCTGACAGAATTAAAGCAGATGAAAGATAATCTTGTCAAAAAACTTCTTCGGGAAGTCATTGATGACAGCACATATAAAGAACAAGCGGAGTTGCTCCAGAAAGAAATATTAAGCATGGAAGAAGCTTGTGGACAAGTAAAAACTGATTATGATTTTGAATCATATTTTGAGTATGGAAAAAATTTTCTATCGAACTTATCAGGAATATGGAAAAGGTCTGAGGTAAAAATAAAGCAGAGAATACAAAACTATGTATTCCCTGCTCAAATTTATTTCAACGGCAAGAACTTTGAACCACCTCAAATACTTGATATATTGAAGTTTATAAAAAATTTTCCTGCCGAGTCAAATCTGGCTCCCCCGGCCGGACTCGAACCAGCGACACGGTGGTTAACAGCCACCTGCTCTACCGACTGAGCTACGGGGGAACCCCACTCAATTTATGATCCGATAGTCTAATCGCATAAAAACCAAATGTCAAGAACAAATTTTATTAAAATTTTTAGAAAAAACGTTTTTATCTTTTTTTTCATAATTACTTAATAGTAGAATCATCAACTAACTCATATCGATTAAAAATCAATAAAAAGAAACTTAATTCCTGTGACACAACCCAATACTAACTATCGCAAAATCTATTATCCCAAAAACAAACCTATTTCCTGCGTCCCCAGAAATGTTTTAATTTTACCCGTAACACTCCCTTTTTTGTGAAGCATGCCAACCTTGTTATCCAGAAAACGGATTATCCCCTCAAAAAAGTCCAACTGAGCGGAATCAGGCCGCTTTATCTTGTATTTTCTGTTTTTACAATAAAAATTCAACATTGCCGGAAATGCACACTCATTTGCTACAGGCCATTTATATCTCTCCCATACCTCCAGTTCAGGAATCTGCAATTCGGTTATATCAACATAATTTAGCGCCCACAATCCCGATGAAGGCATTTTTGGCGATTTTTTTGTTGCCGCCTGAATCATGATATCATCAAACTGATCTGAATTTTTAAAAAATGACAAACCATACTCCATTCCGCCGCAACCCATTATCACAAACACTTCAGGATATTTGGCGCCATCGGCGGATTTATGGTTTATTTTAATCAAATCGGTGTCTGAAAAATAGTGCCAGGGTTCAGAATTATATAATTTCCCGGCGGCATCGTAAAAAGAAGCGAATTGATCCGCAGAAATATTCGATATATCAAATAAATTGCTGTTGATGAGTGAATCCGGATCGCTATCGTTTATACCCATGTGTTTTTGCAAATCAATAGCTATCTCTTCAATTTCCGGTAGCGATTTTTTGAGCCTGATTTGAATCCCTAAAGGTTCAAGTTTTTCTCTCAGGAAATCCGCTAAATTTGCGTCTTTGATCTCTATTACCGAAGGCCGATATCCGCAATGCGGATCATCTATATGTAGCGATTGCAAAAGCTGGTTCAATAACTGCGCGTTCGAAGGTAAATCAATATAAATTTTTGGTTCGGAAAGTATATAATTGTCAGGAGATATTGATGCCCACAACATCAAATGCGGACAGAAAATATTTTTGTTCTCATCATTCATCCAGGCCGATCTTATGCGTATTCCCTGCCATATAGCTCCATCTATACGCGGAAACATTTTGAAACGTTCTATAAGAAAATCTATCATATAAAAATCCCTATTATTTAATCTCTTCAGATTTAATTTATTACCATATCATAATGAACTTTTATAATTCTATAATTAATTTAAGTGATACGATTACAATATGTTGAGTCGAGAGATTTTTCAATTATGAATTTCATTTGAGGGAAACGATAATCTTTAAGTTGATTCTAGTGGCGACCTTGACAAACATACAACCATAAGTTACTAATAATTTAAAGAGGTTATTATTTTTAAATCTAAAAACCAATTTTACCCAAACATTACGCGAACAATTAAAAAGGAAGGATTATGATGAAAAAAATTCTTATCGCGACGTTTATTTTGTGCTTGTTTTTTGGAAAAGAAAGTTATAGCGCCCCTGAATTTTATTTTACCAACAGAGATGCCAGCGGCGGATTATTTAAAATTGACGGCAGTTCCAAAACAGCCTCAAAAATCGATACAATAACCGCGTATCATGATTTTGATTCACTTAGCAGGTATGGCACAAACCAACTCATCGTATCGGATGTTTACGGCGCATATTATAGCTATGAAAGCCCGGCGAAAATACTGGTTTTCAACACAGATGGCACAATAGATTCCACAAAAACCATATCGACAAGATCTGAATGGGCTATCGAAAGCAATCAAGGTAATGGCGACATATATTTCGCTCCTTATTTTACAGGAGGAGTGAGAAAGATCAGCGCTTCCGACGGAACAGAATCTCTTTACGCACAAGGCCCTTACGGAACAGGAAGCTGTTTTGTTGTTCAACGCAGTGACAATTCATTTTATGTGGCGACATATTCAAACATTTTCTCCGTTCCAACCATATCAACCATATATTCCATAGAGGGCACAGGCGGTATATTCTGGTCGGTTTCTGTCGATTCAAACGATAATATATTCTGTCTCATCAGCCCGGACCAGGCAAACAATAAAATAACAAAAGTCGACAGTTCAAACAACAGCTCAATTTTCTGGGAAGACCCTGATATCAGAATGTACGGATTCAGTTTTAATCCTGTTGATGAATTTTATTATGGTATCGGTAAAGAAGTTGCAACGGGAGATTTTAATGTATACAGATTTAACAGCAACGGTTCAGCATCGGTTTATTTGTCCGATATCTCGAATATGCCGTCTTATCTTTATTTGATGGATTTTGTTGTACTTGAAGGAAACGGAAGTTCAGGAGAAAATACCGTACCGGAACCGGCTACAATCATGCTTCTTTTTGCAGGTTTGGTATCCAGATCGGTTATTAGATTTGTAAAATCAAGATGTTAGGAGATAATTTGCAACTTTTTATATTGTAAGAAATAAATCGAATCAACAATAAATTTCATTTATCGGCCCCGGAGAAACATCCGCAACCTTTCGGCATTTTGAGGACGGTTGCGGATGTTTCTTCGGGGCCTTACTATTGCAAATCACTTTTTGAATTTCAACGGATCATTACCAGCCTAATTTATATAGTATCTTATATTAATCCACATTTTACTGCATAATTCTACGGTATCGGTATCCTAACAACATACGGGAATAAAAATTAGTTTTTAATTACGTTTTTCCGGATAATTATGATAAAATATTCTATATATTAATAAGTTATGTCAAATACTGCCAATTATGGAGTGGATTGCTAATATGAAACACTTGACCAAAATATTGTTTCCCTTGTTGGGTTTGGTTTTTTTGTGTCCCGTATATGCCGATATGCTGAGGATTCCCGAGAAATTCGGTGTTGTTGAGAATAAAACTGAGTTTGAAAACGATAATGATGCAATTACGATATTTCTGATTAAAGATGCCCATAATAATTACGGCGCCCAAAAAAATATCGCAAAAATTATAAATATTATCATGGATCAATATTCTACCCGGGATTGTACGCTTGGCATAGAAGGAGCTTATGGCGAACTTGATTTTTCCGCGTTGAGAAAATTCCCAATCGCTGATGCCCGGGAAAACGCGTCGCAAAATATATTGAAAAAGGGGTTTATTACAGGCGCGGAGCATGCGGCTATAATATCTTCCGTGCCATACAAAATATACGGATTGGAGAACGAAACGCTTTTTCGCAAAAATCTTGATCTCTTCCATTACCTTGTTTATTCACAAAAAGATTCCGAACAGGTGTTTTTAGAATTAAACTCAACTTTATCAAAGCTTTCCGGGAAAATATTCAATCCGAAATTATATAGATTTTATTCTTTTGAGGAAAAATTTCACAAAAACCAGGTTGATATAAGTGAATATATAAATTTTGCGGTTGATTTTGAGCAAAATCATGCGGTATTCGTTAAAGAATATCCTCAGATGAATAATTTTATGAAAGTTGTTTCTTTAAAGGCATTAATAGATGAGTCTAAACTCGAACGGGAAATAAAAATTTTAAAAAATCACCTTGGAATGAACGGGGATTATACGGAAATCGCTTCAAATACAGAAGAATTATCTATCCTTTTGCAAACCGCGAAAAAAACAAAATTGTCGCAAAAATTCAGTCTCGGTTCCATAAAACTCCAGAAACAATTTCTGGAAAAATTATATTCGGTTAATTACGACCAGCTTCTCGCTGAGGTAGCCTCATTTTCGACGCGTGTAAAAGAAGATTTGTCGCAATCACCGGAGGAAACAGATCTTCTGGAGATACAAAACAGTTTTTCCGAACTGAATAACATAATTTCACTGAAGTTATCGAGCAATGAGGCTATACGGTTGGATTCTAAAACGATACTCGAGCGGATAAAAAAATCGCTGGATAACCTTGATTTGCTTGCGGATGGTATCCATAGCGGTGCTAAAGTGAGCGCATTGTACCCGAAACTGACGGATCTGTTTAATAAATCGGTTCAGTTTTACGAGTGCGCTCAAAAACGTGATTTTATCATGATCCAAAACCTGATCGCGAAAATGGAGAATGCGAAAACAAACAAGGGCATAATTGTAGCCGGAGGTTTCCATTGGAGAGGGATATGCGATTCGCTGAAAACAAGGAAAATATCTTTTTGCGTAATAAAACCCAATATTGAAATACTCGATGATTCATCAGGATACATGGAAAGGGTTACCGGCCGGCTCGCTAACTCCGATTCTAAATTAAAAACATCATTAAACGATACGCTTTTTAATGCAGTATTGAAATCGATTCTGCCGGGTGAAAATATTGCCGACTCTTTGTTGTATCAGGCACTTGGTGAGAAATGGGAATCTGAACTGATAAGCGATCTTGCTTTTACATTCAGGGCCTATCTGATAAAAGATATGCCTGGAATCGACGGGGATATCAGACGAAGAACCGAATCAATATACGCTTTGAAAAAAGAACAGTTTGCCAACAGGTTAAGCAAATCAAGAGCTAATTATGAAAAAATTGTGGAAGAGTTACGCAATATCTCATCCAAACTGAAATTCAACGATAAATTCTTTGATTTTATCGATGACATTACAAAAGAACAATTTCCGGCGCTGCTTGTTCAACAGGCTCTGGACGCGTTCAACATAGGCGGAAAAATTACAGAGTTCGGTTACGATCAAGAACGCTCGCGGTCCCGGGGAATGCCTGTTTTTTATTTTACCACTGATAAAGGAAGTTTTGTGCTCAAAGGTTATCCCGAGGAATTTGAGAAAACATTGACAGCGCGTTTTACCGTGATAAACGATTTGTTTGGTAACGCGTTAACGCATCCTGACGGATCGCCTGTTGCACGCAAGATATTTGGTAGTGAAAAGGATTTCATTCTCAGGGACATTTCCACAAACACAATATATATCATCCAGAACGATGACAAAATCGCCGACAAAAATACTTATTCTCCAATCGATATGTATCATCTCGGATTGGAATTGGGGAACTTCCTGAATGTTCAGCCGCAACTTTACAATAAAGAAACAACCAATCGGCTTTCATACGATATTATATCCAATTTAAACGCGATGAGAGAAAAACTTGTCGGGGTCTATCCTGAATCAAGCGGATTACCGGGGGTTACGGAAGATTATAAAATATTCCTTCTTCATGAAACGGTATCTGTGGCGAATCAACTGGCGGAACTCGGATTTGAGTCATTCAAGAAAGGTTATGTTCCTCTCGATTTGAATCGCCAATCGGTCAGGTTTAAAAGAGAAAACGGCAAATTGAATATCGATAAAATAAGCGTTTCTGATGTAGCTTTTTCCCAGCTCGCGGGTAGCGTTGTAGATACGTTGATAAATTTTGCGGATAGAGAACCCGATACTATACCCGACGATTTTCTATATTCCGAATCGGCGCTTTCATTGATTAAAGGTTTTCTTGAAAAACAGAATTTATCCCGGGAAGAAATAATGACAATACCCGTGATTTTCAAATATCGTCTTATCAGCGACTTATTTGAGAAACTCGACAACGCTGTTGGCGGCAAAGTAAGTTTTGATGAACTTAAATCTTTATATGACCAAACAATAAAATATTTTGAGCATGACAGCAATATCGACTGGCAGGATAAATATTATCCTCTGATGAAAGACGCTTTACCGCTCCATGCGAATATACCTTCATACATGGTAAACTTCGCGCAGGATACAGAAGCGCAAAAAAGGGTATTGGGTTTACTAACTCCATTCGAGCAGGAAATAAGACAACAGGCGAAAAAGCTTGGCAAAGAAATATCGTCAGTTAAGATAAACCTTGATAACGGATTTGACTTAAAACTGGTATATTTGCCTGAAAACAAGAAAAAATCAGATATGAACGATCTGATAATCTATGGCTGGCCCAAACAATTATGTGAACAGAGAGCTAATATAAGTTTACCCGGTTTGGATAACGTACAATTTATAGTTACTGTTTACAACGGCAACCTTACAGCATTTCAAAAAGAAACTTTAAGCACCGGCCTTTCACGGCAAACAGGAAAAAATGTTCTGGAAAGAAACATAGAATCCAACCAGATGCGTGATCTTGTCGACAATATTCTTTCCGGCGCTGATTCGGTTTTGATATATAACCCATTCGATAGTTTTTCCCGTTCTGTCGAACCTTTAAGTGCAATAATGTCAAGATTGAAGATGAAAAAACCGGCTATTTCGTTCTCCATGATTGGAAAAGATACCGAGTTGTGGGAAAAATCTGGTATTGAACCTGAAATTAATTATTTCGCTAACCTCGCCGCTTTAAATCAGACAATAAACCGGCATGATTTTGTTGTCGTACCATGTTTTGTAGACAGCCAGTGGCCTTATGTCAGGTCGATTATATTGAGCCTGATACCGAATTACTCAACAATAATTGTGCCGGGCAGAAATATGGCTGTCTTGCGAAACGAAGACAATATCGAGATATTGTCTCTCAAACCGGAAAATGACGTATATTTTAAGGACCTGAATGTCGAATCATATACAGGTTATTCGCTCGATCCGTTTTTCGGTAAACCATCTGCGGTAATAACCCAGAAAGTATCTTTTATCCGGCCGGATAAAAAAGAAAGAAATCATCAGCTGAAAGAGCAAATAAAAAAAATAACCGGATTCGGGCTCAATGATCAGGTGTACGGTATATATCTCGATCTGTTTAACCGCCAATCCAACGGGTATGATATGCCGCCTGAATTCTGGGCGGATTATATTATCCAGTGCCTGAAAGAAATTCATACAGCAAACATATGTTTTTCATTCTCGCGCCCTGAGGAAAACAACCGCTATCAGGCTGATTATGTGAAAAAACTGATGGATCTGGTTGCCGAAAAACTTAATGACATTAATATGCCTGTTGTAGCCAGAAAAAATAATTATATTACCGGATTCGGGTTTATGATCGCTCAATCTCCCGAATCATCTATGAACGAGATAATTCCTCAAATGTATATCCATGATTTGGTAGTCACCGCCGACGATACGTTGAGCCATTTTGTATCTTCTTTCAGGGGAGATATAATTACGTTGTGGCAGGCGGAAAAAAATATACCCGGCTCGGAATACTTTTTTCGTGATCCGAAAAAATTCGAATCCTCATGGGAAGGAGCACTGCCTGTTTCTGTTGATAACAATAATATCGAAACTATCGGGGTTCAATCAAAGAAACTGATGAATTGGACCCGGTTTATCCATAATTTCCGCGCCGGTGATATAGCCAGCGAACACGTCTATAAATATGCACGGTTCCCGTGGGATACGATGTACTCGGCAGTTTATTATATGAAGAGTTTAGAGTATACGGCATCAATACATAAGATTACCAGGGCCGATATAAGAACGGCGAATTATCTGCTTGGTAATTTATATTTAGCTTTTAACACGTATAAACTTTTGTTAAATGATAAAGAATTGATTGCGAATGTAACTTTTTTATTGGGCAGGATAAACAGCGCCCAATCCATGCTAAATAAACCGGCTCAAGTTGATCTTACTCAAGCAAGTAACAAACTGCGCGATCTGGTGGATGAAATAAATATCAATCCCGCCTATAAATATATAAACCTCGCGTTCAGCATGTTTTCCAAAGCAAACCCGTATTTCGACGATTACAGAATATTCAGGGAATGGAACGATTCCGTTGTACGCAATGTTATGCTTGAAAAAAAGTTTAATATAAAGTTAATGGGATTGATCGATTCGTTTTTTTATAGAAATATCGGATCGCAAATATCCAAAATAAAAGATGTGGAAATTACTCCAGAGACAATAGTTGTGTATATCAAGGGTAAGGATATGCCTGTCTATTTAAGTGTTCCGTCCAACCTCGCTAACCTGCTCAGGCCGCATCTTACCGTTTTGAGCTTGATGGAAGATATGGATAAGGTATCACAACTTATAAAACAGGTTAAATACAATAAATCGCCGCCTTCAATAAAAAAACTGATTGCCAAGGCATTGCAGGATGAAGTTATCGTATCCATAGGCGAGAATCTTAAATTGTGTTATGCCCTGGCTGAAAATCCCCATACACCTTATGATATATTACAGGATCTGGCCAACTTAAAAGGCGACCAGTTCATTGATCTGCATAAAAAATTACTCAAAAACCCGCGATTTAAAACGGAATTCTCCATCAGGTATCTCGAACTCGGGGATTTCGTATCCAAACCTACCCAGATGGATATGTACCTGCAGTTAAGGGAAACCGCGTTAGACAGGCTTGCTCAGGGAAAAGCATTGGGAAAAATAATACTTGAGGGATTCAACGGTAAGGCACCTTCGGATAACCCTATATCGTTTTTTTCCTTTACCGAGTCGCTTTACGATAATTTCGGCAAAAAATACAACGTCAGGACATTGATTACCGATATGCTGAAAAAACATTACCTGATTACCAAAGGAAAAATAGATCCGGATACTTCCGCGATTGATGTTTTGCGAAGAGGGAAATTCGATCTGATTCAATTGTTGCTCAATATGCTTGATCTGAAAACACAGCAGGAGAAAAAGGCATTTTATGATTTATTTTTTAATGCAGATAACAAAATAAACACTGAAGGGCTCGCTGATTTTTTGAAAAAAAGGTTGCCGTCGAAAATCACAAAACATTTTATGAACGCTTTTAAAGACGAAACACCGGTAAATATAAAAAAATTCAAAAAAACCTGCCTTGTTATAATCGCGAAAGCGGCTGATTCTATTAATCCTGTTACGGCGCAGAAATATAGAAGCGTACTTATAACACCTGTATACGGCCAGACAATAAATCCGGGACAAAAACAATATATATTCCTGTATAGAAAATCAAGCAGAGAAACGATACTGAAAGATTACGGGTTTTCCGATCAGCAAAAATTGGTTGACCTGATTAAATCAAAGGAAATTCTGAAAGATCAAATGGCAAGGTATTATGAGAAAAGAATCCCCGCCGGACAATCAATCGAACAATTCGCCGATACTTTAAGTTATGATGAACTGATTATGTTTATCAACAGTATAAACGAGTTCCTTTTCAATTCAGTTGTTGTTATGGGGTTAAATAAGGATTATATACATAACCCTGAATCAATAAAAGGGAGAATCACATCAAAGCTTACTCCAAAAGTCAGTTCCGTCGATATAGACAGCCGGTCCGATATCGAATCGCAGATTTACGCCCGCCTCGATAACAGCATACATTTTTCAACAACTGTTGATGAAGTTATTAATGATGTGTTTTATTTATCGCAAACCGACGATTTGGCGTTTTCACAAAGCGCTATCGCTTGCGCTACAATAAATCTTGCCTCAGGTATAATTAACGGATCCTCCATTAATATTAATTTCGAAAATGGCGATATTTATATAGGCGATACACTTATAAGAAACTTCAAACTCGATGAAATCCAACAGTTATCCATAAATGAAATTATCGAACGGTCTCTGGAGGATTATTTGGCGGGATTTGACGATTCATTTGAATTCAGAATAGAAACCGATCATATAAATAAATCGGAAGATGGTTACAATGTGGATTATAACCTGTATACCACAGGTCCTGTAACAGCGGTTAAGATTGACGGCAGATTTGAGATAAAAATAAACTCACAGGGATTTCAGTCGGGCATTATCTTTAAACCTCCCGTCAGAGCGAAAACCATTCACGAACTAAAAATTGAACCTGATCATATTGAGGCGGAAATAGATCGGTTTACCAACCTGACAAAATTAGATAAGGAATTTGTCCGAAGTTTCTTTAATTTAATGCGCCAGCAAATGCCCTCTATCTTCCAAAAGGCAATGTATGATCCTGCCCATGGTTTTGAACATTCATACAATTTGCTTATTCAGGTTCTGGATATTACTGAAAAAGTGGATATCTTTAGAATGGGGCAGGCTGAGGAAACATATCTGCGGGTAAAACTTTTTATTGCCGCGATGCTCCACGATGTTATGGTACTGGATTACACAAATACCCAAAAACATGCCATAACAGGTTCAAGAGAAGCATATTATATAATAAGAAACAATGCGGGGCTGTTCAGCCGGTTCGGTGATGTGAATAAGCTTGCCACCGATGTAATCGTTATGATACTGCGTCACGACAATTTAAAATCAAATGTGCTTCTGGAAGACGATTTTTCTCTGTATACACTTGATTCCGGTTACAAGGCAGAGGCAATAAATATATTGCGCAATCAGGCTCTCGATGTTGAATATGATATTGCCAGCAGGCTGTTTTTCTTCGCCGACAAAATGACAAGTTTCGATCCGGTTCGCCATTTCGTTATGCCCGCCGACGATCCGCGGTTTGATCCGCTGCTTACGATAAATCCTAACGAGGATATAAAAACACTCGTTACTAAACCAACGGGTGATAGGGAAAGGCTCGCTACTCTGCATAGAGAATACACATACCATTATCATAAAGGTATGGATCAGCTTAACGTAATATTCTATACGCTTTTTGTAAAATTCAATCCGGATAATTTTACCGATAGGTTTATCAGGGAATATTTCGAGCAGGAGTTTTCTATCGAGGGTATGCTGTCAGAGTTGTTTAAACAGATGATCGTCTTCATGCCCAATAAATCAGAAAGAAATAACGCAATAGTTACATTCTATACTATGCTCTCGTATTATATGAATTATCTTGAAAAAAATAAATACGAAAGGGAAGTCTGGGAAAAAACGAAAATCGGTTTTGTAATAACATATAACAAGATCACCAAAAGGCAATTTGACAATTTGGTACGGGCCAGGGATTATATCTTTAATTACTGTACCGCGAATCAGATATTTGAACAGTCGGATATAAAAACACCGCCTATGACCCAGGATATAGTAAAGAAGGTGACCGACAAATTCTTTGAGCACGATTTCCCGTGGCCGATTAGGGTTGTGGCGGGGATTGCCGATGACGATTCGGAGATTATTATAGGCGCAAACTCTATTGGAGCTGACGAACATGCGGAAATTATTGCGATATTGAATTTACTTGATAAACATGCTGAGAAATTTAAAAGGGAAGATATAAAAAACAAACTGCGACAGATCCGAAAAATAATATCTAACCGGAAATTAACCGATACCGAAATAGATGAGCTGAATATGATTGCCCAATCACTCGGCAATCCTTTTGAAGGCAAAACAATCTATGTCACTCTTGAACCATGCGACGAATGTTTGCCGAAACTTTACGCTCTTGGATTTAGCGAGATCAAATATCTCGTGGATGACCCGCGAATAGACAGCCCCGCAATACTTACGGAATTAGCTTCTGCAAAAGGAGGTTCCGCCATTAGATCCGCGCCATATCAGGAAAGAATCGCCGATGAACTTAAAAAAGAACTTAACCGGTACATAAATATCCGTCACAAAAAAGGATATAAGGAACTAAGAGATTTGATCCGGGATACTTATCTTACTATTACCGAAAACTATCCTGAATTGCTTATATATATGAAACGGCAGGTAAATGAGGTTTTATATTCAAGGCTTATCACAGATGACTATACTCAAATTTATGCTGAACTGAAAGAAAAACTGAAAATCGAATCCCTCATGACTGAAAAAGTAAAAATGGAAACCGAGAAAGAACAGATTTTCGATACCATAAAAATTGAGTTTGACAGGGAAGAAATTGTCGATTCTGTTTGCTGGGATTTAGTTACCAGTGTTTTTGCGTCTCTGAAAAATGATTACTATGGTTTTGTCCGCGATTTGAAATCGAATGGCAAACCATATTTTATAAAAGCTCAATATTTAAGGAACGTTATCGATGCGCCCACTTTAAAAGCACGAAAAAAAGCAATCGGTGACTTAAAACATCATATGACAGTCGCTTTATGGTCGGCGGGCTCTTTATCGAAAACAAAATCAATTGATTCCGCCACAAAACTTATCGGCGACCTAAAATCTTCTTATCCTGGATATGGCGATGAATGCCAGGTAAACGAATTAAGCTCTTTCTTAAGCGATTTTTATTGGAATTTCAATTTCTACAGAATGCTTATTACGGAAAGCGAAGGGATTCCCGCTATAAACGACGCATGCCAGATGTTAGTTTTAAAATCGCGCCTTCTTAATCTGGGCAGATTTGAAAAGCTGTTTAACGATCTGAACGCCGCCTATTCGCCGGAAGAATTCCTGAAAGGCGCATTTATTATCGCGCTCACGGAAACATTAACATCAAACGAAGCGCCGTCTGAAGCGAGAAACCTTTTCAAGTATATTCTTGATCAGATTCAGGACGTTAGCGACCTGTCAGGATTATATAATTTATTCACTCCTTCTTTTACAAGATTTGATGATTATATAAAATCCATGAAACTTTCCGAGATGATTTTTAATAACATTTGCGATTCATTCGATCAGGTCGACGGAGTGAAAGAGAACAGAAACAACATTTTTGTTGCCTCAAAAACAATTAAGGAACTGAATCCTGTGGTTTCTTTCTTTATCGACGACGAGTTAAAACAAGATATCCGCTATGACCTTTTTATTAAAAAAGCGCTTGATATTGAACGGAATATGGGCGTAACGGTAAAAATAGTATCCGATATGAGAAACGCTAATATCATCCTTGCTTATGAAGGAAATACATATAAGGGTTATGATGATAAGAAAGTATTTTGCCTCTCCCGTGAACTCAATACATTCGTTAAACAGACGGTTTCTTTTGACCTGTTTTTGATTCATACTATCTCTAATTTCATCGATAAAGATTATTTGCTGAGAATCGACCTATCCGAATCAAAACTTTTAGATAAGGTTGCCGATGGGAAAGGTTATACTCTCAAACCTGAAATTATCAAACATATAAACAGCGATTTATTAAAAGATCTTCTCGATACCATTAGAGAACAAATCAACTTAATTGAGATTGAACGCTATAATATCAAACCGAAGAAAATATTTACTCCCGCAAATTCTGCTTTATTTGACTCAGCCGCGTAAAGTTATAATGAAATTTCAGGGTTATAAGGAAAAGGTTGAGATAACATGGAGTTATGAATTAACCTGACAGTTACCCCTTGAATTAGAGTCTCAGCGTAACTAATATTGTTTCATGGTATTGCCGTGAAAACGGAAACCCAGATGCACAACCTGTTGTGAATAAAGAATATATTATAGTTTTTCAATATATCGGCAATAATATATTTTTTCGATAAACCATTGTGTAAATTTCTCAACCGGATTTTATTTTCACACCGGTGACAGTAAAAGAATTAGTTACGCAGAAGTTTTAAGTTTCAATAACTTACTAAATTTTATATTAACAAAATTTATTTTTTAATTTTGCTGAAGCCTTAGCGTGTTAAGTCTTATATGGTTAATTTAGGGCTGTGTCACTGGAGTCTTATATTTGTTTTATTGTTTTGTTAAATTATAAGCGCTGAATACGTTGTGCAGTATTGAATATACATCGCGCGAAGACGATGCTGTCATCAGCGAATCGCGCACAGCCTTGTCTCTTATAACGTTGGCTATGCCTCGCAGGATCTGGATTTGAAACCCGCTGTCCGGTTCGGGTATAAGTATGAAGAAAATGAAATGAGCGGGTTTGCCGTCCGGAGAGTTCCAGTCGATACCGGCAGTTGATTTGCCGAACGCTATTGCCGGCAGAGTGAGCTGTTCCATTCTCGCGTGGGGGATAGCGGCGCTCTCCTCGATACCTGTTCCCATGGCCTGTTCACGGTTAAGTACACTATTGTAAATGATATCGGCTTCGGGCATACCGGAATGTTCGGCGACAAGTTTGCTCAGTTCCATAATCGCGCTGTCGCGCTGTGTGGCTTTCAGGTCGCCGATTACCGCATGGCGAATGAGAAAATCGGTCATATTTACTTTCTTGCGTTTTTTAAGCGCGTAACTGAGCCATGGCCCAAGTATTACGGATGATAAAATAGCGCCCGACACAATCGCCACAAATACAGGTTCGCCGATAAGATTATAATTCAGGGCAAGCAATCCCACTACAATCTGCATTTCTCCCCCCGGTGTATGGGCAATGGATATAATCAAATTGTTGGCGGGGTCTTGTTTTGTCATTTTTACTCCCAGCCAAGCTCCGATAAATCTTACTGCTATGCCAAAAAAACAAACGAGAATTACCAGAAATAAATCAAAATTTTTAAGAAAATCTATTTTAAGGCCGATGCTCGCGAAAAAAAGTGGGATGAATACTGCCTGTACCATTTGAGATATAATGTTTTTTGTTTTCTCCGATAATATTCTCGATTCGCCTGTCATTATACCCGCAAGAAAGAACCCGAACAATGCGTGAATACCGATTTTTAGAGTTACCGCGCCGCATAAAAAGCCCATCAGGCTCACATATGTAAGCGATCCGGCTGGTTCAGGTATATTTTTTTCCTTAATTTTCAAAATAACACGATTTGAAAGATGTCGCCCTAATGTCAGGCATAATGCAGTAAAACCGATACTTGTTACGATAATGATCGCAATATGTGAAAACGCGATGTGTGAACTGGTTACAAGCCCGAGAAGAATAGTGAAGATAATCCATCCTATGATATCATTTACCGAAAGAGCGCTCATTATAAGAAATCCAACATCGGTTTTATAAAGGTTGAGGTCATTGAGTACACGCGCGGTAATAGGGAGTGAACTTATAGTCATTACTGTGGACATAAAAAACGCGAATAGCAACTTTTGAGACGGGTTAACAAGATATGACGCAGGCAAAAACAAACATAGCAAAAACGAAATAGCCATCGGAATAAATATATCTGACAAAGCAAGTTTTAACGCATCACCTTTCTGGCGCCACGCGCTTGATATATCCATTTCAAGCCCTGCTTTCAACAGAAAAAACAGGATCCCGACCCATGCTACAGTTTCAAGCATATTCTGCTGTACAAAATCAGATGGAAATACCTTCGCGAACAAATCGGGGAAAAACCGCCCGAATATTGTCGGTCCAAGAAGAATACCGACAATAATCTCGCCTGTGATCGATGGTTGTCTCAATCTGCGCAGGATTTCTCCGAAAAACCTTCCTAAAGATAAAAGCAGAAACACCTGAATGAGGAAAATAAAAATATTGTGTTCAGTTATATAATTAACTGTCTCGTTCATGGCTGATTTCAGATCCTTTATTTGTTTCCATATTTATCTCGGGTACAGTAAAATAGAACACAGATCCTTTATCTGGAACCGATTCAACCCAAATGTTCCCTTTATGATTTTCCACTATCTTTTTTGCCAGAGCAAGCCCCATTCCGGTACTTAAAAAATCTGAGCGGCTACTGAGTTTCTCAAAAATAAGAAAGATCCTGTCTCGAAATTTCGGATCGATTCCTATACCATTGTCAGCTAAAGAAAATAACCAACCGGAAATATCCAGTTTTGAGCTAAATTTAATTTCAAGAGGCCTGTCCATCGACCTGAATTTAATGGCATTATCAAAAAGGTTGCTTAATAATATCTCAAACTGATTCTCATCCACATTCAGTACAGGTAAATTACCGATATCGATTTCAGCTTTGGATTCGGAAATCAATGGTTCAAAGTTTTTCAATATTTTAACAATTATTTTATTTAAGTCAACGGGATTGCGTTTCGGTTTTGTTTTTCCTATTCGTGAAAAATTAAGAAAATCAGTAATGAGTTTTCTCATTCTGATAGAATTCTCAATCGCCCGTACGATAAAATTATTCGCTTCGGTATCGAGTTTATCCGAATATTTTTCCTGTACCAGTTTCAGATAAGTGGTAATGATCCGAAGCGGTTCCTGCATATCGTGCGATGATATAAACGCGTAACGTTCCAACATGGCATTGTATTCCTTAAGTTTTTCCGCCTGATTTTTCAGTTCTTCCTCCGCATTTTTTTTGAATGTAATATCTCTGCCGCTCAATACAACATAGATAGGTGTTCCCTGTTCATCCCTGATGATCTCAGGTTTGTCACTTATCCATAGAGTATCTCCCGATTTAGTTCTCATCCTGTATTCCAGATATAGATCGGACAAATCGGTATCCGGCCTGGATTGAAGTATTGCTTCTCTTCTTTTAAGCAACTTGTCTTTATCCAGAGGATAGAGCATATTTAGAATCTCAATTGTGCTTTTCGACAACAATTCATCAGGTGTATAACCGGATATTTTGAACGAGGCGGGGCTTATATATTCGTATTTGAGCGTTTTCAAATTAAAAAATATAAGTATATCGCTTGCGTTTTCAAGAATAAGCCTGAATTTGCGCTCTGTTTCAAAGAGAGATTTCTCAGCTTTTTTCCTGCGCCCGATATTGAGGCATAAATCAATAATTATTATGGTCTGAATAAATATCAGCGATAATACAATCCAGATGATTCTCTTGTATTTATCATAAAAGGAATACGGACGGTTTATATAAATGCTATCTTTTGGCAAAAGAGAAACGTTGATTCCCCATTTTTCAATCTGGTTATAATCGAACATATATTGGTTTGGAGCTCTGGGCATAACAGGGATATCCGCCGGTTTTTTACCTTGAATTATCTCCAGGCCAATTTGCGCGGCGATTTTACCGTGCATTGAAGCGCTGTTAAGTTTACCGCCTACTATACCCAACCCTAACCATGAATCAGCAAATCCGTAAGTTGGTACTGGTGAAGCATTTGCTAAATGTTTGAGTATATCAGTGGCTGTAATATGCACACCACTTTTATCAATATTCCAAACTGTAAACAAAGCGATATCATATTCTTTTAAACCGGTTACTTTTTTTATAAGCATATCGTTGGTTAAATCTTCGCCGTTTAAATATATAAATTTTATTTGAGGATACCTTGCTGATAAATCCTGTACCGGTTTTCTCTGGGCAATTCCGGTGACTGTTCCGTCGGAAATCACAACGATTCGTTTTGTAGCTGGGTGAAGCTTTAGTATTAAATCGATTGTGGATTTAGCGTCGATATCTTCCTGGTATCCGGTAAAATCAGTTCTACCGGCAATCATGGATGGCGAAAAATTGTTTACTCCGCAGAAAACAACAGGTATGTGCGGGAAAATTTCCGGTTTATATTTCAGCAGGAATTGAAAAGCATCGTCATCCGAACATATAATTACATCAAATTTTGTTGAGCGATATTTCATTTTGTAAATTTGTTTCAGGAGAGAAAAATACTCTTCGCCGGATATTCGTTTTGTGTCCATGTATTCGACAAAAAAATCAATTTCCTTCAAATTTTCACGTAATGTTTTTCTTTCAGCGGATACTATCAGGTCTGTCCAACTGTAACCATTGTTGTATGAGTTCAGACTTAAAACTTTTTTTTCATCGGAAAAAGAAATTGACGAATGAAATAAACATAAAATGCAAAAAATAACATTCCTTAATATGACAATATTGATATTATGTGTTTTAAAAGTAAACATCTATTCCACAATCTGTTCAATTTATATATTTTCTTAGTCTTATTTATAACTCAAAATATCTATATAAATCAATAAATTAACTTTCACTTTATATAAACTATTTAGGTTAGTGTATATTTATTTAATAAAAAAAGGATTGAGAACAACGATGTTCTCAATCCTTATATTTAAGAAAATATTATGATACGAATTAAATCAGTTTTTTATGCGTTTGTAAAACCACATTACGCAACCAAATAAGAAAAGAAAATAAATGCTTGGTTCAGGAACTGTCAACTCAAAAGCAAGATCATATCCATCGCCGGTAGGAATTATCCAGCCGGGCGCCGGCGCTCCTAAATTGGTTACAAAATGATCCAGATTATTTGTGTCCGATGTATGCCATCCATATGGAAAGAGAACTTGCGATCCGGTTCCGAAGTAAATCGCGCTCATATCGAGCCAGTATATCTTGCCTTGTTCTTGTGTCCATGCTTGCGGTAGAATATAATTGAACTGGTAAACATGTTCGTAAACACCGCCGCCTTTATCAATGCTTGCGTAATAGTTTACCGAATATTGGCCTTTGTTTACCGAATTAAAATTTAAAACCAATCCAGGATAACTGTAACCGTAAAGATTAGTCGGATCTCCGACAGGGACATCGGAATGCTGGCTTAGAAGGAATATATCAGGATGTAGAGGTTGATTTACAGGAGTCGCTGAATTCTGATCGAATCCGATATATGATCCCCACCAGTGAATGTCTGTTATGGGCAATCCGTTTTCACAAAGCCAGTCATCGGCAAGAAACACGGGAAAAACGTCATACACATCTCTTCCAATAATAGTCATATCTGGCGGTTGAATCCATTTGTTCTCAATAGTCGTTTGATCGGCATATAAATTTGCGGTTAATGAAAAAATTAAAAGATAAAACGGCAGTTTACTCATTTACACATTCCTCCATATATAAAAGTTTAAATCAACAAATTAGAGGGAATTGTGATTGGTGACCGCTATAATGGAAAGAGGCATTTAAAGTCAAAGAATATATTTAATAATAACTTTATAAATACAATTAAATCAATAATTATTTTTATCTGAATGCATTATAAATCAGATTACAAATAATAGAATATTTATTAATAATGAAATGGCAAACGATTACAGGATTCATTAATAATATAAATTTTTTTTAGCATAAAATAAAAGTCAGCGGAAATATTTAACATTGTTTATTGAATATAAGTTAATAACTTATGTGTATCTTGTGAAATGTAATCTAATTCCGACAACCTGTTCAAAATCAAAAAATATTAAATTGTTTAGCAGTTATTGATATGAATGCTGATTAGCTAAACTTTAAGCTATATTGAGTTGTCAGAACGGTAGTATCCGTTGAGGATTATTGAACTGCTTGAACGACAAACAATATGAGATATTGTTTTTTATTATTTTTCTGGTAAAATGAATTGCGGTATATCTTGAATAAAACCTGTGAAAATAAAAATTTTAATCCCAACGGATAAAATAATTATCATCTTTTAAGCAAGCGAATGAACCCTTTAATGGAAAAATAAGTCAAAATAAAAACAATTTATCCTCAAAAGGAGAAATTTATGAAAAAAGTAACTCTGTTTGTTTTCTCTATCTTGTTTATCTCATCCATTGCGTCCGCTCATTTGTGTAACGATGTTTTTATTCAGGCAAAAGATAACCTTGCCGTTAAAGTTGATATCAGGGATAACCAGCTCCGGGTAAATAAATCAGCCGTGTTTCGCGTATACCTTCTCAATACCATGGACAGAGATATCGCCAACATTCAGCTTGCCGTGGAAACCGACGATTTCGATGCCGTAGTTAAACCCGCGCCGGATTGGCAGTCGTTTCCGGAACTTGCGACAAAAAACAAAGGTGGCAAAAAAGAATATTTTACCGTTGAGCTTAACCGCAAACCATCTACACCGGAAGGAAAATACAAAATCGGGTTAAGGTTATACAACGGCGAAAACGAAAATATGGTTTTCAAAACTCTTGATATAAAAGACGCCATCGTCGATATGCGGATACCGGAAAAATCAGCGAGCCTCAATATTGACGGGCAAGTGAATAAAGACGAATGGGAAACAGGTTTTCTCTGCGCGTCGTTTTATGAATATAAGTACGAAGGCGTATTCGGATTGCCATGGATTAAACAACAAGGCGTTAACAAAATTTCCCCGGTGCAAACCCGGTGCAGGTTCTCCCGCGATGAAAACAACCTGTATTGCATGATCGATTTCCAATCGAGCAAAACAGAAGATACTGTAAACATCTATATCGCCAGAGATACAGACAGTACACCCGAAATAATAACCGTTAATTTACAGCAACAGACAATCTCCTTCAAAAACCAGTCTCCTGAAACAATAGCCAAGTTTTCCCCCACAAAAGCGGAAATAGCTATTCCGCTGGCGGCGCTGGGTTTAAAAGGAGCGGATTCATTCTATGTTAACGTAACCAGAAAACAGGATAAAACACAAACATATTGGCGCGGCAACGATATATCCGTAAACGATCCGATAGTTTACGCCAATTTTATCATGAAATGAGTTATATATCGGTAAATAAAATGGCAATAAGATCGATTCTCGCGTTTTTAACAGTTTTTTTTATATGTGCGAATATTTATGCGGTTGAGAAAAGTGTTCTCCTTACAGTAAAACCGGTGGATGACACTTTCTTCGATTACACGGAACAAGGAGCTGATCCGTCAATGAAACTCAATCCGGATCAGAGAATTGTTGTCGGATTGATAAACGTACCTTCTTTTGAGATCAAAAACACAGCCAATACCGCTCTTTACGATTCCGAAGGCAGGCAAATTCCCATTACCATAGACAAATCAAGCTTTTATTCGGAATTCGATGATTCTACAATCAACTCCATGCGCATATCTTTTATAACCGACGACCGGACAATAAAAAAAGGGCCTTTCCGTTTCGAGTGGGGCGATAATATAAATTCAAAAAACACTGTTGTTGATAAAATTCCGGTTTTTACCACCAGTAAAGACATATACCGCGAATTTACATGGGAAGAACAACCGCAGAAAAGCGATCTGGCAAACTATTCGGCTACGCTGGATATTATCGTGGACGACAAAGCCGATACTTATTATCTCTGGTACTTGTTGCCAATGGTGCTGATATTTTTTATGCTCATTATCAGGAGATTATTTCCGGCATGAATTATTTATACGGTATTTTATCACAGTATTTAACACCGCTCACATCGCCTTTTTTTCTGCTGGGGTTGATCTTATCTGTCGATATCGCTTTCAGGAAACTCAATAAACTGACGCATAAAGTTTTATTACCGTTAATTTTTGGTTGCGGCTTCTTTTTGTTTTATATTGTTGCGGGTAAAAATGCGGAAACGGCAAAATGGCTTGGAAGGCTCAATAACCCGCTGTTCGCGGTATTAGCTGTTATTGTTGTGCCTGCGATCTTTTTACCGCGAGGAAAATATTACAAATTTTTCCTTATTCTGCCTTTATTGGCAATAATCCTTGCCGTGGCGGATATAATATCGCAGATTCTTGCGTCGCCTGAAAAAGGGTTCCACTGGTTTTTAATCCGGCCGGGGTATCTTATTGCGGCGGTTGCGGGAATTATCGTGATAGCGCAAAATTTTCTCAAACTCGACAAGTTCAGGAACTTCACACGGGCTACCGTGCTGGTTGTACTGCTGTTTGGTGGATTCGCGTTCCGGCAGAATTATACCGATTACAAATCGATGATCGAGCGCAGGCAGAACACGACGCCAGATATCATGAATATATCCGAAACCACGCCTGTTATGCGGTTTGATAACCGGCTTGTGTATATACCTTCCGCGCCTTGCAGGTTCGCTTCGGACGGAGGTTATGTGCAGGGATGTATTATGGAACTTACACAGAGGATTCACCAGATAAATTTTGATAAAGTGTTTGCCGGTGACCCGTCGGAAGTTTCGCTACTGGCAATCGCTCTGGCGGCGTTGTTGTCGGTTACCGTGCTTGCTTATATCGGGGCGCGATGGTGGTGCGGATGGATTTGCCCGCTGAGCACAATTGGCGAACTTTTCAATTTCCTGCGCAAACTGATCGGGTTCTCGTATCTTAAACCGACTAAAACTGCCAGGATAACCGCTGTTACTTCCGGTGTATCGCTGGGGCTGTTTTCGATAAATCTGGCGTATCTTTACACAAAAATCGACAAAGAAGGCAAATTCATGGGATGCAAAATCCCTATATATCCGTTTTGCAAAATTTGTCCGGGGCAAATGGTATGCCCTGTGGCATCGATGGCGGATTCATCTTATTTTGTGTTGCCGGGAATGGAATGGTTGTTCGGTTTTTTTAAGGTTGGAGTCGTTGCGCTTACAGGTTTTTTCGTTATCGGGTTTATGACATCGAGGCGGATTTTCTGCAGGTTTTGCCCGATGGGTATGTTTGGAGGAGTTTTTAACCGCGGGGCGATGCTCGCCATAAAAAAAGATCCGCGCAAATGCAACGGATGCGGAATCTGCAATGAAGTTTGCCCGATGGATATAAACTCTATCCAGAAAGAGATGGTGAAAACCGACGTATCTTGTTTTGACTGCGTTTATTGCGCCAGATGTATCGACAATTGCCCGCAGGATAAATGTTTAAGCCTTGAGTTTGCGGGAAAAAGGATTATCGAATCGGATTTTACAAAGAAGATGAACAATGGATAAACAATTTCAGGATCTATACAAATTAAATCAGCAGTTTTCAGAAAACCCCGGAAATTTGAAAAAACAGAGGTTTATTGAGGATGAACAAATCCGGTTTCAAACGGATTTGCCGTACCGCCCTTCAAACATGACCTATTTTGAGAACATAATGTATAACCGCGATTTTTCGTCAGGAGCCAAACCGCGGGTAGGGTATTTCTGCAACATGATACCGCAGGAACTTATCTACGCATTCGGCGCGCAACCGGTTCGGCTTGATTGCGGAAACGCCGCGGGAGCTCTGATCGGCGAGGAGGTTTTGTGTGGTGATATATGCCCGCTGGCGAAATCGTCGTTTGGTGCGTTTTTGAACAAAAATTCAATCGCCAACTCGTGCGATATATTGATACTACCCACAAGTTGTGATGCGAAACGCAAAATGGGCGAAATCCTTAACGATATAAAACCGGTTTTCATGCTCAATCTGCCTCCTGAACAGAATCACGAACGGTTCGCGAGACAAACTTATCTTGAGTTCCTGCGCCTTGCGGAGTTCCTGCGCAAAAATCTCAAACTGAAATTGTCCGGGCGCAACCTGAGAAAATACCTCAAACTCGGCCAACAACGGTCGTTATTGGTTCGAGAAATCCAGAAAATCCGGACGATTAACCCGCGCGCGTTATCGATGTGCGACTTTTTTCTGATTATTCAGTCGTCAATGTTTCGCCCTGTCGATCTGGAAGATTGGATCGAGCAAACAAAAATCGCCTGCGATGAGATAAAACGGTTTAAACCGCCGAGAAAAAGCCTGAGAACAAAACTTGTTTTAACGGGTGCCCCGATCATATGGCCCAACTATAAAGTATTGAACCTGTTTGAGGAATGCGGAGCGGATATTTTAGCCGATACGTTATGCACGGGTGCCCAGAGCTGTTTCGATCCGGTTATCAGCGGCGAATGGACAAACGGATCGATATTGCGCGCGCTTGCAAACAGATACGTTTACGCGTCTGCCTGCCCGTGTTTCATATCGCAAAATACAAGAATAAACCGTATTCTTGAGCTTGTGGACGAAACCGGAGCCGAAGGTGTGGTAAACTATTCACTTCGTCTGTGCCAACTTTTCGATATTGAGAATTACCGCATCGATCAGGTCCTTAAATCAAAGAAAATACCTTATATAAATATTCGGACGGATTACAGCCTTGAGGACAGGGAACAGTTGAGAGTCCGAATAGAAGCGTTTCTTGAAATATTCTAAAAAAAGGAATTTGTTTCCATCATGATTACTGCAGGAATAGATGTTGGGTCAACAACAATCAAAGTTGTTGTTCTTAATGAAGATAAAATTATCGGGCAGATGATTGTGCCGTCAGGTACACTCCCCGCCAAAACCGCTCAGGATACTTTCGACAAATGCTGTGAAGCAAACAGATTGAATAAATCCGATATTGAAGCGGTAGCCGCCACAGGGTACGGCAGAAGGCTCGCGAAATTCGGAGATATGGTGATAACCGAGATAAAAGCATGCGCTCTCGGAGCGGTATTTACAAAATCCCCGTACGGAAACATAGGCACAATAATAGATATCGGTGGGCAGGATACTAAAGTTATCGCTCTTAACGAAAAAGGGGATATCGAGGATTTCGCCATGAACGATAAATGCGCCGCCGGTACAGGCAGGTTTCTTGAAATGCTCGCGAATAAACTTGAACTCAGTTATGTGGATTTTATCTCTGCCGCACTTCAATCAAAGACCATGATCCATATGAATTCTACCTGCGCGGTATTTGCCGAAAGCGAGGTAATATCGCTTCTGGCAAGAAATATTGACAAATCCGATATCGCCGCCGCCGCCCATAACGCAATATCCGACCGGATATGCTCTATGGTGAGGCGCGTAAGCTCAAAAGAAGTGATTTGCCTTACCGGAGGAGGAGCGAAAAACAAGGCGTTGGCTAACTCTATCGAAGAAGGGCTCAATAAACGAATTTATATTCCCGACAATCCACAAACAATAGTCGCTCTCGGAGCCGCTATTGCAGCGCAAAATAAAATTATAAAAGGAGAAGAAAATGCATTCTAAAATTCTGATTATCGCGCTGAATTTTTTTCTTTTCCTTTCTCTTACTTCATGCAAAGGTGACAAAAACCGTGAAAAACCGGATAACCTGGCTATTTTTTTAGCGCCCTGTTTTTCGCCGGTTATTGATTCCGTGCGAAATCCCGCCGAATCCCAACTGAATTTAAAGCTTATTACCGAAACAAGCGGAAGCCAGGTCGCCGTAAGAAAAGTTACCGAACTCGGCAGAAACTGCGATCTGCTCATGCTTGCGGATAAATCGCTGTTTAAACAGATAGCGTCATCGCATTGTACATGGAGGATCGATTTCCTAAACGATGAAATAGTTCTCGGTGTCGGCATACGTGCCAAACGGGCCGATGACGCCGAGAAAAATTGGGTTCAGGTTCTCCTTGATGACCAAATCAAAATTGCTCGTGTAGACGAAAACCTCGGGCCTATCGGGTACAGGACCTTGCTTGTATGGAAACTGATGGAACCGAAAGGGTATCCGGGTTTGATGGAAAAACTGAAGGGTAAATCGGAAAAACCGGTGGAAAATGTTGAGAACCTCGCGGTATTGCTTAAATCCGGGGAGGCGGATTACGGGTTTGCTTACAAAACTACCTGCATCAATAACGATATACGCTACATTACACTCGATAAAGATATTAACCTGAGTTCTTATCAAATAGACTATTCTAAAGCTGAAGTCCGGTTCAAAAAACTAAAATCCGGCGCCGAGGAATTTGTATCTGTTAAAGGCGAACCGATTACATACAGTTTGTCTATTCCGCTAAACGCTCAAAATAAACCCGGTGCGGTAAAATTTGTGAAATATATTCTGAGCAAAAAAGATGAATTCGCCTTATCCGGGTTTACCCTCATCAAACCGATATTTTTCGGCAACCGGCAAGATTACGAACCATTCAAAGATATAACCGAATATTCGGGAGATTTCTAATGCCATTTTCTCGGTATTTTATATTAAGATCAATTCCGCCGTTCATCTTTTTTAGCCATCTGATTTTGAATATCATTCTGGGAATGACAAAATGGATTATGCCGTTTGAGCTGTTTAACCTTATGCTGATCGGGGCAAACTTTATAATCGCGCTGATGCTCTATAGAGGCAAAGGAAACCTGCTCTTGGGATCAAGCATAATGCTCGTTATTTTAAGCCATGCGGTAATCGGGCAGAAAATCGCCCCCGATTCGCTTACCAGCGGATCGATACTGATGATCAATATCCTGATCCTTTATGTCGGGTTTAAGATTTACGAACAGCTTGATTTAAAATATTTTATAGTGTTTACAGCAAGTTATTTCTTCCTTTTTTTCATTTTTATAAAATCTATGAAAAACGCGGAGGCACTCTTTTTGTTATCGTTGATGGGGCTTGCCGCTACTGCCCGCGATTTCAAGCTCCTTTCTTATTTCTGGGCGCTGGTAATATCTTTTACATTGTGCCAGCCGTATTCATGGCCTGCGTTGATCATATTGTTCTTTATGTTGAAGATACTGTTCTCCATCAACCGTAAATCTGTTCCGTTTATGATTTTTGTGTTTTTTGCGTGCGGGCTGGGACTGGTGTTTTTTGTGCTCCTGCCGGTAATTGCTATGGTTGTTGAAAACGATCTGCGAAACGTCGCGAATATCCTCAAAGATAATCAGATCAGAGACGCCATTTATCTTACTCTGGTTACCGCGTCGGTATCCACAGCGGTTCTTGCGATTTTTTGTGTACCTTTTGCGTATGCGGTAAGCAGACACAACTTTTTCGGTAAAACTTTTCTTTTGTCGCTGATAGATATTCCAATAATAATACCGCAATCGGCGGCGGGAATAGCGTTGTTGAGGGTATTTTCCAAACAACAGTTTATCGGCGAGATCCTATATAACAGTTTCGGGATACGGTTTGACGGTACGATTCTTGGAATAATACTCGCGCAGGTATTTGTTGCGTTACCCTTTATAACAAAGAGCGCGATCTCGGCATTCGATTCGATACCGCCATCGCTTGAACACAGTGCAAGAACACTCGGCAGTTCACCGTTCGGGGCGTTCGCGCGAATCGCACTGCCTCTGGCTTCGCGCGGGGTGTTTGTCGGATTGATCCTGGCGTGGGCACGAGCCGCGGGCGAATTTGGCGCGGTTCTGTTCATATCGCCGTATCCGCCAACCGCTCCGATAGAAGTTTACAACAGGTTTACGAGTGTGGGTATAGTCGAAACGGCTCCTTTAGTTACTACATTGATACTTTTCTCAATCCTGATATTCTTTATTCTCCAGTTATCAACTAAAATGATGCCTCAAATGTACAGGAGGGATTACTCGGCATGACACCGTATTTTGCCATTGATAAACTGGAAAACGTTCACGGCAATTTTAAACTGGGGCCTGTGTCGATGGAACTGGATAAAGGCGAATATATGGTAGTTCTCGGCCCGACGGGATGCGGTAAAACATCGCTTCTGCGCAATATTGCCGGAATTGCGGTTTCAAAAACAGGCGATATCTATCTCGATGGAGAAAATATTAATAATCTCCCTCCTCATAAACGAAAAATCGGGTACGTTACACAGACATCCGATCTGTTTCCTCATCTTACCGTAAAGCAAAATGTAGGTTTCGGATTGAAATATCAGAAATTATCTTACGCTGATAAAAAAGCGAAAACAGGGCGGTTTCTTGAATTGTTCGGATTAACCGCCATTGCCGATCAGCATGCCTCAACATTATCCGGCGGGGAAACCAAACGAGTGGCTATGGCGCGCAGTTTAATCACGGAACCACGGATACTGCTTCTTGACGAACCTCTGGGAATGCTCGACCATAACGGCAGAAAAAAAATGACCCGTATCTTACAGATGATTCATACCGAACTAAAAACAACAACTATCCATGTAACCCATGACCGCCATGAAGCATGGAGCATTGCCCGCAAATGCGCCGTCATGAATGACGGTATGGTTATGCAGACAGGTTCAACATCGGAACTATTCAGAATGCCTCAAAGCAGGTTTGTCGCGGAATTTCTTGGCGGGACAAATATTTTTGAGGCTGAATTTAAGGATAATATCGCACGGATTTCATGGTTAGAACTTAAAATAAAGCAAAATAATCTAAAAAATAATGGTTGGATACTTATTCGTCCGGAAAAAATAAATATTGTGGACGCGACATCAAAAAGTAAATTCAACGGTACTATTTCAGAAATAAAAGATTCCGGCGAATTTATTGAGATTGTGGCGGAATCGGTAAAATCGGTATCAATTATGGTTCATACATCATTGGATAACGCAATCGGTTTAAAAACAGGCGACAAAATCTGTCTCGACTGGGATGACGAGTCGGTTCATACGATATTAAAGGACTGAAAATGAATATTACATGGCTCGATAAGATAGAAAATTTTCTCTCCGGTATTTTCAGCAACATAAAACTTGTTGAGAAAGGGTTGCTTGGGCTTGAGGGAAGTTATGTTGAACTTCTGACTGTTCTGTCTCTCGGGCTTCTTGCGGTGATTCCTGTTCTTGTACCGCGCAAAAACCGCCAGTTCTGGCGCCATGTGAACCAGGTTTTCGGAATAGCCATTTTTATTTTTGTTGTGTTTACCTGTCTTGGCGTATTCGGTATGATCCGCAATTTCTATCGTGGATTGAACGAGATCGGGCGGGAAAACATAATCGCGCTTTATTACTGTTCGGTTCCGGTAACCATACTTGTAACGTCGATGCTGTTCGGCCCGGCGTTCTGCGGGTGGATTTGCCCTACAGGCGCGCTTCAGGAGTTTATGTCGGTGTTTACCCGCAAACAGACTCTCGAACATAAAAAAAACGGGTATGCGTTTTCCTATAAACTTTTTGTTACGGCTATATTTGTGGCGGTAGTTTTTCTTCTTTGGATGTACAGGTTGAGTGTGACAAGGTTGTTTTTTATCGAAGACGCAAGCATATACTGGTCTGAAGTTCTGATCATACTGCTGTTCGCGCTTGTGTTCAGGATGCCTCAATGGGATCTGAAACTGAGGCGGTTGAGAATATTGTCATTCGCGATAATCGTGGTGGGTGCGATTATGAGTTTGCGTATAACATCACCTGTTCATTTCGGGTTCGCGAAAGTATACGATCCGGCATCGTTTTTGTCGACTGTCATTGTTGCGTTGTCTGCTCTGGTTATACCGATGGTCTGGTGCAGGTATCTGTGCCCGTGGCGATGCGCGATCGCCTGGGCGGCCAAACACACCGTGCGCAAAATCGAGTTTGACGAATCGAAATGCGTAAAATGCTTAAAATGCAACGACGCGTGCCTGCTTGACGCTGTCGATCAGGGAATTATCAATGTGGATGAATGCCATATGTGTTTTAAATGCGTCGATATTTGCCCGGCTCAATGTTTTTCACTTAAAGACAACTGGAAAAAAGATGAGAAATAAACTTTTTTTTCAAATTTCAATATCGATCGGTTTATTGTTATCCCCGATAACCGTAATCTCCGCCGAATGGTATTCCGGGCGTGGTACAGGCGAAGGGAAGGCTTCAATTATATATTCCGGCGACAGGGAACTGAACGAATGGCACTATATTTACAAGAGCAACCGCAGGTACAAACCGGGACTGGCGGTTTGGGCATCGCCTGCGCTGGCGGTTGTCGGAGGGCATCCGATGGCGTTTATCGGCGGGTACGATCAGACAATGCACGCGCTTGATCTGGTAGAAAAAAATGTGGTGTGGCGCAAAATCACCAACGGCGAGATACAATCCGCTCCGGCAATAGCAAAAGTCGACGGCGCCGATGTTGTCTTCTGGGGATCCGCCGACAGGACGGTATACGCGTACTCAGCTTTCAGCGGAAGAAAATTGTGGACCCGAGAACTGATTGAACCGTCATCTACTCTCGGGCAGATATTTATATCCAGCCCTTATATTCATGGGAATAACCTGTACATATCTTGTTTCGCCTATGATAAATCAATCCCGAGAAATGAACAGAGGGGTTTTCTGTTTTGCCTGGATACAAAAACAGGCGATATCAGGTTTCGTTTGGCGGTAAGCACAGGGATATTATCTGATCCTGTCGGGTTTGAAATTGATGGCAGGCAGTATATAGCTGTTTGCGCGAGGAGAGGGTTATTGCAGTGTTTTGATGTGAACGCTGACATGCCAAATAAAGTTTGGGAGTACCAGATGCCGCATGAAGTGCTCGCCTCGCCTGTTGTAACTGTGGATACGGATCCGCCGATGTTATATCTTGGCTCAAAATACGGTAACTTTACCGCTGTCAACGCGCGTAACGGTAAAGAAGTATGGCAAAAGATGGCGGGTAACTGGATCGACAACAGCGCCTCCATTGGTGAGATCAACGGAAGAAAAACCGTGTTCGTCGGCTCACACGATTATTGTGTGTATTCTTTTGACGCACAAACCGGTAACCTGAACTGGAAAAAACCTGTCGGCGGCGAGGTTTTTTCCACCCCGACTTTTTTCAGGGTAGACGGTGAACCGTATATATGCATAGCTTCCCTTGACAATCATTTATATATAATCGACGCAAAGAACGGCATCATATTCAACTCGTATTTTACCGGTAACCCCATCTGGGATAAACTCCCCAAAGGCGAGTACCTGTGGGGATCGCCCGCATCTATTGAGGCAGGGGCGGATACCTGTATCGTGTATGGTTCGTTTAACGATATGGTGTATTCTATACCGATAATGAAACCGTGTGCGATTACCGCAATGGCAAGGTCGGTTAAATCATTGTGGATTTCACTGTTAGCCGTTTTTCTGATATTCTGCGGGATTATTATGCCTGTGGTTCTTAAAATACCCCGATGAGAAAATCTTAAACTATCGAGACTCTATTTAAAATAATTGAAATCATTTAATAAAAATATATCCAAACATTCTTCCAAAAAGTTTTAATTAATTTTTCCACAAAATTCATCAAGTCATATTTTATTATATAAGTAATTATAAAAAGTTAATTATAAATATATTAATTAATATTATAATGTTTATATTATGATAAAATTGTAATAATGATTTTATCGATCAAAACCCGATTAGATCAAAAAGAGAAAATTTTATTGACAATATGAATGATGATTCATATTATTGAACAAATATTAATAATATGAATGATAATTCATGGGGTCGAAATGACGTTTTATAAAAAGGGTAGTGTAACATAATGTCTGTAAATTGAGTTAAGAGGGGGTATACCCCCTCTTAAAAAACCTTGAAAGAAGGCCATCTGTTCTCTAAGGTTGATAATCGACAAAAACCATCAACCAACAAAAGGAG
>Ga0302253_1000112_pt1 | contig 87352 bp, 93 predicted proteins | sample AAG_RA_Trp_MG_FD_193537 | JGI IMG/M metagenome (GOLD analysis project Ga0302253, IMG submission 193537) | Enriched activated sludge microbial communities from anaerobic digester in WTTP, New Holstein, Wisconsin, United States - AAG_RA_Trp | ecosystem: Engineered > Bioreactor > Anaerobic >... | reverse complement strand
CCGGTGATCCAGCCCGGATCGGCTGTACACCAGTACACGTCATTGTCCTTGATGTCGAGAACATTCTTGCTGGTGTAATGGGCGCCGACCATGTATCCCCCGCAGGTGTGGACGATCCCCTTCGGTGCCCCGGTGGATCCGCTGGTGTACAGGATGAAGAGCGGGTCTTCTGCATCCATGATCTCGGGCTCGCACTCCGGGCGGACATCCTTGATCATGTCGTAGAAATCGAGTTCCATCTCACTGTGGATCTCCACGGGCTGGTGGAGCTCACGGCGGAGGACCACGACATACTCGACCGTGGGGGCATTGATGATCGCTTCTTCAATGATGTGCTTTAAGGGGATGGTCTTGCCCCGGCGGAAGGTTGAGTCCGCGGTGATGACGACCTTTGCACCGCAGCCGGTGATCCGGCTGTTGAGTGCGGCTGCCCCGAAACCGCCGAAGACAACGCTGTGGACCGCGCCGATGCGTGCGCAGGCAAGCATTGAGATGATCTGCTCCGGCACCATGGGCATATAGATACAGACGCGGTCGCCTTTCTTCACGCCGAGTTTTTTTAAGCCGTTTGCGACCTTCAGCACCTCGCGGAAGAGCTGGCGGTAGGTATAGATCCGCTCGGTATCGTCTTCGCCCCGCCAGATGAGCGCCACCTTGTTCTTGCGGGAACTCATCACATGGCGGTCAAGGCAGTTGTAGGTGATATTGGTCTTCCCGCCGATGAACCAGCGGGCGAAGGGGTAGTTCCACTCCTTCACTTTCTTATAAGGCGTGAACCAGTGGAGCTCCTTTGCGGCCTTGTCCCAGAATGCGTCAGGGTCCTTCGTGAACTCATTGTACGCTTTTGTATAGTCACCTATCCAGCTGTTCTGCTTGCAGGAGTGATCGGGCGTGTACGTCTTCTCGCTCAGTACGACATCGAATTGTTCTGCCATGAAAAACCCCGATTTTACACTATTAATAATGAGTGATACAAAATAAAGGCTGTCGTTTTCGTTTGCAGGAAAAAGGCTCGGATTGACGTTTAATGCTTATTATAAACCCCATTTCTATTTAATGCGGTGCTTATCCGGTATTTTCCGAATCCGGGCTCAATTCGTCGTTTTTCCGGAGCGATTTTGCGCGCGGCATCCTGCGGGCTGCCAATCGCAGCGAATCCGGGCCTGTTTCTCCCGTAGTTTCCCATACCTTTAAAACAGGCCTGTTCCGATTTCTATCCGTTACTGTGAACGACGGTACTGCAATGGGCACCGATTCAGGGATCCTCCTCATTCACCCGCCCGGGCAGGCGGTTCCGGTTATAGTAGAACCAGCAGAGTGGAAAAGTTTGTGGTGATGTTAATGGAAAGGACCATGTTATCGGAATCCGAGGGTTATGATCTCCTCAAGGGATACGGAGTACCGGTACCCCAGTACCGGATTGTGATGACCCCCCACGATGCCGCGGACGCCGCCGAAACCATCGGCTTCCCGGTCGTGATGAAGATCATCTCCCCGCAGATCGTCCACAAGAGCGACGCGGGCGGAGTCGTTGTCGGTGTCGGCAGCCGCGAGGCTGCTGTTACAGCGTTCGAGAAGATCATCAGCGGTGCAAAGAAATACAACAACGATGCCGAGATCAAGGGCGTCATTGTCGAGCAGCAGGCCGAGCCCGGTCTCGAACTTATCATCGGCGGGAAGACCGACCCGGCATTCGGCAAGGTCCTGACCTTTGGCATGGGCGGGACACTGGTCGAGCTGATGAAGGATATCACGCTCCGGATCCTCCCGCTTGACGAGGAGACGGTCCGGCAGATGGTGAGGGAGATCAACGGCTACCCGCTCATCATCGGATACCGCGGGATGAAACCCAAGGACGAAGAAGCGCTTGTCTCGACGCTGATGGCGGTAAACCGCTTCTTCCTCGAAAACGAGAATGTTGTCGAGTTCGACATCAACCCGCTCCGCCTTTATGAGCAGGGCGCGCTCGCGGTCGATGCCCGCGTCATCGTCTCTGATGCCCCCGTGCGGGAAGAGGCTCGTCCCGAGCGGCCTCCGGTGCCCATGGAGTATTTCAATCCCCGGTCCATTGCCGTTGTGGGCGCATCGCAGGACACCTCCAAGATGGGGTACGCGGTCATGCACAACCTCCTCCACTTCCCCGGCCAGCTCTACCCGGTGAACAACAAACGCTCCGAGATCCAGGGGCTCAAGGCCTACCCGAATATAACCGCCATTCCCGCGCCGGTCGACCTTGCGGTCATCACGGTCCCGGCAATCCACGTGCCCCGTGTCATCGAGGAGTGCGGGGCCAAGGGCGTCCCGATGGCCGTCATCATCACCGCCGGGTTCAAGGAGATGGGAGAGCACGGCAAAACACTTGAAGACCGTATCGTCTCCATTGCCCGGAACCACGGCACAAGGCTCATCGGCCCGAACTGCCTTGGGATGATCATCCCCCCGCGGGGCATCGACACCACGTATGTCCATGAGTCCCCGCGGCCCGGCAACATCGCGTTCATCTCCCAGAGCGGGGCCATCATCAACACGGTGGTTGACTGGAGTCTTGCAAAGAACATCGGCTTCTCTGCGGTCATCAGCGTCGGCAACCAGGCCGATCTCGATTTCCTTGACTACATCCGGTTTGTCGGAAAGGACGAGAAGACCCGGGCCATCATTCTCTACATCGAACAGATCACGGACGGTAAGGCCTTCATGGAAGTCGCTGCCGAGGTCGCAAAGTGCAAGCCCATCATCGCCATCAAGTCCGGTTCGTCCAGCCGCGGGCAGGCAGCAGCATCGTCACACACCGGCTCGCTCTCCGGCTCCTATGATGTGTACATGGAAGCGTTCCGGAAGTCCGGCATCATCGCTGTCCACACCCTGACCGGTGCCTTCCTCGCCGCCCAGATGCTCGCCCACCGCAAGCGCTACCCCAAAGGCAAGCGTGCGGTCGTTATCACGAATGCCGGCGGTTTTGCTGTCCTGTCATCGGACTACGCGGAACGCTATGGTGTCGAGATGGTGGACCTCCCGCAGGACGTCATTGACGAGATGAACGAGTTCCTTCCCGAGTTCTGGAACAAGGGCAACCCGATCGATCTCCTCGGCGATGCAAACGAGAAACGTTTTGAGAAGACCTTTTCGGTGCTCGCAAAGCATGCTGACCTCTGGGATATCGCGTTCATTGTCGGCTTCCCGAACCTGGTCCTGAACTCCGAGCAGCTGGCACGCCAGATCCTCAAGTTCTCTGCAGCAACCGAAAACCGGCTCGTGGCAACGCTCCTTGGTGGCGCATCGATGGACGTGGGCCGCGAGATGTTAAAGGAGCACGACATCCCCAGTTTCGAGGAGCTGGACTACACCTACCGTGTCATGGGACGCGTGCTCTGGCAGAAGTTCCGGGTCAAGGCGCCGGGACTGCTGTAACTGCACTACAAAAGGGATTGACGGTGCTGTGGTTTCACCACCGGAACTTCCTTCGCCTCTTTTCTTTCTCCTCAAACGAAACGATGAAGTAACTGTGGATCTTTCCTTCGTCATCCAGCAGGATCTCAAGGTAGAGTTCCATCATCCGGTGCTCGAACGCGGCCGCGATCTGGTCGGCGCCGAGCTCGACAAAACCCAGCGCATGCAACTCTTTCTCCACTTTACTCACCGGATATCTCCGGTTGGTGGAGATGAGCCGCTCAACATGCCGCTTCATCCGCAGCTGCCATCCTGCATTGACCATGCGAGTATACCTCGATCCGGTAATAGATGCTGGTTCTAAATTAAGATATGGAAGCGGGCATGGGCATAGGCCGTGCGTGGCCTGCTAAAAAAGAAAAAGATTGTTGTTCTGGTTATTTTTTCTGGAATTTCTTTCCGGCCGAGAATGCCTTCTCGAGCTGGGGGCCGACACCGAAGTACAGGGACTGGGCATAAACGACCGGATCAATCTTCGTCAGGTCCGGTTTCCCGTCCGTGACACAGGACGTGTTGGCATGGATTTCCACGATCTCACCGATATAGAGCAGGTGGCTCCCGCAGTCAACGGATTTGAACAGTTTGCATTCGATATTGACCGGGCACTCTTTTGCCATCGGGGCGGTCTGTGTTTTTCCGTAAAACGAGGTGTAGACCTTCGACTTGTCCTCTTTTTCTCCGGAAACAATGCCGCAGTAGTCTGCTGCAACAACGTCCTTAGCGGCGGGCACGTTCAGGCTGAAGGTCTTGTTCTCCTCAATCCCCTTTGCCGTATGCCGGACATGATTGATCGCAACGCAGACCATCGGCGGTGCCATGCAGGCAACTGTTGCCCATGCGGCGGTCATATAGTTGGGCTTGCCGCTGACGTTTGCACCCACGAGCAGTGTGGGCATGACACTCATGTACGGCATCGGGCCGAGCGTGACTTTTTCCATGGTAAATCCCTGATGTGGTTGGCGGGGGAGGTGCATAAGGATATTCCCCCGGTTGCCGGATCTACGAATCCCGCAGTTCCTTCCAGAGGTCCAGTTCGAGACAGCTGTCTTTTACGTTCTGCTCCATCTCCTGGTAGAGCGCAAACGGCACCGAGAACGTGAGCACATCCTTGCCGAGCGTGGGTCGGACCGCCTTCCGGGCCGAGAGATCCGTGAGCCCGACAACGGCCCGCGGCGTGCCCGAGTCGCCTTCGGCATACGTGCAGACGCCCATGGCCTGGCAGCCCGCGGCGCTGGCTGCAACATAGATCCCGTTCATAACATTCCCGGTCGCAAAGTTCGCGAGGGTCGAGAGCGCTGCCAGCTGGTCAGCGTTTACGATAAAGACAATGCTTTTGATCTCTTCGTTCGCGTCCGCCTGCGTCACCGGCTTCATGACTATATACCGGTCTTTCGCATCGTACACCGGCAGGTTCTTCAGCCATTTCTTTACTACCGGGGGATTCTTCAGGAAGCGCTCCCCTTCCGTGAGCATCTTCTTGTGGTGGTCATCGAAGCTCTGGTCGATGATCGCCTGGTAGACTTTTTTGTCAGCGGCCCCTTGGATGCCATTGGAGAGGAAGGAGCAGAATCCGTCCTCGTTCCGTGCAGCGTGCTTATCGAACGGTCGGCCGAACCCGAGGCCCATGCAGCCGCCCGCACAGGTCGTGGTCTCGCGGGAGAAGACCGCGGTCTTCCCCTCTTTTGCCACCTTGGCAAAGAACCACATCACGCAGCCCCAGGTTCCTGGTCTGAACTCCAGGGCTTTTTCCGGTTTTTTATCAGTCCATACAATGGCGACCGGGTGTGTCGTTATCCCTGCCGCTCGGGCAATTTCACTTGGCGGTACCATGGTGCGTCCTCCCTCTCTTCAGATATTCGTCAGGATGTCCGGAATGTCTGTCTGATCGGCTGATCTGTCCGGCATTCATATATATGTGACGAATAGTTCCTGTTCCTGCCTGTATTCCCGATCCGATAAAAAACAGGAACGTCTCCCAGTTCTTCCCTTCCGTGGAGCTTGACGTTAAAAAAAAACCTGGCTACTTCACCAGTGCCCGGCCCAGATCCTTTGCTTTCTGCAACGTTTCCGGGAACTGTGCAATATCTTCCGGCAGCAGGCAGTGGTTCTGGCAGATGAATCCCCCATCTGAAAAACCGAGGAACCCGAAGACGAACTTGACGTAATCGTTGACCGGCTTCAAGGCTTCGGGCTCCATTCCGCCGCACGTGAGTGCAACCGCGAGCTTCTTTCCCTTCGGGAAATCCGTGGTGAAATCCGACTTGATTTGGGCATAGAGCCGGTCGATGAACGGGTACGCCTGGGCGTTCAGCCGGCCCCAGTAGATCGGGGAGCCCAGCACAACAGCGTCCGCGCCCTCCAGTTTTTCGATAAGCACCGTCATCTCGTCTTCGATAACACAGCCGTCCTCGGTCTTGCACTTGTTGCAGCCGAGGCATGGCTGAATGTTCATCATGCAGAGCCGCACGATCTCGGTCTTTGCCCCGGCTTCCTTTGAGCCGGCAAGGATATTCTCGACAAGCGTCTGGCTGTTTGCGCCCCTCCGGGGGCTTGTTACAATTCCAAGGACTTTCATGATCGCTCCAGACAGGTGATTTTGCGCGAAGGGTAATAAAAGGAAGAGGGCCGGTGCCACAGGAAACCGTACGACCGGTCTTGTGGCGCTGCATGGCCTCCGTGCAATCCGCTGCCGTTTTTGGCAGGTCAGTGCTGCTGCCGCGAGACATCCATGTCAATGGGGATCTGCAGCTCGGTGAGGATCTCGCTCTCCGCAACAATGTTCGGATCCGTGAGGTAAATTTCCCGGCAGACCCCGCAGGTCACGAACCCTTTCTCTTCAGCGTAGGCACCGATCCGGCTCCAGGCTGCCTGGAGACCGGAGTACGATCCTTTGTGGATGAGGGAGAGGCATTTTCCGCCCGGCAGGGTCCGGACATCCATCTCGGGATCGGTGAGCACGATCCGCCCGGTGATGGGCGCAGCGCACTCCATTGTCGCATCCTTCTCCCGGTACTCGTTGTCGAGATACAGGGTCATGAACGGTCCGGTCACTTTCAGGCCGGTCCTCTGGTTCTCTTCCGAAAAAATCTGGCCGCAGAGCGCCGGCATGAGCCGCGAGATGGTTTCGCCGTACGGGCCGGTCCCTTTCTTTGCAATGATCCGCTGGGGCGGGATTTCCTTGACAAGAGGTTCATTGAGTGACATATAGATCAACTCCAGTGAGGCGTCTTCGTCTGCGAGGATTGCCTCGATCTGCTGTAACCGGCTGACTTCGGACCGGATCTCCTGCCGTCTCCTTTCAAAGAGCGTACGGATGGTCTCCGTGTCACGCCCTTCTTTTGCGGAAAGAAGATCGCCGATCTCGGCCGGGGAGAACCCCAGCGTGCAGAGCGTCTTGATGGAGACGCCGCGTGCGATCTGGGCGCCCGTGTAATACCGGTAGCCGGTGCAGAGGTCCTTTACCTGCGGCACGAGCAAGCCCCGCTCATCGTAAAACCGGAGCGCTTTCTGGCTGAGCCGGGTGATGAGCGAGAACCGGCCGATGGGGATCTGGTCGCCTGCCATTGTTACACTAACCTGTGCGCTGCAAGAGCAAATAGGATGCCGGAGTCTCCTGTGGGGGAAGGTTCCGGTCCAGCGGGGGCGGTGACGGAGGGTTCCGACACCCCTCACCGTATACTTCCGGGGTCACGTGCGCACACCGGCAACCGGCCCTGCCCCTGAGGGCCACGCTCCCTTTCTTCTCTGGCAGAAGACCCGGGCTGGAATTTGTTTCCCTGTTTTCCCGGTTTCCTATGGTTTATATGCAATCCTCTGCTAACCATGGAACCATTGTAATGTATCAGGTGGGTGTGAAAAATTTTTAAAAACCCCTCGCCGCTTGCCCGGCTTGCAGTGTTTATGATCTGTTTATCGGTTGCCGGAGCGGCTGTTGCCGGAGTGTATTCCGTTAGGGCTGACCTGTCGCAGCAGAAAACGGTCACGACCCCGTCAGATGGATACGATCCGGAGGCCATGTACGACTGCCAGACTGCCTGGGCCAGCTGCATGAACAGCTGCGGGCGTGTTGATACTCCCGGGAACGATGACTGTGAATCGCAATGCAACGATCGTTTGGGGATCTGCGTCAACGGATGAGTTGTCCGGCTATCCCTCTTTTTTTGTCCCGTGTTCACCATCCCGGCTTTCTCCAGGATTTTTTACGATGGATCGGATGGGTGTCCGAGTACAGATACGAAAAAAATTCCCGATATCCCCGGGAAACGCGTCACTCCCCGGATCGGCAAAAAAAAAGTTATCGTTTCTTCATACCGGGTGCGGGAGATCCTGGCTGACCAAATCCATACAACGCGAACTCCCGGAGATCGGGGGATTTCCCGTCCGGTGCAAGGGACGGCAGGATGAACCGGAAGAACCGGCTGCAGTACTCTTCATATCCGAACCCTTCGTCAGCGATTACCTTTTTCCATTTCTCTTCCATGGAGAGGATGCCCATGAAGGAGATCATCAGGTACATGGATGTGAGGAACGGGTCGAGATCGGCCCGAATCGACCCGTCGTCAATGCCCTGCCGGACCGCGTCCCGCAGGACCGTGCGGCACGACCCGTACCCTTTCCCGATCTCTGCGGTGCAGGGATTCTCTTTCGAGAACCGTTCGGAGCCGTAAAAGTGGATCATCCGGAGATATTCCGGGTGTTCCTCTGAGAACCGGTAATAGGCTTCGCCCATCAGGACGACTTTGACAATGCCCGGCGCGTCCTTTGCCATGCATTCCGCAAATTTCTCTTTCAGGAGTGCAATGCCCCGCAGCACGATGGCGGCGTAGAGTGCTTCCTTGTTCTCAAAATAGAGATAGAGGGTCGCCTTGTTCAGCTCGACTTCGCGGGCGATCCCGTCCATCGAGACCTCTTCGTAGCTTTTTGTGAAGAAGAGGCGCTCGGCTGCATCGAGGATCTCGCTCCTCCGCTGTTCCTTTTCCCGCTGTCTCCTGTCTGATATACCCATAATTACCTCATGGTATGAAGCATTCTGGTTCCTTTCGTTCGTGATACAAGGTGTGCAGGCGCAGCTGTGCGTCTTTCAGGAGCCCGGGCTTCATGATCCGGGCATGCGACGGGCACTGCCGGATACAGGCACAGCAGGTGATGCAGAGCTTGGTATCGATCTTCTTTGCATCTGACGGATCGATCGCCCCGGCCGGGCAGCGTTCCGCACAGGTCCCGCACTGCGTGCAGGCATCGCTGACTTCGATGAAGTCCAGGGTCCAGAGCCGCGAATCGCCGCGGTACGGGAACTCGCCCGGGATGTTTGCTTCCGGAATCTGCGTGACCGAAGAAGCGGCCTGCAGCGTTTCCCGGATTTTTTTACCGAACGCTTCCGCAAGGCTGAGATCGTTTTGATCGGGACGGCCCTGTGCAGTCGGGACTGCGTCGTCCGAGAACGAGTGCTCGCCGATGAATGCGCAGCCCGCGATTGTTTTACCACCGGACTTTGTTACGATGTTTTTCAGTTCAAGCAGGGCGTCCTCGTACGTCCGGTTGCCGTACAGGACAACGCAGACCGCGGGGGTGTTGCGGGCTGCGATTGCGTTCAGCCAGTCGCGGACAATGGCCGGGACCCTGCCCATGTACACCGGGACGCCGATGACGAGCAGGTCGTTCTCTGATGTCCGCAACGGCTGCACTCTCGCGGCCGGTGTTGTGATGTCGATCTCTTCCGTGGTGCCCGGACTTACGCCGCGGGCGATCGCCCGGACAACACTCTGCGTTGTGCCGGTGGGCGAGAAGTATACGAGTTTTGCTGATTCGATATTCATGTTCTCTCATTTCCTGGATGTGTCGGACGGTGCCGGAAATTTTTTTTGAATCTGAAATTTTTTTCGAAATTTTTTGGCGTTCTTGAAAATTTTTTTTAAAATTTTTCACGCTGCACTTGCCAGGCTGATTACAGGATCTTTTTCCCGGGCTCGGGGTCCGGCTTGACAAGATACACGCCCGTGATCTTCACGAGCACCGCGGACTTTGGTGAAAACTTCGGCCAGCTCTCTTTCATCCACGCAATATTCTCACGGAAGATCTCATCGTTTGTGTGGACCGAGACCGTCCCCTTGATCTGGAACCCGCCTTTCTCCGCCCACCACGAAAGGGCGATCTCCGGGTTCTGCTTCAGGTTTTCAAGCGTCTTGTTGAAGTACTGGTCCGAGATGAGCATCGTCCCGTCATCGCGGACTTTGAACGCCGCGATCGGGACAACATTGGGGATGCCGGACTTCGATGCGGTTGCAAGGAACGCGAGCTTCGCGGCCTGCAGGGATACTTTGATCTCCGGTGTCAGTGCGAACATGGGATTTCACTAACAAATGTGTACTCGCGGTTATATTATAACTATCGGTTAGTGAATAACTGCGAGTTGGGAATGTGGGGAATCATGACTGCAATTCATCATTACAATAAGGTTTTACCAACGTCGAAGAGCCTTTGGCTCTTCTCCTCGTCGGGGTTTGATAACCCCTCCGATTCGAAAACGGCCATAGACGTGGTCCGGCAGCGTTTGGCAGTAGGGATCGGCCTGGAACCCTTACCGGGAAAAAGTGGCTGTTAAAACGTGGCTAAAATTTACCTCATCCCTCCGACGTGAAATTCGGGTAAATGCGTGAATTATTCCCTCATTTTGGCGAATTATTCCCTCTGGGCCTGATGCCGAAGGGAAACGGAGCCCGCAAAATGGCCGGATTGGAGCCTTTCATAGTGAGGGGTATTGGGAGTGCCAACGTCTTTCTCTTGCGGGTATTTTTACGATGGAAATACCAGCCCCCTCGTCGGAGTGCCCTTCCGGGGTGGGGCCCGTATTCGCTTCCGGTTCGTTTGGGCAGGTTCCAGGAGCGAATGAAGAGCGATCGTTGAACCAAAAGGCACCAATTAGGCAGTTTTTCGAGGCTAATATGGCCTTGAATGGGGATACTATCAACGCAATGGGCGTATTTTTAAAATGGTGTGCTATAATTCGCGAAAAAATGCGACTTCCGGAAAACCGGTTTTTCAAAATGAGCCCGGATCCGAAAACGGAGCGATTTACGTAGAGATTGGTTTTGGGTAGTTCATCTCTCTGCGGGCATGGGGGCTCTGACGGAGGGGAAGCTGTCCCAATCCTGCACGTGTCAAGACGAGACCCGGGGGCCGGCGATTTGGAAAAAATTGCACGAGTTTATTCCAATATTGGTGTCTTTATATATCCTGCCGGAAAACAGGATTATTACAAGGATGGTTGTACCCGTGTCTGAAACAAGATCCCCGCTCGCCCGTCTCGTATTGTTTATGATCTGCCTGTCGATTGCCGGTGCATTCATTGCCGGCGTGCATTATGCTGCCGTTGACCTGCCGCAGCAGCAATCGGTGACGCCGCCGACAAATTCGTGCAGAGATCTCACCGGTTACCTTAACTGTCATGGTGGCTGCACCAGTAGATACCCGACCGATCGTAACAATCCGAACGCTCCGAACTTTTTGGAGCAATTAACGTGCCAAAATGCGTGTTGGGATACCTATTGGATTTAATGAGGTACCAGGAAAACAGGATTATTACAAGGATGGTTATACCTTTGACTGAATCAAGATCCCCGCTCGCCCGGCTCGTATTGTTTATGGTCTGCCTGTCGATTGCCGGTGCATTCATTGCCGGCGTGCATTATGCTGCCATTGACCTGCCGCAGCAGCAATCGGTGACGGCGCCGACAAATGATTATCCTCCGAATTATTGTGAGTCACTTTGCCACAGTGTAAATAACGATTTGGAGTCTTATACCAGGTGTTACTTTGAATGTGATGAGAGATATCGCGACCCTCCCATGGTTTGATATGTGGCGATCCAGGAAACGGCCATAGTCGCTTTCCGGCAGCGGTTGGCATATCTTTTTCGGGGGCCGGTGATGGGAAAAAATTTCACGTTTTTTTCCACTATTTTTTTTCCACTATTGTTGTCTTTATACCCTCTCCCGGAAAACAGGATTATTACAAGGATGGTTATACCTTTGTCTGGATCAAGATCCCCGCTCGCCCGCCTCGTATTGTTCATGGTCTGCCTCTCGGTTGCCGGTGCGTTTGTTGCCGGTGTGCATTATGTTGCGGTTGACCTGCCGCAGCAGCAATCGATGACGGCGCCGAAAAATGCATATGATCAGGACGAGACGGATGCTTGTTTCAAACAATGCAATGAAAATAACGGGAATGCTATACTGACGCGAATGTGCTATCTTTCCTGCCAAGCCCGAAATGGTGGATGAGGTGGTATGGCGTTCGTGCGTTCCGCTGTGTTGTATGCACGAGTTTGGATGTGTACGGGTGTTTAACTTTTTTTAAATCCGGTTGTGATCGCGTTCGAAAAAAATAAAATGCGATCCGGATCGCACGTGAAAATTTTTCAACGAGATCACGATCGCATTTGATCTTTGAAAAATTTTTCCGGAAATCTGATGACGCTTTGGCGTGAGCGCTGGAATTTTTCCGGAGTTTTCGCGTTTGAAATTTTTACAACGCGGTGGTGATCGCGTTTGAAAAAAAAATTTTGCGAGCGGAACCGCGTTTGAAATTTTTTGAATGCGATCGGGATCGAAATTTGAAAAAGTTAAATGGGTTTAGTGAGTGTATTTGATTTTACTATAGTAATTGAATGATGAGCCAGACGCACAAAAGGTCTATCGACTTTTGCGCTACGCACTTACCTATACGCGAATTTGCGTACGGGCCGTGGCCCAGCGAGCACCCGATAGGCGTGCGAGCGACTCCGAGTAAATCGAGAGGGGGAGGAATCATCTCTGGATATTATTTGAACAGCATTCATCACAGACAAGATGTGCCCTACGCGTAAAATGAGTCGAAGGCTTTACCATATCCAACCAGTCCTCGCTGATGCGACGATTGGTTTCTGTTGGATGTTTGCAACATCCGCTGGATATAATTCATTTTTTTTATCTCAATATCTAAAAATCTCTAATAACAAATCGGAATATAAATATGTGTGATAAACGGTATTTTCCCATATGGCTGATGAAGGAGAATCTGGTGTTGAATCTAAACAAAAAAATGATGATTCGAAGAAAAGAGAATTAGTATCTCAATCGATAATGCCTGCATACACTTTTAAACGATCTTTGGAGCTTGCTCAGGCATTGTGTGAACAATTTGGTGCAAAAAGTATCGAGCCTCATCTATTAGCTCAAGCAGTCAATCTATCTCCTACTAGTACCACTTGGAGAATGTTATCAGGGGCTGCTATTGCATACGGTTTAACAGATTCCGGATATCGAGCTAAAAGAATATCCATAACTCCATTGGGAAAATCGATCATAATGCCAACGGAAGATGGTGAACGAGAAAAGGCCATTCTTGAAGCGGTTTTGAAACCAAAAATTTTGAATGACTTTTTTAATAGATATGATAAATCAAAATTACCCTCGAAAGATATTGGTGTTAATGTTTTGAAAAGTATGGGAATCCCTTTTGATAGAGCTGAAAAAACTTTTGAGATTGTGGTCGAAAATGGCAGATACGCGGGAATAATTACCGACACAAAAACAGGTCCGTATATTTCAATTTCGTTCAATGATAGTTTTATCAAAAAAGGAGAGCGGGAAAATAATTTTATAAATCCTTCAGATAGCGAATTATCATCTGATGATGAAATTGTTGAATCAATCCCCAACGCAGAAATTGCTAGCGCACAAGGCATTAGAAGGTTTTCAAAAACACGCATATCTGGAAGCAGTTGTTCAATTAATTTAAATATTCAACTTCAACTTCCTGAAACGACAAATCCAGAGGTATATGATAAATTATTTGAATCAATGAAAAAGCACCTGATCGAATAGGCGAAGCATGGAAAACCAAATTGATATTATCAAAACATATTCTCATAAAATTAAAAATTTCAAAAAGATGCACAAAAAATACTCTCAATTCATGAGTCTTCACAAAAATCAAGAGTAATTTTGCTTCATACATCATTCAAAAAATTGCAGGTATTATCATTAAATGAGGAATCGCTATTTAATGAATCACTAAATTGTATTGAAAATGGTTTCAATCGTTCAGCCATCATCCTATCTTGGGTTGGGTTTATGCATTTTGTTTTAGATAGGATCGATTCTTACGGAATCCAAAATATAAGACAAAAGAAACCAGCATGGAATTATTATTCTATTGAAGAACTCACAGAAAAGCAATCTGAATATGCAATAATAGAGTTATTAATGGATATTGGGTATTGTTCTAAAACAGAAAAAAAAGCTTTACATGGCTTATTAAATAAGCGAAATGAATGTGCTCATCCGTCATCACATGTACCAGATATGAACGAAGCCCTAGGTTACATATCAGAATTATTTAAGCGGATTGAACAACTTCAAAAAAGATCTGACAAAATCAACAAAATATTACAATAAGCATCTAAATTTTAATACTAATCATTATACGCAAAAAGTACCGGCTTTTATGCTAAACTCTTGCCAGTACGCGAATTTGTGTACATACCGTTGCCCAGCGAGGGTCCGATGAGGTGCCCGAGCGACACCCTGCGGAGCAGGGAGGGGGAGGAATTGCACTTTGGATAATATTTGGAAAAACTCGCCACAAATGTGATACTCTCCTTTTCCTCGCTAGATGGGTAATTCTAAATAAAATTTTAATCTTGTTGTGCAAAAAAAGTGATGAAAATGTGAAAGATTCTGTTATTTTAACCTGGGGAGGTATTGTTTGTATGAAGAGTTCAAATCGAACAAATAAGGAAATTCATCATGTAGTGTATAAAGCACCTCATGAGCAATTTGTCTTACAGCTGCAAGTTCAAGTTTTGTACTGAATTCTTTTTCTTGACCCTTCGAAACATATGTCCATCCAATTGAATTGAAATGGGTTAATGCTGCATATTTTTTATTTAAATCTCGATCAATATGAGCCCCGCCATCTTTATTTGCAACATTTAAAACGAGATCTTTTCGTGAAAATATGTTTTTTTGTTGATCTACAATTACAATTTGTTCCCACCATTCGTCAAAATCCATTTTTGGCTGAATATAATGAAATGGCGGACCATTGTCTAGAATGGGTTGATATTCAGCCGAGCCACTACCCATTTTCATCATTACTAACCCCATGTGTGGAAGTAAATTACCTTTCTTTACTTTCCCCGCATGACTGAAAAACTTGATACTTTTTTTGTTCAATTGTTTTAAAAGAGAATTTGATACTTTAGTATCATGTAATAAGACTCTAATTGTTGTTGCAAGTCGTTTAGATTCGCTTTCAAATCCTGAATCGAATGATCTGCTGGAGGCGATTAAAAATTCGATTTGTTCTTTGAGGAAATTATTTAATTCATCAGAATGGTTTTGAGTGGGCATTGTTACTCTGATTGTTTAAACGGTTATTAGATTAAATGTTATACATTCAATGGCGTTTTGTTTTGATTAAAAATTTAAGGCGAATGAATCGAAAATAATCATTTAATTAGAATTAATTTGTTGATGGATCTTTACAGCCATTAACAATACACCTGCGCCATTCTCAAAGATTGTAAGAATGTGCAATAACCGGCACTTAATCACAGTTGATACATTACAAAAACTTGATGATAACTCCGATACTTTCGGCGAAAAACCCCCTTACTCCCCCTCCGGATACAAAAACCCCTCCGCCACCCGGGCAACAACCGGCATCACAACCCACGTCAACAACACCACAAGCAACGTAACAAACACCACCTTCTGCACCAGGAACGGCTCGCCATCCAGAAACGGCCCAGTCAAAAGTGAAATAACAATCGAGACCGGCAACGCCGCACACCAGGTCGCGACCGCCTGCCGTGCCTTGGTCGGAGGTTTGAGGATGTTCTGCCCGGGGAGCGTGAACCCGGTCTCGAGCCCTATGAGCGGCCGGGTGCCGGGCGGGGCGATCGTGAGATACCTGTTTCACAGGTCTCACTTCTAATATCAAGACCAATTAAATAATATTTTAACATTTGATCTTCAGATATATATTAAATGCAATCCATCACGTTCAAAGAAGCCCTTGAAACATGGATTGCATATGGTTTTTCTCTGAATCTCTATATCCGGGATCCTGCAAAAATCCCCCCAGATGTTGAGCAGAAAATAGCAGAGACGATTAAAAAATTAGATGCACTCGTTGAGTCATCCACAATTTCGACAGAAGAATGGCTTGCGATATCTGATTATCAAAAGGATTCCGATCCCAAACTCTATCGTGCGGTTTGGGGATCATTTGCGAAATCCATTATTGATGATATGAAGACTCGGGATAAGCAACATCTGTTGGCAGATCCGGGTTTTCAATCATGGACTTCAGATATTGACATTGCATTGGATCATTTCTCCAACGGACAGTCGAAGCATAACTTACGTTTTCAAACCGGCTGTTATGTCGGGGAACAAGCGTACCTAATTGGTGGTTATGCACAGGAAATCTTATTTCCCAGAAACAAATGCTGGGAAATTGTTGATTGTGAAACAATACAACGAAGTGGTCGAACTATAATTTTATTAACCGCAAAAGAGTATATTTGAATCAAGATATATGCAACTCAACAAAAAACACAGCCCTACCAGATACATGAGTGCTACCAATCATTTTGATGAAATAGTCCCGGCTGGGAAAATTGATGTTGATGTTGATTCAGTTCTCAAAGAACATAACATTACAAAAGAAGAATATGAGAAACGTTTTTTCTGGCATGAAGGGAAAATCGCTCTTGTAAAATAATGTTATTCTGAGTATCGTTCTTTCACTGCAATTCATTTTTTTCAAATAGGGCAGCTTTCAGAACAGGACATCTCACCATCGGTGTAAAATGCTGCTGCCGGGTTTAACCATCAGAAAAACGTTTCACGTCTTTCCATCAAAGCAACAAAAGGAGTGCGCCGACCGGGACTCGAACCCGGGTTTAGGCGTTGGCAACGCCTAGTGATAACCACTACACTATCGGCGCAGTGTGCTCTACAATGTGGGTATTCATCTGATTTAAGGATATCGAACAAAGGGCGGACACGCTGCCCATTTGCCGGGATCAATCCGGTCGCAACCATAACGACCGAAACATCCCCTTGCAGAAGCAGGATTATTTATTCAAAACGCCAGATAATATCCTGTAACGAGTCCGGCCAGGGAGCCGGAAAGACACCATGACAAAAGCCAGGCAGGCAAAAAAGAATACCGGAAAACGAAAGCCTTCCGGTATGGATGGCGATCTTGAAACAATCACCGCAGCCGTACTTCAAAGGATTGAAGGTGTCGAGGCAATCTACCTTTTCGGGAGCCTGGTCCGGGGGGATGCTGATACCGGAAGCGATTATGATATTGCAGCGGTTGTTGGCAGTGTGCCGGAGGCATATACCGAATCAGTAGCCTCAGTGAGACTCGCCCTGCTCGGGAAGACCGGGCGATCGGTTGACCTCATCATTCTTGATCATGACGACCTGAAGAGCGATTCACCAATCCTGTACGAGATCTCAAAGCACCACCGGCTCATCCATGGCAGGGACGTCTTGTCCCGGACCGCACCGGGTGGCCGGAACGTCCGCCCGATCGTCATGGACGGCGCCACAATCGGTTACCATGTCTGATATCCACGAAGCGCGGGCAGTCCGGTATTTTGCCGATGCACTGTTCGACCGCGACACCATCAGCCCGGCCCTTGAGAATCGGCTCTATCCGGTTGCGGTCTTCCATGCCCAGCAGGTATGTGAGAAAGGCGCCAAAGGATGTCTCGCCCTGGAATCTATTGTCGTAGCCCGCGATCACCATGCATCGGATCTCTTCACTGCCCATGTCATTCCCGCATCCGGCGAGCTGGACAGCCGGTTCCGCATATTCCTCCCGGTCATGAGCCGGCTGGAAAGTTATTACATCCCGTCCCGTTATGGCGTTGATACGGCCGGGCGGGTCCATTACCTGAAATACGATCCGGCAAAGGTTACGGAAATGACCAAAACCGCGCTTGAGTTTCTCGAACTCTGTTGTGTATTTTTCGAGACACAGACCGGTAGGTCGCTACCCCGCTCGCGGGAAGGACTGGAAGAGTATTTTTTGAAAACCTATTCTCCTTATATCCGCGGGCTTGAGTAAGGCGCTGGCGCCGAATGCACCATCTGCCAAACAAATTCCACAGGATTTTTCTCCAAGATCGCTCTATCTTATACCAGATGATCCCTCTCTTCGTTGACTGCTCCGACAAGCTCGTTGTCATCTTCGGAGGGGGAACTGTTGCTGCACGAAAGGCCGCGTACTTCTCGGGGAAGTCGCACCTCACTGTCGTGAGCCGGTCGTTTGCCCCCCAGTTCAACTGCCTGCAGTGTACGCGGGTGGAGCTGGACCTCGATTCTATCAGCGACTTAAAACTCCTTGACCTGATCCGGTACGCGTTCCTTGTCATCACTGCGGTCTCGGACCCGGAAATAAATAACCGGATCGGGCGGCTCTGCAAGGCAATGGGGATCCTGTTCAACAATGCTGACGGGGAGAGCGGGGACGTTGTGCTGCCGGCGGTGACGGGCGGCGACCATTACACGATCGCGATCAGTACGGCCGGGGCAAGCCCTGCCGTCTCACGGTTCATCCGCGAGCAGATCGAGGACGAGTTCCCGGCGCTGGACGCGATGATCGCACTCCAGGAGCGACTCCGCGGGGTGCTCAAAGAGAACGAGCCGGACCAGGCAAAGCGGAACGCGGTGCTCCGGAACGTGCTCAACGATCACGCGGTCTGGGAGCAGCTCTTCTCCAACCAGGAGGCTGCGTGGAAGGATGTGGAACGGAGGTACCTGCATGGCTGAATGCCAGACGGCACCGCTCGCGATCGCAGGCGTGAGCCACCACACCGCGAACGTGACCATGATCGAAGCGTTCCGGTTCGCAGACGAGCCCGCGTTCCTTGAAGCGGCCCGCAGCCGGTTCCCGGGCGTCCTGCTCCTCCAGACCTGTAACCGCGTCGAGGTCCTGGTCGAAGGCGATGCGGCCGGGCTCCGGGCGTTCCTTGCAGAACTGGGGAGAAAGGACTTCTTTGTGCACGAGGGCCCGGGAGCCCTCCGTCACCTCTTTGCGCTTGCGTCCGGCATCGACTCGATGATCGTAGGGGAGGACCAGATCATCGGGCAGCTCAAGAAAGCGCTCTCGGACGCACAGGAGGCCGGCACCGCAAGCGAGTTCCTCGAGACCTGCATCAACAAGGCGGTCCACGTGGGCGTGGAAGTGCGGCGGCGCACGCTCATCAACCGGGGCTCGGTCTCGATTGGCTCTGCTGCCGTCACGCTTGCCGAAGCGGAGATCGGTTCCCTTGCGGGCAAGCACATCCTTGTCGTGGGCAGCGGCGAGATGGGGCTCCTTGTTGCCCAGGCCCTTGCAGCCAAGCACCTCACCGCGATGTACGTGGCGAACCGCACGTACAAGCGGGCCGAGATCCTGGCCGGCAAGATCGGCGGCAAGGCCGTAAAGTTCAATGACCTCTACCACTACATCACGCTCTCGGACGTCGTTATCTCCTGCACGGCCGCCCCGCACCCCGTGATAAAGCGGGCGGAGCTCGCCCATGCCATGCGGGATCGGTGCTGGCCGCCCGAGGGCCATCCCCGGCCGCTCATCCTCGTGGACATCGCCCAGCCCCGTGATGTTGAGGAGGGCGCCGGCACTATCGACGGCGTGCGGCTCTACACCATCGACGACCTGCGTTCGGTCAACGAGCAGACCATGAGCACGAGAAAAGCCGAGGCCGACCGGGCGCACGGCTTTGTCGAGGCCGAGCTCGCCCTCTTCCTCCGGCACTTAAACCGGAGGACCGCCGAATGCTACCTTGCCTCGCTCCACACCTGGGCCGAGGAAGTACGGGTGCGGGAACGCGAGCGGGCTCTCTCCCGGCTCGGCACCGCAGATGAAAAGACCGTGGCGATTATCGATGACCTCACCCGGGTCCTGACAAAGAAACTCTTGACTGACGCCACCTATTCAGTCCGCACCAGCGCGGAGGAGGGCGACGCAGTATCCGCAGAAGCGCTCGTCAACGCCATCACGAAAGGCGACCGGATCGAGGGGAAGCCGGAGAGCGAGTAACAAATCGTTCTTTTCAAAAAAAAACTGTTATCCATTGATCCACGCAATGACCAGCACCGCGTGGATCACGGCAAGCACGATCGTCGCGGCCGCCATCCGCATGTGCCACGCGAACGGGATGTTGTACTTTCCTTTCAGCACAAGGTACCCGAGCAGTGCCGTGAGGATAAGACAAATGATGGTGAGGATCCCAAAGACGATGGCCAGCGGCAGGCCGAAGACCGTGATCGATGCCAGTGAAGCGAGCATAGATGTCCGGTGACCTTACCGGGAAATAAGATTTGGGATTTTGATACATCCACAACAAAAAAGAGAGGAATAACGATCCCGATTACCGGATCTTCTGGTTCGGACAGGTCATCCAACCCGATGGATGAGAAAATCCTCGTTCAGGGGATCTTCGAATTCCGACTGGTCATCAGGCCAGGAGGAGAAGAAGATTCCCTTCAGGGAATCTTCGCGTATGCTTTCTGTGCGATCGGGATCGCTTCCTTGTCATCGATAACCGGTCCGGTAAACCGGATCACTTCGAGAACATTGCCTTTGGCAAAGATGATCTCGAGATAGCCCTGACCGCAGGTCATTGTTTTCGAGCCCTCGTTCGATACCGCGATATCAGCAATGGCTCCGGACGCCGGAGTGGCAGTCGGGATCGCGACCTGCCCGTTATTCGGCACGTAGCCGATAAACGCCCGGCTCTTATCCCCAAGACCGGTCACGTTAAAATCGTAATACCCAAGGTCGCTGCAGGACCGGTCTGCCCTGTTCACGTACTCGATGACATCCGGCATACTGCCTTCGTTATACCCGGCAAGGGAATGGAGGATGACCGTGCCCGGGGCAGAGGATTTCGTGTATTCCACGACATATCCTCCCTCCCACCCGAGCGAGTGGGCGAGCTGGCTCACATCCGCTGAACTCTTTTCCCTGCTCATGGTCAGGACATACCCTTCAGGAAGATCGGTACGGTCGAGAGCAATTGAAGGGAGCGAGACTGCGGTTGCGGTAACAGGAGGTGGATTGGCCGTGCTGGATGTACACCCAGAAGCGGCAAGTGCGCCACAGATGAGGATCAGGAGAATAAAGTACTGGAGACTGCGCATTATCGATCATAAACCCGGGTGAATGAAAAAGGTGCCGATGTCCTGACCGGTGGCAGGACTATTTCTGCTCCTGCTCTTCCTGCGTGCCCCGGATGCAGTAATAGGCCTTCTTCAGCCCGAGAATCTTTGTCACCGGGCAGGAGGGACAGATACAGCCTTTCTTCTCGAAGACGCAGTCGGCACTCTTTCCCACAACGCAGAACAGCAGTTCCTCTCCCGCCCGCATGCACTCGTTGTAGCTCGGGCAGGGCCCGCAGATGCATTTCTTCCGGTTCCCATCAATGAATGCCTGGTCTTTTGTCTCCATGTCCTCACCCCGCAATCAACAAGTAGATTATCCACCGCTCCATGATAATTAAATCATGCCTGCCCCGCTGGTTGGAAGAAAGTTCGGTGTCAACATCATCCCTGTTCCGGACAAGGAGATCTGCAAAAAGATCCGGGTCCTCGGGCTTTCCGGGTCGAGCCGGCAGCAGCCGGTGATGAGCAAGTCCGAGGCGCTTCTCGACAAGGCCCTCGCCCAGTACCGGGAGTTCGGGTGCACGACCGAATTTATCCGGTTAAAAGATCTGAAGATCCACGAGTGCGAGGGGAATTATTCCGAAAATCCCGCGTATTGTACCTACCCCTGCCAGAGCTCGATGAAGTACGAAGATGACGAAATGCAGAAAGTGTATGACGCAGTCCTTGCCTGCGACATCCTCATCCTTGCAACGCCCATCCGCTGGAACAACCACTCGGCCCTCATCCAGAAATTTGTCGAACGCATGAACGCCATCGAGAACCAGTACTCGTGGTTCGGCAACCGGATGATACAGAACAAGGTCGCAGGGCTCATCGTGATCGGCCACGTAGACGGAGTCCAGCACGTGTCCGGCAACCTGATGAACTTCTTCTCCTGGCTCGGGTTCCACATCCCCGAAGTTGCGATCGCCTCGTGGGTGGGCGAGAACGACGAGGACACGACCAAGGACCGTGACCTGATCGACAACAACCGGTACACGCAGGAGGACTTGTCCAATCTTGTGGCAAGCGCCCTCCGGCTTGCGTGCGCCTTAAAGCAACAGTGCGAGAACGAGCAGAAGTGCGCCGGGCCGTGACCAGCCCGGTAGCTGTCACGGATACTGCAATCATAAATACGATGGACCAAAAAAGTATTCATCAGAAGTAACGCAGGTGGTGGCAGAAACGAGCATTTTTCCCAAACGCCGGATGCGGAGGACACGGTCCCGGAATATCCAGCCGCTCCTGCGCGAGGTCACCCTCTCGAAAAACGACCTGATCGCACCCCTTTTTGTGGACGAGAACATCACGGCGAGCAAGCCCATCGATGCCATGCCCGGGCAGTTCCGGTACCCGGTTGGCGGCATTGCAGCAGAAGCCGAATCGCTCTGGAAGAAAGGAATCCGGGCAATCCTCCTCTTTGGCATCCCGAAGGAGAAGGACGCTGAGGCAAAGTCGGCATACGACCCGCAGGGGGTTGTCCAGCAGGCAGTCCGGCATGTCAAGGAGGCGGTGCCGGGCATGGTTGTCATCACGGACGTCTGCGCCTGCGAGTACACCGACCACGGCCACTGCGGGATCGTGGGCGAGACGCGGGGAGGGATGGACCTCTTAAACGACCCCTCGCTTATCCTGATGGACCGGATTGCCGTCAGCCACGCAGAAGCCGGCGCGGACATCGTCGCCCCCTCCTGCATGCTGGACGGGATGGTCGGCTCGATCCGCACCGCGCTGGACGAGGCCGGGTATGACGAGGTTCTCATCATGTCGTATTCCACGAAGTTCGCCTCGGCCCTGTACGGCCCGTTCCGCGAGGCGGCGGACTCCGGGTTTTCCTTTGGCGACCGGTCCACGTACCAGATCCACCCCGCCAACAGCCGCGAGGCAGTTCTCGAGTCGCAGATGGATGCAGACGAGGGAGCCGACATCCTGATGGTCAAGCCCGCGGGGTTCTACCTGGACGTGCTCTCGGAAGTCGCGACCATCGGCCTCCCGGTTGCAGCCTACCAGGTGAGCGGGGAATATTCCATGATCAAAGCCGCGGCACAGAACGGGTGGCTCAAAGAGCGGGAGACGATCATCGAGTCGCTCACCTGCATCAAGCGTGCGGGCGCTGATCTCATCATCACCTACTTTGCCGGTGAAGTCGCAGGATGGCTCCATGAACACTGAGAAAAGCACAACGAGCGAGATGCTCTTCAAAGAAGCAAAGACCCTGATGCCAGGCGGCGTCAGCAGTCCCGTGCGGGCGATCAAGCCCTACCCGTTCTACACTACCGGTGCAAAAGGAGCGCACCTGAGGACAGCGGACGGTGCAACGCTCATCGACTGCTGCATGGCCTACGGACCGCTGATCCTCGGCCACGCCCACCCGGAGATTGGCAGCGCTATCGAGGAGCAGCTGGAACGCGGCTGGCTCTACGGGACGCCATCGCCGTTCGAGCCGGAATTCGCAAAGATGATTACCGGCGACCACCCGGGAATGGACATGGTCCGGTTCGTTTCGAGCGGTTCGGAGGCGACCATGGCCGCGATCCGCCTCGCCCGCGGGTTCACCGGGAAGAAGGATATCGTCAAAATCGAGGGCGGATTCCACGGGGCGCACGACGCGGTGCTCGTCAAGGCCGGTTCGGGCGCGACCACCATGGGCGTTCCTGACTCGGCTGGCGTGCTTGCCGACCTCGTGGCCCACACGCGACAGGTGCCGTTCAACGATCCCGAAGCGCTGGAGGCAGTCCTTGCGAAAAACAAGGATGTTGCGGCCCTCATCATCGAGCCCGTACAGGGTAATATCGGCCCCATCCTCCCGCAGGACGCGTATCTTAAGGAGGTCCGGGAGATCACGAAGGCACACGATATTCTCCTCATCTTCGATGAAGTGATAACAGGATACCGCGTCGGTATCGGAGGGGCACAGGTGAAGTATGGCGTGAAACCCGATCTCACCACCCTTGGCAAGATCATCGGTGGCGGTCTGCCCATCGGAGCCTTTGGCGGCCGGCGGGAGATCATGGAGCTCGTTGCACCGCAGGGCCCGGTATACCAGGCGGGGACCTTCTCCGGCAACCCGCTCTCGCTCACGGCAGGCATCACCACCCTCCGGTACCTGCACGAGAACGCGTCGCTGTATCAGGGTCTCGAAGAGAAAGGACGCGCCCTTGAAGAGGGCATTGGCGACATGAAAGGCGGGTGTTTTGTCCGCCTCGGCTCAATGTTCAAGTACTTCTTCCGGGCATCGCCACCGAAGAACTATCGCGAGGTAAAGGAATGCGACACAGCGGCATTCGGCACGTTCTGGAGCAAGATGCTCGATTCCGGGATCTTCCTTCCTCCCTCGCAGTTCGAGACCAACTTCCTCTCCGAAGCGCACACCGACCACGATCTCGCCGCACTGGCACAGGCGTACCGGAAATGCCGATAAGGATCGGGACCCGGGGCAGCAAGCTCGCCCTTGTCCAGACAGAGACGGTCATACAAAAACTCGCCAATCTCGGGATAGAATCCGAGAAGATCATCATCAACACGCAGGGCGACACCACGACCCATGTCCCGCTCCACGAGATCGGGGGACAGGGGGTCTTTGTCCGGGCACTGGACGACGCGATCCTTGCGGGAACTATTGACTGCGCCGTGCACAGCATGAAGGATATCCCGGCGTTCCGCCCGAGCGGCCTTTTTACCGCCGCCATCCTGGAGCGCGACTCGCCGGCGGATTACCTGGCCCACAAGGGCGAATTTTCCCACGTCCGGATCATTGGCACCTCGAGCACGCGCCGGAAGGCCCAGCTCCTCCGGCACGACCCGGATATCACGATCAGGGACCTCCGCGGGAACGTGGACACACGGATCCGGAAGATGAGTGCCGGCGAGTACGACGGCATCATGCTTGCCGAGGCTGGCCTCCAGCGGCTCGGCATTAAGATTGAAGGCCAGCGGCTCCCGTTAGAGAAGTTCGTACCGTCCCCGAACCAGGGAACGGTTGCGGTGGTCAGCCGGGCCGATCCATCGCTCATGGAGGTGCTCTCGGCTCTCGACCACCCCGCAACCCGTACGGATATTGCCATTGAGCGGGCCGTGATGGAGCAGCTGGGCGGCGGCTGCTTCACGCCCCTTGGTATCTTCTCCCGCGGCGGGCACCTCATTGCCGAGGTCCTGTCGCTGGACGGGACCCTGACCGAGCGGCTTGAAGCAGATGTTTCAACAATCGAGCAGGCACGGGAAGAGGGCCGGAACCTGAAGGCGCGGGCGCAGGGCCTGATAGACGAAGCGTACAAACGACTGGGGATTACACCATGAACGGAAAAGTTTACCTCGTGGGATCGGGACCGGGGGCAGAAGGACTTCTCACGCAGCGAGGCCGCGACGTGATCGACCGGGCCGAAGTCGTGCTCTACGACCAGCTGCCGGGCGAGGAGATCTTAGCGACCCTTCCTCCCGGCGCGGAGAAGATCGACTGCGGCAAGTTCGGCGGGAAGCACAATCTTGAACAGGACGAGATCGAGCAGCTGATGGTGGACCGGGCACAGAGCGGGAAACGCGTTGTCCGGCTCAAGGGCGGCGATCCGTTCCTCTTTGGCCGGGGTGGCGAGGAGCTCGAAACAGTCCGTGCCGCCGGGATCGAAGTCGAGATGGTGCCGGGGATCTCGAGCGCACTTGCGGTCCCCGCATCGGTGGGTATCCCGCTTACTCACCGGAAGTATGCAAGCCAGGTCACGGTCCTGACCGGCAACGAGGATCCGACCAAGGCTGAACCGGCGCTCGACTGGGAGCTGCTGGCAAAGAGCCGGGGCACGATCGTCATCCTTATGGGCGTTGCGAACCTTGCAAAGATTGCCGCAGTGCTGGTGAAGAATGGGAAAGCGGCGTCAACTCCGGTTGCCATCATCGAGCGTGGCCTGCGGAAGGACCGCCGCGTCACGACCGGCACCCTTGCAACGATCGCAGAAGCGGCAAAGAAAGCGGGTGTCAAACCCCCGGCCGTCATTGTCATTGGCGATGTCGTAAACCTGTACGACCCGGCCGAGCCGGATCTTGTTCCCTGGAGGGACTAACACTCATGGAAATTATCACGAGTATTGAAAAGATTGAGAAGGGTATCTACGCGGCCCTGATGGTGATGCTGGTCATCGTCCTTATCACGGCCATGATTGACCTTGCCATGCTCCTTTTTAGTGCGCTCCTCACAACCAGTCCCATCCTGATGGAGTCGTACGAGATGATCAATGTCCTTGGCGCCTTCCTGCTTGTCCTGATCGGTGTAGAACTCCTCGACACCATCAAGGCGTACTTCCGGGAGAACACCATCCATGTCGAGATCGTTATCCTGCTGGCCGTCATCGCCGTTGCACGGAAAGTCATCCTGATGGACCCCTCGAACATGAACGGTTTTGAGTACGGCTTTGAAATGATGAGCATCGGCGTTATCATTGTCGGTCTCACAGCCGGATACTACCTTATCAAGAAGGCCGGGATAACGATTGGACCGGGCGGCGTGAAGAAGGGCGGGGAGTAATCGTTTTTTGTGTCTTCCCACTCCTTCATTTGAGCGAGTTCCCCCCAACCCCCACTGCGAGAAACTACCGCCACAGGCAGGTAGTTTCTCTTGCGGGGGAGTTTGTTTTCAAAACAGAAACCAGTGGTCCGAGACGATTCTCCATTAGGTATCCGGCTCTGTCCGGCCCGGGATTTTTCGTTCATCGGAATTATCCGAAGATAACGAACAATATCTGAAAAAAGGTTATCCGGAATTTCAAAAATTGTTTACCGGGCAATGGATGTCCGGCAGGTGTTTATTCAATTAATCTATGCTTTGGCACTCTTCTCCATCGTTGCATCCTGCTCATCGAAGTATTTCTCCAGCATGACCAGCGATTCGAGGTCAACGTCAGCGTACGCATCGGGGCCGAACTCGAATGGGTTGTCCATGTCATGGATGAGGAGGATCAGGCCAATGAGCATGGTGGTAACAATGACAAAGATCATCGTGCTCTCGAATATGTTGTCCATGTGGAGGAAGAAGAGGAGCAGGATGACGCCCCCAGTAGCGATCTCCGCGAGCGCATAGGCTGCGGGGATGAAATCCGTGCGGATAATCACTTCAATACGGTTGCAGATCTTATCGATGGCGCCCATCTCGTTCCGGAGCTTGGCGATCAGGGGCGGTGCCACGTTCGCGAACGCCAGCGTACGGATATCATCGTTCATCCTGTCCATAGCCCGGTTGATCGCGTTGAGTTCAAACCGGTTTTCCAGCAGGCTGTCGCGGATGGTGCGGTGGAGTTCCCGGATATGGGAACGGAACATCATCAGGGTTTTCTCGTCAGCCAGGGGGAGCACCCGGCTATCGTTGTACAGGGCTTTTAACCCCGTGGCGAGTTCGGATCCCACTTTCTCGCTCTCCTTGAAATCCGTGAACGTGCCGGTGAAGATGATCGCGATGGTGAAGATAGCACCCGTGATGAATGCACCGACCACCCGGTTAACCGGTATTATGTCGTAACCGGCAAGATCGATTGCCGTCCGGATCACCAGCAGGCCGAGCATGATGAGCACGGCCTTGAACATGATGCCCCATTTCTTCCTGAATGCCAATTCCATAGGTACCCGGTGCGCTGTCCGGGATTTTAAGGTGCCGGTTTGTTGTGAGGGGGAGTTCAGGACACCGGCCCGCTCTGTTTCCTTTGGTTTATCGTGACATCATACCGGACAGGATGCAATTCAATTTAACAAAGTATATTTCTGGTAGCATTAAATTCTACATATCGGCCGTGATGGCGCATGAGTTTACCCGGAATGAAACACCATGGCAAAACCCTCGTATGAACTGGTATACACGGTCGAGGATACGCCCCCGCCGGTTACCGGCTACCTGCTTGCAGTCCAGCACGTGCTCCTGATTGCCACCTCGTTTATCTTTCCGCTCTTTTTGTTCCGGGCTGCCGGTATCAGTGGTGATGAAGCAGCATTTCTCCTGTCCATGACGATTTTCGTGGTCGGGATCGGGACGCTGATCCAGTCACTCAATAACGCGTATATCGGGTCCGGGTTCCTCTGCCCTTCGTTTGCCGCATTATTCTACGTGGCCCCTTCGGTGAAAGCATATGCAGTCGGGGGCATCGGCCTTGTCTGTTGCATGACCGCACTGAGCGGTGCGTTCCAGGTGGCCTTCTCCCGTATTATCCGGAAACTCCGCGTGCTCTTTCCCCCGGAAGTTACCGGCCTCGTCATTATCATGGCCGGTGTCGGCGGCATCCCGTTCTCGATCCGGAGCTGCGTTGGTCTTGAGAATGCTGCTGGCGTGGCGGATTTTGCCAGCGTGACGATTGCTGTAGTCACGCTTGCCGCAATTGTTATCACGAGTGTCTGGGGCACCATGGGGATGCGGCTCTATACAACGTTTTTTGGGATCGCCGCCGGGTACATTGCCGCATTCGCCCTTGGCCAGCTCCCGGCATCGCTGCTCTTCACCCTCGTTACCCTCCCCTGTTTTTCGCTGCCCCGCCCGGTCTTCCTGGAGTGGTCGTTTGACTGGGCGCTGGTCCTGCCATTCCTGATCGCCGGGTTTGCCGGTAGTCTCAAAACCATCGGGAACCTGACGTCCTGCCAGAAGATCAATGATGCAAAATGGACCCGGCCCGATATCCGGAATTACGAGAAAGGTACGTTCACAGACGGCCTGACAAATATTTTTGCAGGGGTCTTCGGGAGTCTCGGGCAGAGCACGTCCTCCGGGAACATCGGGCTCTCCCTTGCCTCCGGCGCAACCAGCCGGAAGATCGGGATTATTGCCGGGTTCCTGCTCATCGTGATCTCGTTCTGCCCGTATGCCTCGTTCTTCTTCCTGATCATGCCGGTGCCGGTGATGGGGGCGCTTCTCATCTACACGATCTGCTTCATGGTGATGACCGGTATCGAGATCATGATGTCCCGGATGATGGATACCCGAAAATTTTTCATCATCGGGTTCTCGTTTACGTTTGGTCTTGGCGCAAGCACGCTTGCCGATATCCCGATGGCAGAATCGCAGACCTGGCTTGCCACGCTGCTCGTCTCCCCGCTGACACTCTCCACCCTCATGGCGATATGCCTGACCCTTGTTTTCCGTATCGGGATTGCAAAACACCAGGAGATCACCATCCATCCGGGCACCCGTGACCTCGGCGATACGGTCTTCTCGTTCATCGACAGGAACGGGGGCGCATGGGGGGCGCGACGCGATGTGATGACCCGGGCAGGCTCGGCGCTGTTCGAGTTCCTTGAGAACGGTTTTACATCCAAGATCATACAAGCCGAAGCAAAGATACGGATGACCTTCGATGAATTCAACCTGGAGATCTTCATCGATTATGAAGGCGAACCGGTCCCGGAGAGAGTGGTTCCCCCAACACCGGAGGAACTGATCGAAAATCCGGCGGCGCTCTCCCGGCTGTCGCTCACCATGGTCGCGGCAAATGCGGACCGGTTCACCGTCACTTCACGAAATGGTATCACGACTGCACACCTCCACTTCGATCACTGAAAATGTAAGCGGGTGATGGCCCGGTTTTATGGTGTGTGAGGAGAGGTAACGGTAGTTTCCCTCCGTTTCCGGAGCGCCATCGCAGCAGCATACCCGGTCGAGAAAGCGGCCTGCAGGTTGTAGCCCCCGGTGTCGCCGTCAATGTCCAGCACCTCGCCGGCAAAGAAGAGACCGGGAACGAGCTTTGATTCCATGGTCTTCTGGTTCACATGCTCCAGCGCAATGCCCCCCCGGGTTGCCATGGCAATAGAGAAGTCCCCGAGCCGGTCGATGACAAACGGGAACTCCGTGCACCGGGTTGTGATCTCCTTTCTCTGCCCGGCCCTTACATGGGCGCAGGTGAGGTCGTCCGGGACGCCCGACCATTCCAGGATCTTACGGAGCAGCCGCTCGGGCAGGTGAAAGCCGGCCATTGCGGTCCGGACAAGGCGCGTTCCCTGCGAGATGAGGAGCCCGGTCAGGTCCCGCTCAAAGGCGTCGCGAGGAATCTTACCGGCAAACGATACCCGGAGTGTGTCACCGGCAGCAAAGTACCGCGAGGCGTCGAGGATGCCGGGGCCGGAGAGGCCGGTGTGCGTGAAAAGGATGTCGCCGCAGAACGAACCGGTTTTCTTCCCGCCATGCCAGAGCGAGAAGGGGATGTCTTCAAACGAGATGCCGGCAAGATCCGCGAACGGGTAGTCCCGAACCGTGACCGGTGTCAGCGCCGGGGCGAGTGCTGTCACCGTCTGGCCGAGCCCTGCCGCAAGCCGGACGCCGTCTCCTGTGGATCCGGTCTTTGGGTACGAGGCCCCGCCGGTGGTGATGACAACGGCCTGTGCAGGGTATGCGCCGGTTCCGGTGGTAATAAGAAAACCGTCTGCGTTCTTCTCCACGCCAATAACCGTTTCCCCGCACCGGACCTCGACCCCCCGCGACCTGCATTCGCCGAGCAGCAGGGAAAGGATATCGGCAGCGGAGCGGGACTTCGGGAAGACCTTGCCGTTCTTCTCTATCTCCATCGCGAGCCTCCGGTCCGAGAAGAACCGGATAAGGTCCTGATTGGAGAAGCCCATCAGCGCCGGTTTCACAAATTTCCCGTGATCGCCGTACCGGGTAAGAAAATCCCGGATTTCCCCGGCATGGGTGATGTTGCACTGCCCGGTCCCCGAGAGCAGGAGCTTTTTTCCGGGCTGTTCGTTCTTCTCGAACAGGACAATCCTTGATCCCGGCTCAGCGGCATGGATCGCGCAGAAGAGCCCGGCCGGCCCACCCCCGATAACAGCAACATCGTACGGATCCATGCCTTTCACCAGATCAATGCTCTTGGGGCACTTTTTAGTTTGTGCACGTTTGTCGTATCGCAGGGAGATACCTGCGCGGTCTGCCCGGATAGGGGGAAAAACGGCCTTCTCCCTGCTGGAACCTGTCTGAAACCATCATCCTTTAACGGCCATCACCGCTAATTTCCGGATACCCATGATCGATGCACGCGAGAAGAAGACCATCCTCTTTGTGGCCGCACTCGCAAGTTTCCTTGTCCCCTTCACTGGCTCGTCCATCACCATTGCCCTCCCGGCCATGGCGGCGCAGTTCAACGCGGACGCGGTGATGCTGGGCTGGATCACCTCCGCGTACATCATCTCCGCCGCTATCTTCATCGTGCCCTTCGGCCGCCTTGCCGACATTGTCGGACGGAAGAAGATCTTCCTCTATGGTGTCATCCTCTACACCATTGCATCGCTTGCCTGCGCCGTTGCCCCATCCGTGGAACTGCTGATTCTGCTGCGGTTCGTCCAGGGGATCGGCGGCGCCATGCTCTTTGCAACATCGCTTGCAATCGTCACTCAGGTGTTTGAGACGGGCGAACGGGGCTGGGCAATTGGCATCACCATTGCCACGGTCTATGCCGGCCTCTCGCTTGGCCCGTTCCTGGGTGGGATCCTTACCGACCTCTTCGGCTGGCCGTCCATCTTCCTTGTTAATATCCCGCTTGGCCTCATCACCATTGCGTTCACGGTCCGCGGCATCCGGCACGAATGGGCCGATGCTGCCGGAGAGACGCTCGACCGGGCAGGTGCGATCATCTATTGCATCATGCTCTTTACGTTCATCAACGGCATGCTCCTCCTGCCGGATCCTGCAGGTCTTGCGTGGATCGGGGCTGCGCTCGTGTCCGGTGCCGTGTTCGTCCGGTGGGAGCGGAAGGTGGACCACCCACTCATCGATCTCTCGGTCTTCTCCAACAACCGGACGTTTGTCTTCTCCAATATCGCCGCGATGATCAACTATGGCGCAACGTTCGGCGTGGGTGTCCTGCTCTCCCTCTATCTCCAGTACATCCAGGGCTTCTCTGCCGCATCCGCAGGCATCATTCTCGTTGCACAGCCCGTTATCCAGATGATCTTCTCTCCCATCGCGGGGCGCCTCTCTGACCGGATCGAGCCGCGGGTCGTTGCCACGGTGGGGATGGGGATCACCGCGCTCGGCCTCTCGATCTGCATGGCCCTCACCCCTGCAACACCGCTCTGGCTCATTGTCGGCAGCCTGATGGTGATGGGTCTTGGCTACGGCCTCTTCTCCTCGCCCAACACCAACGCCATCATGAGTTCAGTGGAGAAACGGCACCTTGCCATCGCATCGGGAATGAATGCAACCATGCGGTCGATGGGGCAGCTCCTCTCCATGGCAATCGCGATGTTCTGTTTTGCGGTCTTTATCGGGACTGAGACCATCACGCCCGCAGCCTACCCGGGGCTGATGACCAGCGTTACCGTGGCGTTTGTCATCTTTACGGCCCTGTGCGTGATCGGCATCGCGGCCTCATGGGTGCGGGGAACGATCCACAGCGATACGGACTAAAAGGCCGGGAAGGGAAAAAAGATCAGTGCACCGGGTGCTGGTGGTGCCGCCGCTGCTTCAGGGCCGTGGTGTAATGGTGCCGGAGCTCTTCTTTTTCTTCGGCCGAAAAGTCCTTCTTCTTGTTCGTATGGAGGTGCTTTTGCATCTGCCGTACAATGTGTTCGGCCTCGTGGTGGTCCTCGACCTCGAGATACATCGGTGCCTTGCTCACCTCATACGCGTGCCCGCAGGTGGGACAGAGTTTCCAGCGCTGGAAATTGTCCACGTACGTGAAGGTCACGCACTGCGGGCAGCGTATGATGAGGTACATAATCAGATGGTGATGTACGCCATCATGATATATACATATCGGCATGGTGCTGGGGAGAGTTCGTATTCACGGCCTCCTGCAGACATCCTGTCACCGCACTGTCTGGTTCAGCGGTCTGCCGATCCATTCCGAAACCCTGATATCGGCTGTTTGTCTCATAGAGATCTGCATGACTGAACCGATCCAGGTCATCGGCGTGCAGGGCCTTCCCCTCATCAAAAAGGGCGACGATGTTGCAGCGCTCATCTGTGACCGCGTCCCGCTGGGCGAGGGTGACATCATCTGCATTGCCTCGACCATCTACTCAAAGGCGAAAGGCTATACCCGGCCCCTGTCGGAGATCACGCCCTCGGAGCGTGCGATCCGGCTGGGCGGTCTGAATGGAGAGGACCCGCGCTTCGTGCAGGCAGTCCTCGATGCGTCCACGGACATCATCATGGAGCACCCGTTCATTCTCTCCGAGCTCTCCTTCGGGCACATCGGTGTCCGGGCGGGCGTGGACCAGAGCAACATCGAGGACGGCATGGTGATCTTTCTGCCGCCCGACCCGATGAAGTCGGCCGATGAAATCCGCGAGCGAATCCGGAAGATCACCGGCAAGAATTCCGGGGTCATCATCACCGACACCTGTGGGCGGTCGTTCCGGCGCGGCCAGACCGGCAATGCCATCGGGTGGAGCGGAATACAGGCGATCCGTGACTTCCGGGGCGACACGGACCTCTTCGGGCACGTGCTCAAGATCACGGAAGAGGCGGTCGTGGATGAGATCGCGGGCTTCTCCAACTTCGTGATGGGTGAGAGCAACAACGGCGTCCCCGCGGTGGTCTTCCGGGGCTGCCCGAAATGGACGGGGCATGACAACCTGTACTTCTCGAGCGAAGAGGATATCACGCGACGCGTGCTGAAAAAAGAGTGGTCGTAATTTTTTGGATTATCCGGGGAATGCTATCTCGAGGGCCATAATGATGATGCCGATTGCTGCTGCGACCACCATCACGGTAATGGGGCTGATATGGATTGCCCGCCGGTCCTCGCTCTCGTAATAATTGACCAGTCCCGCTGAGGAGAGTAACCTGCCACCTTTCTTCTTTACCATGCAAATATATTTCATTTTTCGCTATATAAAAGAGAGAGACGCATGACTGAAAAAAGCCCGCAGATCGTGTCCGGACTGGCGCTCCTGGGAGAGGAGCTCGCGCCCCGGAAGGCAGACATCATCATCGAGCACGGGACAATTGTTGCCATTGAGGAGAATCCCCGTGCCCCGCCGCTCTGGATCTGCCCGGCGCTCTTTAATGCCCACACGCATCTTGGCGACACCATTGCCATGGACTGCGGGGCAACGGGCGATCTTGTCTCGCTGGTCACCCCCCCGGATGGCCTGAAGCACCGGCTCCTCCGGGCTGCATCCCGGGACAACCTTGTTGTCGGGATGCGGGCGAGCATCGGGGATATGATCGCGTCCGGCACGGCCGGCTGTGCGGACTTCCGGGAAGGGGGGGACGAGGGGATCTCCCAGCTGCGGGATGCAGCAGGCGGGCTCCCGTTCCATGCTGTTGCCTTTGGCCGGGACGGGGGCGAGCTGGTCGCTGACGGTCTTGGTGTCAGCAGCGCCCGGGATGTCGCGGGTGTCGAGCGGCTGGTTCAGGCTGCACGAAACGCCGGAAAGAAGATCGCGTTCCATGCCGGAGAACGGGACGCGGATGACGTTGATGCGGCCCTCTCTTTTGACCCGGATTTCATCGTCCACGGCACTCATGCAACAAAGCAGCAGCTCCGGACCTGTGCGGAGAAGGGGATCCCGGTTGTCATCTGCCCGCGGTCCAACTGGACGCTGGGTGTGACAGATTCGGCAAAGAAACCCCCGCTTCCGCTCATGCAGGAACTCGGGTGCACGGTATGGCTCGGGACGGACAATGTCATGTTCGTTCCCCCGGACCTGGGTGGCGAGATGGCGTTCGTCTCGACGCTTTACAGAACAGATCCCCTGTCAATCCTGAGGTCCGCGATTGCCGGATCGGTGCTGAACGGTTCCCCGTTTTTCATCCGCCCGGGTGCGCGGGCACGCCTGCGAATCATTGACCCGGAACAGAACGCGCTTAAATTCAGCCGCGATCCGGTTACATCTGTGGTTAAACGGGCTCCGTTTTCCTGCCGCGGCACAAATGTTTTTAATTCGTAAATTCAATAAAACAGGCATGTTTGTTTTGGGTGATTCCGGTGTTTGCTAATATCCTTGTTGCATTAGATGGTTCACCGGCCGGGCAGAATGCGCTCGACCGTGCTGTCGAAATGGCCCGGGCAGGAGAAACAAAACTGCACGCGGCCTATGTTGTTGAAACCGGCCTTTTTTCGTCCCTTCCTACAGACAATACTGTCGAGATCATGTATAACGTCCTCCAGAAGGAGGGCGAAGCGGTGCTTGACAAGGCAAAGACCGATGCCGCGGCACACGGTATCACCCTCTCAACGCACCTCAAGTTCGGCCACGCTGGCAGCGAGATCATCGCCCTTGCCGACAAGGTAAAAGCCGACCTCATCGTTGTCGGCTCCCACGGCAAGAGCCAGACCGACCGGCTCCTCATCGGGAGCGTTTCCACGTTCATCGTCACCCACAGCAGGGTTTCTACCATGGTGGTGAGATCATAACGGACATGATTGTCAGAGACTACATGACATCGGACGTTGTCCATGTCGAGATCCCGGGCAACCGCGACGATGTCTTAAAGATCCTCAAGCGTACAGGAATCTCCGGTGTCCCGGTCATCAAGAACAAGAAGCTTGTCGGGATCATCACGAGAAAGGACCTCCTCAGCAAGCCCGAGGAGACCCAGCTCGGCCTCCTGATGACGGCAAAGCCCATTACCATCGGGCCTGACATGGAGATGAAAGAGGCAGCCCGGATCCTTGTGAGCAAGCGTATCCGCCGGCTGCCGGTTGTCGAGGACAACCACCTAATCGGCCTCCTTTCAGTCGCTGACGTCATCCATGCCCTTGCGCAGGTCAAGTGCCGCGATGAGATTAAGGAGAAATACACGAGCAAGTCGTTTGCGCTCTGGGAGGAGACCCCCCTGCCGGTCGTGGGCCGGGTCATGGAGATCTCCGGTGTGGACGCTATCCCAATCCTTGATGCCGAGAACCGGCTCAAGGGAATCATCTCCGAGCGGGACCTGATTAGGAACTCCAGCATCGAGGACTCTGTCGGCGTCTCCGACTTCTCGAACGGGACTGATGATGACGAGTGGACCTGGGAGAGCATCCGGGACAACCACACCATCAGCTTTGGGATCTCCAAGGTCCAGCTGCCCAACCGCCCGGTCAAGCTTGCCATGGTGAAGAGTGTCGTTTCCGTTCCGCCGAACGCGGAAGTGAGCGAGTGTGCGCTGAAGATGCGACGTTCCCGCGTAGACCAGCTGCCCGTCGTGAACGGCGATAAGAAACTGGTTGCGATGCTGTACGACCGGGAACTGATCCGGGCCTTCTGCAACGAAGATTCTGAATAAAAACCTTTATCTTTTCACGTAGCCCCTAGTACTTTAAAGCGCTTTTACACCATTTCAGCGTTTATATATTTTTGAGGTATCTCATATGCCTGAACAGTTACCGGAGTCCATGAAGGGGACGACCACGATCGGGATTGTCTTTGCCGACGGGGTGATTCTCGCAACCGAAAAACGGGCGACCATGGGCCTCATGATCGCCAGCAAGAAAGCCAAGAAAGTCTACCAGGTGGCAGACCGTATTGGTATGACGACAGCAGGGGGCGTTGGCGATGCCCAGCAGCTCGCCCGCATCCTGAACGTGGAGTGCAACCTCTACCAGATCCGCCGGTCGCGCCCGATCACGGTCGGGGCAACGGCCACGCTCCTCTCCAACTACCTGAACCAGAACCGTTACTTCCCGTATTACGTCCAGCTTTTGGTTGGCGGCGTTGACGAGAAAGGCCCGAGCGTCTATTCCGTGGACGCGATGGGCGGTGCAACAAAGGAAGAGGAGATCGTTGCAACCGGCTCCGGCTCCCCGATGGCCTATGGTGTCCTCGAGGACCGGTTCAAGCCGGGCATGACCGAAGAACAAGCAATCGAGATTGCGGTGCGGGGCCTGAAGTCTGCCATGAAACGCGATGCCGGGTCTGGTGAAGGGATCCATGTCGTAGCCATTACAAAAGACAAATTCCAGACTCTTGCCGAGGACTCCATCAAGAAATACCTTGCCAAGACATCAGCATAACACTTTTTTTGGGACGTTTATTATATGCAGATTGAAGAGCGGTTAAAAGAACTCAAAGACAAGATCAATGAGAAGGTGCCCCACGGCATCAATGTAACGCAAGTCGAGTTTGAAGGTCCGGAGCTTGTCATTTACACTGACGACCCCAAGCGGTTTGCTGATGAAGCTGACCTGATCCGGATCCTGGCCCGCGACCTGCGCAAGCGGATCGTGGTCAGGCCCACGATTCTTGAAGATCCCGAGAAAGCCTATGGGGAGATCAAGGCCGTGGTCCCGGAGACGGCCGGCATCACCGATATCTTTTTTGATGCCGACACCGGAGAGGTCCTGATCGAGGCCGAGAAGCCGGGCGTTGTCATCGGCAAGAACGGGGCAACGCTGCGGGAGATAACGAAACACATCGGCTGGACTCCCAAGGTCGTACGGACTCCCCCCATCGAGAGCTCCACGGTCAAGCAGGTCCGGCAGTACCTCCGCTCGGTCAACGAGGACCGGAAACAGTTCCTCCGCACCATCGGCCGCCGGATCCACCGCGACCTCCCGGCCCGGGGCGACGAGACCGCCCGGAAAGACCAGTGGGCCCGGGTCACCACACTCGGCTGCTGCCGCGAGGTTGGCCGGGCTGCGTTCCTGCTCTCAACGCCCCACAGCAAGGTGCTCATCGACTGCGGTGAGAAACCCGACAATGCCGGTGCAACCCCGTACCTCTATGTTCCCGAGATCTACCCGCTCTCCTCGCTTGATGCCGTTGTCCTGACGCACGCCCACCTGGACCACTGCGCTCTCGTCCCGCTCCTCTACAAATATGGCTACGAAGGCCCGGTCTACTCCACGCCCCCGACCCGGGACCTTTCGGCCATGCTCCAGCTCGACTACCTCGATGTCATCAATAAGGAAGGCCGGAAGGTGCCCTACAGCTCAAACGAGGTCAAGACGTACATCAAGCATTCTGTCACCCTCAACTACGGCAGCGTGACGGACATTGCGCCGGATATCAAGCTCACGTTCCACAATGCCGGCCATATCCTCGGTTCGGCCATCGCCCACTTCCACCTCGGCGACGGCATGTACAATATCGCGTTCACGGGCGACTTCAACTATGCCAAGAGCCGGCTGTTCAACCCTGCCATCAACCAGTTCCCGCGCCTCGAGGCTCTCTTCATGGAGAGCACGTACGGCGGGAGCAACGATTTCCAGCAGGCCCGGGCAGATTGCGAAGGCATGCTGTACGAGACCATCAACAGGGTGCTCCAGCGCGGCGGCAAGGTCATCATCCCGGCTTTCTCGGTTGGCCGGTCACAGGAGGTCATGCTTGCCCTCGAAGAAGGCATGCGGCTTGAGAAGATCCCGAAGGTGAAGATTTACCTCGACGGCATGATCCGCGAGGCAACCGCGATCCACACCACGTACCCCGAGTACCTCAACACCGACCTGCGGAACCAGATCTTCCGCGAGGGCATGAACCCGTTCCTTGCCGAGTGCTTCCAGCAGGTGGACAGCCAGGACCTCCGCGAGAAGGTCATCGGTGGCGATCCCTGTGTCATCATCACCACAAGCGGCATGCTCAACGGGGGCCCGGTCATGGAATACCTCCTCAACCTTGCCCAGGACGAGAAGAACGCGCTTATCTTTGTCGGGTACCAGGCGGATGGTACCTACGGCCGCCGGATCCAGAAGGGCTGGCGCGAAGTACCGATGGGAAGGAAGGGGACCATCACTATCAACCTCGAGATCGTCACGGTCGACGGGTTCTCCGGCCACTCCGACCGCCGGCAGCTGATGAACTACATCGGGCAGATCTCCCCCCGTCCCGAGAAGATCTTCTGCATCCACGGCGACGAGAACAACACCATCGACCTTGCCAGTTCCATCTACAAGCGTTACCACATTGAGACCCACTCTCCCATGAACCTCGAGACCTACCGCATGGTCTGAAAAAAGGGGTTGCGCGGTGAGAGACAACGTTGCTCTTTTCTTCGGTGTCTTCTCTGTCATGGCGTTATCCAACGCCATTGTTCCGGTCCTTCCGGCGTTTTCCGACAGCCCGTCCTGGACCGGGGCTATCTATGCTGCGTATTTCCTCGGGGCGTTCATCAGCACGCTGCCGGCCGGTATCCTCTCTGACCGGTTCGGCCCCGCGGCCCTTATGCGCACCGGCCTTGCCCTGACCGTTGCCGGCGGGGTCGTGCTCTTTCTCTCCGGTAGCGCCCCCGTGACCCTTGCCGGGCGTTTTGCAGAAGGTATCGGAGCCGGCCTCTTCATTGCTCCGGCCATGGCTGCGGTTAACCGGAGAACCGATCACGAGAAGATGAGCGGGTACTTTCTTGCCCTCCTCAATGCCGGCCTGGTCCTCGGCCTCATTGCGGCAGGTGTGCTCTCGACCATCTCCGGCCTGCCGGCAGCCGGCATCCTCCTTTTTTCTGCCCTTGCCGTCATCCCCCTGATCGCAAGCCTTGGCTCCCCTAAAGAGTCCCCCGCCTCAGCCGGTCATGACCTTGTTTTGTCATGGGATATCTTCCTGAAATACCGATGGGTGATGTACTCATCAGTGGTCCTTATCGGGACAACGGGCGTTGCAACGGCACTCTTCCCCGATCACTCTGCATTCCCTGCCGATGCTGCCGGGTTCTGGATTGCCGGCATGAGCATCGCCACCATCGTCTCGGTGATGGTGGTATCCCGCTTCCCGCTTGAGGAAATCAGGATGATCCGGATCTCGTCCCTGCTGATGGCCGGTGGGATCCTGCTCCTTGCATGGTCGCCGGCCGGGCTTCTCGTGCTCGGCGCGGTTGCCGGTCTCGTGATGATCGCCCAGATGGCACTCCTTGCCGGGGAACGGGAGCACCAGGGTATTGCCATGGGGCTTTTCACCACATCCAGTTATTTTGGCATGGCGCTGCTCCCGTTCCTTGCCGGCATGGTTGCCGACCTGTCGGGGATTGTTGCCGCATTCGCGGTGACCGCAGTCTGGGCTTGCACAGTCGCATTCGTGGTTGGCAGGAAATAATCCCCGGGCAGCCCCCCCTTAAGAAAAACAGTCATCCACTCTCTTGAATCAATAGATTCATCAGCCTTCAGGGAAACATTCGTCATGAGAATATGCGGCGAACTGTCCTGATCCTGGTTTTCCTTGCCCTGTTCCTGCTTGTGCCGCTCGTACAGGCAGCGGATACCAACGAAATGGTTGCTCTTGGAAATGCTGCTCTCGATGCGAGAAAATATTCCGAAGCGCTCACGCACTTCAACAATGCCCTTGCCCAGGATGCGAAGCATGCCACTGCCTTATCGGGGAAGGCCACCGCACTCAATGCGCTGGGAAATTTCTCGGCAGCGCTCGAGGCCGCCGATGCATCGCTTGCCCTGCGCTCCAAGGACGAGCGTGCGATCACCGCCCGTGCGCTCGCTCTCTTCAGTCTCCAGCGTTGGAGCGAGGCTGTCACGGCCTATGACACCATGTTCACCTTCCAGCCGAACCTCCCGGGGCCCTACTGCAACCAGGGATATGCGTACATGCAGCTGAACAATTCGGCCTCTGCCATCGTATCCTATAAGAAGTGCACTTCTCTTGACACCACCAATCTCATGGAATGGAACAACCTCGGGCTCGCCTACATGGCAAACGGCGAGTACCAAACCGCCATCTCCGCCTTCGACACGGCGACTGCCATCACTATCTCCAATGCCACATCGTGGAACAATAAGGGAAAGGCGTACGTTGCCCTTGGGCAGTATAACGATGCCCTCACCTGTTTCAACAGAGCGCTTGGCATTGATCCGAATTTTGCTGAAGCAAAGGCGAACAAGGAAGATATGACCGGTAAGATGCAGGCTTTCTATTATTCCGCAACAACGGTCGCAACCCCGCCAACCCTCAACCGGCTCGGCACAACATCCGCAACGCCGGTCCCGCAGGAGACAATGGCGGAAGTGACCACTGCGGTTCCGGTTGTTCTGGAAACTACAACGGTCGCCACCACGGTGCCGGTTGCAAAGAAAACCACATTCTCCCCGCTCTCCCCGGCCACCGTTGTGTTCGCCCTTATCGGAGCATCAATCGCGGGCGCGTACCTGGTGGCACGGAAATAATCAGGCTCCCATTCTTTTTATCGTAGTTCCCCGTGAAAAATTGACAAAAAGATTATGCCATCTCTCCGGCATACTGCTGCATCACGTCCCGGTAGATCTCCGCGGCTTTCTCCAGCGACGCGATGGTGACGCGTTCATTTACGGCATGCAGGCTCTCGATCTCGCCGGGCCCGTACTCGATGACCCGGAACCCGGCTCCCCGTAAGTGGCGGGCATCGCTTGCCGCCCATTGCACGAAGGGGAATGAGGGTTTGTTCCAGGCACGCTGCACCGCATCGCAGGTGACCGTGACAATCCGCGATGACGGATTGGTGATGCTGGGGACGAAAGCCTCCTGCGGGGTGACGACGGCATTGCCGGCATGTGCCTGTATCTCGGCAATGGTCTCCGGAATCGAACAGCCCCACGGAACCCTTATCTCGAGTTCGAGGGTGCAGTGCTCTGCCACGACATTGGACTTCTCCCCCCCGTGGATCGTCCCGGGGTTGAAGGTCAGCCGCTTTAAGACATCGCTTACGCCATCGATCCTGAACTCTTTTCCCAGGACCGCGGCCGAGCGATTGATGATCTCCTGCAGGGAAGCGTCGACCGGGTAGTCGCGGTTGTACAGGGTCTTTATCCATTCCAGGAAGGGCACTGCCTCCATGATGGCGCTCCGGCCCACGGCAGGGTAGAGTGACCCGTGCGCGGGGATGCCGGAGAAGGCGATTTCCATCCGGCAGAGTCCTTTCTGCCCGATGCTCGGATGGAGGGCCGGTGTGGGCTCGGCGATGATGCAGTCGCAGGGCGAAAGTACCTTTTTTGCAAGAAGGAACCGTGTCCCGTTCTCGCCCCCGGTCTCTTCGTCGCAGACAAAGGCAAGGGTGGCTGGCACGTCTCCTCCTTTGTCGGCAAGGGTCTCGCACGCGGAGAGGATTGCCGCACAGCCGCCTTTCATATCCGTTGCGCCCCTCCCCCAGACACAGCCCTCGGCGATATCACCGGAGAATGGGGGCCGGGACCAGTTGTCACCCAGTGCCGGGACAACGTCAACATGGCCGGAGAGCATCAGCGTGGCGTCTTTCTTTATGGCTACAAGGTTGTCCATACCCTGCCCTGCCCCGCAGATCTCTGAGTGGATGCCGATGCCATCCAGAAAACCGCGGATGTATTCGATCACTTCCGCGGTTGTCCCGGGCGGGTTCTCGCTTTTGATCTTCACGAGATCCGAACAGATACGGCTGACATGCATGAAAAAGCCTGGGATTTTTTATGGATTCTGTGAACAATACGTGGAGAAGAGCGTGTCAAGCGATGCGCCGGTATAGAGGCTCTTCAGGAACTCTGTGTCGAAAAATTCGTCGATGACAGCGTAGAAGAAGTTCGCCGGGAGGGCGCTCTTGCTGTCGGGGTCAATCACGATCCGGAAACTCCGGTAACTCGCCTCGTCCTCGGAATCATAGATCATCTGCCAGAGGGACGGGAGCGAAGTGAATTTCTCCGGGTGATTCTCGCGGAGCCAGTTGACAAAACCTGCAAATTTTGCCCGGCCGCCTTTCCTCTCTTCGTCAACCCGCCAGCGCATGTATTCAGCGCCCATGATGTTTTTTGGCGAGCCGTAGTTGTAGGCGTAGATCCCTGCCGTGTAATCGAGGTGAGCGAGGGAGTCGATGAGGTAGAAGTAGAGGACTTTATTGAAGCCCGACGTGTCCTGCAGCATGAGGGACTTCCCGTACAGGTAATCGAGGACGGTCAGGTATTCGTTCTCTTCCGGCATATCGGCTAAGTTCGATCTTGGATTGTAAATACGTTCTCCTGTTACACCGAACGAGAAAAAAAGGAAGGACCGGTGGACGGATGGAAGGAACCGGTCAGAACAGGTGACGGATCTGCTTCTTCCACTCATCCGTCATGAAACCGTAGATGGACCCTGCGGTTACCGGGAGCCACTCCAGGATCTCCTCGCGGGTGAGCCCCGATGCAGCGCAGTATTTTTTCAGGTATGCTTCGGCAATCTCATGGTTCCCCATGTAATAGTCCATGTAGGTCCGGCAGGCATCGCCGGCAGGAGCGCCACAGGCAACTTCTGCCCAGTCGATGATGATGTACGTCTTCCCATCAAAGAGGATATTCCCGCCATGGAAATCCCCGTGGCAGATGGCAAAACCGTCAGGGAGCCGGGCGAGATCGTTATTCAGGCGGTCTTTCTCTTCAGGAGTCAGGCCCGGGCTTGCGGCGATGTTTGCACCAAGGACCATCCTCAGCGGCCGGAAGACCCCGGCGCTCACCTTGTGCATCGCGGTCTGCATCTCAACGACCTTGTCAAGCGTCTCTTGGAGCCGGGACGGGTCCTCCCCGGCAATGTCATAGAGACTTTTTCCCTTCACCTGGTCCATGACAACGGCGACCTGGTTCATGAAGGTCTCAACAGCATAGATCTTCGGCACGGGAAGCCTGAGTTCCCCGACCATCGCGATGTAGAAGGCCTCCATGAACGGCTGGTAGTGTGGCTGGTTCTCGCGGTATACTTTTGCAGCCACGCCATTCCTTGCATAGACCGCTGCGGACTGGCCGAGGCCGACCCGTTCGCCATAGCGTTTTTTGAACTCTTCGTCATTCTTCGGCACTGCATATGCGGGAATGGTGGTGTTGTCGTCTGCCATGATACTACCTCTGGGGCGCCCTGAAAACAGTGTGCGCCGGTCCGTCTCTATCATTCTATCGTGTTCCGCAGGCTAAAATATTCTGCCCGGGTTCACGGTTGCGGGCCCATTCCGCCCTATCTTTTGCTTTTCCCGTGATTTGGCGGGAGATATGCCGGTAAAAACCGCCGCATTTCACAATGATGTTATAGTAATCTGAAACAAACTGTATCGTACAAGGGACCGTTCACCGGCAGGAATTTGGTCGTGCAAACACCCCGGCACCGGAACGGGCCCCCTCTGAAGTGGAACTATGGCAGCAGAATCCAGCGACAAACTCCCGGTGGCCGTATTGGCGAAAACCAGCGAATTCGACTTTACCCTGGAGGCAGTTGTCCTCCTCGTCCTTTCGGTGTTCATGCTCATTTTCGGGCTGCTCCTCTTTGCCATCCACACTGGCAGCCTCCCGTACAGCGCGGACAGCACGTACGGGCTCTTCCTCGTCATCGTCGCGCTCCAGGTCATCACCATGGGAAAGACGCCATTTGGGGAGATCCGCCGTTCCTGGATCGTCATCGTTGTAGGGATCGCGGCATCCATTCTCGGGATGACGGCCTGCTTCATTCCGGGCGCCATGAGTTCCGTTATCCATGACCTTGCAGGAGGAATCCTTCTCATTGGCGGTGCAGTGCTCTTCCTCCAGATGGTGATGATCAAGGAGAAGGCAGCAACCTGGATCCGGACGCCCGGCGTCCTGCGCCACCTGACACTCGCAAGCGGCCTTGTGTACCTCATGGCGGTGCTGCTCGGCCTTGTCACGCTCCTGCCCTCTCTCACGACCGACACGCTCACCGCGGTGCTGCTCATTGTCAACAGCATCGGGCTTATCTGGCTTGCATGGAGCGTCCAGCAGATCGCCCGGATGCGGGCACGGGACCCGGCTCAAGGCCCGGCACCCCTGCCGTTAAAGGAGACCTTCATCCTCTTCCGGGAAGCGCCCATCCCGTTCACCACGGCATTGCTGATCTTCCTTGGTGTTCTGCTCTGTCTCCTTGCCGTCCTGCTCGTCCCGGTGAACCTCGGGATACTCCCCTTCTCCCCGGACGGCCAGCTGGGCCTCCTGCTTGTCGTCATGTCCATCCAGGTCCTTGCCATGGGAGAGACCCCGGTGGGCCAGTTCCGCAGGTCATGGCCGATCGTCCTGGTCGGGCTGGTTTTTGTCGCAATGGGTGTTGTTTCGTGCATTGTCCCGGGGCTTTTGACCGGCATCACGGTCAAGCTCCTTGGGATCCTGAACATCCTGGGCGGTATCATCCCGCTCACGATCCGCCTTCTCCCCATGGTACAGGCCATGAGAAACCCGCCGGCCCAGCCGGCACCAATCCCCCCTGCCCTGAAGCGGCTGCTCATCACCCAGACCGTGCTCAACATCGTGGGGCTCCTCTTTGGTCTCTCGATGCTCATGCCGGGTCTCATCCCCGGCATGGTTGTGGCTGTCATCCTCTTTGCCAACGGCCTCCTCCTCTTCGTGCTGGCATATGTCCTCTCGACTCTGCCGGCACCGGAGTGAGATTCTTTTTTTTATTCCCTGTTCCTGCAGGGGATATCTGGCACAAACTCATGATCCTGTCCACACTTTTTTTTATCCGTTGATGCCCTTGACGGTCATTGCCTCCGGCCCGGCTTGCTATTCTTCCCGGTCCGGCCGAATGTGGACCGCTGCGTGAGGGGGGTCGGGCGGTGTACTTCTTTTGTATCAAGAGCATTGTTCCCGGCTCCTGAAGTGTGTGCAGTAATTCTATTTTTCTGTCGGGTGGATCAGAAAAATGGCCGATGTCCGTTGCACAAAAAATGATTGGGGGCGGGGCTCCGGACCACAAGTACACCGCCCGACCCCCCCATCCTCGTACGCGTTTTTCATAAAAATTAGACTATCTCCCGACGGCAAATGAACCAACGGGGCACCGGGCTGCATGCAGGGGTCGGGCGGTGTACTAATTGGTACATAGCGGAAAGCAGGAAAACAGAATGTATCATATGAGATACCCTGAACGTCACCGGGCCGGAACATGAGGGGATCTTACTGTTTTTCAAAACTCGAAAGGGACGGAGAATCCTTGTCGTATTGATGAGCCGCGGGTCCTGCCGGTACTCCCACCGGCAGCGGGATGCATTAGCGCCCCCGCCCCCTTAGCCTCAGTCGTACTCCATGAACAGTGCCGGGTTTTGCCGGCGAATCCACCAGCGGCGCACCCACCAGCCGGTGCCGGCAAGCGTAACACATCCCGCTCCGATCAGCGCAACCGTAACGAGCGGGAAGCCGGGCTCTGTCTGTACCGGGACTGATGCTGCGGTTGCAGGCTGAGGTTCTGCAGCCGGGAATCCTGCTCCGGCCTGCCGTGCTGAGCCTGCGAGCGGGGACGCGGATGTTCCGGCCATATCACCAAAGGACTGCACCGGGGTCTGGGTTGCTGAAGCCAGCGGGTTAATCCGGGCTCCGATGGCAAACCGCGAGAAGGACGGGGTGACTGCATTGAAGTACACCTGCCCGTTCGCGGTCTTCAGCACGATCGTAGGGAGAGCGACCCACTGGCCGCCGGTGTAGTGGTACATCACAACGTCCTCCATGTTCATGTGGTGTTCATCCAGCCATGACTGTGATACCGTGAAAGTGATCTCGGCGCCATTGAGGGTGCCGGTCCCGACCGTGGAGATCTCCAGGTACGAATAGACCGTGCTGCCGGCCGGCGGGGAAACTCCTGCAGGCGGTCCGTCAACTGCTGTTGCCGTAATGACTGCGCCGCTGTTGCCGTTCCCGTACACCGTAGCGGAGATCACCGGGGTCGAACCGCCGACATTGACCGGTGTAGACTGGCCCTCGAGCGGGGAATACTGGGCACCATTGTTGCCCTGCTGGCCCCCCAAGTTCCCGGTATTACTGGTGGCTCCACCCGCTCCCCCATCGCTGCTGTCGCTTCCGCCATTTACCGGTGAGGACCCGATGCTGAAACTGCCCGGTGCCGGGGTTGTCGTTGTCGTGGGCGGAAAGGTGATCGCGATAGAGCGGGAGAAGACCGAGCCGTTCCCGAAACCGGCGAAGAGGATGCTGCCGTCCGCGGTCACCGCAAGCGAATACACGGCCGTGTCCACGGTCGGGTCCGCGAAAGGGCCGCCGGTACTCCACGAGTCCGTTGCGGCAAGGCAGGGCATGGCGAGGGCTGCGAGGACGAGGATGCAGGCAGCGGCACAGGAAGCCGGTTTCCGCAGGGACCGATCCGTCGCCGTCATGCTGCGCCCAGCGCCGTCCAGCTGGCGCAGTTGTCGTTACTCATGTACATGCCGCTTTCGGTGCCGCCCTCGGTACCGGCGAACAACCGGCCGTTTTTGTCCGAAACGAGCGACAGCACCTTCTGGTCTGCAAGGCCGGTGTTGGCGCAGGCAGTCCACGTCACACCGCTGTCGGTACTTTTGTACACACCGTTGCCGTACGTACCGGCAAAGAGGTGTGTCCGGTCGAGCGGGCTGATCACCAGCGCCCGGATGTTCAGGTTGCCCGGCTGGGCTGTTGCCTCCGACCACGTGCTCCCGCCACTGGTGCTCCGCCAGATGCCCAAGCCATCCGACCCTGCATAGACAGATCCGGAGTCGATAGGATCAACGGCAATGCTCGTGATCGGGAAGTGTCTGACGACAACCGGGACAGAAACACTCTGGCTGTCAACAGTCACGGTTATGGTTGCGGTGCCGGTCGTTACCGGTGCGTCGTACCGGGACAGGTTGGCGCCCATGGTGATATTGCCACCGGTGACCGACAGCGCTCCGTAGCCGGCAGGGTTGATGCTGAATGCGACCGGAATGCCGTCCTGAACGTGTCCGGCAGAGGAAGTGTCGTACCCGCTGGAGTTGAAGGTCAGGTTCGTCCTGATTGCGGAGGTTCCCGAAGGCAGGATGGCGGACGGGCTTGCGGTGACCCCGAGCACCAGCCATGTCGGTGCCGATGCCCCAAAGGTAAGATTCCCGGGGAAGGGCCCGTCATTGCTGCCCCACCAATTGTCTCTCGCGGCGATGGGGCCAACGAATGTATCCCCTTCACCGGACGCGTAGTTGCCGATGAGCCGGGAGAACCGGACGGTGCCGCTGCCGTGCTCTGTATAGATGGCGCCGCCGTGGCCGCTATTACTATTCCCCGCCCGGCACCCGGTAATCGTCGAGGACGTCACCGTCACGCTGCCGCTATTTGTATAGATGGCGCCGCCATGGCCGGGAAATATGTAAGGATTCCCCATTCGGGTGCTATAGCCCGCCCGGCAGTTACTAATTGTCGACGACGTCACCGTCACGCTGCCGCTATATGTATTGATGGCGCCGCCACGGCCGCCTTGTATCTCCCCGTCGACATCGCTCGCCCGGCAGTTACTAATTGTCGACGACATCACCGTCACGCTGCCGCTATATGTATTGATGGCGCCGCCATCGCCACTAATGGAGTTATCGGGCGCTTGGCAGTCACTTATTGTCGACGACGTCACTGTCACGCTGCCGCCATCCGTATAGATGGCGCCGCCCTTGCCGGCACGGGAACCCATGGGTCCAACCCCGTTCTGCAGCGTCAGGTTGTCGATGGTGAGCGCGTTGTCGCCAGCGTAAAAGATCCTGCCCAGCGACTGTGCGTCGATGACGGTGTTTTCCGCGGTGCCGCCAGCCGCTGTGTTGGCCCGGATGGTGATGGCTTTACCAATGGAGATATCATGCAGGTAATACGTGCCCGGGTTCAGGATAACGCTCTCCCCGCTCCCCGCGGCGGAGATCGCGGCGTTCATGTTCGCGATATCATCCGCACTGTTACCGCTCGCCGTGATCGTGACATCCGCCGCCCCCGCCGGCGCCACCATCGCCAGCAGCGCGATCAGCATCACCATACAAAAAACGTACCATTTAAGGTACGGAAACGATCCCTGCATCATCCGTCCTTTCCCCTCCAAATCTCAGGCAACTCGGCTAGGTATGCAGGAGGGATCAGGAGAGGGCGAAAATAAAAATAACGATATGAAATTTCAGTGATAATCACCGGAATTCCGTTTCATATCATTAATGAGATGGCATAGAGAGGTTTTTTCATCGGGGCTCCTGCCGATCCCGTCCCGGCCTGGGTGCCGGAACTCCCCCCGGCAGGGGCTGCGAAACCATAAGGAAGTGAACCGTTCCCATGGACCTCTCAATCCTCACCCAGCTCAACGTGCTCCTGCAGCTGATGTGCGTCATCATCGTGGCCGCGTGGCTCCTGACCCGGACCCGGATCTTCCCGGAAGTCATGGACGGCCGTGCCACGCTCCGGACGAAGATCGTCCTGGTCCTCTTTTTTGGCGCACTTTCCGTGTACGGCTCGGTCAGCGGGATCGAGTTCATGGGATCGATTGTCAATGTCCGGGACCTCGGGCCCATGGTCGCCGGCCTCCTTGCCGGCCCGTGGGTCGGGCTCGGCGCCGGCCTGATCGGCGCGGCGTACCGGCTGACCATGGGCGGGGCAACGGTCTATGCCTGCTCGCTCGCGGCGGTCTTTGCCGGTCTCTTTGGCGGGATCGTCTGGCTCTGGAAGAAGAAGCAGTTTGCCGGCCCGAAGGTGGCCGTGGCCCTTGCCGTCGTCATGGAGAGCTTCCACATGGTGCTCCTCCTCCTCATCGTCACACCGTTCTCAACAGCAGTCTCGGTTGTCATGCGGGTCTATGTCCCGATGCTCGTTGCCAATGCTGCAGGGATGTACCTCTTCTGCATCATGGTTGAGGACTTCCGATACCATCGCAGGCTGCAGGAAGAGCATGATGCCCGGCAGAAGGATGCGGAGTGGCCAGTCGCCTGCTTCGCCTCTCCTTTTCCGAACCCTGCCGGGCCCCTGTCGGGTCCTGGTGAGCGGCCACGTTCAGCTGCTTTTCCCGGTCACATCCCGCAGCAGGCAGATCAGGCCGGTGCACGTACCGGCTGCATCGGCATGGACCCGGCAGTCCGCTTCAATCCGGAGCAACCGGTCCCCGGAAGCATGGGTCCGGAACCGCACCGTCCCCTGCCGGGACCGCTGTACCGCCTCAAAGCCGGTCAGCACCCGTTCCCGGTCATCCGGCACGGCAAGGTCCGCAAACGGCCGGCCAAGGAGATTTTCCGGGAGAAGCCCCCACTCCGCTGCCCGGGGATTCACGTAGGTGATCCTGCCATCAATACTGGTCTCGATAACGACATGCTGGAGGTGCTCAACGATCCTCTGGAACCGTTCCGCCTTATGGTTCAGTTCCATCACCTCCTGTCTCTGGCCGGTGATCTCCTGGCTGACCGCGATCAGGCCGTTCGTTCCGTCCGGGAAGCGGACGGGCAGGTGGTGGATCTCGATCACCTTCAGGTTCCCCCGGAACCGGTCATCAGCAACCACCGTGCCCGACGTTTTGGAGAGCGCTTTGGTGCACGCATCCAGGCAGTCCCCGAAATTATCGATCCGGTCCCCGAAAATATCCGGGAGCGTGATGCCTTCGACATCCGAAGCGGTCAGGCCGGAGATGGTAAGGAGGTTGTCATGGTACTGCACCACGCGCATGTCGTTGTCGGTGATGCAGTAGCATTTCGTGGCGTGTTTCAAAAACGCGGTAACCGGAAGACGTTTGGGGAGGGTGTAAACCTTCGACCTCCCGAATATCTCTGCCGCAACCCATTCCTGTGCCGTCAGCACCTCGAGGTACTTCGCGGCCGACATCCGGTTCAGGCCGGTTTCCCGGGCAATCTCGAGGATATTGAGGCCATCGGGATGACTTCTCAGCGCGTCAACGATCCGGGAGACCACGTCCGGTCGACTGGTTGTGTCACTCTCTCGCCCCGGCAAAAATCGCCTCCAAGAGAATAAAAGTAACTCAATATACGTTATTTATATAGATTGTGAAATGATCCCCTGACTCTGGATTGAATGACGCCTAATAATCAGATTCTGGAAAAATTACCGGTCATATTCCCGAACCAGCGGTTCAATCTGTCTCTTTTGCACAGGAAGTTCTTCCTGAATGCTTGTCCAGAGCAGGTGCCAGTCAACACGAAAATACCGATGAGTGATGATATCCCGCATGCCGGCAATACCGCTCCAGTCAATTTCCGGGTGATGGTCAATGAGATCACGCGGGAGGTGTTTGGATGCTTCGCCGATAATCTGGATATTGCGGAGGATCGCATCGCGAATCATGTCATCTTCTATCAGCTGGTTGTATGTTATGCCCCGGGGAAATTCTCTATTTTCCCGATGGATTCCCAAATATCAAAAAGAAGGAGACGGGCAGGACGTTTTTCAGACATAAACAACCTCCTGCAGGACCTGATCGCGGATGAGCGGGTGGAGTCCGGCAGGAGTTACGAGATCGACCTGGATGCCGAGACGTTCGGAGATCCGGTTCCGGAGGTGGACAAATGACATCATGCCGATTGGCTGGTCGAATTCCACGACAAGGTCGACATCGCTCGAATCCGTCTGCAAACCGGTAGAGTACGAGCCAAATATCCCAATCTTTCTGACATGGTACTGCCCGCTCAGTTCAGCCATCATCTCGCGCAGCTGAGCGGTGACCCCTTTTGTATCTTTCATTTTCCCAAGGAAATATTGGCAGTCCTTATATTTGAGGGATATGCCAAAACCACATCTCCGATACGATACTTCTGAGGTGAGGGCTCACTTGAAAAACGGCTCGCGTGCAGCAACAGCCTTCCGGAACAGTTCCTCAAGTTCCTCTCCCTTCTTCCCGCGGATATCGATGTGGTTGTCGGCCCGGAGCAGGCAGGGCTTCAGTTTCCCGTCCGAAGTAACACGGAGCCGGTTGCAGAACTTACAGAACTCGGAGTTGTGGAGGGGCCGGACCACCTCGACCTCAGCCCCGTCAAGGCAGTATTTCTTCCGGTGGTGCATCCGTCGGGTAATGATCTGTTTTGCCCGTGCAGCAAGCGAGTCCTCGAGGCCATTCAGCTGGGAGTGGTGGTCGCAGTTGTTGAAGTCCATCAGCTCGATGAGCTGGAGGATCAGGTCCCGGTTGCCCCGGATATAGGCAAGGAATTCGTCGATCTCGTGGTCGTTGATCCCCTTGAGCACGACCATGTTGATTTTGATGGGTGTCAGACCGGCGTCGAGCGCCGCCTTGATCCCGGTAAATACTTTATCGAGATCGTCGCGGCCGGTGATCTTCTTGTAGGTCTCATGGTTCACGCTGTCCAGGCTCACGTTCACCCGTTTCATGCCGGCGGCCTTGAGATCCTGTGCGTACCGGGCAAGGAGCGTGCCGTTCGTTGTCATGGACGACTCCATGCCGGGGGGAACGGAGCGGACTATATCGACAATGTCCTCCCGCAGGAGCGGTTCGCCGCCAGTGAACTTCACGCTCCGTATCCCAAACTTCGCGGCAACCCGGAGGATCTCGGCAATCTCCTCTTTTGAGAGCTCCTTTTCCGGCTTCACCTCGCCCTCGCGGTGGCAGTAGATGCAATTCAGGTTGCACCGGGGAGTGACGCTGATCCGGATATTGCTGACGGGGCGGTCAAAGGAGTCCTTTAAGAGCATGGCTGGTTGTCTACCCGTAAAAGTTTTTGGCAATAACGTATAGTTCTGTGCTTCCTTTCCTGCTCGACTGGGTGTTCATGGTCCGGACTGAATGGAAGTGCTGTTTTACATCCTGGTAAAAATCCGGGAAGTCCGTTCCCTGGAACGACTTGATGGCAAAATTCCCGCCCTGCTTGAGGACCCGGCAGGCAAAGAGCAGCGCATGCTCGTTGAGCTCGATGATCCGGGCCTGGTCGTAACTCTTGTGCCCCGAGAGCTTGGGAGAAGCATCGCAGACAACGACACTGACCATGTCCACCCTGGACTGGAGCTCCTTAAGGACTTCGGGATCGTTGATGTCCCCGACAATCGTCTCCACCCCTTCAAGGGCAGCGATCGGGTTGAGGTCGATGCCGATAACCCGTCCTTTCGTTAAGGTCCGCTCCACCTGGAGCCAGCTCCCCGGGGCTGCCCCGAGGTCAACGATGTTGTCGTCGTCACGAATGATCTCGAATTTCTTCTGGATCTCCATGAGCTTGTAGGCTGCCCGGGAGCGGTATCCCTCCTGCTTTGCCCGCATGTATGCCTTGTCATATCCCCATTGTGAGCCCATGGCGCTGAACATTCCCCGCAATACGCGAAATTGTGGGTTTAAACCCAAAACACTATAATTATCATATGCCGATATACTGTATTAGAGTTTGTTAAGGGGTAACCGATGTTAAAAGCAACCATTGATGCAGATACGTTCAGGGAAGCTATCGAAGCAATCTCGGCCCTCATCCCTGAGTGCCGGCTGCACACGGATGAGAGTGGTTTCTCCACGCGGGCCGTTGACACGGCGAACGTGGCGATGATCTCCCTCACGCTCAGGAAGGAAGCGTTCGACACTTACAAGGCCACAAACAGCCAGCTCGGCATCGACTTGATGAAGATGAAGAACATCTTCGGCATGGCCGACAAGGGCGACCTGATCAGCATTGAGATGGCGGACAATGCCCAGAAGATGTCGGTCTCGGTCCACGGCTACCACTACTCGATCACGCTCCTTGACACGAACACGATCCGGAAGGACCCGAACCCGCCGACCATCAACCTGCCCGGCAAGATCGTGATCAAGGGTGAGGACCTCAATAACGCGATGAAGGCCGCAGCCGTGATCTCGGACAAGATTGCGCTCGGGATCAACCCCAAGGACCAGACCTTCTACCTTGTTGCAGAGGGCGATACCGATCACATCCGCCGCGAATTCACCAAGGACGAGCTCGTTTCGCTGACCCCGGCAGAGGCCCGCTCGCTCTTCTCCCTTGATTACTTAAAGGACATGGGCAAGGTCATGAGCAAGGCCGAGCAGGTCGAGATCTTCCTTGGTGTCGACCACCCGGTCCGGTTCTCCTTCGATATTGCGGGCGGCAACGGCCATGTCGAGTACCTCCTCGCGCCCCGTATCGAGGCTGACTAGATGGAGTATTCCCCATCGGCAAAGGAACTCTCCCATTTCCCTTTTCTAAAAAAAAGCCAGGATCACATCAAGGGCCGGTTTGCAACGCTTGACGCTGTACTGAAAGACAAGCGCGGCGAAGCTCTGGTTGAGCGTGCCCTTGCCCGGGTCCAGGACGCGATTACCCCCAAAAAGACATTCACTCCTGACGTGTCCGGAACGCCGGAGGAGGAGATCGCGGCATACGCCCTTGCCCGGATCATTGTCTCCTGTGTCAACGACCGGCAGGTGATCGACCGGCTGACCCGGTACGAGGCTGAGAGGGCCTATTATTTCCTTGTCCACGAAGAGGACTGGAACCAGAGTTACAAACAGGAAGACGGGGAATACTCGCGGCTCTGTATCGTGCTTGCAGAGGAACTGGGGATCCGGATCACGCAGGACAAGATGCCCTTTCTCGATTACGTGGAGATGGTGGCACCGCTCCACGAGGACCGGTTCCACCTTGTCAACCGGCGGGTTGAACGCGGTTTTGTCACGATAAAAAAAGAGGAGCGGTATGAACTGGTGCGGGAACGCGTCCGCATGCTTCTCAGGCGCGATCTCCCGCACAAGGTCCCCGCCTCGCTCTGCGAGCAGATCTCGCCCAAGGTAGCGCAGATCAAGAAAGCCTACCAGGAACAGATGCTCGAGCAGTTCGGGTCTGTCGAAGAAAGCGCATTCCCCCCGTGCATGCATGCCCTCATCAAAGCCCTGACGGAAGGCGTCAACCTGACCCATGCCGGCCGGTTCGCGCTTACCTCCTTCCTCCACACCATTGGCATGGACGTCAGCGGGATCGCGGCCATGTATGCACGGTCGCCGGATTTTGATCCCGAGAAGACAATGTACCAGGTCGAGCACATCACCGGCCGCGGTGGTTCGGGCACGGAGTACACGGCTCCGGCATGTGCCGCAATGCGGACCACCGGCCTCTGTGTCCATCAGGATACGCTCTGCGAGAAGGTGAGCCATCCGCTCAGTTATTACCGGACAAAGAAGCGGGATCTGAAGAACCGGCCGAAAAAAGCGGAAGATAAGCCGGCGGAGAAACCGCCGTCACCATCTACGTGATCTTATCGTTCACCAGGTATCCTGCACCGGAGAGGAATATGATGAACCCGACAATCGCCGCAAGGTAGGCGATCGCGGACGGCAGGGCCATGGGCAGGACTGCCAGCAGGATCACAAGGACAATAAATGCGGCAAGGCCGATGACAACATCAAGAAGTCGCGCGTCCATTCATACCATTTTCGAGCCGGGAGGATATAGGCTTATCCACCTGTTCCCGCACGGATGGCAATACGTAAATCCTGCGGGATTCACAGTTCATCCATGGACCGACAGGCTTGTATCGCCCTGATCAGGGGCCATATCAACGACGAGCATCTCATCCGCCACTGTCTTGCAACCGGCGCAGTCATGAAACACGCGGCCCGGCATCTAAAAGAGGACGAGACCCGCTGGGAGCGGATCGGGATCCTGCACGACATTGACTTTGAGGAGATCGGAGGAGATATGCAGAAGCATGGAGCAATTGGTGCGGAGATCCTTGCAAAAGAAGGAATCGATCCTGCTGAGACGGAGATAATCCGCAGGCACAACCATTTCCTGCACCAGGGCTCCTACACGCAACCGGTCGAGATCGTGCTCCAGGCGGCAGATAGTGTATCGGGACTTGTGATTGCGTGCGGGCTTGTCAAGGGCGGGAACCTCTCGGATGTCTCGGTGAAGACCATCACGAAGAAATCGAAAGAGAAATCGTTTGCGGCCGGCTGTGACCGGGAGCGGATCGCGCTTGTTGCACCGGTGATTCCCCTGCCGGAGTTTTACGGGTTGGCGCTTGCGGGGCTGATGGGGATAAAGGAAGAGCTGGGATTACGGTAAACCGGGGATAGACAGCGCCGTTAATAATCTCCCGTGCTCCACAGTATTGTGATGGATCCGACCGCCGAACGCAGCGCAGTCATTGCACAGCTGGAGAGTGCCGTTGCCCCGCTTGCCGGATCGATCAGCCCAAAGCTCATCCCAGCTTCCGGTGCACAGGTCGGGTACGCAATACGGGGCGCCCGGGACAAAAACGGCATTGCAGCGATTGAGGGAAGGATAACCCGTGCCGGAGAACCTGCTGGCGCATGTGGCTTCGGAGTGGACGAAGAGATTGCCCGGATCATCCTGACGGTCATGAAGTTCGATCCGCTCTACCGGGGCGCAGCCCTCCTCCGCTGTTCAGACCGGGCGCTCGATGTGCTTGATGGTGACTTGTTCTTAGCGTGCACTTCGTTTGATGCAACGAAAGCACCGAATGGGATCAGCACCATGGATTGGGGGATCGCATCGTGCTGCCAGGATGAAATCCCCGATGTAATATACGCGGAAAACGGCAATGCTGCAAGTTCCCCGCTCATCCTTCTTGCCGAGGGACCGGTCGACGTAGTAAACAATATCATTATCTGCTCAAACCGCATTTAAGATATAGAATTCTTGAGGAATCGTCCATGGGAATCAAGCCGTCGTATATCAAGACAATGGGAACCGAGCTTCTGAACAAACAGCGCGAGCACTTCTCGAACAACTTTGATGAGAACAAGCAGCAGCTGGGCTCGTCCGCCGTCATCGAGAGCAAGCGTGTCCGGAACCGGATCGCCGGATACATTACAAGAAAAATAAATACCAAGAAACGCTCATAACCTGTTCATGTTCGAAGGTGTCCTTCCGGCAATCATAACCCCTTTTAAAAGAACCCCTGCAATGGGCCTGGACATCCCGGGTCTTGAGCGGAACATCAGTTTTCTTCTTTCCCGCGGTATCCACGGGATTGTACCCTGCGGTTCGACTGGAGAGTCTGCGACCCTGACGTTCGATGAACACGAAAAGGTCATCGAGATCACGGTCGAAAAGGTCAATGGCAGGATCCCCGTACTTGCCGGTACGGGTTCCAACAACACTGCCGAGGCAGTGCGCCTGACGAAGGCGGCGAAGGACATCGGTGCGGACGGCGTTCTTGCCATCAGTCCGTATTACAACAAACCCAACCGTGCAGGTCTCATCAAGCACTACACGAAACTTGCGGACCTCGATATCCCGGTTGTCATGTACAATGTCCCGGGGCGGACTGGCCAGAACATGGAACCCGACCTCGTCGCGGAACTGGCGCAGCACCCGAATATCGTCGCGATCAAGGAAGCGAGCGGCAACATTGGCCAGATCTCCCGGGTCATCGAGGAGACCCAGGACGAGGACTTCCAGGTCATCTCCGGCGACGACGGTATCACGCTCCCGATTCTTACACTGGGCGGCTCCGGTGTCATATCCGTCACGGCAAACGTTGATCCGGCCCGGATGGTGGCAATGTATGAAGCGTTCCGGCAGGGAGATTACCAGAAGGCGCTCGTGATCCACTATGCCATGTCCCCCCTCCACCGCGCCATGTTCATCGACACCAACCCGATCCCGGTCAAGAAAGCGGTCGAGCTGATGGGCCTTGCCGGCGGCCCGGTACGGCTCCCGCTCGATGAACTGGATGCAAAGAAGACCGAGCAGCTCAAGAAGGTGCTTGCGACCATCCCGATCAAGGGATCCGTGCCGAAAGCAAAGTCCGCAGCAAAGAAACCGGTGAAGGCAGCAGTGGCAAAAAGCAAGACAAAACCCGCCGCCCGACGGCGCACACGGTGATGCGGTCATGGTGAAAGTAGTCATCTGCGGAGCTTCGGGCAGGATGGGCCAGACCCTCGGGAGAATGGTCCATGAATCCGATGACCTGGAACTGGTGGGAGGCATCAACCTCAAGCCCAGTTCTTTTTTCGGAGCCGAGATTGTTGAGGCAAAGGATGCCGATGCACTCCTGAAGCGGACAAAGGCAGACGTGGTCATCGATTTCACCATCGCAAGCGCGGTTGTCGGAAATGTTCATGTGGCGGCACGGAACAACTGCGCCCTCATTGTCGGTACAACCGGCATATCCCCTGCACAGCGTGCAGAGATGGAGAAGGCGATCCTTGGCCATGTCCCAGCCGTCATCACCACCAACTTCTCGATCGGGGTTGCCATCTTCCAGCAACTTGTGCGCGAATCGGCCCGGCTCTTGAAAGACTATGATATCGAGCTTGTTGAGGCACACCACCGGAATAAAAAAGACGCCCCGAGCGGCACGGCAAAAACCCTCCTCCAGATCATCGAAGAGGAGGCCGGCACCCGCGAAAAGATGTACGGGCGCGAAGGCATGACCGAGCGGAAGAACGAGATCGGCGTGCACGTGATCCGGGGCGGGGACATTGTGGGCGATCACAAGGTCATGTACTCGAAGAACTTCGAGACCATCGAGCTCTCGCACCGTGCCTATGATCGGTCGGTCTTTGCCAGCGGTGCCCTGCGGGCAGCCCGCTGGGTTGTCGGGAAGAAACCCGGCATTTACGATATGAACGATGTCCTTGGCCTGAAAAAATAACGGGCCCAAAGGCCACGGTTCTTTTTATGGGATTCATATTCATCTCCCGTTCGTCCTGCTATTTCCTGTTGTAAGATAGTAACCCTTTTTTTACCCTGAATAGAAACATATAGACCGGAGTGAACGAGTTGGTAGCAATCGTTGACAACGATAAGTGTACCGGATGTGAAACCTGCGTGAGCGAATGTCCCGCATCGGCAATAACCATGGAGAGCGACAAGGCAAAGGTAGACAAGGACATGTGTGTTGACTGCCAGACCTGCGTGGATGTCTGTCCGTCCGAAGCTATCCGCATGGAATAAGGTGTCCGGTTCCTGCCGGCCCTCTGTTTTTCCCGTTTTTGTTGTTTTTCCCTCCTGCATTCATTGTACCCGCGTGAATGGTTTTGCAGAGTGCTGATTCCTCTCTGGGCACGGCTCTATTTTACGCTGAAAACGTCATCAGCATATTTCCCGATATATAAATTATAAAAAACAACGTTTTTATCATCCTAAGTGAAATGGGATTTTACAACCCGCCATTATTCTGAAAAAGAACGGGGAAAACGAACATACAGGACCTGTCATCATGATCAATGTTGGAGTGCTCGGTGCTACCGGCGCGGTTGGTCAGCGATTTGTTGAACTTCTTGCGGATCATCCCTGGTTCAAACTTACGACGCTTGCCGCTTCCGATCGCAGTGCGGGAAAACCCTATGGAAAAGTTGTCAAATGGCGTCTTGATACGCCGTTTCCGGAGAATATCGGGAAGATCAAAGTAGTCCCGACCTCTCCTTCCGCCATGAAGAATGTCGACCTTGTCTTCTCCGCCCTGCCGGCGGATATCGCGACCGCTACAGAGACGGAGTTTGCCGACGCCGGCATCGCTGTCTGCAGCAATGCCAGTTCACACCGCATGGAGCCGACGATCCCCCTCGTGGTGCCGGAAGTCAACCCGGACCACCTGGGCCTGATCGATGTCCAGCGGGATGCGGGCCGCGACGGTTTCATCGTCACGAACCCGAACTGCTCCACTATTATGATGGTGACGGCGCTTGCTCCCTTGCAGAAGTTCAAATTCACTGATATCCGGGTTGCTACCATGCAGGCGATCTCCGGTGCGGGATTTGAGGGCGTGGCAGCGATGGCGATCTACGACAATGTCATCCCCTACATCGGCAAGGAGGAGGAGAAGATGGAGACAGAGGCGCTAAAGATCATGGGCACGCTGAAAGGAAAGAAAGTGGTGAACGCTCCGTTCAAAGTCAGCGCAAGCTGCCACCGCGTTCCGGTGATTGACGGCCATACCATGGCAATCTGGGCGGATATCAAAGAGCCGCTTGCTAAAATCCGGAAGGCATACCAGGACTATAAGCCCCCGATCAAGGGCCTGCCAACCCAGCCTGCTGAATCAGTGCACTTCTTTGATGATGAGCCTGACCGGCCCCAGCCCAGGCTTGACCGCATGAGGGGAAGAGGTATGACCGTCTCCGTGGGCCGGCTCCGCGAAGGGGTACGGTTCGTTGCCATGGGTCACAACACCATCCGTGGCGCTGCCGGGGCAAGTGTACTGAACGCAGAATTGATCACGAAGAAGAAGTATCTCTGATATTCGGGAGGCCCCTATGCAGCAACCAAGAGAGAACACAGTATTCGTCGGCAACAAGCCGGTCATGAACTACGTGCTTGCCGTGGTCACCCAGTTCAACAATGGTGCACCCGAAGTTGCGATAAAAGCCCGGGGAAAGGCAATCTCCCGTGCCGTGGATACCGCAGAAATAGCCCTGAATCGTTTCCTTGAGGGAGTGACCAAGAAAGAGATCGTTACCTCAACGGAAGTCATCGATACCGATACCGGCAAGACGAACGTATCGTCCATCGAGATCATCCTTGCCAACAACAAATAATACATTTTTTATATTACAATCGTCGCTCATTTTCATGGTCTTTCGGCGGTAAGCGGCTGTATATAACCAAAAACGCTTTAAGGGCTCTTCACGAAATGAGTATGTTATGCGAGCCCGGGCCGTGGCACTGATCCTGCTCCTGGCGGTATTCCTTGCAGCTCCAGTCCTTGCTGCCGAGGAGGACCGGTATGGGTACATCAAGGTATACGATGTTGATGTACAGCTGGATAACGGCACGGCAAATATCCACGTGAACTACACGGTTGACGAGAGCACCAGGATTATCTTCTTTTTCTTTGGAAAACAGGACCTGAAAAACAAGCTGATGAAGATCCTGAACTATGAAGACGCAAAGATCCAGCGTATCGATCTCGAAGGTGCCGAGTTCACGGTCAATGAGGCGGCAGTCTCCTATGGCGATGGGATCTACTGGTACCCGGCCCATACCTTCAATGTCGTCATTCCCAATCTTGTGGTCAGGTCCCCGCAGGTGACCCGGAACTTCACCATGGTGCGGGAGTTCCCAGGTGGTATCGGATATTTCTCCCTGGCTGAGGTTCCTGTCCGCCAGGAGTAACGGTCGCACTTCCCTTTCTCCCGGGTTGATCAGGTGGGAAAAGAACGCGAAGCGTTCTTCGGTTTCGGCAGCTGTTTATCACAACCGGGGGTATGGGGAGATGGGGGCATCAGCCCCCATCATTACTTCAGAGTATTTCAACGGAGCATTTTTTTTAAGGTAACAAGAGAGCCACGTTCTCCGAACAGAATCATGAAAGACAAATACATGGTGCGAGGATTGGTATACAATCGCACCATGTCAGTGTATCTCCTGCCTGGGAGAAAGATCTTGCAGGGAGGGTGCAGGAAAAAGCCAAAAAATGCGATTACTTCAGATCACTTCGATGATCTCTTCTTTCTTCTGCTCGGCAACCTTCTTTGTTACATAGTTCTGGATGAGCACTCCTGCTATCGCAGCGGCTATGCCGGCAATGGTATCCCAGAGAATGTACCGTGATATGGTCTCCTGGGAGAGCGGGAAGTCGGGTACACCCAGGGTGGGGATCAGGTAGATCGAGGCTGCATAGAGGAGGAGGCCGATTGCTGTAACAAAGAACGGGAAGACAATTACCTTGCCGAGGTTCTGCCTGTCATTCTGGTACACGTCGATGATAACTCCTATTGAGAGGACGAGCCCGGCAAAGATGAGCCATTCGATGGCACCGTAGATGAATGTCACAAGGTAGGTGACAAGCCCCAGGCTGCTGTCCGCGGAATAGTAGTGCAGGATGTTGTAGAACCCCTGGGTGAAACCGATGATTACCAGCAGGATCGTGGTCGTGTAGGTGATGAACGAGAACCGCCCGCGGGAGAGTGAGATCCTGAGGGCGTCCATGATCCCGTGCGTGAGTTCATCGAACCCGAATCCCTTGTACAGGAGGAAGCACCCGATCACCATGACGACAATGATGGTTGCAAGGCCGGGCGCACCGAGCAGGAACGCGCTTGCATAGAGCAGCATGGCAAGGCCTATCGGGATGAAGACCATACGGGAGATCTTCGGGTCATCGAAGAGTTTTTTCAGGATATAGTAGGTGCCTTCAAGATTGGGCATCTGGTTGACGATGACCCTGCGGATGCTGGTGACGGGGAGGAGTGACTGGATGATCGGAATGACGTACTCGTCCTCTGCGCCGTCAGTGACAAGGATGCAGTTTGTTGCCTTCGTCTCTTCCGCGACTTTCTTGAGCGAAGATGCAATCCTCCGGTCTCCCTCGATCATATGCAGGTGGTTGCCGGCAACGACCGCGACTGCCGCGTCCTCTCCTTTTGCGGTCAGCTCGTCATAGATCTTGATCGCTGAAAAGATTGCATTGACATCGGAGTCCTCGGGATCGGTGAGTGCCAGAGTATTTGCCGCTTTTAAGCACGCGGCACGGCCGATGCACGGGCTTTCGATCTTGGCCTTCCAGCCGATATCGTCGTCCCGGTCAACACTCAGGACCAGCGTCCGCCCCTCTGTCATTGTACTATAAAAATGCCGTAAATCTATTAAATCATTGCTGACGGCAGAAAAAACAAAAAATGGGTGAAGATATCAGATGAGTTTTGAGCGCTGGAGGAGCAGGATATCGTCGGTGGTGAGTTTTTCACCAGCACGGAAATTCTTGAACAGGCTCTCTGCCTCTTTCCGGACAGCCTTCTGTTCTTTGGTGACCTTGACTTTCTTGGTCTTCTTGCGCAGGCCGGAGATGACCTTGTCGTAGTCGCGGAGCTCTTTCTGGCAGGCAATGAAGAACTTGTGCTCGGAATCTGCGGATTCCTGCGCCTCGACAAAGCTCTTATGGGCCGCATCGGCTGCTTCCCGGGACTTGTCGGCCTTGCGGTAGGACTCGACCATCAGGTCGTGGTGTTTCTGGGCAAGCTCGGCGACTTCGGTCACTTTCGCGTGCAGGTCGGATGCACCCTTCCGAAACTCCCGTGCCTCAGTGATCTTGGTCCGCATCTCCTTGTTCTGTTCGAGTTCGGCTTCCTGTTCGCGGACCTGGCCCTTCATCTGCTTGATCTTTTCGATCAGCTCGCGTTCCTTGTCTGTGGTGAAGACCTCGGTCTGCTGGCGGTACTCCATGTACTCGATCTGCTTCTGGAGCTCCTTGACGCCACGGTTCTTCTGGGTGCCATGCTCCTTCTTGAAGGACTCGATGTCCTCGAACAGGACATTCGCCTTGTCATTGAGCTCGTTTCTCTGGGCCTTGATGTCAAGGACTTCCTGGTTGTACTTGTCCCGGAGATCCTTGTTTTTCTGCGCCTCTTCGACAAACTCGCGGGTCTGGTTATTTAAGGTGTTCCGCTCGCGGGCGAACTTGCTGGCATTCGCGTTCAGCTCGTTTCTGCGGTTCTTGTGTTCTTCAGACTCAGCAAGGGTTTTCTTTCTCTTTTCCATCAGGTCATTCAACATGCGTTACCAACTCCTCATCAGATTGTCCTTCCTTGGGAGGCACACACCTGTCCGTGTGAGATCTCCGGAATCACTGGAGCCATACCGTTCCGGCCTCCTGGGCCGGAAGCATACGTGCTCTGCATACAGGATGCAGGACGAAAAACATCAGAAAAGATACTTAGCGCAGAATTCAGGGAAGACTCCGCTTCGAAGTCTTTGTTCGACACACTGTTCATGATGTTCAACTCCCGATACCGGGGCGGTTTCATTCTTGCGGAATGTCGCCCCCATTCTCCCAGTGAAGGATTGGTCGAATGTACTATATTTTAAAGGAAGGGTGTGCTATTAAGTGTTTCGCCGTGTGTTCGGCTGAAAAGCAGGCAACACTGCGGGGTGATGCAAATCCCGCCTTTGTAAATGGGTGAACCCCGCAGGGAGTGACCGTTATTCCCGGGGCACGTCTCCAGCAGGTACCTTACCATTCAGGATGAAGGCTGCCCGTTGTTCTGCGGTCATGGCGGGTAATGCCCGGGACCGGATCTTTTCCACATGCTCATGGAGGGCTTCGCGGAGCGCTGTCCGCACCGGTATCCCCCGGGCCCGAAGAAATTCAAGGTCACATTCAAAGAGTTTTGCGCTCTGCAGGTTCACTTCGCGCACCGGGTTCTCGTTTGTGATATACTTACGTGAAGCCATGCCGGTGATCTCCTTCGTTTATACAAAATGACAAAAAGGTGTTGGTATTGAGGGACCAACGGTTTTTTTGGATATGGATTGGGGGTTAGGCTGGAATGGTGATTGATTCAGGTTGTGCGTGGCTTAACCAACCCATTCAAGGACGCCGCCACCGCTGGGCTGGTCCCTGCTGCTGGTCCTGCGCTGGGCGGGCATCTCAACTGCCCGGGGGTTGGAGCGCTTGTTGTCGATATCCTGGACAACAGTCTTGTAGGACTGGCGGGTTCCGAGGATCTGTGCGCTCTTGACGCCGGTCATGATGGCGAGGACACGGATCTTGCCTTCCATATCGGGCCGGACACGGGCACCCCAGATGACATCTGCGTGGGGGTCGAGCTCGTACGTGAGCGAGGTTGCGACTTCTTCTGCATCCTGGAGGGTGAGGTCCGTTCCACCGGTGATGTGGATCAGGCTTCCGGTTGCGCCGCGGTAGTCGATGTCGAGCATCGGGTTGGACAGGCATTCGCGGACAACGCTCTCTGCCTTGTTCTGCTGCTTGCTCTCGCCAACGAGCATGACGGCAACGCCGCCCTTGGACATGATGGCGCGGACATCGGCGTAGTCGATGTTGATGAGCGAAGGTTCGGTGATGGTCTCGGAGATGCCCTTGACGGTCTCACCAATGAGCTGGTCCATGACCGAGAAGGCCTGGCCGAGCGGCAGGTTCGGGACGAAGTTCTTGAGGCGGTTGTTATCGAGGACGATGACAGAGTCTGCTGCGGAGGCGAGTGCCTCGAGACCCTCTTCTGCACGGATAAGGCGTGCCTTCTCGACCTGGAATGGGTAGCTGACCATCCCGACAACGATTGCGCCCTGCTCCTTGGCAATCTGGGCTACAACGGGTGCGGAGCCGGTACCGGTACCTCCACCCATACCTGCCGTGATGAAGACGAGGTCAGCTGATTCGAGGATTGCCTCGAGTGTCGGGCGTGCCATCTCGGCGGCCCTCTTGCCGACATCGGGGTAACCGCCGGCACCGAGGCCTTTGGTCAGGGACTTGCCGATGAGGATGCGCTTGTCAGCCTGGATCATGTCCAGGTGCTGCTTGTCGGTGTTGATCGCGATGGTCTCTGCACCGGAAACACCCATGTGGTGGATACGGTTCACGGTGTTGTTTCCTGCACCGCCGCAGCCGATGATAACAATCCGCGGCTGGCCGACAAAGTCATCTTCCATTGCATTTGCGCTGCCGGGCTTGCTAATCTCTTTTTCCAGCTCGGCATTTTTTAAAGCATCGTTGATTATACTCTGCATGTCTACTACCCTCTCAAACCTTGAATGAAACCTGGTCACTTTCCTTAAGGACACGACTTGCGCGTTTTTCAACAAGTTCACGGACCGCTGCCCGAACCGCTTCTGATACATTCGGGTATTCCCCCGAATCCACCATCTGCTGGAGCAGATTGATCTGCTGTTCTGGCAACCGGAGCGTGATTCTTTGCATCATTGTATCTCTCGTTTCTGACATATGTCTGGTATTTGTCGTTCATATGTCAGACAAAGAGAACCCTTGTGTCTGACTTAACCAGATGATTCTAACTAACACGTTTGCCTATAAATACTTTTTTCTCTGCCGTCAAATGCGGCTTCACAATGCATTTATGACAGAATCGCCTAGTATTTGAGAAAAGGAGCGGAATTCTTTGGTTGTTAGCTTTCCGGAACGGGCCGTGCATGGGGGAATTGGAAAGCGGCAGCAGGAAAAAACCCGAAAAACCGTGCTGGATTTCAGCGCGAGCGTTAATCCCAGCGTCCCTCAGTTCGCGTGGCGCCTGGATCCTGAGTGCCTGAAATATTATCCGGATGACTCCTATAGTGCGCTCAAGGACCGGATAGGGAAGGTCTTCCACCGCAATCCTGAGGAGATATGCGTGGGGAATGGATCCGTCGAACTTATCCGGGCATTCTGTGCTGTCCGCTACCGCGACCCGGCAATCCCCCGTAACTTCTTTGTGGAATCCCCGACATTTGGCGAATACGAGCTCTCCGCCGCTCTTGCCGGGGCATCACGCGTCACAGATCCCTGCAACGGTGCCGTGCAGTTCCTGTGCAACCCCAACAATCCCACGGGACAGTTGCTCTCACGTGATGAGGTTTTAACAAAGATCTCTGCTGCACAAGAATCCGGATCAATCCTTTTCTGCGATGAGGCATTCATAGAACTATCAGACCCGGAACAGAGTATTTCTGATATCCGGGACCCTGCGCTCTTTGTCCTGCGTTCCATTACAAAGTCGTTTGCCGTTCCGGGCATCCGGTTCGGGTACGGTTTTGGTGATCCAGATCTTGTCCTGAAGATCGAGACAGCCCGCACTCCCTGGTGCGTGAATGCTTATGCCGAGGCCTTTGCCATGGAAGCCCTCCTGCATCTTGACGAACTGGCAGCTTCAAGGGCTGCTGTTGAAAAGGAGCGGGCATTCCTGGCATCGGAGCTGGAGGCGCTCGGCATGAAGTGCATTCCCTCCCGTGCAAACTACATTCTGTTCGATTGCGGACGGAATGTGTCGCCGCTCTGTGAAGCGCTTGCGCTCCGTGGCGTTCTTGTCCGTGACTGTACGTCCTTTGGCCTTCCAACCTGCATCCGGGTCGCAGTCATGTCCCGTGAAGAAAACCGGGCCCTTATTGAGGCAATTACGACATGCGTGCACTGATCATGGCCGGAGGTTCCGGCAGCCGGCTTAACAGCAGCGAGAAACCTCTCGCACTGATCTGTGGCCAGCCCATGATCTCGTATGTCATCCATGCCTTCCGGAATGCGGGGTGCGAACCGGTTGTTGCAGTTTCTCCAAAGACGCCCATGACTGCTAACTGGTGCCGGGCCAATGGCATCGCGTCCTGCCGGACTGATGGCCGTGGTTATGTTGATGACATGGTTCAGGCTGTGCGCTCACTGGACGAAAACGATCCCCTTTTTGTATCGGTTGCGGATATTCCCTGCATTACGGAAACCATTGTGCTATCCATCCGGGATGCCTATGCAGCCTCCGGAAAAGACGCCCTCTCCACATGGGTGCCGGCGGCACTGGTGACCAGTTGTCGCGATAGCATGCCGTACCGCGAACAGATTGACGGCATCGAGGCATGCCCGGCCGGTATTAATATCATCCATGGTGGCCGTGCCGGCGATGAACAGGATGAGTTCCGTTTCCTTGTAAAAGAGCCCTTCCTTACCCTTAATGTCAATACACAAAAAGACCGTGAGCGGGCAGAATCCCACCTTCGGTAAAACCCGGCCCTGTAACCGGGCCGGTTACCGTACAATAATCCATTTCTTCCCAAATTGCGGTTATCAAAACAAAATACGGGTAGATCGGGTTTATTCAGGAATGCATATTAAGGATCATCGCCCTAGATCACTGTACTATGGTCGAGACGCAGGAGATCGAGCTTCGGGGCCACATCATCGATTCCGGCATCATGATGCAGCTCATGGACCGGGTCATGGATCTGGGCGGCAACTTCGAGATCCTTGTCTTTGAGGTCGGCAAGAAGAAGACCGACACGAGTTATGCACGGCTGCAGATCGCAGCATCCGGAAAAGAAAAACTCAAGGCTATCCTGTCGGAAGTCCACCGGCTTGGCGCCCGACCCGTCGAAGTCATGGATGTCCACCTTGTCGCTGCTGAAGCAGATCGTGTGGTACCCAAAGGATTCTACACGACATCGAACCACCCGACCCAGGTGAAGTACAATGGCGAATGGATTCCTGTCGAGGCAATCGAGATGGACTTCCTCATCGTTGTCGATCCTGTCAGGAAGACTGCAAAGGCAGAGGCCCTGGGCAAAATCCGGAAGGGCAACCTTGTGGTTGTCGGTGAGCAGGGTGTCAGCGTCACCTACCCCGAGCGTCCCCGCGAGCAGAGTACGTTTGAGTTCATGCACGGTACTGTCTCCTCTGAGCGCCCCAGCGAGACCCTGATCGCCCAGATCGCAAAGGAGATTATCGAAGTCCGGAAAAAGGGCGGGAAGATCGCAGTTGTCGGTGGCCCGGCCATCATCCATACCGGGGCGGCAAATGCCCTTGCCTCCATGGTGAGGAACGGCTACGTGAACGTGCTCTTTGCCGGTAATGCCCTCGCGACTCATGATATCGAGAATTGCCTTTACGGGACCTCCCTCGGGATGGATATCAATACAGGGAAGCCCGTGATGGGCGGCCACAAACACCACCTCTATGCCATCAGCGAGATTATGCGTGCCGGCTCGATTCGGAAAGCCGTTGAGAAGGGTGTTATCAAAAGCGGGATCATGTACGAGTGCATCAAAAACAACGTCCCCTATGTCCTTGCCGGGTCCATCCGGGACGATGGTCCGCTGCCGGACGTTATCCAGGATGTGATGGCAGCGCAGGACGCCATGCGCAAGCAGATCGAAGGATGCAGTATGGTCCTGATGGTTGCAACGCTCCTGCATTCCATAGCGGTTGGCAACTGCCTCCCGTCAAGCGTCAAAACGATCTGCGTGGATATCAATCCCGCCCATGTCACAAAACTGATGGACCGGGGCACAACACAGGCCATCGGCATTGTCTCCGATGCCGGCACCTTTCTCCCGCTGCTCGCGCAGCAGCTGGAGCTCCAGAGCCGGCAGCAGAAAAAATAAGGATTACCGCGTCAGCGGCATGCAGTACGGCCTCTCGTTTTCGAGGACATACTGCCACTCGTTTTTACACGCACATTCTGTTTCCAGCAGTGCAGCAACGAGTTCGCGGTCGGCGCTCAAAGAATAGTCCCGTATGCCCCGGACGAGCTCGTAATCACATTTCCCGCAGTTGTGCGGGCCGCGTTTCTGCCCGCCCCCGAGGGGATCGCAGGTCATGTGCATGGGTGCATTTTTCAGCAGGGTAAGAACACTCCAGAGATAGGGAGGACGGTATGCCCCCCGTTTCCAGTAGAATTCCAGTTCCGTGTTCCTCTGGACCGTGCAGGGATTCATGGAAACGAGATCGGCATAAGGGAGAATATCACGGATTGTTGTCTCCATGTCCTTTGTTGCCTCCCCTTCCGTCAGGAAGAGTGGTTTGAAGAGGAGGTATGCCTTCACGCCGGCACCGGCAGATCGTGCCACTGAGGCGGCGCTCGTGAAATCAGAGAAGGAAAAGCCCTTGTTAATGCATTTTTCCCGGATGAAATCATTGCTCGTCTCAAGACCGATGGCGCAGTAGAGCGGCGTCTTCCAGCTCCCGTCATCAAGGCCTTCGATGAACGGGACCAGGATTTCCCGGCTGATATATTCGGGGCGTGTTTCCACGATGAGCAGTTTTCCCTGGAACGCCGTGGCAACATCGGCAAGAAATGCCGGGGGGACCTCCACGGGATCGAAAAAGCTGCCGGAAGTGAAGATCTTCACGATGCGGTAGTCTCCAGGTTTGTTCTCCCTCAGTACCCACGCCAGCTGGGCACGGAGGCGGGAGAGCAGTTCGGCGCAATCGGTTTTCCCGTACCGCTCGTGCCGGTAACTGCACATCCGGCACTTCGACCAGCTGCAGCCGCCGCTTTTGAAGATGATGGTGAGGCAGTCCAGTTGTTCATTGCCATGCCTCTCTTTCCCCCGCCAGGTGGCAAGGGGCTTTTCCGGTGTTTCCACGTTCATTTCTATCGTATGTGTTGGTACGGAGGGATGAAATACACTGTGCTGGGAACGCCCGTAACCCGTTCCCTGTCAAGAAAAAGAGTGGGAAACCAACAGGCCATTTGGATTCCGGAAATAACAATACCCTGTTTTTCCCGCGAATTTTGTATCAGGAGAATGCTATTATAGCCGGGAGGCTTACCATTGATCGAAACACGCCTCCGGAACCACCTTTTGGCACAGAGAGTGGAAATTCCGGGGTCATCGGGGATTAATTCTATGAAAAAGGCAGTACTGCTGTTCCTGGGACTTCTGCTGTTGTCAGCCCCGGTGCTGGCGTACCAGATCAACATTGAAGCACCGGATTCCGTTTCAGTTGGTAAACCGCTCATCGTGACCGGTACAACAACATTCGGGACCGGGACTCCCATTGATGTAGTCCTGTATTACCAGCTGACGACCACCACGGAAGTGCAGCGCAAGATTGCCTACGTCCTTTCCGACAAAAGTTTCCGGACGGTATTTGACACCACCGGCCTGAAAACCGGGACCTATAAAGTAGAGGTCCCGTCGACAGCAAACAGTGACGATGTCACCATGCGTATGGTAACGATCTATGACCGGTCAGCAGATATTCATCTTGATACTCCCTTAATCCAGGAATTCACCGGCAAGATTTACCTTTCCGGGGACATCCGGGGACTGGAGAATGCCGGTATCCAGGTCGAGGTTATCGACCCCTCGGGAGCCATTGTGTTCGGGCCGCAGTATGTCCATACGGACGGTAATGCCCATTTCGCCTTCGAAGTACCGGTTCCCGCTCCGGGTTCCTATGAAGTCAGTTTCACTGACGCACGCGGTTACGCCGGCTCGCGAACCATCACCACTACAACCTCCGGCAGCGGCGTCATTGCCACTCCCGTGCAGACCGTTATTACCGCGGGAGGCTCCTCCGGGATTGTGTCGGCTAAGGCCCGGTCCTCGCGGGGATCACCGGCCTATTTCATTGTCCGGGCCGGTATTGGCCCCGTCACTCTGTATACCTCGAAGACCCTTGACTGGGTGGTCGAGTACAGCGATGATTCCGGGATCCTCCACATGGTGAACGAGCAGGGAGACCAGAACCCGGAACGCGTCGAGATCCTTGGGAACGGCCAGACATTTTTCTTCAAGATTTACCCGTACCAGTACTCTGTAACGGATGACGTTTTTCTCTATGGCGAGAACGTTGGATCGATTGACGCGAGCCGGGTAGTTCCGGCGCCGTTCCGGTCATCCGGGGACATGTCTGCCTCGGAAACGCAACGGGCGTCCATCTTCCCCCTGCTCGGGGCAGCAGCGCTTGCAGCGGTCGTCCTCTTCCGGAATCGTCCCCGCGACTGACCATATGGCATCCGGGCATTGCCCCGGATCGCCGTATTCCTGCTATTTTGAAGAAGCCTTTTTTATATCCCGGAACCAACATATGGAGCACTGCCGGGGTAGTCTAGTCCGGGAAGGCGGTAGCCTTGAAAGCTACTGGTGCCCTGCACCTCAAGAGTTCAAATCTCTTCCCCGGCGTTGTCTGTTTTCCCCATGGGGTTATATACCGCCCGCGAGGTACGGCCATTCCCGTTTCAGTGTTTTTATGTAATGGGAACGCCCACAGTACTTCTCAGGAACCAGAGAGGATCATCGATGTGCGTTGCAATTCCCGCGGAAGTCCTTGAGATCAGGGACGGAAATATCGGTCTTGTAGATTATGGCGAGCTCAAACAGGAGGTCCGGCTCGACCTCGTTGACGTAGAAGTTGGCGAGTTCGTGCTCGTCCATGTCGGGTTTGCTATCCAGCGCCTCTCCCGGGAAGAGGGACTCGAGACCCGGGCGCTCTTCAAGGATGTTTTTGCCGCGATGGAGAACTGATGCACGAGTACTCCATTGCCTATGACCTGTACGCTACCTCACGGACCGCAGCGCTCGGTCATAAAGCGACAAAGGTCATGAAGATCCATGTCGAGGTCGGCAAAATGGCGATGGTGAACCCGGAGCAGGTTGTCTATCTGTTTGATACCATCAAGGAGGACGATCCCTTGTTCCACGAGGCTGTGCTTGACTGTAAGGAAGTCGAGCCGCAGACCCGGTGCCCGTGCGGGTACGAAGGCAGCGAAGTCTACGTCTGCCCGAAATGCGGGGCGCTTCCTGAGCTGGTGAAAGGGCGGGAGATTGTTGTGACCAATATCGAGATCGATGCAGAGGATTAAACCATGAAAGTCAATTTGATGCACGGTGCCGGCGGCGAAGTGATGGGCGAGCTCTTGCAGACGCTCACAAAATTTACGCACAACAATGCCGGCGGGATCGGCCTTGAAGCCCTTGACGACGGGGCCGTGATCCCGTTTGCCGGGGAGAATTTAGTCTTCACCACGGACTCGCACGTTGTCCGCCCTATCTTTTTCCCGGGCGGGGACATCGGACGGATCTCGGTCTGCGGGACCGTCAACGACCTTGCCATGATGGGGGCAAAACCCATTGCGCTCTCCTGCGGTATGATCATTGAGGAAGGGTTCGACACTGCCGACCTGGAACGGATTGTCGCCTCCATGGATGAGGCGCTCGGAGAGGCCGGAGCAAGCATCGTCACGGGTGACACCAAAGTCCTGGAACACGGCGCGCTTGACGGCATCGCGATCAACACGGCCGGTATCGGGGTGGCAAAAACCGTTGTCCGGGACAACGGTCTCCGGCCCGGCGATGTCATCATCGTCTCCGGCACGCTCGGCGATCACGGGCTTGCCATCATGGCGCACCGCGAGGGCTTTGACCTTGGCGAACAGATCCACTCAGATGTTGCCCCGCTCTCAAAGATGGTGGAGAAGGTGATGGAGGCCGGAACCATCCATGCCATGAAGGACCCGACCCGCGGCGGTTTTGCCAGTGCTATCAACGAGATGGCGAAAAAAGCCGGCGTGTGCGTCCGGATCCGCGAGGAGCAGGTCCCGATCCGGAAGAATGTGAAGAGTGCTGCCGCCATGCTCGGTATCGACCCGCTTGAAGTGGCAAACGAGGGAAAAATCGTGATGGGTGTTCCGGCCGCAGAAGCCGATGCTATCCTTGCCGCCCTCCGTTCGCACAAGTACGGGAAGGATGCAACGGTTATCGGTACGGTCACAGCAGGTGCTCATGTAATCATGGAAACGGCAATCGGCGGCGAGCGGTTCATCGAACCCCCGATGGGCGACCCGGTGCCCCGGGTCTGCTGAAAAAAACCATCTTCTTTTTCCGGCGGCAGGGTGCCGCTGTTCTTTCCCGTTATCAGGATGACGGGCTTGTCGGCACTGACGTACCGTGACCGTTGACGGACCGGAAGTGTTCCCTTGGTACCCTGATGATGAACCTGGCTCCCTGGCCGGGTATCCCGACCTCGCGGATGGAAAGGTTCGTGATCGCCAGGATCTCCCGCGAGAGGAAGAGGCCAAACCCGGTGTTCTTGAAGAACTCCCGCCGGAAGATCTTCTCTTTCTCAGCTTCGGGGATCCCGACACCATTGTCTTCGATGACGATGTCAAGGCTGTCCGCCCGCTCGACCGACCTGACGGAGATCTCGGTCACGTGTTCTCCGTGCCGGATCGAGTTCTCGATGAGGTTATAGAACACTTTTTCAAGAAGCGGGTCGGCATAGACCTCGACTGGCGGGATATTGACCTGCACGAAGATCGCCCGGGAGTCGATACTTGCCGTTGCAAGGGACACCGTCTCCGCGACATTGTGCCAGAGGGGGGAGTGGACGCCGATGTTCTGGTAGTCGCGGGTGAAGAGGATCTGGTTCCGGATCGCGTTAGCCGCCTGCTCCTCCCGTTCAAGGTACTTGACCATGGCCGGGTCTTTGTTGTCGGCCTTGGAGATCTCGAGATACCCAAGGAGGGCGGTGAGCTGGTTGAGGATATCGTGCCGTGTGACGTTGTTCAAGAGATTGAGCTTCTTGTTGGCCTGGGTGAGGGCCTCCTGCGCAAGCTTGTTGTCCGTGATGTCGACCACGGTACAGATGACCCCGGGATCCCCGGTCTCTGCGGCCGAGACGAGCGCCCACCGCATGCTCCCGTCCCATGCCCGGAACTTGACCTCAATGTCGCCGACCCTCCGCAGGTCGCGGACCTTGGTGATGAAACTCTCCCGCTCATTATTGTCAGGGATGAGGTCCGGAAGGGACTTGGTCATCAGGACATCACAGTCATACCGGATCATGTTCGCGAACTTCCGGTTCGCGTCCCTGATCTTGAACGTCTTCGTATCGTAACTGAAGACCCCGGCCTGTGAGTTGTAGTACACCCCGCAGCTCTTCTCGCCTTCCTTCCGGTATACCTGCGAGTAGGTTGAGATGAGGACCCCGAGCGAGACAAAGATGTAGAACCAGACCGTTGCAAGGGCATAGAGCTTGAGGTCGGGAAGGCCAAGCGTGAAGACGAGGGCCACGTAGATCCATCCCACGGCGACCGTGCCGTAGATGGCAAGACTCGGCCGGGCAAACGCGATCAGGATGATCGGGATGAGGTAGAAATACGGGAATACGTCGTAGATCCCATGCGATATGGAGAAGAACGAAATGACCATCGCGGCAAGGATGCTTGACACAATGCAGACATCAAAAATCATCTGCCGCTTCCGGGTTAATGGCCGCATCGTCATGGTATTATCCTTGGGATCACCGTCAATGATTGGGTGATAATGACAAGTATGGATACAAGATATATAATGATTCTCCGGAATCAAAAACAGATTATTTCGGGTTTTTATTGACAAATTCCAGTAATATTTCGAGTGCTGCGAGTTCGCGCTTCCCTCCGCATTTACGGACAATCCCGGTATGGTAATCGATGAGCTCCTTTAGTTTTGCATCCCGGCTCCTCACGTACCGCGTTGCGTGGACGGTTGCGTCGATAAGGTTACCAAATCCCCGGTTGACCGGGTGGATCGCCGCGTTCTCGATGATCTCACGTTGCAGGGAGAGCGCCACGATCAGCGCTTCGGAGGTTTCCCGCTCGATTGTTGCGGTGAAAGCGGCCCAGGCATCGGCACCGGCCAGGCGCTGCATGGTCCTGCCGGCAACCGGTTCGGAAACAAACATCTCACGGGGGAGATCCTCGAATGCTGCTCTTACGTACAGCACCGGGTCGTGGATGAAATTGGCAACAAGCCATCCCTCGTTACGGACGTTCTCCGCGGTGTGGCTGCCTGAAAAGAGGACCATCGTGGCCTTCCCGTCCCGGTAGTGGATCCCCATCGGTGCAGCATTGAAACCGGTTGTAGCGATGACCTCGTTGATCCCTCCCTTTAAGAGTCCCACGACCAGCCCTCCCCGAGCGCAAGAAAGATCGCCGCGATGGTGATGTCTGCAATGGAGCCCGGGTTGATGTCCCTCCGGATGCATTCCGCATCGAGATCCTCAATGGTGCGTTTCCCGTCCAGCACGTCGCGGGCCGCCATCATCGTCTCCCGCGCAACATCCATCCCGTGCTTTTTTGCGATGAACGTGTCCGGCTCGGTGGCAAGCAGTGTAAGGAAGGTTCGGACAATGGAGTCACGCCCCGGGCCGTTCTCTTTTAAGAGGTCCGCCCCTCTCCGCGAGAGCGGAAACCCGGTCACCCATTCCCGCGCAACCATGTCGTTTGCCGCCGAGTGCTGCATGATGTCCAGCAGGTTCATGTCGCGCTCGCGGATCAGGGTGAGCGTGTGGGGGTCGTTGACATCGAGTTCGTCCTTATCATGCATTCTCACAGCAGTCATAGCAAACGCCTTGTAGAATGCCACGGCATCGGACGACTCGGTCTTTGCGATCGCGGCCATCGCTCCTTCGATGGTCTTTCCATATACGAGTGGGATGAGCAGGATGAATGCCCCGAAGTGGGTATTCCCGCCATCATGACAATTCGTGTCCCGGACCGCATGCTTGATGATCTCGCCAAGCCGTCCCTTCCCCAGCTCCGCCTCTTCAAGCGCCGGGCGGGCAAATAGGGTGGATGCAAGAAAATGTTCGAGACGGGTCTCGGGATAGTCGTGGCACCGGTCAACGTTCCCGGGTTTCGGGAACGCGGTGACCTCAAGCATCATGGCGAGCTGCGCCCGTTCAACTGCGGTTAACCGAAGGCACGTCATGGAAGACACGATCCATTATGGTATCAGAGAGGTCGCGCTTCAGGCGCATATACTCTTTCTTTGATATCCCGGCCTGCTTCAACGTCATATCCCGGAACATGCAGGGCGACGAGGTCTTGCAGCACCACGCAAGGCTCCCAAAACATGTCTGCTTCCCGGTATCGAGCGGCGTCCCATCGACTCCCCCCAACTTCATCCTTACAAAGTCGTCGTGGGGTATCCCGATCCGCGAGAGCGTCGGGATGAGCGGGCATTCCTTGACCGGCATACAGCAGAACGTGAGCGACCGGATATCGCCGCCCCGGCAGAGCTGCTTGGGGGAGTTATACCATCCTTCCTCATCCGCGTATCTCGTGATCGCCGCATCGAGACCGGCAAGGGTCCGCTCATCGGACTTCCGGGCAAGCGAGACCATGTCGGACCCATGCGAGAGCATGTCCCTCATGCGCTCGAACGTGTTGATGTTGTTGTTTGCTATCAGGATGAGCGGGCAGCTGTTCCGGATCTGGCGGAGCTTTGCCGTGCCAAAGTCCATCAGGTCGATATGGAGGATGTCGGCCCCGGCCGCCCAGAGCAGTTCCGCAAGCTTGCGGTCGTCTTCTGCAACGCCGGCCCGGATCTTGACCGAGACCGTCACCTTCTCCTCTTTCAGGGCCCGGACCGCGGCAACAAGTTTTCCCGGGTTCTTCAGGTAATACTCCCCGCATCCCGCATCGACCATAGCCGGCTGCCGGCAGTGGGCATCGATCTCGTACACGACCGTGTCGCCGAGCGCCTGTGCAACAGCCCGGAACGATTCCGGCGAACTTCCGCGGAGGTTGATGCCCAAGATGACATCGCTCTTCTCCATCTTTGCGGCCTGCGCCTTCAGCTCGGCAATCGGGTCATCAAAGAGGAACTCCTTCCGTTCCCCGTCTGCAGACACCGCTTTTGCCGCCTCCATCGTGGGCCCGTCGATCGAGTATCCCCCGATGAACCCGATCCCGATGTGGTCCGCCCGATGCAGGAGATAGTCCGCGTCCACGATCCCGGCCATGGAAGCGATCGCCACCGGTGTCCTGACCACGCGGTCGTTGATCAAGAGTCCGAAGCGATCGAATGCATCCATCATAAGTTCATATTCGTTGCATATAATGGAAGAAAGAGGTTTCGGGTTGCTGAGGGTCGCAAGACCCGAGGCAGGAGAAGAACGCATAGGCGTTCTTCGACCAGACATATGCATTTTTTCCAACAGGATATGCGATCGAACGATGTGTGGCTTCAATCCCTCACATCTTCTCCAGCACGTACCCGTCCTTGCACCTTGCGAGCGCAATCCCTGCCCGGGCATCGTCGATCGTGATCCCCTTGTTCTCGCGGAAATGGGCGACAACGGTTGCCCACGGGATCAGGAAGGCCTCGCTCGGCTTTCCTGGTCCTTGCCGGAACTCGACCGCGAGAAAGCCGATCCGGCCGGTCTTTGAGAGGAAGTCCGAGATGGCGTCCACCTGGTGGACATTCTTCTTGTCGGAATGGAAATGCTGCGAGAAGTAGAGTTTCTTGTCAATGATCGACTTGCATTCGATTGAGAGATAATAGGATGGGTTGAGCGAGTCAACCAGCACGTCCACGTACTGGCTCGTGAACTTGTGCTGCTTGAGGCGGTACGCAAATCCCTGGATGTGGTGCGTTTTGAAAAAACGGTTCAGGCAGTGGACGATCTCCCGCTCGAAATCACTCATTTAATACCCGTGCGATGGCCGGAGCATAAAATCATTGGGTCCGGGGGATGAAAGTGACCGGGCCGCAGGACCGGGCCGGGCGGGACATCAGCCTCCCCGATCAAAACAAGAAAGTTATTACGATTGTACGTATATTTTCATACGTAGTATTTTCTCACGCTGAATTTTCGGCATAAGGAAAATCGTCACCCCGGAGAGACCCGCCAGGAGATCCCGGGAAATTCCATCGGAGATACCCACATGAGCAAGAAGGGAATGTTACTTGTAGGGCACGGGAGCACGATGCCGTACAACCAGGAACTCGTTGAGAAGACCGCCGCCATGATCCAGGCCAAGAACAACGATTACATTGTCAGGTGCGGGTTCATGAACATGAATAAGCCCTCCATCAAAGAGTCGATGGAAGCGTTCAAAAAAGAGCCCATCGATGCGCTTGTTGTCGTTCCCCTCTTCCTTGCAAAGGGCGTCCACATCGAGAAGGACATTCCCGGTGAAATTGGTCTTCCTGAGGGCGTCAAGAAGGGGAGTTTCCAACTGAACGGCAAGAGCATCCCGCTCGTGTACGCCGACCCCATTGGCAGCGACCCGCTGCTCGCCGATCTCATGGTCAAGAATGCGAACAAGGCACTGACCCTCTGATCCTTTTTTTATGCAGATCCTGGTGCTGGACTCAATCCACGGCGGGAAACCCATTGCTGAAGCATTCCAGTCCCGCGGCCACCAGGCCGATCTTGTTGATGTGTACCGGGGAACCGGCCCAGTCAGCGTGGACCTCGCCCTCACCCGCACCTATGATCTGATCGTTGCTCCTGTGCACCTAGACCCGGATCACCCCCTGATCAAGACCGCAAAGGCCCCCGTCATTACCCATCACGAAGCAGTCCGGCAGCTGCTGGGCCGTGATGTCCCAAAAATTATGGTGGAGATCACCGGCGCACGCGGCAAGACCACGACCGCCCATGCCCTTGCCTCGGTGATGAAGGGCCCCGGCATCCTGCATACCTCCGGCGGAACATACCGGTATCCGGAGAAGGTGTCCCTCTCGCGCTCCAGCATCACACCCGGTTCCGTGCTGGCCGCCGTAAAACTGGCCTGTGAAATTGGCGGGTGGCTCATTGCCGAAGAGTCATTGGGTGTAACCGGTGCCGGCACACTCTGCATCGTCACCTCTCCTGAAGATTACCGGTTCGCTGACGCAAAAAAGTCGGCACTGGCTGCAAAGATCGCGTCTTGCACCAACTGCCGGCAGGTCCTCATTGCCGAGGGGATTGCAGCCGGACCGGGGAAGGGAGTTTTCCATCTGGAAGATGCAGCGTCATGTACCGGCACCGAATGTATCGTCACTGCCGGTGGGAAAACGTACCGGTTCATAAACCCCCTCCTTGCCCTGCCAGCCTACCGTTCCCCGCTCATGCTTGCGGGTGCCGCAGCAGCCCTGCTGGGGCTCGACCCCACTCCCCTCGCATCGTTCACCGCTCTTCCCGGGAGGATGGAAGCCCGGCATGAGGGGGGCGTACTGGTTATCGACAATGCCAACAGCGGCACGAATGCGGAGACGACCACCGATGCAGCGCGGTATGCCCGTGCCCTCTCCGGTAATGATGCGGTCACGCTCGTCATCGGCCAGCAGGAAGGCGACGGGAAGGTCTGCGAAAACTTTTCCCCGGGCCAGGTCCTTGCCGCAGTAAAGGAGATCCGCCCTGCCTGTCTCATCTGGGTGGGCCGGTTCCCGGGGCCCGGGACGCCGGAACATACCGCCCTGATCCCGCTAGCCCCTGCCCGGGCCGCAACATTTGAAGAAGGATATACCCTTGCACGACAAAAAACGGTACAGGGATCGATAGTCCTTGCCGTTAAGACCTGGAGATGAGTGACCACTCATGAAGTACATGCACCCCCGCCCGAGCTCGATCGTTGCCGCACTCTACACTGCCCGCGACCTCAATGTTGACGTCGCCATCCTCCACGGCCCTTCCGGCTGTTCGTTCAAGCACGCCCGTCTTCTCGAAGAGGACGGGATGCGGACGCTCACCACCTCGCTTGCCGACAACGAGTTTATCTTCGGTGGCCAGAAACCGCTCGAAGACGTGCTCCGGTATGCAGAGGACACGTTCCACCCGAAACGCATGGCCGTGGTCGGCACCTGCGTCTCGATGATCATTGGAGAGGACCTCCAGTCCGCGATTGACGGGGCCGGCATCACGACGCCCACGATCGCTGTTGACATCCATGCCGGCTTTCTGGAGAATATTGCCGGGGTGCTCTCGACACTCGAGGCCGCGGCAGGGGCCGGCTGGATCTCGGAAGAGGAACTGGCCCGACAGCGGCTGATGATGCAGGCGGCAAACGATGTCGAGCGTGCCCGGGGCGCAGCGTCCCAGTCATACATCGAAGCATCGCGGGGCGATCTCAAGCACGTAGCAGCACAGGAACTTCTCCGGCTCGTCCGGTCCGGCAAAAAGGGTGTCGCGATCCTGAACGCAAAGAAAGAGACGGCGTACATGTTCGTGGATGCGCTCATCGCACTTCACGACAAATGCCCGGACGCGGATATCACGTATATCGCCAATCTCGAACAGCGGGGACTCCCGAAGACCCGGGGCGATGCAGAACGGATCGCAACGGAGCTGGCGGAACGGGGCGTGAAAGCGGAACTGATCGGGGCACTGGACGAGTACGGGGCAAATGGCGACCGGCTCGGGAAACGGATCCGGGAGATCCGGCCGGACTTCGCGCTCATCACCGGCGTCCCCCACGCCATCCCGCCAGAATATACGGGCGGGGTCGAATGCTTCTCGATAACAAACGGCCCGCGACAGGTTGCCCCGCTCAAGGCAATCGGGCACCAACACGTGATGGTCGAGATCGACCTCCACCCCAAGACACTCGGCGTCCGCTCGATCGTGGAGAGCGAGTTCGGAGCGGTTTTGCGGAGCCTTCCATGAAGGCGGTCCTGATCACTGGCGACCGCTCCGGCAGCGGCAAGACCAGCATCACCCTCGCGCTCGCGGCCCTTCTTTCGAAGACCGACAAGGTCCAGACGTTTAAGGTGGGGATGGACTACATCGACCCCTCGTACCTTGCAGCCGTCTCGCACCGCCCCTGCCGGAACCTGGACACGTTTACCCTTTCCGGGGCGCAGGTGCAGGAGATCTTTCGGTTCGGGTGCCGTGGTGCCGATATCGCGCTGATCGAAGGCGTCCGTGGTTTGTTCGAAGGCGCAGAAGCGCTCTCTGATATCGGCAGCACGGCCGCAGTTGCAAAGGAGCTCGACCTTCCCGTTGTGCTGGTGGTTTCAGCGCAGAGCATCACGCGGAGCGCCGCGGCGCTCGTGAAGGGGTTCCAGGCGTTTGACCCGAAGATCCGGATTGTCGGCGTGATCCTCAACAACACCCGGGGCGGCACTCACAAGGCAAAAGCCGTTGCCGCCATCGAGCACTACTGCGGCGTCCCTGTCATCGGGGCCATCCCGCGGATGGAGGAGATGCAGCTTGCCATGCGCCACCTTGGGCTCGTACCGTATCGCGAGGGAGCGGGCCGGGGCGATTTCGATGCCCGGATCGAGACCATCACGAAGATGATCGGTCAGTATGTCGACCTTGACCGATTCCGCTTGCTGATGAAGGAAGTGCCTGATTCCCCGGCTCCCACGCTCTTCGACCGGATTCCCGATCCGGATGTAACGATTGGCGTTGCGCTGGATGAGGCGTTCAACTTTTATTACGCGGACCTGTTCGACATTCTCAAAACCTGCGGGGCAAAGACCGTGCCGTTCAGCCCGGTCCATGATCGGCTCCCTGAGGCGGACGGGTACATCATCGGCGGGGGATATCCCGAACTCTTTACAAAGGAACTCGAAGCCAACGACCCGATGCGGGAGGCTGTCCGCGAGGTTTCACGGAACGGCACGCCCATATACGCGGAATGCGGCGGCCTGATGTATCTCACGGAACGGATGGTGCTGCAGAAGGGCTGGCAGGGCTCGGAGGCGGAACAATCAGCCCAGATGTGCGGGGTGTTCCGGGGCGAGACGCGGATGCCGGCCCGGCGGGTTGTCACGTACGTGGAAGGGTCGAGTGCTCCTGACTCTCCTGTCGGGGCAGCAACGTTCCGCGGCCACGCGTTCCACTATTCGGAAGTTTTGCTGGAGAAGGAAACCCGGTATGCGTACATGCTCTCGCGGGGTGTCGGGATCCGCGACAACTTGGACGGTGCGGTTGTCGCAAACACGCTCGGGAGTTACACGCACCTGCACCCGGTGGCAAGCACCGGCATGTTCGGGCATTTCGTGGACCTGTGCCGGAAAAAAGCGTGATTCTGGGAAGGTCTGGATTAAAGCAGGCAGGGACTCTTCTGCGCCTGATCGTAGTCCATGATATGGTCCACGAACGCGCTCATCTGTGACATCACTATGGGGTCGAGACCTTTTTCAACAGAAAGGAAGATCCCGGAGATATCCGAGAGCTGGAGTTTGTTCACCACAAAGTGCAGGAACTTCGAGGCGGTCGCCGAGGGGATGTGGATGAGGAGCATGCTCACCGAATCAAAGATAATGCATTTTTTGCCCTGCGGCATTTGTTTGATGACCTCCGTGATCGCAATCCCGAGATCCGTGAGGTTTGCCGGGTTGTTGACATACTTCACGCGGGGGGTTGGTGGGCAGACGCCGCCAGAGTACTGCGTGACTGCATCGATGACATAGTACGATTCCGGGCTGATCCCGTCTTTTATATAGACCTTGCTCAGGACCTTGTAGGGCTTGTTCACGGTCACGATAAGGGGCGTGCACCTGGATTCCAGGATCTTTTTGATGACCATCAGGTTCATGTCGCCAACTTTTTCCGGTTGTGCGACAAGAAGGCAGAGCATGCTTTCCTGTGGGCCCTGGTCGGGGTTTTGTCCTTCCACGAAACAGTCACTTCCTGGCAAGGAATTCCCGGAACTCCGGGGGGATCTCTGCGGTCTTTCCTGCAAGGGCTTTTGCCTGGAGTTCTTCTAAGTTTTTCACGATCTGTGCAAGGTTCTTTGCATGCAGTTCCAGTTCCAGGTGAACGTCTTCAGGATCATAGTCGCCGGTCTTTGCCCGCCGGGCGATCTCGTGGAATTCCGCCTGCATCAGTTCGAGCGGTTTCTTTGCCCGCAGGATCGATTCCGAGAGGTACGCGATGAGAGCTGCCTGCCGTTCCTCTGCCTTCTTATGGTCCGTGATGTCGACATAGCTCTCGACAAGGTACTCTTTTCCACTGATATCGGCTTTCGCCACGGTCTTTAAGACCGGTACCCGCTCGCCTTTCGCGTTGATGATCTCGCGCTCGATGTTCAGGATGTTCTTGTGGAGGTCTGTTACCGGGCACTCGCCGCACTTTGCCGGGCAGACAAATCCCTGGCAGCCTCTCCCCAGCATCTGTTCCTTAGAAAGCCCCGTGAGGGATTCCATCAGGGGATTTGCGTCAACGATCTCGTGAGCGGCAGGGTCAACGATCAGGATCGCGGTCTGGATGCGTTCGAATATCGTACGGAAGATGTCGGTGGTTGAACCATCCGGTATCCGGTCTGTCAGACCTGCCCTTTTGCCTTGCATAATAATGGTATATCCTCCCGGTAGAGTATTCTGTACTCGCTATGGTGAGATACAACCCGGATTCTATTTCATTGTTGTGCAGTGCCAAGCAGAGCAGTGGTGCAGGTATGGGCCGGCTATTAATGTAGCCTGGCACTTGCTTCGCTTGTGAAATAGCGACTGCCGTAGCCAGTTATTCGCTTCGCTCGTGAGCAGTCTACTAACGTAGTCGGTCACTCGCATCGCTCGTGAGCTGCCTACTATCGTAGGCAGCCATTCGCTTCGCTCATGAGTTAAAAGAAAAAACTACAAAACCATTGAGCCCCCCATCACTTTTTATGATCATTTATTATGATGGGAAATTCCTGCCTGAGGACAAGGCGGCTGTCTCCGTGTTTGACCACGGTTTCCTCTATGGCGATGGCTGCTTTGAAGGGATCCGGGCGTACAATGGCAGGATCTTCCGGCTGAAGGAACATATCGACCGGCTGTATGATTCTGCAAAGACCATTGATATCAAGCCCCCGCTCACCAAAGAGCAGATGATCGAGGCGATCTGCGAAGTCCTGCGGAGGAACAAACTGGACAATGCATACATCCGCCCGATCATCACCCGCGGCAAAGGGGACCTCGGCCTTGATCCGCGCAAGTGCCCGAAGCCTTCGGTCATCATCATTGCCGTGACCTGGGGCGCAATGTACGGCGACCTGTACGAGAAGGGCCTGAAGGGCGTGACGGTTTCGGTACGCCGCAACCCGGCTGAATGCATGCCCCCGAATGTCAAGAGCCTGAATTACTTAAACAACATCCTTGCCAAGATTGAGGCGAACTACAAAGGCGGGGACGAAGCGATCTTCTTTGACACGAACGGGTACCTTTCCGAGGGATCGGGCGACAACCTCTACATTGTCAAGAACGGCGAGATCATCACGCCTCCCACGCTCAACAACCTCCGGGGCGTCACCCGGCTTGTCGTGCTCGAGATCGCAAAGTCGCTCGGCATCACTGTCCGCGAGCAGAACCTCGGGTACTTTGACCTGTATACGGCCGACGAGCTGATCTGCTCGGGCACTGCTGCGGAAGTCGCCCCCATTGTCTGGGTTGACGGCCGCACCATCGGGTCCGGCAAGCCCGGCCCGGTCTTCCGGCAGCTGGCCGCTGCATTCGGGCCCCTGACGAAAAAGGAAGGATATCCCATCCATGGCAAGCCAAAGAAGGCCGCGGCGAAATTGGCAGCAAAGACTGCGGTGAAGAAAGCAGTCAAGAAACCCGCGGGGAAACCTGCAAAGAAGCCGGTGAAAGCAGCCGCAAAACCAAAGTCGAAGGCAAAGAAGCGGTAATATTTTTGAAAAACCGGTTTTTGATCTTACGGGAGGGTCCTCCTCTTGATGGCGTTTCCTCCTCCATAACCTATTTATGACGTTGCGTGAAATTAAGTAGGACAATTTGCTGCTATAGTGTAGTCCGGCCAATCATGTCGGCCTTTCACGCCGACGACTGGGGTTCGAATCCCCATAGCAGCATCTACTCTTCTGGTGAGAATCCCCTCAGTTTAAAACAGGCTTTTCCTTAAGGTTCTGATGAATCTTTCGGAGAGCGAAGAATCCTGCAATGTTCATAGATCTGGATAAACCTGATCGCAGCGTCCTTTCATGGTCGAGGGTAGCGGCCTGTGCAGCAGCCGAAAATCCCGGGTTGCAGGCTTCCGCATAATGGGGGCAGGGGTACCCACCCCTCCCAATCTCCCGTGTTGGAACCGGCGCCAGGATCCCCCCCTCCCATTCAGGGACCCCTACCCCCCTCATGGCATGGGATGGGTAGCTACCCCTCTCTTTTTTTTGTTCCCGGTCCGACCGAAAAAGAGGGTTCCGACGTAGAGTTCAACTGAATAACCCTTATTGCCAGTGTAATATTGGACCCCCACCTACCCCTCTCTTAGTGGCAGGGGTGGGCAGGGGTCCTGTGCTGCGGGTTTGGAAATGGCGGGGAGGGGGGTGGGTCGTACTGGGCGTGGGGTGGGGACCCCACTCTTCCACTGTCATAATTTCCCAGCGAAAGCTCGTGCGGGTACAGCCCGCATCAACCCCTCTGATTGATGGCGCCCGCCAACCGATCTCGTGCCGCCCGTCCGGGGAATGGGGCTATGGTAAAGAAATTGAGGTGTTCCGGATCACTTCCGCGAGAGCCAATCCTCCTAAAACCAATCTCCTCGTATGGGGCTCCGTTTTCGGATCCGGGTTCATTTTAAAAAATCGATTTTGGGGAAATCGCATTTTTTCGCGAATTACAGCGTTGGAAAATCGGGATACGGTCATATTGGGGATATTTTATGCATATCGCAGCCATTTTGAACTCCAAAAATAGCCTAATTGGTGCCTTTTGGATAGCGATCGTTCCAAAAATCAGGACCGGAGCCTGAGCATGTGAAGCAAAACGCCTTTTTATCACAAGCGATCTCCCGGAAAAATCCTGACAGGTGCGGTGTTGTGTGATAGTTTTACAGAATGGCCGGCAGCGAAAAACCGGAATGGATTTTTCTGCTTCAGGACAAGGAAACGCTTATTATTACTGAACAAGAGTTTTCATAGTAACCATCTTCCCGCCCGTGCCTATGTTCTCCGTTCTCTATGTAGATGATGAGCCCGAATTGCTCCAGATCGGCAAGATCTTTCTTGAGCGGCACGGGAAATTCCGTGTCGATACAGCGACCTCAGCGTCTGAAGCGATGACTCTTTTGGAGTCCGGCAACTACGAAGCCATTGTGTCCGATTACCAGATGCCGGTCATGGACGGGATTGCATTCCTAAAAAAGATCCGGGCTTCCGGCAATACCATCCCGTTCATCATTTTTACCGGCAAGGGACGGGAGGAGATCGTCATCCAGGCACTCAATGAAGGAGCGGATTTCTACCTCCAGAAAGGAGGGGAGGCAAAATCACAGTTCGCGGAACTTGCCCACAAGATCCGGCAGGCTGTGGAACACCGGAGGGCCGACAAGAAAATCTCTGACCAGGAACGGCTCCAGGCAGACATCCTCAACTTTTTGCCCGATGCAACGTTTGCCATCAACACGGAAGGGATCGTGATTGCGTGGAACCGGGCCATGGAACAATTCACCAGTATCCCCGCATCCGCGATGCTCGGCAAAGGCGGGTATGAATACGCCGCCTTGTTCTATGGAGAGCGACGGCCTGTCCTGATCGATCTTGTGTTAAAAAACGATCCGGTCGCAAAGGCCCGCTACCCGTTCATCAAGCGGAACGGGAACACGCTCTTTGCCGAGAGTGTCCTGCCACAGTTCAAGGACAGCCGTGATGTCCAGGTCTGGTTCACGGCCTCGCCGCTCTATGATAATTCCGGCACGGTGATCGGGGCGATCGAGTCTGTCCGGGATATCTCGGAACGGAAGGAGGCGAAAGAATCCCTCCAGCGGGAGAGAGAATTCTTCGACGCAGTCATTGACTGCATCCCTAATCTCTTCGTTATCCTGGACCGGGAGGGGAGGATCGTCCGCTCCAATACATGCGTGGAAGAGTCGCTTGGGAAGACTGCGGAAGAGATCTCCGGTATGAAAGCGTCCTCCTTTGTCGTAGAAGAGGACCGGGCTGCTGCCGACCGTAAATTTTCCGAAGTGCTGGCCAGCGGTTTTGGCGAGATGCGAGTACGTGTCCGGTCCAGAGAGAACCAGCTAAAAGAGTATCTCCTGACCGGTCGCAGGATGGTCATCGGGACTGAATCCTACATTGTCGGGACGGGAATTGATCTCACCGGAAAAAACTAAACGGAAAAAATCCCGCTGAACGTGCAGGAAAAAGAGAAGGATATCAGGCCGCCGTTGTCGCGGTGGCTGTGACAGTTTCATTCACAGTCTCGTTTGCCGATGCCGTGGTCTTTGTCGGGATCGGGATCTTGGTTGCCGTGGGCGTCGGGGTCGGCGTGGGTGTCGGCCGTAAATCAGTCTGGATCTCGACTACACCCTTAGGTGAAACCGTAGATTTCTGCTCAACCAGTTTGCCATCCTTCCAGATCTCAACAGTCAGCTTGTCACCGGACCCGTCCAGTTTCTGGATCGAGGCAATCACAATTCCCACATTGACCGGGATCTGGAGGACTTTCTCCCCCTCGCCGGCTATTGTAGTGGACCCTCCGGCCACTCCGTAGATACCGTTGTATTCGCCGTCATAGATGATATGGATCCAGACGTTCTGGTCCGGGACGATCATCGTGCCACCGGACGAGCTGCTTGTACTAGCCGGTGTTTCTGTGGGTTCAACAGCCGGGGTGGTCTCGACCGGAACATAGGTCATCGTTGGCGTGGATGGGGTGGGGGTAGCGGCGGTCGTGGGCACGGTGGTCATGACCGGAGTTGTCGTGACCGGCAGTCCTCCGCCCAGCGGATTTGCGAAGATAAAGACTGCTGCGATGATAAGGACGAGGACCAGTGCAATGGCGCCGATCATGACGAACTTCTTCTTTCCGCCCGGGGCCGGTGGTACGGGTGGTGCAGGCGGGACGGGAGGAGCCTGCGGCGCTGCGGCCGGTGCTGCATCCGGTTGTGCCGGGATCGAAACCTGCCCTTCAACGGCGCCACCAGCGGAACCAAGGACCGGCCAGCTCACGCCGGGAGTCGGGGATTCCGTTGTGGGCGCTGCGGTTTCGGGTCCCGGGGCGGGTACAGCTTCCGTTGAGGACTCCTGCTGCTCCGGTGCGGCCACCTGCTGTTCACGGGGCTGGAACACCTGCTTGGGCACAATGGGGTAGGGCTGGGTCCGTGGCACCGAGTCCTCGATGAGCGGCTCGATCGAGTGGATGACCTCCTCGATAGGTCGCTCTTTCTTGTCACCCTGCCCGTACACCGGCCGGGGCTGCACCTGGACCTGCGGAATCGCGGGGGCCGGCGGAGAGGAAACTGCGGCAAGGTGCAAATCGAGGTTCGCGTCGGTCACGACCGGTGTTCCGCACTTGTTGCAGAACGCCGAGTCCGGGGGCACGCGGCTGCCGCACTTGTTGCAGAACGAACCCGTGGGAAGGCTGGTTGTCTCCACGGGTTTCGGGATGGCTGGAGGGG